>Ga0208828_1000276_pt1 | contig 23396 bp, 21 predicted proteins | sample Kivu_160m_FD_185487 | JGI IMG/M metagenome (GOLD analysis project Ga0208828, IMG submission 185487) | Freshwater microbial communities from Lake Kivu, Western Province, Rwanda to study Microbial Dark Matter (Phase II) - Kivu_160m (SPAdes)... | ecosystem: Environmental > Aquatic > Freshwater >... | reverse complement strand
CGCCAGGTGACCTCGGCGACCTTGAAGGCCTCCTCCAGCGTCGGCACCAGTTTTTCCAGGCCGACCAGCGCGATATGCACGGGCGGGGCGCCTGTGGCCAGGCGGATATTTCCCTCGTTCTCGATCATGAAGAGCGTACCGGTATCGGCGGAAACCACGTTAGCGCCGCTGATGCCGATGTCCGCTTTGAAAAATTTCTCCCTCAGTAACTCCCGCGCCGTCGCCACCAGCTTGTCTATATCGGGTTGCTGCTTGCGGCCGGTTATCTGCGTGAACAGCTCGGCCACATCCTCCCTCGGCACGTGTATGGCGGGGGAGAGGATATGCATGGGGCGCTGTCCCAGTTTCTGTATTATGAATTCGCCCAGGTCGGTCTCATATACCTCGTTTCCCGCCTCCTCCAGATGCTCGCGCAGCTGTATCTCCTCGGCCGTCATGCTCTTGGCCTTGACCACCAGCTTCTTGTGGCCGACGATCTCCCCGATGATCCTGAGCGCGTCCCCGGCCGTCCTGGCGATGTGGGACTTTCCCTTGTTCTCCTCGATGCTGCGGCCCGCTTTCCTGGCCAGCTCCGCCATCTGCTGGACGGACGCCTCTTTTATCAGCCTGACTTCCTCAGCCATTTTTACCGTGTGTGGGAACCTCTTAAGAGCATTATCCGTGTTCACACGGTAGCTTTTAATGGCACGGGCAAGCGCCAGCCGGATACGCCCGCTGCCGGCTGCGTCCCTGAGCTCCTTCCTGTAATCCTTCGATATAGACATGTGTTCAAACTCGTGTCATTGCGATGTCGGATATGGCAGTTTACCAGATCGCCACGTCGCTGCGCTCCTCGCGATGACATTTCAAATTTTAGCCCAAATTAAGTTCCTATTTTGTGTTCATAGACCTGGCCAGCAGGGTGGCGAGGTCGACTACTTCGATTTTGTCCTTCTTCAATGCCTTCAGCCCGCTTTTAAGCTGCATCAGGCAACCGGGGCACTGGGTGGCAATAATATCGGCGCCGGTATCGGCCAGCTCCCTTATCCTGCCCTCGGCCAGCGTCTGGCTCATATCGGGAAATACGACCTCAAAGCCGCCGCCTCCTCCGCAACAGGTCGACCATTCGCCCGATGTCCACTCCGGCTCGGCCAGCTCGAGATTTTCAACTGCCCGCAGCACCAGGCGTGGCTGATCGATGAGGCCCATGTGCCTGCCCAGCTGGCATGGATCGTGATAGGCCACTTTCACATTGTGCGGATAGCGGAATTGACCGGGCCTGATTTTGTCGGCAACCTCTTCGATGAAGTGGCGAACCCCGATATCGTAGCCGGGCACCGCTGCGGTAAAAAGCGTGCGCAGGGCATGTGTGCAGGATGGGACAATGCTGATTATCTTCCTCACACCGTGTGACCTGAAGCGGGTAACGGCCTTCCCGGCGTTGGCGGTGAACTCCCTGCGCAGCCCCATGTGGTAAAGCGGGGCGCCGCAGCAGGGCTCTTCCACTCCCAGATAGCCCACTTCAATGTCCAGATATTTGAGCACGCGCACGGCGTCCCGCAGCACTCCGCTGTCGCCACCATCGCCGCGGGCCAGCACCTTCGTGTAAATACCGACTACATCCACTCCCATTTTTTTAGGTATCCCGGCAAGCACCACCGGGAGGTCGGGATCGATGGACATCCGATCGGCGGTCCTGACCAGTGTCACCAGCGGCTCGAGCATGGAGGAGTACTGATAGCCACAGCCGGCGAAAAACACGGTAGACCGGTCAGTGGTGAATTCCAGCCCTTCGGCCCATTTGGCCCTGGCCTCCAGCGGCAGGCCGAGTATATTGTCCCGGCTGCCGATATTATCCGCAATATACGAGAGACCGGGGGGGACAAGATTACGCTCGTTCTTTTTCATTCTACTATTATCCGCAGGGAGCCGGCCCTGCTTATTGTAGCAGGAATGCACAATCCGGCTTCAACGGTAGATTATTTGTTGTACAACCAGCAGCAGCCCTGCGACGAAGAGCAGCGTATAGATCAGCACCTTGTAAACCAGCGCCCTGAAGGTCATGCGGCTGCCGAATACGATGCCCAGGATCAACCCGGGCAACACGATGCCCGTTGTCGCCAGGGTGGTGATATTTATCTGGCCGATGGAATAGAGGTTGACGACCAGTATTACGGACAGAATGAGCCATAACATGGATATGGTGGCGCGAAATTCGGCGGGCTCCTTAAGCTCGCGGCTGGAATAATAGATGATAAGAGGGCTTCCGCTGGCGAAGATGCCGTGAAAGATGCCCCCCACGATCAATATCGGCCATCCCAGATACCAGGGCAAACTTCCGCCGGCCGCCCTCGTTTTATATATGAGAACTATCTCCATTAGCGAAACAGCCATGACAAAGACGCCCAGCAATATCAGCAACTGCGTATAATTACCCACCAGCGTCCTGTAGGAGATGCCGATGGCCATGCCTATAATGGCCGCAGGCAGGATATTCAAAAGCAGCACCTGCCACCTGATGTGTGTAAACCAGCGCGCCACCAGCCACAGGCTCTGTAATAAACCAAGTATAACGAGCACGGGCAAAATGGTCTCCAGGGGAAAAATAAAGATGCCGAGGGCCAGCGCAATAATATTCGCACCGAATCCCAGCACGGTTTCCACCGTGTGCGCAAATATAAGCACGAGTACCAGCAGAAAGATGCGTATTAACAGGGGATCCATATCGCTCCCGGATGGACGGCCGACCCATCAACGGCGGCCGTCAGGGCTCAAGGATTTTAGCACGCCGGAGCTGCGCTGTCATGCGCAGCCCCGCGACGCAACAGCGCTTTATATGCACTTATTTTTTGACAGGGCCCAGGCCTTTGCGTTCCAGCCAGGCGTCCTCGGCATGCAGATAGCCTAGAATCGCCTGCTCGCCCACGAACCTGATCGGCTCGGGCGGCCACTTGAAGACCTTGCGGTTGACGGGGAAGCACTCGGTCCATTCGGACTTTCTCTCAAGCAGCAGGTCCGCCATAACCTCGCCGTTGAGATGGGTCAGTGAAACGCCGTGGCCCATGCAGCCCAGGCTGTAAACCGCATCTTTGCCGCCCAGGTACCCCAGCGCCGGCGTCATATCCATGGGCACGGAGACCGGACCGCCCCAGCGGTGCGTTATCTTGATTCCCCGGAGGCAGGGATAGAAATCGACAATGTCCCTTTCAAGCTGGGCGAATATCTTTGGATTCAGGTCTTTCTCCATATTGGCGCCGTAGGTCAATGTGATATCCCGTCCCCCCATCAGCAGGCGGTTATCGGCCGTCAGCCGGTAGTAATGCACCATGTTGCGATAGTCCTCGATGCCCTCACGGCCCTGCCAGCCCATCTCATCCAGTTGGGACCTGCTGAGCGGCTCCGTGAGCACGATATAGGTCCAGACCGGCTGCTGCATGGCATTCAACTCCGGTATGGCCAGCGAGTAGGCGTTGGTCGCCAGTACCAGTTTGTCCGCGCTGACAGTAGCTTTCGGCGCTTTAATAGTGAAGCCCGCCGTGGAGCGTTTAATCTCCATCACCGGCGTGCGTTCATAGACCTCGGCGCCGAACTTGACGGCCACGCGCTTCATCTCGCGGGCCAGCTTGGCGGGATTGACCAGGGCGCAGCGCGGCTCCCACCACGCCCCCATATAGTGGGGTGATTTCACCCGCTTCTGAACCTCGTCCGCCTCTATCCAGTCTACGCCCGTAAGGCCCAGCTGCTTGACCAGATGTACCTCTTCCCTGATCCGCTTGGCATAGGCCGGCGTGGTGGCGATGCGCAGGAAGCCGGGCCTCTCATAGTCGCAATCGAGCTTATGCTCCGCCACCAGCTCTCCGACGATATCTACCGCCCTCTCCATATAGCGATGCGATTGCCTGGTCTTCTCCTCTCCGAACAGCATTTTGGTAATGGACATCTGCAGTCCGAAGGTCGTCATGGCGAAGCCGGCGTTGCGTCCGGACGCGCCCCAACCGATGACCCATCCCTCCAGCACAACGACCTTGAGCGAAGGCTGCGCTTTTTTCAGGTAATAGGCTGTAGCGATCCCGGCAAATCCGCCTCCAACCACCGCCACGTCGCATTTGATGTCGTTTGTCAGCGCCGGACTTTCCTGATAGGCCCCGGAGTTACCCAGCCAGAAACTCTTCTCCGCATAATCTTCAGCCATCTCGCCTCCTTAAAGCAGCACTGCCTGCGGGCATATCTGCAAATCGTTAATTAATATACACCAATAACGTTCGACTATCAACGCAGGGACGTATGTCAGCAGAGGTGAAAGATGTAGCAGAATAAGGCAACAGGTGGAATCTACACCGTAAGATCAGTATAGTGCCGGTCTATACCCGCCTGACGGCCGGCGCCAGCTGCGCCGGTGCCAGATGTTGTCTGAACCATGCCACGGAATCGAAGATCGATTCATGCACCGAGCGCGGTTTGTAGCCCAGCTCCATCCGGGCTTTCTCCGAAGTGACTACTGAATTGCTGCGCAGCACATCCACCGAATAGTCCGTGAAAAGCGGCTTGCTGCGGGCGATCCGGTAATAGATGGGCGCCAATTTGCCTACAGAGTGGGCCAACCACGCCGGCACTTTGAACTTCGGCGCTTTTACGCCGCTGATTTCCTCCAGCAGCTCCATAATCCGTTTGATGCTGACTCTTTCACCCGAAAGGATGTAGCTCTCCCCCCGGCGGCCTTTGCTGCAGGCCAGTGTCAGGCCATGCGCCACATCGCGGACATCGGCGAAATCATAAGCCCCGTCCAGATAGGCTTTCAGTTTTCCCCGGATGAAATCCAGCACGAGTTGGCCCATCTCCGATATCCTGAAATCGAAGGGACCGATCACACCGGTGGGATGCACGATGACCGCGTTCAATCCGCGCTCTATCCCCTTTCTTACCTCCAGGGTTCCCATCGCCTTGCTCCTGGCATAGGGACCAAGCACGTTATCCGGGTTCACGGGAAAGGTCTCGTTGATCACTATGCCCTCAGGAGGCTCCTGGATGGCGTGGATAGAGCTGGTATAAACCAGCCGGCCGACGCCGGATTCCAGGCAGGCATCGACTACGTTGCGGGTGCCCTGGACATTGACCCTCTGCAGCAGCGCTTCCCTGCCAGGCGTGATGGCTATGATCCCGGCGAGGTGGTAAACAGCATCCGCGCCCTCGAAGGCAGTGCTCAAAGAGGCCGCATCGCACACATCCGCAGCGACTATCTCTACGTCGAGGCCGTGGATGGGCAGGTCATTCTCAAAGGGAGGCACCAGCGCTCTGACGCTATGCCCCTGGGCCAGCAATTCACGTACCAGCACATTGCCGATATGACCGGTAGCACCGGTGACAACTATGTTCATTTTATCTCCTATTGGGCGCCGCCCTACAGCGAGTTCAGCGCCTCATCCAGCTTATTCAATTGAGCTTCCGTCAATCCCTGCAGCAGGTCGCGGGCCCGCTGACGCGCCGAGATATAGAGCCTGTCCGTAAGCTCGTGGCCGCTGTCCGACAAACGGCAGACCACAACCCTGCGGTCCTCAACGCTGTTTTCTCTTATCACCATACCCCTGTCCACAAGGCGGTCCACAACGCCGGTGGCAGTCGCCAGAGTTACACCTAATGCAGCGGCCAGCGCGCTCATGCGCGCAGATCCGCCCATATAGAGCAGCAGCACAACCTTTAACTGCGGTGTGGTCAGGTCGAGATCGAGCAATTCCTGGTGCGCCAGCGGCAAAAGCTGCCGGAAAGCGCCCTCAACCCGGCCTAAAATACGGTCGATCGTCTCATTTTTACCTGTCATTTTCCGCCGCTGCTGAAAATACCATTATAGTAATTAGTATAACATAAATGGTTTGCTTTACACAAAGTATTTAGGTGGGGTTGCTTTTTGGGGTGGATCGGCAGTGGCTAAAGCCCGAGCAGGCTATTAATTGCCGGTGGCACCTCAATTAGCAGGCCGCTGAAATCTGCCGGCGGTATGCCTTCAAGGTTATTGCCGATGACCTTTTGGCTTACCTCGAGCGGTTGCTTCGAGTGCGCGCGGCTGTCCGTTGTCTGATAGGTCTTCATGCCTGTCAAGGCGGCCACCATATCGTTGGCCGGGTCATCGCCGACCATCAGGCACTCCTCAGGTTGAACGTCAATCAATCGGCAAATCTGCCTGAAATATCCGAGTTGCGGCTTGCAGTAGCTCATATTGTCGATATGCGTGATAAGGTCAACCTTGGCACCGCTCAATCCGGCCCAGGCTATTCTTTTCTGCTGCACGGAGAGCGGCCAGATGGGGTTGGTGGCCACCACTAACTTTAACTTACGCTCCTTGACATGCCTGAAGACGTTGCCGGCCCCGGGAGTGGCCACAACGGTATCCCGAAAAACGTCGAAGTCCAGGCTGAAGAACTGCTCGAACCGGGCCCAAACCTCTTCCCTGTTTACATCGAGCCCGTCACACAATGCAGTGATGAAAAGTTCGCGGTTTATCCTGCTGCCGTCGTTGTTGCGCAGTTCGACAGTGGCTTTCATCAGCCTTTCGGCAAATTGCCCGTCGGGGAAAACTCCCTCAAACCTGGCTGCCAGCCTGGGATAGTAGCCGTTAACGAATTTAACCTCTTCGAAGAGGATGAGAGTGTTATCGAGATCGAATAATACAGCTTTGAGCATATTTGAAAACCGCCTGTCAATTTTACGTTTTTCACGTGCCCCGGACAAATTATCGGGCGTGCCGGCCCTGTACCGCTGAGTTATAGTTCAGGACCCTTACGTCATCTCTATGTGACTTGTCGGACGGGGCCTGCAAGCGCATAATATGGGCAAAAATGGGGGGGACTACTATGAATCAGAAAGAGGGCCATTTTAAGGGTACTGACAATCACAATCTTTACTGGAGGTGCTGGCTGCCCGACGGCCAGGTCAAGGCCGTGATACTGGTAGCACACGGCCTGGGCGAGCATATCTCCCGCTATAATAACCTCGTCAACAAAGTCGTCCCCCTGGGTTACGCAGTGTACGGCCTCGATCACCAGGGCCATGGCAAGTCAGAGGGCCAGAGAGTGTACGTTAAACGTTTTCAGACCTACCTGGACGACCTCCATACGCTTTACAAAATGGCGAACGCTGATAATCCCGACAAAAAGGTTTTCCTCTACGGCCATAGCATGGGCGGCCTGATCGCCACCGTCTATGCGCTCCAGCACCAGCACGACCTGGTCGGACTGGTCATATCCGCTCCCGCGCTCAAGCCGGGTGAGAGCATCTCTCCTGCAATTATCGCCATGGCCAGGTTCCTCTCCGCCGTCACGCCCAAACTGGGCGTGCAGGCGCTGGACTCAACTTACATCAGCAAGGACAAGGCGGTGGTCGAAGCCTATGATAAGGACCCTCTCGTTTACCGCGGAAAGGTTACCGCCCGACTCGGCTCAGAGCTTTTTACAACCATGAAAGCCGTCGACTCAAAGCTCCAGTCCATCGTAATACCGCTGCTCATCCTGCAGGGTTCTGAGGACAAGATGGTCAATCAGGAAGGCGCCAAGGGTCTTTACGAGAAGGCCGGCTCAAAGGATAAGACTCTCAAGATATACGAGGGTTTCTACCACGAAGTCCACAATGAGCCGGGCAAGGACAGGGTCTTTACCGACATGGGGATGTGGCTGGCCGACCACACTTAATTGCCTTAAGCTGAAATATTTTCCGGAATATTTTATAATTTATGTTGGGCTTTGTGCTTTACGAATTTCGATTATGTAATATTTAGCAGTTTACCTGTTTATTCCTTCTTCCTCTTTATCAAGGTTTCTACTGCGAAATGGTGGTGATCATGGTTATTATCTTGAGGGATTCGGTTCGATGACGATGCAGACCATTTTATACAGAGAGCTGCTGGACAACCTCTACGACGGTGTATATTTCGTAGATACCAATAAGATCATCACCTATTGGAACAGGGCCGCCGAGAATATCACAGGCTATCCCTGCGAGGAAGTGATAGGGAAAGGGTGTTTCGATAATATCCTGGTCCACGTCGATGAAAAGGGTAATCCCCTCTGCGATTCCGGCTGCCCGTTGCATGCGGCCATAAAGGACGGTAAAAGCAGAGAGATCAACACTTTCTTAGGACACCGGGACGGGCACAGGCTGCCCGTTCTGGTTAAGGTCAACGCCATACGCGATGCGAATGGGGATATAGTAGGCGGTATTCAGAGTTTCAACGATAATTCGTCGCTGCTACATATAAAGAAACATGCCGCAGACCTGGAGAAGCTCTCGACCTTCGACGGTCTGACCGGTGTAGGAAATCGTCGCTTTGCCGAAGTTACCCTGCAGAAAAAACTGGCCGAGCTGAAACGCTACGAATCGACCTTCGGGGCGCTGTTCATTGACATAGACAATCTGAAACTGGTCAACGATACCTATGGCCATGAGACCGGCGACGAAGCATTAAAGATGGTGGCCCAGACCATGCTGTCCAGTATCAGGCCCTTCGATTTCATCTTCCGCTGGGGTGGAGACGAATTCATGTTGATTCTGGTCAACGTGGACCAGCGCAGATTGCTTACCACCGCAGAAAGGGTGCGCGGCGCTGTTCAGAACGCCGGCTTTCGATACGGTTCGGACACGATCAGGGTGACCATCTCAATCGGTGGAACAATCGCCCAGCCTGATGATATGGATAAAAGCATACTGGCCAGGACGGACAATTTCATGTACCGCTGCAAGGAAGAGGGCAAGAACAGGTGCTTGGTGGACGATCTATCCATCCCCCAGACGGCACAGCCGACCACGCATGCCTCAGTTCCCAATCCTGCGCCGCACATACCCACACCCGGCAGGATTATTGCACCACAGGTAGTACATATACCCGCCTTATTCGGCAGGGTGGATATACATGCTCCGGTCAGCATAGCTGTAGTTTACCGGCATAGCACCAATGGCGCCCCACAGGGGGCTGCAGAAGCCGGCACGTCCGGATACAGCGATAGAAATTCCCCGGTCTTTGATCTGATCATCTATCCCTCACAGTACACTCCCCCTCATCTACTAAATCCACGCCGGGATAAAACCGGGTAAACATCTGTTTCTGCTTCTTATGCGTGAACACGCGGTCCAAACTTAGCGGTTACGTGCGATAGCGGAATTTAAAGCGAATTCGTCCACACAAATGATGCTATAATTAAGCAGCCGCGTGAATGTCCCTTTTCAGCCCCAATTTCACTGCAATTATCCTTGTAAACGGGAGGTGCCTTAAGATGAAGCATTTTAATATTACTGCGATCGCCCTTATTGCAACGGTTATTGCCCTGCTTCCCCTGTCCCTTTCCTGCAGCTCAAGCGGGGCCGATATCTATCTGGAGGGCGTCAGCATCGGCTCGCTCTCATCCGGAGGCAAACCCATCAGCGGCCTGCCCGTGGAAAACGTGAATATCGTGCTTAAAGCCAAGACCACCAGGGTCCTGGTCAGCCAGTCAGAAGGCAAGACCACGATCACGCTGCAGCCGTCGGGAGCTGTCATCACCAGCAGTGCGGACGGCATCTCCTTTACCGGCATAGAGGCTGATCAGATCGAGATCAAGTGGAATACGACCACCGCGAAATAATTCTATGGACATACTGGCAGGGTTGAATGAGGCCCAGCGTGAGGCCGTTCAGTACATCAAAGGACCTTTACTGATACTGGCGGGCCCCGGCAGCGGCAAGACGCGGGTTATCACCCACCGCATAGCCTATCTGGTTAAAACCACCGGAGTCAGCCCTCGCCATATCATGGCCGTCACCTTCACCAACAAGGCTGCCCGCGAGATGCAGGAGCGCCTGCAACGGCTGCTCGGCAACCTGGCAGACCAGGTATGGGCCGGAACGTTTCACGCCATTTGCGCCCGCATCCTGCGCAGGGACGGCAAGTCCCTGGGGCTCGACACCAACTTCGTTATTTACGATGAGGAAGATCAGCAGAGCCTGGTCAAACAATGCCTGCTCGATCTCGACCTGGACCCCAGGCAGTATAATCCGCAGAAAATCCGCAACGCCATCAGCCAGGCCAAGAGCCAGCAGGTCACGCATGACGTCCTGGCTGCCAGGGCCAGAAGTCCCTGGGACGATATTGTCTGCCGTGTCTATGAGCGCTACCAGGAGCAGCTCGGACAGAGCAACGCCGCCGATTTCGACGACCTCTTGATGAAGGTGGTCCAGCTGTTCGATAAACACCCGGCGGTCCTGGAGCAATACCGCTCCCGCTACCTTCACCTGCTGGTTGATGAATTCCAGGATACCAACCTGATTCAATATAAATTGATACGCCAGCTGGGCGGCAAACATCGCAATGTCTGCGTCGTCGGCGATCCCGACCAGTCCATTTACTCCTGGAGATTCGCCGATATACGCAACATACTCAGCTTTGAAAAGGACTTCCCGGACGCCAGGGTCATCGTCCTGGAGCAGAATTACAGGTCCACTAAAAATATACTGGGGGCAGCCTCGGCCATCATATCCGCCAACAAGAAGCGCAAAGAAAAAGAACTCTGGACGGATAACACAAAGGGCACGCCCGTTTACCTGGTTAAGACCTATAACGAGCAGGAAGAGGCGCAATTCGTAGCAAACGAGATTCTCAAGTTAAGCGGCAGCGACGGCATCAAGCCCGGCGATTGCGTGGTGATGTACCGCACCAACGCGCAGTCGCGCGCCGTGGAAGAGGCCTTCATGCGCTACGGGCTCAAGTACAAGCTGGTGGGCGGGACACGTTTCTACCAGCGCCGTGAGATAAAAGACACCGTGGCCTATCTGAGAGTCATTCAAAATCCTTTCGATAATATCAGCCTCTCTCGCATCATAAGGATACCCGGCCGGGGCATAGGGGCGAAAACCCTGTCCGATCTCACCAACTGGGCGCGGGAAAATAACCTCTCTCTGTTTGCCGCCGCCAAAGCGGTCAACGAGGGCGGGGGACCGGGATTCGGCGCCAAGATAAACACCGCCCTGACAGGCTTCTACCGCATGCTCAACGACCTGATTATGGAGGGGCAGCAGCTTAACCTGATCAAACTGATGGACACCATACTGGAGAGGTCGGGATACCGTGAGACGATCAGAGGCGAGGAGGACGGTGAGGAGCGCTGGGAAAATATTCAAGAGCTGCGCACCGTTGCAGCCGATTATGACGATCTCCCGCCCGGTGAGGGGCTGGCGCCGTTCCTCGAGAAGGTCAGCCTGGTGGCGGATACTGACGAGATCGAAAGCAGGGAAGACACCGTCACGCTGATAACCCTGCACCAGGCCAAGGGCCTGGAGTTCCCCATTGTTTTCATCGTGGGATTGGAGGAGGGGCTGCTGCCGCACAGGCGCTCCATGGAAGAGGGCGGGGACGAGCTCGAGGAAGAGCGCCGCCTCTGCTATGTCGGAGTGACGCGCGCGGAGCGCAACGTCTACCTGATGCACACCGCCCGGCGAGCTATCTTCGGCATGAGCTCGGAAAGCACACCCTCCCGGTTCCTGGAAGATCTGCCGGAACACCTGGTAGAACGCAAAGGCATGGTCCCGGGTGAGGAGCAACCGGGCGGGAACGTGAGAGTACGCACAAAGCGCTGGCGAGACGAGGATGAAGGCATCAACATCGCTGACCTCCTGGCAAAAAAGAGCGGCCTACGGCAACCTGCTGCGGGACCGGCGGAGGTCAATCCCGGAGACCGCGTGCGCCATGCCAAATTCGGAGACGGTCAGGTTATAGGCGTCAGGGTGACCGGGCAGGACCGCGAGGTTATCGTGGCTTTCGAAGATAGCGGCGTTAAAAAGCTGCTGCTCAGCATGGCGCCGCTCGAGAAAATCTGATTAATACACTCAAATCAATGTATCTACGCTGGCCGCAATGGATCCCTTAGAAGGCCTCAACCCCGCTCAGAAAAGGGCTGTACAGACGGTGGAAGGCCCGCTATTGGTGTATGCCGGCCCGGGCAGCGGTAAAACACGGGTCATCGTTCACCGCATCGCCTATATGGTTTCCCGCGCCGGTATCAACCCACGACACATACTGGCCGTGACATTCTCCCGCCGGGCCGCTGCAGAGATGCAGAAGCGCCTTGCAGAAATATTTAATAATCGACCTGTCGTGATGGTCAGCACCATCCATGCCGCCTGCCTGCGCATACTTGGCAGGGAAGGTGTGCCCGGCATGGGCACCGGCTTCACCGTATATGACGACGAAGAGGGCAACAAGCTTATCAGGCAATGTATAGCAAAAGCCGGATTGAACATGGAAGAAACCAATCTCCGCCGCATAAAGGGATTAATCAGCCAGCTAAAGGTCAGCGGGGTCGATCCTGAAGCCGCCGCCGTTGGGGCAGAACGCCTGGACGACATATCCGCCACTATCTATCGCCTTTACCAGTCCGCCCTCAAGAAAAACCGCGCCCTGGATTATGATGATATGCTGGTTTTCACCAGCCGCCTGTTACAGGACAACTCCGATGTTTTGCGGCGCTACCAGCAGATGTTCAAATATATCCTGGTCGACGAGTTCCAGGATACAAGCAGCCTCCAGTACCGCATAATCCGTATGCTGGGGTCCGGGCATGGCAATGTATGCGTCGTTGGAGATCCCGATCAGACTATATATTCCTGGAGACAGGCCGAGGTCCGCAACGCGGACATATTCCGTCGGGACTTCCCCGGCGCCGTAATCATCGACCTTGAGGAGAACTATCGCTCGACGCTGACCATCGTGCAGGCGGCTAATGCCCTGATCGCGCGCAACAGCATGCGCAGAAGCAGGCGTCTATCCACATCACGCGAGGCCGGCAGCCCCATATCCGTGATACGGCTCAAGGACGGTAATGACGAAGCCCATTTCATCGCCACACGCATTAAAGCCCTGGCGGCCGAATCCGGCATGAAATTAAGCGATTTCGCAGTGCTCTATCGCGTCAACGCGCAGTCACGGGAGCTGGAGGATGCCTTCAATCTCGAGAGGATACCCTACAGGCTGGCCACCGGCACGCCCTTCTACAAACGCCGGGAGGTAATGGACCTGGCCGCCTGGCTCAGAGTGATACGCAATCCCGCCGATGACGCTGCGTTCCTGCGCGTGATAAAACTGGCCGGCAAAGGCATCGGCCCCCAGACGCTGGCCCGGATGCAGGAACTGGCGGCCGGAACAAAGGTTCATCTTCATCAGGCGCTGGAGCAGGCCGCTACCGGCGGGCTGCCCTCGCTCGGCCAGCCCGCACGCAATTCAGCCGGCCATTTCAACGCGCTCCTGCAGGAATTGCACACTCGCAGCAGGCACATCAGTTTAACGTCGCTGCTCAACCTGATTGTGGAGAGGACGGCCTACTTGGAGCACCTCAAAGGCGAGGACAATTCTGATGAACGACTGGAAAACGTATTGGAGCTCATCTCCCTGGCTGCGGCCTATGAACATCTCAATCCCCCGACCGCTGTCAGCTCACTGCTGGGCAGGATCAGCCAGGCTTCCCAGGCCGCTGAGGCGAAGCAGCCACAGGACGCGGTCGTTTTCAATACGCTGCACGGGTCCAAGGGCTCTGAATTCCATGTGGTTTTCATCGCCGGCGTTGAGGAGGGATTGCTGCCCCACAGCAGGTCATCGGACGATCAATCAAAGCTGGAGGAGGAGCGCCGGTTGTGCTATGTGGGCATATCCAGGGCCATGGACGATGTTTATCTGACATACACAGAGAAACGGCTGGCCCAGGGCGAACTCAGTTACCGAACGCCGTCCCGATTCTTGCGGGAACTGCCCGGCTCACTGGTCGTCAGCCGAAATCTGGCCGGCCCCGTGCCGGCACAGCCACACTCCGCGCAGCATCCCGCCCCGACTGAAACGCCCGGGCAAAATCCAGCCGTGTCGTTCAGGCCGGGAGACATTGTCCAACATCGCAGCTTCGGAGAAGGAAGGGTAACGCGTGTGATCAAGCAGGCCAAAGATTTTCGTGTTATAGTAGTTTTCGATAACTACGGAGTGAAAACATTCCTCGGCAGCCTGGCTGCCCTTGAGAAAATAACTTGAGCTCACACCCATCTTCTCAGGAACTGAGGTTCCCCGTAAATTTCCTGTGGGGCGTAGGCACATCCGCCTACCAGATGGAGGGCGGCAGCGTTAACACTCAGTGGTATGAGTTCGAGAAGGCCGACGGGATCAGGACCGGGGATGTCAGTGGAAAGTCGTGCAACTGGTGGCATAACGCAGAGAAGGATTTCGATATCGCGCAGTCCATGGGGCTGAATTCACTGCGGCTGTCGGTAAGCTGGGCCAGGATCGAGCCCGAGCGGGGCTTGTTCAACCCACACGCGATCGAACGTTACCGCCAGATGCTGACCGCGCTGGTCGAACGGGGAATTCGTCCCATAGTCTGCCTTCATCACTTCGCCCACCCCGTGTGGTTCGAGAAGAAAGGCGCCTTTCTCTCCGGGGATTGCGTGGCGGATTTCTCGCGCTTTGTTAAATTCACGGTGTATGAGCTCAGCGACTATTGCAGCGACTGGTTGACCTTCAACGAGCCGAACATCTATGGCATCGAGGGGTATGTGGACGGGAACCACCCTCCGGCATTGCATGACCACCTGGTCCAGTATTTCAAAGTGCTGGGCAATATGGGGCTGTGCCACGGCTCGGCCTATCACATTATCCATAACCTGCAACAACAGGCCAGCGTCAGCTTTGCCAACCATTTTCTGATATTCACCGCCGCCAAGACACAGATTTTCGACAGGCTTGCTGTGCGCGCGGCCAGAGACTCTTTTAACAACATCTTCATCAACATGGTGACGGGCCGGCGTGCACCGTTATTCAGCGGTATCGACAAACGGCTTGACGAGATAAAAGATACCTGGGACTACGTCGGCGTGAATATCTACGGCGGCGTGGATGTTGCCTTCGATATAACCAAACCTAAAGCCGGCTTTGTAAGGCGCATCGCCCCGCCCAGAGGACGAACGGGGGACCTGCTACCCGACGGCGTTCCCATGTTCGGCGAGATCTACCCCCAGGGAATAAGGATCGTAGTTGAAAGGCTGGCAAAATACGGCAAGCCCTTTTTTGTACTGGAAAACGGCGTGCCGGACCGGGATGATAATCTGCGCCCCTGGGTGATCGCCACAGCTGTCAGGACCATGCACGACCTGATCAAGGAGGGGCATAAGATACTCGGCTATCACCACTGGTCGCTGGTGGACAACTTCGAATGGGCCCTGGGTTACTCCATGAAATTCGGCCTGGTGGCTGTAGATCCTGTGACGCAGGAGAGGAAGCCGCGGCAATCAGCGTCATTTTACGGCGAGATTGCGAAGGCCAACGCTCTGACAACCGATATGGTGATGAAGTACGTCCCCGAAGCGATGGATGAGATATTCCCTTCTTCAGGTTAATAACGAGAAATAGAAGAGGCGGCGGATGTATCCGCCGCCTCTTCCATTTGTACAATCTGATTCTGTGTTACTTTGTGCCGCCGCGCAGCTGGCAGGGCGGGCCTCCCGCCGGCTTCTCGGGTTTGGGCAATTCCACTGCCGGCTTCTGCGCAATCCATGCCTTGTAAGCGTCGTACTGCGCCTGTGTTATTTTGCCGTCCTTGAGAAGCTTGTCCAGCATGTTAGTGTTGGCCCCTCCGAAGAACGGGAAGCCGGGCATATCGGCCGGTTTTGCACTGAGCCATGCTTTGTAGGCATCCGCCTGCTCCTGTGTCAGCTTGCCATCCTTGACCCACGCGGCAAACATTTCGTCGGTGCGGGCCTGCTGTTCCTCCAGCATCACCTGTTTGAAGGCGTCTTGCAGAGCAGCTTTATCGATATTGAGCTTGGCTGCAACCTTCTCAAGTATATCGCTGTTGAAGGAAGCGTTCGGACCTTTCCCGTGCGGGGCGCCCTGCGGCATTCCGGCAGGCGCCTTTGCGGCAGCACCCGTGTTATCCGCATTAACGGCGGTCATTACGCCGGTTATCAGCAATACTACCGCAAGCATCCCGGCAGCCAGACCTAAGACTTTTTTCCACATATGAACCCTCCTTTTGAGTGGAATTGCTGAGGCTTTTTTCCTCAGTTACATACAGAATACAGGCAAATTATTAGTAAATTATTTGTACATTATAGATGTTCTCCCAATTTCCATTGACTACCCGTTCAATCGGTGATACATTATGCAGGGTCTTTTTCCCGCGTCAATATCGCTTAATACAGGGGGTGCCGTATGCTTTCGTTCAGCCCGTCTGAAGAACAGCAAATGATCGTCAATACGGTCAAACAATTCGCCAATGACGTCATGCGCAAGAAATTCCGTGAGTGCGATGAGGAAGGGCAGATACCTGACGAGATAATCAATACTGCCTGGGATCTGGGATTGGTCGTCAGCTGTATTCCCGAGGACTATGGGGGCGCGGGCTGGGAGCATTCGGCCCTCACGGGCACGTTGCTGGCCGAGGAACTGGCCTGGGGTGACCTTTCCATGGCTATGCATATCCTGAGCCCCTGGCTGGGCGTATTACCGATCGTGGAAATGGGCACCGAGGAGCAGAAGAAAAAATACCTGCCTATGGTCTGCGGGGGCAAGTTCAGCGCTGCTTCGGCGGCTTTCGTCGAGCCTAAATATGATTTCGATTGCAACGACTTTGATACCGTAGCTAAAAAGAGCGGCGGCTATTCTCTCAGCGGTGAAAAGTGCTATGTTCCGCTGGCCCCCGATGCCGCCTTCACGCTGGTTTACGCGAAGGAAGGCAATTCTTCACAGGGCTTCATTGTGGACAGGGGGACCAAAGGCTTCAACATCGGAGAGCGCGAGAAGAACATGGGTATCAAGGCATTGGCCACCTATGAGGTTTCACTGAAGGATTGCAAACTACCTGCTGACAAAAAGCTGGGTGGTGACCGCGGCTGCGATTTTAAACGCCTGGCCAACCTCTCCCGCGTTGCACTGGCCGCCCTGGCGGTAGGCCTGGCTCGCGGCGCTTTTGAATTCTCCAGGGACTATGCTAAAGACCGCCATGCCTTCGGTGATCCCATAGCCTCACGCCAGGCCATTGCCTTCATGCTGGCCGACATGGCAATCGAGATAGACGCGGCCCGACTGCTCAACTGGGAGGCGGCCTGGCTGCTGGATAAGAAAGAGGATGCCACCCGCGAGTGCTGTCTGGCCAAGACATATGCCGATAATATGGTGATGCAATGCACGGACTATGGCGTGCAGGTTATGGGCGGCCACGGCTATATCCGTGACAATCCCGTCGAGCTGTGGTTCCGCAACGGCCGCGGTTTCGTGACCTTCACCGGCCTGGCCATAGTATAGTAAGGAGGCGTAGCGATGATCGATTTTGAATTAACCGCTGAAGAGAAGGCCAAAATACAGGAAGCGCAAGAAGTGGCGGAGAAAAAATTCCGCCCCGTAAGCCGTTACTATGACGAGCATGAGCACGAGGAGCCGCAGGAGATCATCGATTTCATGTGGGAGAACCGGGGCAAGGGTTTCGTGACCGGGCTGGGCGTTGTGGGCGCTCTCATGGTTGAGGAGCTGTGCTGGGGCGACGCGGGGCTCTACCTGGCCAGCCCCGGACCGGGGCTGGGCGGCGCCGCCGTATTCGCCGCCGGCACAAAAGAGCAGTGGGGCAAGTTCCTGGCACGATTCAATGAAGGCAAGCCCAAGTGGGGCGCCATGGCCATGACCGAGCCGGGCTGCGGCTCGGACACGTCGGCCATCCAGGCCACCGCCACGCGCGACGGTGACTACTGGGTGCTGAATGGCGAGAAGATTTTCGTAACCATGGGGCACCGCGCGCTCGACCTTTCGGAGGGAATTATCGTGGTATGGGCCTCCGTGGACAAATCGGCGGGCAGGGCCGGCATGAAATCTTTCGTGGTCGAGGCCGGCACACCGGGCATGAAAGTGGAGAAGAAGGAGAAAAAGCTGGGTATCAAGGCGTCCGATACGGTAACTGTAACCTTCGATAACTGTCGTATACCCTTCAGCAATATCCTGGGCAAGGCCGAGGTCAAGAGCAAGACCGAAGGCTTCAAGGGCGCCATGGCCACCTTCGATGTTACGCGCCCCATGGTTGCGGCGCAGGCGCTGGGTGTCACCCGCGCCGCGCTGGACATGCTGCACGATGAGATCGATAAGCGGGGCATCAAGATACGCTACGAATTACCACGCAGCAAGCAGACCGCGCTGGAACATGATTTCATCGAGATGGAGGCAAACTGGAGAGCGGCCCACCTGCTCATGATACGCGCCATGTGGCAGCTCGGCAGCGGCCAGTCCAATGCCCTGGAGGCATCCATGTCCAAGGCCAAAGCCGGACGCGCCGCCACGCTGATTACACAGAGGGCTGTGGAGCTGATGGGGCCGCTGGGCTACTCGCGCAAATACCTATTCGAAAAGTTCATGCGGGATGCCAAAATCAATGACATCTTCGAAGGTACCGGGCAGATTAATACTCTGGTGGTTGCCCGCCGCCTGCTGGACTACACGCGCGATCAGCTTAAATAAACGGGTCAGGGCTTAACGAAAAACTTGCGCCAGACCTGCCCGCCGGTAAACGGGCCACCGTGCGCGGCATAGAATATCTTGGGCCTCTGATCAAGAATGGCCTGGATGCTTCGTGTAGCCGTTTCGATATCCTGGCAAATATAGGGGAATCCCGGGGTGCTCTTTCTCAATAGACCGCCGAATATCATGTCCCCCACCAGCGCGCAGCCGCCGGCCAGCAGGACCGATACGGATCCTGGGGTGTGTCCCGGTGTGGGTATTATCTTACCCTCGATTCCGTAGTCGCGCAGGTCCATCTCACCATCCAACAGCACCTGTGGCTCCATCCCCTGCACTTTAGGCTTAATAATATCGGACATTATCATCATAAACCTTCCCCGACCATCAACCGGGTGAAGCCTGGGATTCACCCCCGTCCTCAGCGCTTCGGCATCCGCTTTATGTATGGCCACCGGGGCGCCGGTCTTCTCTCTCAGGTAAGCTGCGCTGCCGGTGTGATCATGGTGCCCATGCGTGATGATGATAAGCGAGATGTCAGCCGGCTTGATATCGTGGCGGCCCATGGTTTTCAATATTTTTTCACCCAGACCGGGAAAGCCCGTGTCAACGATAATCGAACGCTGGCCCCTCACAATGAAGGCGTTCGCCACTGTGGACGTGACTGCAAAGACTTCCTGTTTAACTCCTGCCATATCTGCCCCCTATGATGTTAAGTTAGTCCGGGGATTGTGCAGGACGAAGCCTCGACAAACCGTAATTATATCGGGTACGCCCTGCGTTTCCTTCCGCCTCCGGTATCGTATCATATAACATCAAATTTATGCACCCGTTCTCGTCAGCAGATCAAAACCGCTGGCTTCGTCCGGCAGCCGTGCCATGTTTATTCCCAGAATCTCACATAGTATAACTTCGCCCACCAGCCAGGTTTTAACTCCTTCTCTCAAACATCCGGTCATGGTCGCCCCCGCTCTCCCCAGTGCAGCATGGATATGCAGGGAGGGCCTGCCGTCCTTATCCGGCGCCAGCACTCCCAGTCCCACCACTTCGTGAACGCCGTCAATGGGAACCAGCATGGGATCGATAGGCCGTTCGTTATTGCGTCGGGGGCCGGAGACTACCTGCCCACTCCCGATGCCGCCCACCAGTATGGCCTGTGCTGTCAGGACTCTCTTTTCTTCGGCAAATCTCTCGATGCAACCGGGCAGATCATCTCCATCATCCAACCTGATGACAAAGACGCGTCCCATCTTGCCTTCACTGTATTTCATTTTCCGACCTCGTTTATTCCCCGCCTATTTAACAAATCCGCCTCCATATTATGGTAAATGCGGAGGCAAGGCAATAAAACGTCCTTGTTATCACCGGGCATTTAGCTTAAAATACTATCGAATTAAGGTCTTCGGATGGGAATGGACGCGCTGATAAATATCCTCGAATACATCTCCATTGGCATCGGTATAGTCGGCATATTCATCGTGCTGTGGGGAGTGATCGTCGGTCTTGTGGAATTCATGCACGCTCAAATCATCCACCTTGGCAGGCAAAAGAAATCGTTGCCGCTGGAAAAGATACGTATCGACCTGGGCCGCTACCTGCTGCTGGGGCTGGAGTTTCTCATCGCAGCGGACATAATCCGCACTATCGTAAAACCGAGCCTGGAAGAGGTGGCAGTACTGGTGGCCATTGTAGCCATCAGGACGGTGATCAGCTATTTTCTCAACAAAGAGATCGAGCGGCTCGGGCATACAAAATGAAGTAAAAAAACATCAAAGCGGAGGACTAAAATGAAAATTGCTGAGATCGAACTGTTTCACCTCAATATCCCCTTGAAAGAGACATTCTGGCCGACGTGGATACCCGGCTACCCTCAGACGCATAACCGGTTTACTCTGATCAGGATACGGACTGACGACGGCATCGAGGGCTACTCAGCCGGCACGGCCATGGGCACCGAGCGGCAGGGCCTGGGCGACCTGCTGGGTGGCTATTTATTGGGATCCGATCCAACGGACATCGACCGCATCCAGAGCCTGTTAAAGCAGGCGGGTATCCTGGGCTGGCTGAACTTCTGGATTGAGCCTGCCTGCTGGGACATCATAGGCAAGGCCAAAAGTAAGCCGGTCTACGAACTTCTGGGCGGCGCTGCGAGGCCTATCGAGGTTTACAACTCCTTCGGCGAGCTGCACGAGCCCGGCCCGCGCATACAGGAGTTGCTGGCCTTGAAAGAGAAGGGCTTTAAAACCTTTAAACTGCGCGTCAAAGCCAAGGAGTTCAAAGACGACGTTCGGCTGATCGAGGAGGTTCGCAAGGGCGTAGGACCCGACCCGATCATCGGCGTGGACGCCAACCAGGGCTGGCTGGTCTCCATTGTCGACCGCATACCTGCCTGGGACCTGAAGCGCGCCACCGACTTCGCCAAGGCCTGCGCGGATAATAAAATCGAGTGGCTGGAGGAGCCGTTGGACTGGCACGACTATGACGGTCTGGCCGCCCTCAAAAAAGTATCGCCGGTCAAGATAGCAGGCGGGGAGCTTAACCACGGATGGGACGAGATCAAGATAATGTTCGAGAAGGACTGCTTCCATGTCTATCAGCCGGATGCCACGTTTGCTGGCGGCATTCAACAGGTTATGAAGGTTATCGACGCCTGCCACAAGCACAACCGCATCTTTTCACCGCATACCTGGACCAGCGGCATCGGCTTCTACGTCGGATGGAACCTGGTGCTGGCCGATACGGGCAATACTCATCCGTTAGAATATCCCAACGAGCCTCCCTCCTGGATACCCCAGTACCGCGAGGGCATCATCGAGCCCATCATTCCTGACAAGAACGCCATGCTGCAACCCTTCACACGCCCGGGACTGGGCTTCGAGATCGATAAAAAGCTGCTCAAAAAGTACGGCACGCGCTTCTACCACCAGACGGAGAAGGGGCTGGCCTTTAAGGTCATCCGCGAGAAGGGGCTTAAGGCAGCCCTGGAGCTGAAGAAGCGGAAAGCAGGGTAGTAAATGAACCTACAGTATATTAATAGGAAACGTTGAATATTATTTTCCCCACCGGTATAGTTTTCTTGTAGGACATGTGCTTTTAAATGACACCTTGTATTATTAGAACATTTATTCTATTATATGAATAAGAAAGTTTCTAAATTGCGCAGGGGTCATACTGTGGACATATCAACAAAAATTGTCCTGGGTGATTGTCGGTATAAGCTGGCTGATCTAAGTGAAAATTCCGTTGACCTGGTCTTTACCTCCCCTCCATATGCAGATCAAAGAAAAAATACATACGGCGGTATCCCTCCTAATAAATACGTACAATGGTTTCTTCCTATCTCCCAAGAGCTGTTGCGCGTATTAAAACCGTCCGGCACATTTGTATTGAACATAAAAGAGCGGGTGGTTAGTGGTGAACGGCATACATACGTCATGGAACTTATCCTTGAAATGCGCAAGCAAGGTTGGTTGTGGACTGAGGAATTTATCTGGCATAAAAAGAATTGCTATCCCGGTAAATGGCCAAATAGATTTCGGGATTCGTGGGAAAGGTTACTCCAGTTTAACAAAACCAAACAATTTAACATGTATCAGGATGCTGTTATGGTTCCAGTCGGCGATTGGGCCAAAACCAGACTAAGAAAGTTGAGCGTCACCGATAAGAAGAGGGACGAATCCAGAGTGGGGAGCGGCTTCGGTAAGAATATCTCCAATTGGATTGATAGAGATAAAGCTTATCCTACGAATGTATTATATATGGCAACCGAGTGCGGCAACAAAAATCACAGCGCAGTTTTTCCCGAAGCACTCCCAGAGTGGTTCATCAAATTATTCACGGCAGAAGGCGATTTAGTTCTTGACCCTTTTGCTGGCTCAGGTAGTGCGTTAAAGGCTGCATGTAAGCTAAGGCGAGATTCGATAGGTATTGAAATCCACAAGGATTACTACAACCAGATGGTTGCAACTATAGGGCAAGAGAAAAAACACTTCTTGTGTGAAAAAAAGGGGCTTTATGAAATCAATTCCGATTAGCAAAGTCACTGACTATGTGGAAAAGAACATCGGAAAATTCCACTCAAGCCGACTAGATAGCCTTTCCGCATTGAAGTTGCAGAAGGTTCTAAAGCATAAGAATCCGTATTTGTTTAAAGCCAAGAATATTTTGCTATCTCAAGAGCTTGTTAAAAATATTGTTGATGCCTATCTTTCGTCTCAAGAGGAATCAATCTTCGGCAGCTTTCTAGAAGGTTTAGCCATTTACATTAATGGAGAGGTTTATGGAGGACAAAAATCGGGAATAACTGGGATTGACTTGGAGTTTGCTGATAAGGGCATCCGATATATTGTAAACATAAAATCAGGGCCGAACTGGGGAAACAGTGACCAAATTCGAAAAATGAAAGATAATTTTAAAACAGCAAAAATCACGATCAGAGCTAATAATCCCAAGACCGCCGTTGTGGCCGTCAATGGATGTTGCTATGGAAAAAATAACAGGCCGGACAAAGGGGAATATTTTAAATATTGTGGACAACAATTTTGGGAATTTATTTCAAACGATGAAAATCTGTATTTAGGTATAATAGTTCCCCTAGGGCACAAAGCTAAAGAAAAGAACGCGGAGTTCTATAAGGAGTATTCCAAACTGGTCAATAAATTCACTACTGAGTTTAGTGAGAAGTATTGTAAAGACGGCACTATCGATTGGGAATCAATTGTTAAATTGAATTCGGCAAAATCGATGCCGAATAAAAAATTGTGATTTAGTATATCCTAATGACAGAAGAAGGGCAGGACCGAAGTCCCGCCCTTCTTCTATGCTGAAAGCTCTTTTAAATCTTACCTATCTTGCCGATGGCTTCCTTGATCTCGTCAACAGAGGCCTCTTCCTCGATGGTGGAGAGGTCTCCCAGGTCTTTACCGATAAGCAG
>Ga0208828_1000274_pt1 | contig 23467 bp, 17 predicted proteins | sample Kivu_160m_FD_185487 | JGI IMG/M metagenome (GOLD analysis project Ga0208828, IMG submission 185487) | Freshwater microbial communities from Lake Kivu, Western Province, Rwanda to study Microbial Dark Matter (Phase II) - Kivu_160m (SPAdes)... | ecosystem: Environmental > Aquatic > Freshwater >... | reverse complement strand
GGGTCACGAGGACGGCCATGTCGCCGCGACACGCGCCGGCAAATAGCAGCGAGCGGGATATGGCCGAACCCTTCCTTGACAAGGCCTCCCGACTCCCCTAGAATCCTTTTCCCAGTTCCGCGGAAAAAGGCTCCCCGATGCAAATCAAGGTCAATGGACAATCGATCGAAATCTTCGCCGGCGCGAGGGTCGAGGACGCCCTGCTCAAGTACTCCCGGGCCGAATGGTCGCTCGTGAGAAACAAGGAAAAAACTGTCCGGGATGGGCACGGACACGAGGTCTCCCTGGACGGCGAGCTCGTCGGCGGCGAGGAGCTGATCATCACGGCCGGCTCGCGCCCCTCCCGTCCGCCGCAGCGCCGCCTTCTCTTCGCCCTCCTCGGCATCTTCGCTCTAGCGTCGTGCGTCAGTTTTCCGCCGGCCTCGTCCGCGGGCCGGATCGTCATCTTCCACTCCAACGACGTCCACGCCAGGATCGACAATTTCGCCAAGGTCAAGGTCCTTCTCGACGCCGAGAGGAAAAGCGGGGCCGAAGTCTTCTACTTTTCGGCGGGAGACAACTTCTCCGGCAACCCCGTCGTCGACCGTTATGACCCGCCCGGTGAACCGATGTTCGAACTCCTCGACCTCCTCGACGTCGACGTCCTGAGCATCGGCAACCACGAATTCGACTACGGATTGGAAATCCTGGGCAGGCTCACGTCCCGCTTTCGGACGGTCTCGGCCAACATTGAGGCGCCCCCCGGCGTCCTTCCGGAATTGAAGCCCTGGGTCTTGTTGAACGCCCGGGGCGGGATCAAGATCGCCGTTTTCGGGGTGATCCAGGTCGAGCGCGACACCGGCCTGCCCTCGGCCCATCCCGACAGACTCAAGGGGCTGCGGTTCAGCGAGCCGCTGGCCAAGGCCCTCGAAATGAAGAAGCTCCGCCCGACCTGTCAAGTCCTGATCGGCCTAACCCATATCGGCCACGACCAGGACCTTCTCCTCGCCCAGCGGATGCCGGAACTCGACGTCATCATCGGCGGCCACTCCCACACCCGCGTCGACAAGGCGGAAAAGGTCAATGGGGTTCTCGTCGCCCAGGCAGGGGCGAACAACATGTTCCTCGGCCGGGTTGATTTGTGGGTCAAGAACGGCCGGGTCGTCAAGAAGAAAGGCCGGTTGATCGACCTCGGCAAGGAGCGGGCCGAGGACAAGGAGATCAAGGCCGCGATCGCCGGCTTCCAGCGGAATCCGGCCCTCGCCCGGGTCATCGCCCGGGCCCCGTTCGAGATCACGGACAAGAACAACCTCGGCAGCATGATGACCGACGCCATCCGCAAGGTCAACGGCTTGGACATCGCCTTCCAGAACGACGGCGGCATCCGCCTCAACCGCCTGCCGCTCGAGATCACCCTCAAGGACATCTACACCCTGGACCCGTTCGGCAACCCGATCGTCGAAATCGTCATGACCCCGGCCGAAATCCGAGGCCTGATCCGAAGCTCGTTCGAAAAAGACTCCGAGCTCGACCTCCAGGTCTCGGGCCTGACGTACATCGTCCGCACGGATGCCGCCAACCGGATCCAGGAGGTCCGACTGCGCCGCCCGGACGGGTCCCCGCTGGCCGAAGACGGGACGTACAAGGTCGGGATCAACAGCTATATCGCCAGCGCCTATCGCTTTGCCCACCAGGATCCCGGTCGTTCCCTCCAGACGACCGTCGCGGACGATTTGATCAAATACCTGGAAAGCGGGGCCGACCTGAGTGTCTACCGAGACCTCGAGCGGGCGATTTGGGAAAACCGCCCCGCGGCGCCCCGGAAAAGATAGGGCAGGAGACATCCGATGGCCCAGCTCTATTTCCGCTACTCGACCATGAACGCCGGGAAATCGACCGAGATCCTCAAGATCGCCCACAACTACGAGGAGCAGAACAAGCACGTCCTCCTTTTCACCCCGTCCATCGACGACCGCTACGGCCGCGGCCAGATCACCTCGCGGATGGGCTTCCAGCGCGAGGCGGTCATCATCGACAAGGGGACGGACATGCTGGCCCTGGCTCGGGAGGCCAAGCCCGACTGCGTGCTCGTCGACGAGGGCCAATTCCTGTCCCGCGGGCAGGTCATCGCCCTGACCCGAATCGTCGATGAGCTGGACGTTCCGGTCATCGTCTACGGCCTGAAGAACGACTACCGCAACCGCCTCTTCAGCGGGAGTGAGGCCCTCCTCCTCTTCGCCGACAAGATCGAGGAGGTCAAGGCCGTCTGCTGGTACTGCCCCAAGAAGGCGACCATGCTCCTGAAGACCAAGGACGGCCGGCCGGTGGGCGACGGCCCGCAGATCGAAATCGGCGGCAACGACACCTACACCTCGGTCTGCCGCAAGTGCTACAAGAAGAAGCTGGAGATCAAATAGAGATAGCCGAAAAGGATGGTCCCCATCAAAATCCGGCGCGTGACCCTGATCGTCCTCGATTCCGTGGGCGTCGGCAGCCTGCCCGACGCGGCCGCGTTCGGCGATGAGGGGGCCAACACCCTGGCCCATGTCGCCGGCGGGCGGGGCGGACTGAACCTCCCTGTTCTCGGAAGCCTCGGATTGGGAAACATTCTCCCCCTTCCAGGAGTCGCCCCGGCCGCAGCGCCCCTGGCTTCGTGGGGCCGCATGGCCGAAATGGGGCCGAGCAAGGACACCCTGGCCGGCCACTGGGAGCTCATGGGCCTCGTTCCGGATCGGCCGTTTTCCCTATTCCCCCGGGGATTCCCCCCCGAGCTGATGGCCGAATTCAAGCGCCGGACCGGCGCGGCCGGCATCCTGGGCAACAAGCCCGCCTCGGGCACGGAGATCATCGCCGAGCTCGGGGCCGAGCATGTCCGCACCGGCTATCCGATCGTCTACACCTCGGCCGACAGCGTCTTCCAGGTCGCCGCCCACGAGGACATCATCCCCCTCGACGGCCTCTACGAGATGTGCCTTCGGACCCGGACACTCTGCGACGATTGGCATATCGGCCGGGTGATCGCCCGGCCGTTCGTCGGCCGGCCCGGCTCATTCCGGCGAACGGCCAACCGCCGCGATTTTTCGATGCCCCCTCCGGGGGAAACGGTCCTCGACGTCTTGACGAAAAACGGCCTAACCGTCACCGCCATCGGCAAGATCGAAAACATTTTCGCCGGCCGGGGCATCGGCCGTTCGCGCCCCAGCCACGACAACGCCGAAGGGATGGCCATCCTCGGCGAGGAATTGGCAGCGGAGGGATCGAGTCTCGTTTTCGCCAACCTCGTCGATTTCGACATGCTCTACGGCCATCGGAACGATGCCAACGGCTATGCCATGGCCTTGGAGGCCTTCGACCTCGGCCTGGAGGATCTGCTTCCAAGGCTCGGACCCGGCGACATGCTGATCCTCACCGCCGACCACGGCTGCGACCCCCTCCACCCCGGCACGGACCATACCCGGGAGTATGTTCCGCTCCTCGTCTACGGTCCGGGCTTGCCGGCCTGGCCCCTCGGCGTGAGACGGACGTTCGCCGACGTCGGCGCGACCATCCTCGAGGTGTTCGGAATGAAGCTCGAAGGTCCCGGGCGGAGCTTCCTTCCGGAAATTTATTCCCCCCCCGTCTGAGGAGGCGTCATGGGCCATTATGAAAGGATCATGGAAGCCGTCGGATTCATCCGTCAGAAATCATCGCGGGCTCCCCAGGTCGGGATCGTCCTGGGCTCGGGGCTGGGGGAGTTCGCCGGCACGATCGCCGAGCCGACCGTCCTCCCCTATGCCGATATCCCCCATTTTAAAAGCGGGAGCGTTGCCGGACACTCCGCCCGCCTCGTCCTGGGCCGGATCGGACGGACCGCCATCGCCGTGCTCCAGGGACGCATCCACTATTACGAGGGCCACGAGATCGGCGACGTCGTCTTCCCCGTGCGCGTCCTGGCCAAGCTGGGCGTTCAAAGCCTCCTCCTGACCAACGCCGCCGGAGGCCTCAATCCCGAATTCCGGCCCGGAGACATGATGGTCATCCGCGACCATATCAACCTCATGGGCGTCAACCCGCTCCGTGGCGGCAACGACGAGCGCCTGGGACCCCGTTTCCCCGATATGAGCGCCGTCTACGACCCGGCCTTCCAGGAGGTCCTGGCCGCCGGTTTAGCGGAAATCGGCCGCCCGGCCCTCCGCGGGATCTACCTGGCCTTGAGCGGTCCGTCCTATGAAACCCCGGCCGAAATCCGGATGATGGCCGCCCTGGGCGCCGACGCCGTGGGCATGTCCACCGTGCCCGAAGCCATCGCCGCCCGGCACATGGGGTTGCGCGTCGCGGGCCTTTCCTGCATTTCCAACCTTGCGGCCGGCATCTCGAACCGGACGCTGACCCATCAGGAAGTCCTCGAGACGGGCGAAAAGGTCAAGGGCGACTTCATCCGCCTTCTGACTCAGGTCATCCCACAGCTGGCTTGAGCCGGCCCCCTCTCCCATTTGCCTTTCCCCCGCCCGAGCGTTCCTCTCGGCGAGAAAGCATAAAAAAAAACCCCCCGGCCGCGAGGCCGGGGGGTTCGAAAAATCGGCTTTCTCGCGCTCCCCTTACAGGATATCGAAGCTGTAGCGGAGGCCCGCCTGGATCTGCCACCGGGATCCGAGCTGGCTGAGGGAGAAGCGGTTGGGCCGGCCCGCCCACTGGATCCTCATCTTGCCGGTGTTGGGGTCGACGCCGTAGTTGGAGCCTTGGAGCGTCCAGGGAGTATCGTTCTGGTTGCTGACGTAGTAAGACTTGCCCCAGTTCTTGTTGAAGAGGTTGAGGAGGTTGATGATGTCGAGGGTGAACTGAAGCCGGTGGCCGTCGACGACGGGAATGGGGAGGTCCTGGGCGATGCGCATGTCCAAGCCGTGATACCACGGATCCCGGCTGACGTTGCGCGGGGCGATCTTGCCGCGATTCCCGTCGAGGCCTGGGTCGCCCTTGATGAACGCGTCGAACGAAGCCCAGGCGGCGGCCTGGTCGGCGACGGCCACGCCGCTCGAGTTGACGAAGATGACTTCGTTTTGATTGGCGGGGATGTAGACCAGGTCGTTTCCCGTGGCCGCGTCGCCGTTGGCGTCGAAGTAGTTGTAGGTCGTCGAATAGGGCCGGCCCGATCGTCCGCCGTAGAACATGCTGAAGGTCGTCGGGGCGCCCTTGATGATCCTGAGCTGCCAGGAGAAGGCGGCGCCGATGCGGTGGCGGACGTCGTAGTTGGACCAGACGAGCTCGGGGTCGTTGGGGTCGAAGCGGATGTTGTTGTAGACGAAGTTGGACGAGGCCTGGGAAGAAGTCCCGGAGTTGACGTCCTTGGCCTGGCCGTAGGAGTAGAAAGCGTTGATCCAGGACCTGTTGGTGAAGTTCTTCTGGAGCTGGAACGAGAGGCTGTACTGGTAGCCTTTATTGGTGTTGGTCAGGTAGATGACGTCGGTGTACAGCGAAGAGCCGGTGGCCGTCTTGTCGACGTCCCGGGCGTAGAGGTAGCGTCCGCCCATGCCGGTCGTCCCGAGGTTGCGGATGTTCAGGTTCTGGTAGAGGATCTCCTGGAAGTTCTTGGAGTAGACGAACTCCACCGTGCCGATGATCCCGAGAGGCAGCTCGTGGTCGACGGCTACGTTGGCCCGGAGGAGCTGGGGATATTTAAAGTTCTTATCGATGAGGTCGACCTCGCTCGTGAGACCCGCTCCGCCCGTGGGCTGGTTCATGACATCCGTCACGAAGGCGAAGCTCGGGTTCCGGATATCGAGGCGGGTGAACTCCATCCCCGAGTTGGAGAACTGGTTGGAGATCCAGACGTAGGGCGTCCGGCCGGAGAAGAGGCCGATACCACCCCGGACCAGGGTCGTCTTGTCGTCGAAGACGTCCCAGTTGAAGCCGAAGCGGGGGGAGAAGAGGATGTTGCCCGAGGCCGCCTGGTCGGTCTTGATGCCGTAGACGTTTTCGACCGTCGGATTGGCGGCGGGGACGTTGTTGATGATCGGGACGTCGACCCGCGCGCCCAGCGTCAGGAAGAGATTGGGCCTGACCTCCCATTTGTCGCCGACATAAGCCCCAAGCTGGGCGACGCTGAACCGGGCATACCACTTCTCGGAGGGGTTGGCCGTATAGAAGTCGTGGTAGTAGCGCGAAGCGGTGCCCTTCTCGAAGTTGTCGAGGCTCGAGAATTCCCAGTAGCCGTAGAGGTTTCGGATGTAGAGGTTGGCGAACTTGAAGAACTCGTTGTGGGTTCCGATCGTCAACATATGGTTGCCCAGCGTCCAGGTCAAGTTGTCGGTGATCTCGAGGATGTCCTGGTTCAGGGCGTTGGCGCCTGAATACTGCTCGCTGCCGGCGGTCAGGCGGTAGCTGCCGGCGATGGCTACGTTGACCTGGGGAAAGAGCGTGTCGGGGACCTGGCGAGAGTCGCGGATCGTCGAATAGTTGACGATCAACTCGTTGAAGAGGTTCAAGCCGAGCGTGCTCTGGAATTGGAGGACGGTCGAGTTGGTTTTGCTCGTCAGCTGGTAGTAGTCGTCGCCGAAGGCAAAGACCGTGCTCGAAGCCTTGGAGGGGGGATTGTCGACCAGTCCGTTGACGTAGTTGTGCCGGAGGGTCAAGCGGTGTTTGGGGCTGAGGTTGAAGTCGACGCGGGCGAAGATCTTGTCGTTATTGGCGTTGATCTTCTTGTAGCCGGCGCCGTACCCCCCCGGGTCATAGCCGTATTTGTTCTTGAGGATGCTGATGAAGCGCTCGGCGTCGGCGATGTTGACGCTCGCCCCGCCGAAGTCGTTGGACGCGCCGCTGTCGTCGATGATGTAGGTCGTCGGGGTGTTCCTCCGCCCCAGCTCGCCGCTGAGGAAGAAGTAGACCTTGTCCTTGACGACCGGGCCGCCGACGCGGAGCCCCATCTGCTTTTCCGAAAAGGTCCCGTATTTCGTCTGGTCGGGGCCCTTGCCGATGAAGTCCTGGTTCCGGCCGAAGTAGTAGGCCGAGCCGGCGAAGGTGTTCGTCCCGGAGCGGGTGATCGCATTCAGGCCGGCCCCGGTGAAGCCGCCGTAGCGGACGTCGTAGGGGGCGAGGACGAGCTCGAACTCCTGGACGGCGTCGAGCGAGATCGGGGCCGACAGTCCGGGCGCGCCGCTGCTGCTCAGGCCGAAGAGGTCGTTGTTCACGGCCCCGTCGATTTGGAGGCTGTTGTACCGGCTGCTCCGGCCGGCGGCGGAGTAGGCGCCTCTCCCCCGTGGGTCGACCTGGGGGGCGAGACGGGCGAAGTCGTCGAACGTCCGGCTGATCGAGGGCATGCTCTCGATGATCGTCGTGCTGACGTTCATCGAGGCCCCCGTCCGGGACTGGCTGACGACCGGCGAGGAGGCGACGACGGTGACTTCCTCGTTGATCGGGGCCTGGGTCAGGGTGATCTTGAGGTCGCGGTTTTCCCCCAGCCTGAGGACGAGGTCCTTCAGGACCTGGGGGGTGAAGCCGGACATTGAGGCGGTGACGGTGTAGGGACCGCCGACCTTGACGAAGGGGAGGTCGAACCGGCCGTCGACGCGGGTCAGGGTCTCGAAGGCGGACCCGGTCGGGACGTGGACGGCCTTGACCGAGGCGCCGGGGAGCCCCTTGCCCTCGGTGTCGACGACCGTGCCGCTGAAGGACGCGGTCGTCACGCTCTGGGCGAGAATGAGACCGGGGAGCAGGAAGAAACTCAAAACGATCGCCGCGGAAACTTTTTTGATCACGGATCCTCCTATCAAGAATTCGATTGATGATATTACACTCGGTAAAGAAAATCAAACCGATTTCGCCCGGAAACGGCCCGCCGCGGATCCATTTCGCGTTGAGAGGAGAAGGCCGGGTTTATCTCCTAGAAAAAGAAAGATTTATCCATAATTCCTTCCGCTTTTTGCCTCGCCGTTTCGGTTGTGCTATCCTGTCGCCGTGACGAGAAAGCCGCTGATCATCGGCGTCGCCGGGGGGACGGCCTCGGGGAAGACGACCATTTCCTCGGCCATCATGGAGGCCATCAACCATCCGCAGATGGTCTTGATTCCCCACGACGCCTATTACCGGGACGTCGGTCATCTGACCCTGGCCGAGCGGGCCAAGATCAATTTCGACCACCCCGACGCCCTGGAGACCGACCTCATGGTCCGCCATCTCCGGGAGCTCATCGCCGGCCGCTCCGTCGAAATGCCGGTCTACGACTTCTCGACCCACACCCGCCTGGCGAAGGGAATCGTCAAGAAGCCGGCCAAGGTCATCATCATCGAGGGGATTCTCATCTTCTGCGAACAGGCCCTCCGCGACCTCATGGATGTCAAGATCTTCGTCGACACGGACAGCGACCTCCGCTTCATCCGGCGGCTGAAGCGGGACATCCAGGAGCGGCACCGGAGCCTCGAGTCGGTGATCGACCAGTACCTGGGAACGGTCAGGCCGATGCACATTACCTTCGTCGAGCCGAGCCGCAAATACGCCGACCTCATCATCCCCGAAGGGCACAACCCCGTCTCGACGGCCATGGTCGTGACGATGATCCGTCATCGCCTGCGTAAAGGAAGCCATGCTTGAGAAACAGTACATCCGCGCCCAGGAATTGCTGAACGATTCCTTCCTCCTCGGCCGCAAGGTCCTGGACAGCGGCTTCCGGCCCGACTTCATCGTCGGCATCTGGAGGGGAGGCACGCCCGTGGGCATCGCCGTCCAGGAATTGTTCGAACATCACGGCCTCGCCACCGACCATATCGCCATCCGGACATCCTCCTACGAAGGCATCGAACAGCGGGGCAAGACGATCCGCGTCCACGGCCTGGCCTACATCGTCGAGAAAGCCGATGCCGACCACCGCCTGCTGATCGTCGACGACGTCTACGACACCGGCCTGAGCATCCAAGCCGTCATCGAAACCCTGAACCGCTTATCGCGCCGCAACACCCCTCGCGACATCCGCGTCGCGACCGTTTATTTCAAGCCCGGGAACAACCTCACCGACCGCCGGCCCGACTACTACATCCACGAGACGGACAAATGGCTCGTCTTTCCCCATGAATTGAAAGGCCTCAGCCCCGAGGAGATCGCCCTCCACAAGTCCGAGATCGCCCGGCTCATCCAGGACGGCGGTCCCCGATGATCATCAGCCGGGAATTCGTCGAAAGGATCCCCAAGACCGACCTTCACCTCCACCTCGACGGCTCGCTCCGTCCCTCGACCCTCGTCGAGCTGGCCAGGGAGCGCGGGATCAAGCTTCCGGCCTATGACGAGAAGGGGCTGCGCCGGACGGTCTTCAAGAGCCGATACTCCGGCCTGCCCGACTATTTGAAGGGGTTCGCCTACGCCACGGCGGTCCTTCAGACCGACGCGGCCCTGGAACGGACGGGCTACGAGCTGGCCCTGGACAACCAGGCCGAAGGGGTCCGCTACATCGAGGTCCGCTTCGCCCCGCAGCTCCACCAGAACGCCCGCCTGACCTGCCTCGAGGCCATGGCCGCCCTCAACCGCGGCCTCCACCGGGCCAAGGAGGAATTCAACGCCCGGCCCGAGGTCCGGAGCGGCGGCGAGCCTCCCTTCGAATACGGCATCATCGCCTGCGCCATGCGGATGTTCGATTTCGGGTTCTCCCAGTATTTCGACGCCCTCCTCCACGTCCACGCCCATTCCGACCGCAAGGCGATCTTTTCCCTGGCCTCGCAGGAGCTCGTCCGGGCGGCCGTGGAGGCCAAGACGAAGCTCAAGCTGCCCGTCGTCGGCTTCGACCTGGCCGGGGCCGAAGCCGGCTTTCCGGCCGAGGACCACGCCCCGTCCTACGCCCTGGCCCACAAGAACTTCCTGAACAAGACCGTCCACGCCGGCGAGGCCTACGGACCCGAGAGCATCTTCCAGGCCATCACCGACCTCCACGCCGACCGCCTCGGCCACGCGACGCACCTCTTCGACGCGGATATGATCAAGAGCCCGGAGATCAAGGACAAGAGGGCCTATGTCGACAACCTCGTCCAGTTCATCGCCGACCGGCGGATCACGATCGAGGTTTGCCTGACCTCGAACCTTCAGACCAATCCGGCCATCCGCAGCCTGGCCCGGCACTCCTTCCGTCACATGCGCAAAGCCAAGCTCTCGGCGACGTTCTGCACCGACAACCGGACCGTGTCGCAGACCACGGTCAGCGCCGAGATTCTCAAGGCCGTCCGGGCCTTCGGCCTCACCCCGCGCGAGCTCAAAAACTTCATCATCTACGGCTTCAAGCGCAGCTTCTACCCGGGCACCTATATCAAGAAAAGGGCCTATGTCCACCGGGTCATCGAATACTACGAGAAGATCGAGCAGCGGTATCTGGGGCGCCGATGAACATGATTTCGCTCATCCGGGGAGTCCTGGGCCTGGCCCTGATCCTGGGCATCGCAATTCTCTTCTCCAACAACCGCCGCCGGATTAGCTGGCGGCTGGTCGGGACCGGCGTCCTGATCCAGGTCGTTTTCGCCGTCTTCATCCTCTACAGCGACACCCTGAAATCGTGGTTCGCGCCGCTGGGCTGGCCGAAAGCGCTCGTCTCCTGGCTGGGCGGGGCCATCGTCAGCCTGCTGAACTTCACCGCCGAAGGCTCGAAGTTCGTCTTCGGCCGGCTAGGCGTCAACTCGGGACCCGACAGCTTGGGCACCTTTTTCGCCTTCCAGGTCCTGCCGACGATCATCTTCGTCGCCACCCTGACGTCGGTCCTCTACTACCTCGGGATCCTCCAGGCCGTGGTCAAGGGCATGGCCTGGGTCATGGCCAAGCTCCTGGGAACGAGCGGCGCTGAGTCGCTCTCCAACACGGCCAACATCTTCGTCGGCCAGACCGAGGCCCCTCTTCTCATCAAGCCCTACATCGGGACGATGACCCGGTCGGAGATCCTGACGATCATGGTCGGCGGGATGGCGACCATCGCCGGCGGGGTCATGGCCGCCTACATCCAGATGCTCGGCCAGGCCCTGGCCGACGTCCAGGGAATTCCCCTCGCCGAGGCACAGCTCCGCTTCGCCGTCCAGCTGCTCGCGGCGAGCGTCATGGCTGCTCCGGCTTCGCTCGTCATCGCCAAGATCCTCTACCCGGAGACCGAAACGCCAGTGACCAAGGGCACGGTCAAGCTCAAGGTGGAAAAAAACGCCTCCAACGTCATCGAGGCGGCGGCCACCGGGGCCGGCGACGGCCTGCATTTGGCCCTCAACGTCGGGGCCATGCTTCTGGCTTTCATCGCCGGCATCGCCATGATCAACTATCTCCTCACCGGCCTGGGGGGACTCCTGGGAATCAACGCCTTCCTCAAGGCCCACTTCGGCCAGCCCCTCTCCCTGCAGCTCGTCCTGGGCGTCGTCCTGCGCTATCTGGCCATCGGGATCGGCGTGCCTGGGGCCGACGCCTTCCACTTCGGGAGCCTCTTCGGAACCAAGGTCGTCCTCAACGAATTCGTGGCCTACGTCGACCTCGTCGGCCTGATCAAGCAGGGCGTCCTGAGCCCCAAGGGCGTCACCATGGCCACCTACGCCCTGTGCGGCTTCGCCAACTTCTCCTCGATCGCCATCCAGATCGGCGGCATCTCCCCCATGGCCCCGCACCGGAAGAAGGACATCGCCAGCCTGGGCCTGAAAGCCGTTTTCGGCGGCGCCCTGGCGACGCTGATGACGGCCACCCTGGCCGGGATCCTGCTGGGGTAGATATTCTCCGGAAGCCTATTTGGACGGCGGCGGTGGCGTTCGGGTCGGGTACGTGATCCGGATCCTGACTCCGCTCGAGGCGTTGCAGGAAATCCACCGGTTCTGATTCTTGCTGGCGTGATTCTCGCCCGAGCCGTCGCCGGCCGCGATTTCGACGCCGCCGTATTTCGTGCTGAAGGGAAACATTTTGAAGATGTTCGAATAGCCCGAGAGTTTGGCGGTCAGGGTGATGTCGAAGACGTTACCTTGGACGCTGTTGACCTTGTAGCGGACGCTCCGTCCCATGAGGAGAGGGGCGTGATAGATTAGACGGGCCATTCCGTATCGGTTTCCGCCGATCGAGGCCTTGAAGCTGATCGTCCCGTCGCCGTTCGCCAAATCGACGGGATTGACCGGGAAGTCCTTGGTTTCGAACCGGCCGAGCGTTCCGGCCGCCTCGTACGAGCGTCCACTCAAGGACAGGCGAAAATCGTCGGTCGTTTCGGTCGTTTGCGTCCGTCTGATGCTGAAATTGGAGACGTCATAATTCGTCGGGTCGGCGAAATCGAGAATCCCCTGAATGAACCAGGCCTTGTCGTCTTGGGGAACCGTGAACGTGCCGGTCACCGTCTCGTAGCGGCTTCCGAAAGAGTGGGAGAACACCGGCTTTGAACTCCCGGGGAGGGTGCTGAATTGGGACTTCGTCCCCCAGTCGCTGCAACTCACCGTCAGCTTGATTCTTCCCTTTCCCGATTCGGACTTCGCCGTCATCGTCAGGGTGTAGGACCCGCCCGGAACGGCGGCGGGGGACGTGCCCACGGAGAAATACCGGTACGGCTGTCCCCCCCTTCCGTCATGACAGTATTTGTCCCATTCATGCTTGGGAGGGAAGGTCACGGCCGTGGGTCCCTTGACCCTCATCCCCGGCATGGTCGGCGTGACGACCGCGTCCAGGTCGTCGTCGAATCCGAGGATATTTTCGTTGACATGGGACCCCTTGGTTTCGAGACGGGGGTCGCAGAAAAGCTCGACCGGCTCCGTCCCGACGAGCTGGAGGGTGATTTTCGAGGAGAGGACCTTCATGTCCGTGACCTGGGTCTCGCCGTCCTGGATGAGGGCCGGGAAGCTGTACCAGTCCTCGGCCCGCGGGTCGTACGTCGTCGGGACCTTCCAGGTGATGTCGTAGCCGGTCACCCAGTGCCCGCCCGCCCCGTTGTTCTCCCAGGCCCTGGCCGCCACGCCCGTGGCGGAGATCGTGTAGACGACGATCGTGTCCTCCTCGCTGAAGTTCCCCCAGTCCATCTGCGGGAAGGGGGCCGAAAAGGCCATCTCGTGCCCGAAGTCCTGGACGGGACGGCTCCCCCCGCTGCTCTGGCGGCCCTGGTACCAGCCGGCCATGTGATTGTGGCCGTGGATCCACATCTTGATTTGCGGATTGTCCCGGAAGAGCTTCGCCCACCACTCCTGGTCCTGCTGGCCCCGGTAGGTCGAGGCCGGATTCCCGTCGTGGGGCGTCGTGTCCTCGATCGCCTGGTGCGAAAAGATGACCGTCGTCGCGTCATGATAATGGGTCGTCATGAACCGAACCCATTCGTAGACGGCCGGACGGGTCCACATTTCATAGTCCATCTCGGGCAGGGCGAGGAAGAGGATGCCGTTCCGCATCATCGCGTAGGGATAGTGGTTGAGCTCCGTCTCGTCGACATAGGTCCTCAAGTGAGCGAACGGGTCGTCATCGTGTTCCGGGAGACCGGGCCCGTCGCTGTAGTCCACGAGGTCGATGTTCCCCCCGACGAAGTGGAAGGGCAGGTTGAGATGGGACAGAAAGAAGGCCTGGAAATTATTCTTGACGGTGTTCAGGGATTCCGGCAGGCCGACTCCGTTGATGAAGGCCGTGTTGTCGTAAGCCGCGTCTCCGAGATGGGCGACGAACTCGCAGGGAAGGGTGTTATCCATGATATCCTGGGCGAGGCGGTCGAGATATTCGGCGTACCCCCATTGGGGGCTGCGGATGCCCTGGCCGACGTGCGTGTCCGTGAACGCGGCGAAACTCATGGAATGCCCGGCGGTTTCGGCCGGGGCGACGTCGAGCGTCGCGGTCGAAACGAACAACGCCAGCGCCGAGAGAATCGGAAGGACATAACGCATTGTTTTCCCTCCCCGCTCGAAATCCGGCGCCGGGTAAAAATTCCGTTTAACCACCGGGGCCGTCAATGGGCCGCGGAGCCCGGCTTGGCCCTCCAGATTCGGGTCATAATGAAAGCTCCGACGAGGCTGAAGGGAATGATGCAGGCCACCCAGACCCAGGCATGGGCGGGGGTGTGGCCGGCGGCGGCGACGCCGTCCCAGCCGTAAGTCTTGAGGATCCAGCCCAGGCCGAAGCCCGTCAGGCCGCTGCCGATGTACTGGACGCCGTCAAGGGCCCCGGCCACCGTCGCCGCGGCCTTCCGGCCGCCGAAGTCCATCGACGCCGTGCCCGATAGCATCCCATGGACTCCGAAGATGAACATCGCCGTCAATCCCAGCAGCACGACGGCCCAGAGCTGGCCGACCCAGGTCCCCCGTCCGAAGCTGAGGCCGAGGAGCGAGAGCATGACGACCTGGACGAGATAGAAAACGAAGGCGACCGGCGGCCGCCGGGACTGGAAGAGATGGTCGCTCATCCAGCCGCACAGAAGGCCGCCGAAGATTCCGCCGAGCATGAACGCCACCCCGGTCCACCAGAAGAGGACGTTCGTCTTCGGGAGGTGATAGACCTCGGCCAGGTACTCCGTGAAATAAAGCATCACCCCCTGGCGGACGAAACCCGTGCAGAACTCGGCGCAGATCAGGAAGATGACCACGGGATTGCGGAAGACCTTGACGAGGAGGGCCTTGAGGGCCAGCGGCTTGTCCTCGGCGTGGTGGGCGTTCGAGCCGTCCCCCGTGTCGAAATCGGCGTGGCCGGCGTGGCTGGGGCGGTTGCGGACAAGAAAGAGGTCGACGACGAACATCGTCCCCATGGCCGCGGCCGGGACGAACCAGATGACGTTCCAGTCGGCGAACGTGGCCAGGAGGACCGAGCCGACCGTCGTCGCCAGGAAATAGCCGGACGAGATCATGATCCCGAAGATGCCGCCGAAGATCCCGCGCTCGCGGACGTGGAACCAGGTGCTGTTGACCTTGACCACGGAGAGCGCGCCGAAGCTCTGGAAGTACATGTTCAGGCTCCAGAGCCAGGACATCGTGAAGAGGAGGTGGGCCGTCCAGCCGTTGAAGAACATCAGGCCGATGGCCAGGTTGAGCGTCCCGGCCCCCAGGGCGCCGACGAGAATGGCCTTCCGGCCGCCGATCCGGTCGGCCAGCGGGCCGTTGATCATGACGCTCAGGCCGTAGGTCCAGAAGCCGAAGGTCGCGATGAGGCCCATCTGGGCTTTGTCGAGATGATACAAGGCCCCGATGTCGTTCTTGACGACGTTGAAATTGTAGCGGCCCATGTACATCGTCGCGTAGGTCAAGCCCAGGGGGAACCAGTTCAGGAAACGGCGCCGCCGGTAGGCGGCGGAATGGCCGAGGGGGTTGCGCGAGACAAGCTTCACGCCCGCCCCTCCCCCCGGCGGGCCCAGAGGGCGTTGAGGACCTCCTCCAAGTGCACCCCCAGGACCTCGGGCTTGTCCGTTTTTTCGGGCATGTTGTCGAAAACGGCGTAGGGGACGCGGCGGCCGCCGAGATGGATAAAGCCGGGGTCGGCCCCCTTAAAGGTCTCCCAATCGACCTCCTTGTAGAGGCGCTCCAGCTTGGCGTCCGGGAGCCCGTGCTCGAGGATGGAGTCCGGCCGCTGGGGGTTGAACCGGCGCCGGTTCTTGCGGAGGGACTCCTCGTAGGGGACGTCGATGTAGAGGACGCAGGCTTTTTCGAGAATGGCCTCCGAAAGATGGCGGAAGGCCGAGGCGTAGCCGCCGTGCTCCGAGCCCCGGCTGAACTCGAGGATCGTCGTCGTCGTTTCGGCGTAACCCGGGTCGCGGAGCTTTTTCTGGTATTCGAGGGAGATCCGCTCGATCAGGAGGTCCCATTGATACGCGTGGAGGAAGTAGCCGTCGGCGTCGGAGTGGACACGCGGCCGGCCCATGACTTTTTCCAGGATGGCGTCCTCCTCGAACCAGGTCCAAAGCATGGGAAAGTCGTCGATCTCCTCGAACGGGGCGATGTGGAAGCGCCGCGCTCGCTCCGGCGGCGGGACCTTCTTCAGGTAATCGATGATTTCCGATTTCCCCGACGCCGGACGGCCGATGAGAACGAGGACCTCAAAGTGGCCGCTCATCATATGACTCCCGAGGGCGACAAGACATGGACCTTTTATGTCCGATTCGAGGGCCGGAGTCAAGCCGTCGATTCAGACCCCGCTTTCGATCTCCGCTCTCGAGCCCCCTCAAGGCCGAAAATCGAAATGGCCAACGATCTTTTGACAGGCTTCGACGACACGCGGATCGTAGACTGTGCCTTTCTTCCGCCGGATCTCCTCCAAGGCGGCCTGTATCCCCAGCGCCGGGCGGTAAGGACGATGAGAAGCCATGGCTTCGACGACGTCCGCCACGCCCAAGATCCGGGCTTCAATCAAAACGGCGTCTCCGGCGAGACCTCGAGGATAGCCGGATCCATCGAGCCTCTCATGATGCTGAAGAATGATTTCCGCCAGAGGCCAGGGAAAGGCGATGGTTTTCAGGATGTCATAGCCCACCTGGGGATGAGTCCGAATCAAGGTGAATTCCGCCTCGGACAGCGCTTTGGGTTTGCTGAGAATCTCGGCGGGGACGCCGATTTTGCCAAGGTCGTGGATCAGTCCGGCCATAAAGATCCCCTTGGTCACGTCCTCGGTCAATTTCATTTCCAGGGCGATCGCCCGGGCGATTTCCGCGACGCGCTTCTGGTGGCCGGCCGTATAGGGGTCGCGGGTCTCCACCGTCAAGGCGACGATTTCGACGGTGCGCTCGATCGTCTCTTGAAGCCTTTGATTGCTTTCCATCAGCGCCCTGGTCCGGTCCTCGACCCTATGCTCCAAATCCTCCTGGTATCGCTTGTTTTCCTCGGACAGCCTGCGCCGCTCGTCGTCCAAAACCTTGATTTCCGCGGCATGGCGCACGGACCTCAAAATGGCCTCCTTGGTAACCGGCTTCATGAGATAGTCGGAGGCGCCCGCCCTCAAGGTCTCCGCAGCCGTCTCGACCGTCGGCTCCCCCGTCATCATGATGACCTGGACATAGGGATCAAACCGCCGGACCGCCTTGAGCAATTGGACGCCGTTCATCCGCGGCAAGATGATGTCTGTGACGATGACGTCCGCCGATTTCTCCGCAAGCCGCCGCAAGGCCTCATCGGCATCCTCCGCGGCTTCGACGTCGTAACCCTCGCGACGGAGCATTTCGCTGAGGGTGAAACGGATGCTTTTTTCGTCGTCAACGACCAAGACGCGGGCCATGTTCATCCTCCGCCGCCGGGGTTCAAAGGCAGGTCCAACGAGAACCGGGTGAATCCGCCGGATTCGCTCTCGACCCAAAGACGGCCCCCGTGCTCCTCGACGATTCTCTGGCTCAAAGCCAGGCCGAGCCCGGAGTGAAGAGCCCTGGATTTCGTCGTGAAAAAAGGGTCGAAGACGCGATCCCGAATATCGTCCGGAATGCCGGGACCGTTATCTTCGACAGAGATCCGCACCCGTCGGCGCCCCTCCTCCGCCCCCTCTCGAGCCTCGAGCCGGATCCGTTTCTCGCGCTCCCCGCTCAAAGGGAGGTCTTCCAGGGCTTCCCGCGCATTGACGATCAGATTCAGAAGAACCTGTTGAATCCGGGGAAGATTGCACGAAATCCGCGGAAGCTCCGCCGGAATGCCGACCTCGAACCGGATCCGACGGCTTCGGAGGTCGTCCTCGACGATATCGGCGATCCCTTGGAAGATCTCCGTCAGGGGAATTTCGAGCCGCCCTTCATCCATCGGCCGGGAAAAGGCCAGCAGGCTGCGGACGATGTTCGCCGCGCGCTTCGCCTCGCGCATGATCTCGGCGGCATAGGCCTCCGGCTGTCCGGCCCCGTCCATGAGCAACTGGGCATAGTTCATGATGCCGTTGAGAGGATTGTTGATTTCATGGGCGACGCCGCAGGCCAGCGTGCCGATCGCCGCGTCTTTCTCTTGGCGGTGAAGCCGATCTGCCAAGGCCCGCTCCCTCTCTTCCGCCTGTTTTCGCTCGGTGATGTCCTCATAGATCCCGACGACTTCCCCCGAGGGAAGCTTGTAGAGGTAATTTTCCCGCCATCCGCGGCGTCGGGCGTCTTCGTAATAGGCGGCCGGCAAACGTTTGGGCCGCCCCGTGCGAAAAACCTCCCGAAGGGCGGCCAGGAGGCCGAATTTCTCCATTTCCGGAAAAATCGAGAGGAGCTTTCCGCCGACCGCCTCTTCCCTGGAGATCCGGCTGATGCGCTCCCCCGCGGGGTTGAGATCCCTGAGGATGAAATCCTCGCCGTCGCCGACGGCCTCGTAGACCGCGACGCCGGCGTTGATATGATGGAACATCTCCCGGTACCGGGCCTCGCTTAAAAGGAACGTGACTTCCGCCCGCTTGCGCTCGGTGATGTCGAGCAGGGCGACAAGAAGGGCCGGCGAGCCTTCATGGCGGATCAGGATGGCCCTGACGAGGACGGTCCTGGAGTCGTGACGCAGGGTTTCGATCGTGACCTCGTAATCCCCCACCATTTCTCCGGCGAGCCTGCGGGCCATGTTGGCCTCCGCCAAAGCCCGGCTCTCTCCGGAGAGGAAATCGAAAATGGAGCGGTCCCGGAATTCGTCCCAAGACCCGCCCATGATCTTCAAAAGGGCTTCGTTGGCGAAGAGGATCTTTCCCTGGCGATGGATGAGAACGCCGATAGGCAGGCTCGAGAGAATGCTTTGGAACGCCCCCTCGGCCCCGCCGGCGTCTTTCTCCGCCGTCCGGCCTTCGAAATCTTCCGCCGCGGCCGGCATCGCTCACGCCTCCAGGTTCCAGCCGTTTTCGACCGGAAGGTCCATGTGAAAACGGGTCGGCTGCCCGGCCCCGGAGTCAAGATAGAGCTCTCCGCCGTGATCTTTCACGATCCTGTAGCTGATCGAAAGCCCTAATCCCGTCCCCTTGTCCCTCGGCTTCGTCGTGAAGAACGGTTCGAAGATCCTTTCCCGGACCGCCGGGGGGACGGGGACTCCGTAATTTTCCACGGCCGTCCGGATCCACGGTTTGCCGTCCTTCAAGAACGGCCGAACCGAGATCCGGATGACCTTTTCCTCGTCATGGCCCGGGAACTTCTCGTTCAAGGCGTCCCGGGCGTTGGTCAGGAGGTTCAAGAGGACCTGCTGGATTTGCTGGCTCCGGCATTTAATCTTCGGCAAGTCCTCGGCGATCTCCACCTCAAGCCGGATCTGGTCATGGCGGATCACGGTCCGGATCAGGGAGAGGGTCGCGTTGACGATGTCCCGGAGGCTCGCCGGGCTGTGGGATTGCCTTTCCTGCCTGGAAAAGGCGAGGAGGTGGCGAACGATCTCCGAAATCCGCTCTCCCTCCTTCGTGATTTCCGCGGCGTACTCCCGCCGAGGATCCCCTTCCTCGAGCCCGTCGGCCAGGAGCTGGGCATAATTCATGATCCCGTTGATGGGATTGTTGACCTCGTGGGCTACGCCGCTGGCCAGGGTCCCGATGGATTCCAAGCGCTGCTGCTGTTGGAGCTGGGCCTCGATCCTCCGCAGTTCCTCTTCCTCGCGTTTGAACTCGGTGATGTCCTCGACCGTCCCGTCGTAAAAAAGGATTTCTCCCCGCTCGTCGCGAAAGGCGGAGGCGCTTTCCTTGACGTGGATTTCCGTTCCGTCCTTGCGTATCCAAACGGCCTCCAAGTCGTCGACGCGACCCTCCCCGGCCATGCGTCCCAGGAAGACCGAGCGCGGATAGGAAGGCGCGTAGCCGTCCGTCTCGAGATCCCTGCCCGCGAGCTCGTCGAAAGAAGAGTAGCCGAGCATCTTGACGAGCGTCGGATTGGCCAGGATGATCCGGCCCGCCGGGGTCGTCCGGTAAAGGCCGATCGTCGCGTTCTCGTAGAGGCTGCGGAACCGCTCCTCGCTCTCCCGCAACCTCTTTTCCGCCTCCTTGCGCGCCGTGACATCATCGTACGCCGCGACGACCTCTCCCGAGGGAAGCTTGAAGACATGGTTCTCGCGCCAGCCCGAGATGCGGCCGTCCTTGTACTCCGAAGCCGGAAAATCCTCGGCCTTTCCCGTCCGCCAAACCCGGCGGAAGGCATCGAGGAGGCCGAAGGCCTCGACGCCCGGAAAAACTTCGGTCACCCGCCGTCCGACGACCCGCTCGCGGGAGATCCGCTCGATCCGCTCGCCGGCCGCATTGAAATCTTTGATAACGAAATCGCGCCCTCCGTCCACGGCTTCGTAAACGGCCACGCCGCTGCTGATCCGTTCGAAGAGCTCTCGGAAGCGGCTCTCGCTCTCCCGCAGGGCTTTTTCGACCGCTTTCTGGTCTTCGATCACGCTGAGCAGAACGGCTTGGGATTCCTCAGAAGCCTCGAGGAGTTTTTTGGCCTGATTTTCGGCGGACCTGGCTTCTTTTTCGGACAGCTTGCCCTCCGCCAATTCCCGCCGGACGCGCTTCAACGCTTGATGGCGACTGTTCAAGGCGATTGCCGCTATGGTCGCAAGGAACAACAGCGCGATGATCGCCGCGACGGTCCGCGTCTCCCGCCGAGCTGGAGCATAGACCTCGGCCTGGTCCACCTTGGCGACGATATACCAAGGAAGGCCTTCGATCTTCCGCGTCGCGGCCACGACGGGGACGCCGCGGTAGTCATGCCCCTCAAGCACCCCGACGAATCCCTGGACCGCCTGGGCCGCCGGCAAATCCTCATGGCCTCTCAGAGACAAGCGGAAAGAGAGCGCCGTCCCGGCGCGATGGCGAAGCTCGTTGATGAAAACAACCTCATCGTCCTCGCGCCGGACGAGGAGCGTTTCGGCCGTCCGGCTGGGCGTGGGCCACTTTTGGATGAGAGGATAGAGAAAACGACCGGGATCGACGATCATCAAGAGCACGCCGGCCGCCGCAGGGGCCGAGGGGTCCTCGGAGACAATGGGGACCATAAGACTCATATGGATGGGGCCCCCGGGGTGGGCCCGGTGCAGATCGGTCAAGACGACAGCCGAGGCGCGCAAGCCATCATTGGCATTCTCGGCGGCGCAGGAGTATCGCGAGATGACGTCAGGCGGGACATCGAGGCGGAGATCCCCCGCCGAGTCGAACAAGGCCACGGCGCCGTAATCATGTGACCTTTCCAGTCCGACCATCCATTCGGCCAACTCCGCTCGGAGGGCCTCGTCGGCGGGGTTTGCGAGATAACGCCGGACCAATCTCGATTCGCCGGCCAAGGCGGCGTCGCCGCGCCTGTCTTTCAGCCAAGTCATGATTTGATCGGATTTCAAGTCGGCGATCGCCGCCAACTCGTTCTGGACCTCGCGGCGCGCTTGCGTGTGATGGCGGGCGTAGAAAATCCAGCTTCCGGCGCCGAAGGCCGCCGCCAAGAACAGAGTCAGAAACAGCCAGAACCTGTTCATTCTTCGGGCGTGCGGGGGGAAAGGCGATTATCCATACGATTTCTCCCCCCCGCCTTCCAAGACGTCAGGCCGGGACGCCGAAGGGCCGGTTGCGAAAGAAACCGCGCTGGGATAGCGAGCCGGCCGGCCCGCCTCGACGAGCAATTCATTGACCTCCCGTTTGAGCTCGAGGATGCGCTTCTCCCGGCCGACTGTGGCCTCATGCCAGCGGCGAAGCTCCTCGAGTTGGGCGACGATTCGCTCCTCGGCCTTCTTCCGTTCCGTGACATCGATGACCGTCGTCATGAAATAAAGCGGCCGGCCGTCCCGATCCCGTCTTATGGAGGTGTTGACGTCCCCCCAGACAATCGAACCGTTCTTATGAAGATATCGTTTGAGAAATCTCGCGGTATCCTTCTCCCCGGAGAGGAGGGGGTCGATATGTCTCTGGCTCAATTCGATATCCTCGGCCGGGGTGAGATCTTGCCATCTCTTCTGGTTGATCTCGTCCAGCGAATAACCGAGCATCGCGGCCAGGGCGTTATTGACGTTGACCTTTCCGTCGCAAAGGGTGATGGATTTTCCCACCGGGGAATGTTCAAAAACGTACGTGAATTTTTCCGCGCTTTCGGACAGGGCTTCTTCCGCCTTGCTTCGTGTGAGGGCGGCTCCGAGGCTTTCCGCCAAACCCTCGAAAAAGCGGATGATGTCCCCGGTGAACCGTCCCGGTCGACGGTCGTTCAACTGCAGGAGGCCGACTGTTTCACCGTCCGAGCGGAGAGGAATCAGGGCGACCGACTCATACCCGGAACGGAGACAGCCGTTCCGCGGATTCGACCGAGGATCCCCGCCTGGATCCAGGTCGGGGAGGTCCTGAAAGGCGTTCGTCCAGAAGCTTCCGCCCGGGGTGAAAAACGGCAGGGCGGGATCGGTCCGGCCGGAGATGACGAGCCCGCAGAGGCATTCCAGGACGGGACGCCCCGTTTCGTCGCGGACGACGGCCGCGTCTCGTCCTCGAACGCCTAAAGAATTCTCCTCCCTGAGGAACGCCTCCGAGAACCCCTTCTGCATGAAGTAGGGATAATCCTCGCCGCGGCGGAGACGCAACCCGACGGCATCGAGGCGCGTCTCCCTCTTGATCAGAGAAATCAGGTCCTCGACGAGGACGCTCACGGCGTTGCCCCGGTTCAGCGTTTTCAAGGCTTCGGTCGCGAGGAGGAGATTCGCTTCCACCCGTTTCCGCTCCGTGATGTCGCGCCCGATTCCCTGGAGGGCCCAGGGACGACCTTGCCCGTCTTTCAAGGGAACGAAGTTGACGTCGTACCAAACGACGCCCTGAGGGGATTCGATCTCCATCTCCGCGCTCCGGGGAGCGCCATCTTGCAGGATGAGGCCGATTATCTCGGATTGCCGCTTCACCGTTGCGGCAGGGAAAAGCGCGCGGGCTTTTTTCCCGACGAGGTCGTCCGGATTCTTGCTCAGCGCCTTGGCCGCGGCCGGATTGGCGAAGACGACCGTTCCGGCAAGGTCGATGACAAAGAAGGGATCACGAGCCGCCTCGGCGAACGCGCGGTAGAAGTCTCCGCTCCCGCCAAGAGCCGTGTCGACGACATCACGTTCCGCCGGCCGTTTCTTCACTGTCTTGTCTCTTCCGGCGTCTTGACCGACCGCAAGTGTTCCAGAATCTCCGGGATCTTCTGAAATTCCGTCGACTTGTCCAGGAAATAGTCCGCGCCTTCGGCCAGGCATTCCCTTCTGTAGCGGGGATAGGGAAAGTTCGTGAGCATGACGATGGCGACCCCGGACAGCATCTCCTTAATAGGCCGGATGAGTTCGATTCCGCTTTTCCCCGGCATCCGGATGTCCAGAGTCACGATATCCGGCTTGAGGCATCGGAGGGACGAGAAGGCTTCTTCCGCCAAACCGGCTTCGCCGATGATCTCGACGTCCGGGGATTCGGATAGAAGGGCCCTCAGCTTCCGGCGGACCATTTCCGAATCATCGACGATGAACAACCTCATCTCTTCCGGCCTCCCCGCGGCTTGTTCCATCGAGCCCGCGGTCCGAAACGAGAATAAAACCGGGCCGTAGAGAAGGACATCGGGCGAAATCCTTTTTTGGCTCTTCGTGAAAGTGTGTGGGTGATTTTAGGGTGATTTAGCATGAAAACCTCAAAGGGGAGGCAACATGCAGGTCAGGATCTTGAGGCGCAAGTACTCCTCGTCGCGGATTCCATAGGCGCGCCG
>Ga0208828_1000273_pt1 | contig 23556 bp, 16 predicted proteins | sample Kivu_160m_FD_185487 | JGI IMG/M metagenome (GOLD analysis project Ga0208828, IMG submission 185487) | Freshwater microbial communities from Lake Kivu, Western Province, Rwanda to study Microbial Dark Matter (Phase II) - Kivu_160m (SPAdes)... | ecosystem: Environmental > Aquatic > Freshwater >... | reverse complement strand
GGCTGGGGCGCGGCTTACGACCTGGGCACATCTGATGTGCTGGGGCAGAAAATAAGCCAGGCCTATGCTGATAAGGTCATTTTGGGCTCTGTCTGCCATGGTGCCCTGGGGTTTATCAAGGCCAGGGACGAAAGTGGGAAGCCGCTTGTGCAGGGCCGCAGGATGACGGCGGTCACCGACAAGCAGGTGAAGGAACTGGGCATAGAGATAACCCCGATGCACCCTGAACGCGACCTGCGCGCGGCGGGGGCCCTTTTCGAGAGCGCGTCTGCGTTCCGGGATATGTTTGCCAACCATGTTGTCACCGATGGCACCATCGTGACCGGGCAAAACCAGAATGCAGGCGCTGAAACCGCGCAGAAAATGATGGGCTTATTGAATAGTAAGAAGGCCGGTAATTAATCTTGGGGAGACTTATGCAAAAGACAAATTCAGCTAAAAAACCCGTGGGACGTGCTCTTAAAGTGGCAATCTGGGTGATTTCCATTATGGTCGTCATTGCGCTGGCTGCCGCTATTTTTCAGAAGCAGATATTGACTGCGGCGGCAACGAAGATAATCCAGGAACGCTTTGCCAACCAGTCTCATAAATACGACGATGGGCTTTATGCTGGACTGGCTGGCACCGGAGCGCCATTTCCTGATAGCAACCGGGTCGGCCCCTGTATAGTCGTGGAGGCAGGGGAACACCTGTACATCGTTGATGCTGGCCAGGGGTCTGCCAGGAACGTTGCGTTGATGGGTTTTGACCTGGGCAAGGTGGACGCCATTTTGCTGACGCACTTTCATTCTGACCACATAGCAGACCTGGGGGAGTTCATGCTGCAGCGTTGGGCTGGTGGCTCTAATGCTAAACCTGTTGATGTCATAGGCCCGGCGGGAGTTGAAACCGTGGTCGAAGGGTTTAACCGTGCCTACAGGCTGGATGCCGAATACCGGGTAGCGCATCATGGGGCTGCGACGGTTCCTCCTTCAGGGGCGGGCGGTGTTGCCATGCCGTTCAGTTTAGCATCAGGGGAAGACGCTTCAGCCGTGGTTGTAGATGACGGCGGACTCAAGATAACCGCGTTCAAAGTGGATCATGCCCCGGTGAACCCCGCGGTAGGCTACCGTTTTGACTATAAGGGGAGGTCACTGGTTATTAGCGGGGACACCGTGCCCTGCGACTCTTTAAAAAAACAGTCACAGGGCGTGGATGTGCTGTTTCACGAGGCGCTGCAGCCTGCCATGATCAAGATGATACACGACCAGGCGGGGTTATCTCCCAGCCCGTCTATATCTAAAATCATGGCGGATATCCCCGGTTACCATACCTCGCCCGAAGATGCCGCCCGAATCGCCCAGGGGGCAGGAGTCAAGCACCTCGTGCTGTACCACATCCTGCCACCGCTGCCGCCATTGCTAAACAGCATGTTCCTTGGAGACACAGCCAAATATTACATTGGTCCTATCACACTGGGGACGGACGGACTACTATTCAGCCTGCCGGCCAACAGCGATAAAATAAGTGTGAGGCAACTGCTGAAATAAGGCCAGGGACGATATGTCTGGGGCATAGAGACACAAAGGCAAAGGGACGCAATTGTCGTTCTGCGGCGTACTATATTAAATGCTCGAATGTCCCTATTGTCCGATCTGGCCGGATTCCAACATCTTGACCAGCTCTTTCTTAAGTATCTTTCCCACCGGGCTGCGCGGCACTTGCTGGAGTATGTACACGCGCCGGGGCACCTTGAAGCGCGCCAGCTTATCGCTTAAATAATCCTTAAGGTCCTTTTCAGTCAACGTGGCGCCGGGACGCGGGACCACGATAGCGACGGGTATCTCACCCAGTTTTATGTCCCTCTGCGGCACCAGCACGGCGTCGGCTACCGCCGGGTGCTTGTACATTAGCTCCTCCACCTCGCGCGGGAATACCTTCTCGCCTCCGACATTGATCAGCTCCTTCTTGCGGTCGACCATGAAGAAGTAGCCGTCCTTATCGTAATACCCCATGTCTCCGGTATGCAGCCACCCTGCGCGCAGCGTCTCGGCAGTCTCTTTGGGCTTTTTATAATAACCTTTCATCACAATCGGGCCCTGGATGACCAGTTCGCCCACCTCTCCTGCTGCCAGAAGCTTGCCCGATTCATCCATGACGCCCACTTTCACGCCGGGATAGGCCAACCCGACGCTGCCCTGTTTGTAGGCGAGGCCTGAGCGCTGCATGGTAGCCGAGGCCGAGCATTCTGTCAGTCCCCAGGCCTCGAGGATGGTGATATTGAGCGCGCTGGAGGCGTCCTTCATGAGCTGTGCGGGCATGGCCGAAGCTCCTGAGATGCCGATTCGTAGCGACGAGAGGTCGTACTTGCCTCGGTCCGGATGGTTGATCAACATGAAATACATGGCAACAACCATGGGCAGGAAGGTGACCTTGTGTTTCTCGATCTGTTCGAAGATCTCCACGGGATTAAAGGGGTCCAGCAGCACGAACGATGAGCCTGTGACCAGCGAGCATAGTATGACGGTGATACCGAAGCCGTGGAATGCCGGGACCACCATAAGCGCGCGGTCGTTGTCCCCCAATTTGAGCAGGCTGACGATGATGTCGGCATGGAAAAACAGATTAGCGTGCGTCAGCATGGTGCCCTTGGGTTCGCCGGTAGTGCCCGATGTGTATAGGATCTCGACCACGTCTTTTTCCTTACACAGGGCTTTAAAAGGAGTCAACGGCGCCTCCGCCTCGAGCTTTGAGAAATCCAGACCTTCCCGGTAGGCGCCGTTTACGATCAGGTGTTTGAAGAGAGGTGGTTTGTTTGTGATCTTGCTGAAGTGCTCGGCAAAGGCCGGGTTTGCCACCAGAGCGACCGAGTCGCTGTCCCGCAGCAGGTATTCCAGCTCCCGCTCCTTGTAAAAAATATTGACCGGCACGGCCACCGCTCCCAGGTAAGCACAGGCGAAATAGGTCACGATGAACTCGGGACAGTTATTGAGCATGATGGCGACTTTGTCATCAGGTTTGACGCCGAGCTTTTTAAGGGCGTGCGCGAACTTTTGCGCCCTGGTCAGAAGCTGGCTGTAGGTTACAGGCTGGTCCCTGTAAATTAGTGCAGGTTTGTCTCCAATCTTGGAGGCCCTGGCCTCCAGCATACCGGGCAGATGCATTTTAACCTCCTCTATGAGTTATCCGGACCTGATCAATATGGTGTTCTATGGAGGTACAGCCCCGCGAGGATCATAACAGGGCAGGCTGAGCCCGAATAAAATGGTATAGCATCGCCTGTCGAAATGTAAAGAAGTGCGTTTTTATATTTAGATTGTTAACAGTGCAGCCTCAGCCACAAGATATTTGACTATTAAAGGTCTTCTGTTAGAATAAGCGACTGTCAGTCAGTTATCATGCGGGTCCTTTTAGCGTATGCTGCCTACTGTGCGTCACTGTCTGCGAGATACTCAGGGGCTGCAGTAAATACAATGAGGAGGTGCAGTAATGAACCTGGCCAACCTTGTGGTTGAAGGGATCAGGAAGTTCGGGAAATACGATTGCTGTTATTTCGAGGGGAAATGGTACACCAATGTGGATCTGGACGAGATGTCCAGCCGCCTGGGCAACGCGCTTAAAGCGATGGGCATCGGCAGGGGAGACCGCGTGGTCACTCAGCTGCCGAACTGCCCTGAGATCGGCTGTGCGTTCAATGCCTCCTATAAAATCGGCGCTGTCGCCGTGCCCATGAACCCCATATTGCGGCCGGACCAGATATCCCATATTTACAGGGACTGCGGCGCCGGGGTGACTATAACGACCTCCGATTACCTGCCCTGGATCAGGGAGGCGCAGAAAAATGCGCCGGGCCTCAAGAACATAATCCTGGTTGATAAAGACGACGAGCCGGGCACACTCTCCCTGAGAAAGCTAATGGAGAGCTCCAGCAGTGAATTGAAGGTGGAGGAGATGGATTCCGACGACCTGGCGGCGCTCATCTATACATCCGGCACGACCGGGAACCCCAAGGGTGTAATGCATACCCACTTCTCGCTGTGGATCAATGCGGTTTGCTTCGCTGATTTTACAGCCATGTGTTCCCCCACTACGCTGACCAATGTACATCGGGATCTTAACAAGCTGACTTATCAGATCGAGGAGATACAACAGGTAGTTACCGGACACGACAGGCACGTGTTATTTCTGGCGGTGTTGCCTCTGTCTCACTCATACGGACTCTCATTCATGAATTTCGGCAACCTGGTCGGATCCAGATATGCGGTGATGAAGTGGTGGAATCCGGCGGCTGCGCTCAGTCTGATCCATGAAATGCGTATCGAGTATCTGGCCATGGTCCCGACCATGTACGTGCATATGCTGGACCAACCCGACTTCGATAAGTATGACCTCAGTTCCCTTAAATACTGCAACTCGGGGGCTGCGGCGCTCGATCCGGGCATCGCATCCAGGTGGAAGGATAAGACCGGCGTCCACATACACGAGGGCTGGGGACTGACGGAGTCCGGCGCTCTGACAGCGGGCAATCCCACCACACGCCCTCCCAAGATCGGCTCCATCGGCGTCAATATGCTCAAATGCAACACAATGAAAATATTCGACGAACAGGACTGCGAGTTGCCGCCTGAAGGAAGGGGGGAGCTGGTTATCAGGGGACCCGCTGTAATGAAAGGTTACTGGAATATGCCGGAAGAGACGGCCGAGACGCTCAAAAACGGATGGTTGCATACCGGTGACATCGGTTACATGGACGGAGACGGCTACTTTTATATCACTGACAGAAAGAAAGATATAATCATCCGTGGAGGAGAAAACGTTTCGCCCAGGGAAGTGGAAGAGGTCGTTTGCAGACATCCCAAAGTGCTGGAAGCTGGCTGCGTGGGGATCAGGGACAGGGTATATGGGGAAGAGGTAAAGGCTTTCGTAGTGCTGAAAGAGGGCGAGCAGTGCAGCGAGGCTGAGATCATCGAGCACTGCAAACGATATCTGCCATCGTTTAAAACGCCCGGCAAGGTGCAGTTTATAAACGGGCTGCCCAAGAATATCCTGGGCAAGGTATTGCGGGCTGACCTGCGCAAGATGGAATAGAGGAGAGAAGTCAAATGATAAGAAAGACGAGCGGTATGAAAACTGCGCTGGTAACTGTACTGGTGTCGATAGTCACGGCTACCGCCGTGTCCTGCCAGACCTGGCAGGGAGAACCCCGGATAATTGTTGAAACACCTGCGCTGGATACCATCAGCAGGCATTGCGCAGAGCAGGTGGGAGCCCCCAGGGTCGAGAGGGTATCGGAGCATGTCTGGGTGGCCCAGGGCTACGACCTCGCCAGCACGGCGCTTATTCATACGGATGAGGGGAATGTCATTGTTGACACCTCGATCAACCCGGCAGCCGCCGGCGCTGTAAAGCAGGCTCTTGCAGCGGCCGCGCCGTCCGGCCCCGTTAAGGCAATTATTTACACGCACAGCCATGTCGATCACACTATGGGGACAACGGTCTGGGCGGAAGACGGTACACGCATATGGGCCACGGATTCATTCCTCTCTCACTGGTTCAAGCAGTTCGGCATGTTCGGCAGGTCGGAAGCGGTTAGAGGTATGAGGCAGATGGGGTACCACATTTCGCGGGAGGAAGTACCCTGTTCGGCGGTTGGACCGGTTATGCGCACCTTCACCCTGAGTGACATGTCGGAGCTGGGCCCCCTCATGCCGACCGATACTTTTTCAGGTATTAAGGTTTTGGATATCGGCAGCCTGAAAATAGAAATGCATTCCGCACCCGGGGAGACGCATGACCAGCTGATCGTCTGGATTCCAGAAGATGAGACGCTGCTGGCGGCAGATAATTTCTACTGGGCCTTCCCCAACCTTTACACGATCCGCGGCGCCAGTCCCAGGCCGATAGACGGATGGATACAGAGCATCGACGACATGCGCCGACTCGAGGCGGAACACCTTGTGCCCAGCCATACGTCCACACTGCACGGGAAGGATAAGATTGCGCAGGCGCTGACCAACTACAGGGACGCTATTCAGTACGTCCGTGACGATGTTATCCGCCGCGCCAATCGCGGTGAGGATATCGATACCATCGCTGAAAGCGTCAAGCTCCCCGACCATCTCGCCGGTCTACCGTACCTCTGGGAAGGATACGGCCAGGTGGACTGGTCCGCCCGGGCTATCTACACTAACAACCTCGGTTGGTTTGATGGCAGCGCCGGCAAGCTGTATCCCATGAACCATACGGAAGCGGTCAAACGTGAGATAGAGATGATGGGCGGGACCGACGTTGTTGCCGGCGAGGCGAGCCAGGCTCTCAAAGAAGGCGATGCCAGGTGGGCTGTTCACCTTTTAACCAAGCTAAACGACTGCGGGCTTGCCGCCGGACCTGTGCAGGACCGGGTAAAGGAGATGCTGGCCGAGGCCTATCGGCAGCTTGCCGCTGATACTGTTAACACCAACGGCCGCGCCTATCTGCTGGAATCAGCCCTTGAGCTAACGCAGGGTCCACCATCTCAACCGGGCTCCAGGCTTCCGGTGGAAACCGTTGCATCGATGCCGGTCGACTTTGTTTTCGATAATATGGCTCCCAGGCTGGATACGGGAAAAGCCGCCGGTGTATATGAATCGGTGTTGTATGTATTCCCGGATATAGGAAGGCAGTTTACCGTAACCGTCAGGAACGGCGTGGCTGAGGTGATCGAAGGGACGCCCCTACCGGGCACGCCGGCACCTCTGGCTACCCTGACCGCCGACTCACTTACATATAAGCTGGTCGCGCTCAAGATGCTTGGCCTTCCAGCAGCCTTTGCGCAGGGCAAGATCAGGGTGGAGGGGGATTTACCTGCATTGATCGTGTTTATGGGACGTTTTCAGACCTGATAGCGGCCCGGGAGGGAATATACCAGGTGATAAATACACTGTACAGGATAATGATATGAAAAATGCCGGTAAGTATGATAAGAGTACTTCCGCAGTCTGCGGCCTGTTCTGCCCTGCCTGCACGCTTTCCATCGGCACAAAAGAGGATCCGCAGAGGCTGGAGATGCTGGCGAGCGTGTTTAAAATGCCGATTGAAGATCTCAGGTGCGGAGGATGCAGAGCGGAGACACGCTCCTTTTACTGCCGTGATGTATGCCACATGTACAAGTGCGCGGCGGAAAAAGGGATCGAGTTTTGCGGAAGTTGTGCATTATATCCCTGCCAGGAGTTAAAGGATTTCCAGTGTGCCATGCCGCACAGGATCGAACTATGGACATCTCTGGAACGTATCAGGGAGGCCGGCCCGGAGAAATGGTACACGGAGATGCTGGAGCGTTATGCCTGCCCGTCCTGCGGGACGATCAATTCAGCTTACGACTTACAGTGCAGGAAATGCGGTAATGAGCCCGGCAGCGCTTATGTTGCGGAGCACAAAGACGAGATACTCAGGCAGCTCGGTGAGATGAAGTAGGGCGGACCTTCACGTCCGCCCTCCAATAAATCATTGGCAATAGTTCTTAATCAACTGGATATAGAAGTCGATCATCTCGCTGTAGTTGTCGATCGAAATACGCTCGTTAACGCCGTGTATCATAGCCAGATCCTCGCTGGTCAACCTCTGGGGCAGGAAGCGCAGGACGTTGGGCGAGAGGCCGATGTAGCGCGTCACATCAGAGGCTGAGTTTGCCAGCGCCGGGGCTATTACGGCCTCGGGGAAGATCTCGTGAATAGTCTGGCTGTAAGTTTTAAAAACCCAGGTATCGGTGCTGGAGACCGGGGATGCCTCGTTGGCGCCCTGGCCGTATTGGGAAACCTTGACACGCGGATCGTCGATGATCTTGATCACACGGTTCGTTACACTTTCGATGGTATCTCCGGGCAGGAGGCGGAAGTTGACTACGGCCGAAGCGCGCGTCGGCAGGACGTTTTCGCGGTCGCTCCCCATCAGCATTGTAGGAGCAATAGTGGTCCTCAATGTTGCGTCTGTGGCCGGAGAGGCCGCAAGCTGACTTTCGATGACCGGCCCCAGCAGCCACATATTGGCGAAAATAGTCTTATAAAGGGGCGACATCTCCGGACCCAGATACTCAAACATCCATGATGCCGGGCCTGCCAGGTTTCCGGGGAAGGGATTTCTCTCAAGCTTATCCACGGCGGCGGCGATGATACCGGCGGTTGTCTGACGAGGTGGCATGGAGGCGTGACCTCCCTCTGATTCAGCCACGAGCTCCAGGCTGAGGTAACCTTTTTCTGCCAGGCCTATCAGTGCCACAGGCGCCTTGATGCCGGGGACCGCCCCGCTGATCACCACAAATCCTTCGTCGGTGATCAATTCGAAATCCTGGCCGTTGTCCTTGAAGTACTGTGCAATCCTGCCTGCACCCTGCATACCTGTTATCTCCTCGTCAAAGCCGGATGCCAGATATACGGAACGCGCAGGTTGAAATCCGTCCTTGATCAGGAACTCCATGGCCTCCAGCACGCCCAGCAGCGTACATTTATCGTCCAGCGTGCCCCGCCCCCAGATATAGCCGTCGGCAACTGCGCCGGAGAATGGAGGGTACGTCCATCCTTTGTCAGGTGCGGGAACCACGTCCTGGTGGGCCAGCAGAAGTATAGGCTTTTTCTGGGGATCGCTGCCCTTCCACATATAGAGCAGGCCATAGTCGTTGATTATTTTTCTTTCCAGAGTTGAATGCACCAGTGGATACGTTTTCTCGATATATTCCTGAAGATCTGCGAACGGTTTATAATCCACCTGCGATATGTCATGATTAAAGATAGTCTTGTACTTAATGGATCCCGATAATCTTTGCGCAGCCTGTTCTTTATCGATATTGTAGGTTACCTTGCTGACGGCCGGCAGCTGTTTGGAGCTGAATGTCATTGTCCTGAAGGCTATAATGCCCCCCAGTATAACGATGACAGCAAGGATGCACAGAACGACGATGACCCAGGTCTTCATTTTACCAACCTCCTCGGGCAAGAAATTTACAGCATTCTAACACGATGGCTGCGGTGCTACAAAAGTGTGATTAAGGTCAACAAAGAATCGCTGCGCTTCCTGCATAGAACATATTTATCATCGCAGCGCCGCTCATTCTACAGGCATGCGCGCGCTGCCGGTGGCCCGTATCATCCAGTTGACCTTGCTGCGGTCGCTGTACCAGAACGTCGAATTATAGAAAGTATCGATGGCCACCGGCGAGATGTTAGGAGGCCGTCCGCTGGCCAGGTCGGAATGCTCGTTGATGATACTATCGTCCACACCAACATGTATGCCCTTGTGCATGCCTGTGCCGGTGAACAGGTAGACCTGGAAATCGTTTTCAAGGGGAAGCGGCGGTATGTCGAAATCCACCCAGGACGGTGGCTGGTAGGGGAAGGCGCCTTTGACAGGAAATTTGGCGATGGCATATACCTGTTTGTAAAGTGGGGTATTAAACGTATCCATGACGGAAAGCTCAAAAGTCTTGCCCTCCCAGGCCACGCCGTAGATACCGCCGCAGATGCTGACTTTTTTCAGCACAAACGGTTTGGCCGGTGGGGTGAAGCTAATGAGGAAGCCGTTGTTGTTGCCGGCCCAGAGAGCAGTCTGCGAGACGCCGCTGTCGTATTTTAGCTCTACTTCCCTCTCCTCCATGGCGGTGACGGTGAGGGTTGCACTGGCGTTTTCCAGTCGGATTTCGTATATTCCCGGCTTCTCCCTGGATATATTGAATGTTATTTTGGCGATTTTTTCCGGTTGGATTGTAACGGTTTTGCTGGCCACATTGTCGCCGTTCATGGTGATCTCGGCGGAGTAATTGCCGGCAAGCCCACCGGTGTTGGTCACCTGGGCTACGACGGTAGCTTCTTCGTCAACCTGTACTTGTGCAGGCGTGACACCCAGCGATACGACCTGGAACGAGGCGGGCTGCACCTGAGACTGCGGGGAGCAGGCAAAGTATGCTACGGAAACCAGCAACCCGAGAAGCATATAGGTGAAGGCTTTTGTCCGGCGTAACATTTGCAGCAGGGCAAGTATAATGCACCTGCCCTGCTGCAGGCAACCCGCCGCTATTTTTTAGTCTTGAGTATCTCTCTCAGTTCGCGTTTAAGTATCTTGCCCACGGCGCTCAAAGGAAGCTCATCCATAAATATGATCTGCTTTGGCACCTTGTAGGGAGCAACCTTCTCGCGCATAAAGCTTGTGATGGACTGACGGGTGGCGTCGTTCGCCTCCACGCCCGGCTTGAGCACGATAGCCGAGGCAACGATCTCGGTGAACTCCCTGCCGGGGTCAGGCACACCCACCGATGCGCACATGGATATGTCCGGGTGCTGGGCTAAAATATCGTCCAGCTCGCGTGTGAAGACTTTCATACCGCTGACGGAGACCATATCCTTAAGCCGGTCGACGATGTAGAAGAAGCCGTCCTCATCCATCGTCGCGACATCACCGGTGTGCATATAGCCCTCACGTATAGAGTTGGCCGTCTCATCGGGTTTGTTATGATAGCCCTTCATGATCTGCGGGCCGCGGGCGCAGAACTCGCCCGGCTCTCCCAGCTTGGCCAGCTCGCCGGTAGCAGGATCGACCAGCTTGACTTCGGTATCGGGCAGCGGCATGCCTACCGATCCGACCTTCTTTTTACCCAGGTATGGCTGGCAGGTTATTAAAGGGCTGGTCTCCGTCATGCCGTAGACCTCTATCAGCTTGTTATCCCCCACGATCTCGTAGAACTGCTTGATCAGCTCGGCCGGGAAGGGCGCGGCTCCGCTGGCATAGAACTTGACGAAGGAAAGGTCCATCTTCTGAAAGTCCGCGTTCTTCATCATCTCCATGAAAAGGGTGGGCACATTGGCCACCACCGTGGGCCTGTACTTCTTGATCTGGGTGATGATAAACGCCACGTCACGGGGATTAGGTATGAGGACCTGGGTCATGCCGATGGACAGGCCGACGAAGGCGTAGAGCAGGCCGGCCTGATGGAAGAGCGGGAAGGCGGATACCCCCACCTCCTCGCCGATCTTGGCCTCTGTCCAGGTCACCCATTGATATATCTGGTGCGAGACGTTGCGATTGGTCAGCACAGCGCCTTTGGAAGGTCCCGTGGTGCCGCCCGTATACTGCATCAGGCAATCCGAGTCGCGGTCCACCCAGGTATTTATCTCTTTGTCGGGGTATTTCTTGAGAATATCGATGGTGTTAAAGACATCGATGCCGTCCTGTTTTTTAACTTCGCCGATGGGCGCATTCCAATCCACCGGGCCCATAAAGTCGAAAACGCCGGCCACCACCAGTGTTTTCACCTTTGTCTTGGCTATCACGGCGTTGACCCGCGGCAAATTGACATCGAAAGTGACCAGCACTGAAGCCCCCGAGTCGTTGAGTTGATGTTCCAATTCGTGCTCGGTGAGCAACGGGCTGACGCCCGTTGTAACGCAGCCTGCCTTTTGCGCGCCTACAAAACAGATAAGGTAAGCAGGAATATTGGGCATGTTCAAACCGACAACATTGCCCTGCTTAACGCCCCTATCCAGCAGGAAACCGGCGAATTTGTTGGACATGACATCCAGCTCTTTGAAGCTGATGACCGTGTCGATGTAGATCATGGCCGCCCTGTCGGGTACTTCGCGGAAACTCCTGCGAGCCATGTCGATGAAGGACATCCAGGGATAGGCGAGGTTAGCCGGGACATGCGCATCGTAGTGCTTGAGCCAGGGTTTGGCGGAATACGGATCGGACATATGTACCTCCTGTTTTTATTTTCCAGGCGCAGCTATAACTGCGCTCCTACGGCCATAGTAGCGGCTTGTTCTTGAGCCCCGTGCACTATGATGTTTCAGCCGCCGAAGATCCGTTTCGGATTCTCCACCATCATCTGCCCTATCTGTGCATCGGTCACTCCCGCCTGCTTGAGCTGCGGGATGATGTCTTTAAAAATATGGGTATAAGACCAGTTGGCTATGAGAGCCTGTATGAAATCGGGCATTACAAACTGCCTCCCCAGAATACGTGCGTTGCAGTCCTGGGAGAGCACAATACGGTCGGCAAATCCCAGTCCCAGCAGCCCCAGTATCGTGGCCTTGCGCAAGTTATCGGGGAAGAGAAAATCAATACCCCAGCGGTCGAAACCAAGGTAGACACCCTTATCTATTACCGACATTTGATATTCCAGGCCGGCGTTGCCGCACATATGCCCGATGACTATTTTCTTGGGATTTACACCCTCGCCAATCAACAGAGCCGCCTGCTCGGATCCCATGGTGCCCTGTTGAGTGTGCGTTAGTATGGGCACGCCAGTCTCTTTCTGGGCTTTGGCCGCCGCTTTGAGCATTTTTTCTTCGTAGGGAGTTATGCATCCATGTCCTGTCGCCACCTTGATTACACCGGCCCTCACACCGGTTTTGCCTATGCCGACAGTCAGTTCCCGCATGAAGGATTCATAGAGCTCTGTGGTGATATCCATAACCTGGCTGCGAAATTTGAAATAGGCCGGCATACCTTCGGCCTCATAGTACATGCCGGTGGCGCAAATAATATTTAAACCGGTCTTCTCCGCGACCATCCTATCCAGCTCCACGTTCCTCCAAAGGTCGCTGGTCGTTGCGTCCACAACGGTCTTAATCCCGAATTTCTTGACCTCGCCCAGTGCCTCTGCGCAGGCGGTTGCCAGCTCGTTGAGATCGACTGGCTGCGCCAGGGCATCCTGTTCCCATCCCGGGTAAGCCAGTACCATATGCTCGTGCATGAGAGTGGGGCCCATCTGGTCGGCCGGTAGAGTCCCGACGACGGTATTGATCTTTACCATTCCTGCCTCCTTACAACTGCCTCAACCAAAAGGATGAAATAGAACTTAACGCAATATAGCATCGCTAATAGGTAAAGTCAATATGCGGCCACGACTAAAATAGGGGATTGACAGCGCAACTTTCGAAGTGTAATATATAAAACAAGCGCTTGATTTATATATATTTTGTAGATTGAATAGACAAGTAAGGGGGCATGAAAGGCATTGGGTCGTAAAAGTCTGGCAACAGAGCGGCGGAGGCAGATACTAAGGGGCGCTGCGTCTCTTTTCATCAGGAAGGGTTATCTGAACACGTCGGTGCGCGATATTGCCGGAGAGCTGGGTATGAACGTGGCCACGCTTTATCACTACGTGGGCTCCAAGAACGGTATACTCGGCCTGTTCCACGAATATACCATGAATGCCATCGATTTCTTCTCTAAAAAATACCAGGCGGTGATCGAGAGCATGGAGCCGCAGCGCGCTTTAAAATACGCCGTCAGGGAATACTTGAAATGGGTGGAGGAGTACCAGGACCTCACCGTTTTTTGGTATCAGGAAGCAAAAAACCTTAGCCCCGCTCAGTTTAAGGCGCTGAAAATGCAGGAAGAGTGCACAATTCAGATATTCCAGACGATACTCGAAAGGGGTATCAGGTCCGGCAAGTTTAAAGTCAAGAATCCCGCTTTGGCCGCCAATAACATCGTTGTCCTCTGCGATATGTGGGCCTTCCGCAGGTGGCTGCTGAAAGAGCACTACACGCTGGAACAGTATATAGATGAACAGATGGATTTGATCATGGCGCAGGTTGCCCGCTCGGGACGCTGACAGATAAAAAGATAAGTATAGATTGAGGAGGCCGCTGATATGAGATTTGTATCGGGCGAGAAATACGTCCTGGGCAGCATGCTGGAAGCGGCTGCAAAAAAGTATCCCGGGGCAGTCTATTTCTGGTTTGAGGGCAAGCAGTACACCTACGGTCAGGTACTTGACCAATCACGGCGGGTTGCGCACGCCTTTGCCGGGCTGGGTGTGAAAAAAGGTGACCATGTCGCCGTGCTGATGGAGAACTGCCCTGAGTTCATTTTTACATGGTTCGGCCTGGCTTTACTGGGGGTGATAGAAGCACCGTTCAATCCCTTCCACAAAGGCAATATACTTGAATACCTCATTAACTATTCGGATGCCGAGATACTGGTCATCAGCAGCAGCTTCATCGATGAGATCAAGTCCGTGGAAGATCGCATTGAAAAGGTTAAGACGATCATTATTGAGGGGCAATTTGACGGCTATGCTTTTAGGAAGAAAAAGGCCCTGCCGTACTCTGCGCTGTTACAGGCTGATGCCGGGCCTCTTACTACGGACGTGCGCTACGACGATATCATGGCGCTGATGTTCACCTCCGGCACGACCGGACCTTCCAAGGGCGTGCTGATCACGCACAACCAGGCCTTCTTCGTCGCCAGCCAGTACGTGACGGTGAACGGAGCGAAGAAAGGCGATGTCGGTTACGGCTACATACCTCTTTTTCACGAGGCGCCGCAGTTCGGGCTGGTGCTGGGCGCCATGCTCTACGGCGGCAGCTTTCTGCTGACGCGCAGCTTCAGCCCTGCGGATTTCTGGCAGGATATCAGGAAATACAATTGCACCATATCCGGCATGTTCGAGGTCGTGATCAAGATCCTGCTGATGGCGCCCGAGCAGCCGGACGACGCGCATAATCCCATGAGGGCCTTTTCGACGGCGCACATAACCAAAGAGAGCCAGGAGGCGTTTGAGAAAAGGTTCAATGTTAAGCTGGTCAATACCTACGGGCTGACCGAGGGCGACTGCACCATCGCGGCCAAATACGATGACATCAGGCCCGGCTCCTTCGGCAAGCCGCGCGGCTATTTCGATGTAGAGCTCTTCGATTCCATGGACCATAAAATACCGCGGGGAAAGGTAGGGGAGATAGTACTGCGGCCGCGGCAACCTCACACCATATTCGAGGGCTACTACAAGATGCCCGAAAAAACGCTGGAAGCCTTTCGAAACCTGTGGTGGCACACGGGTGACCTGGCTTACCAGGATGAGGACGGGTACTTTTTCTTCGTCGGCCGTGAAAAGGACATGATCAGGCGCGGCGACGAAAATATCTCGGCGCTCGAGGTGGAAAAAGTGGTGGAATCTCATCCGGACGTTGCGGAATGTGCCGCTGTTGCCGCTTATTCGGAAGTGTGGGGTGAGGAGGTCAAGCTTGCCATAGTCTGTCACGAAGGTAAGCAAGTCGATCCGGCGGAGCTGGTGGCTTACTGCGATGAGCGCATGGCCTATTTTATGGTGCCCCGTTATATCGAGTTTGTCGCAAGTATACCGCGTACGGGAGGCAGCGGTCGGCCTATCAAAGAGCAGTTGAAACAGGTAACGGATATAACCTGGGATAGAGTTAAGGAGGGAGTAAAAATCAAGCGCGAAAAGGAAAAAAAGAAATAAGTTAATAAGGGCAAAATGGTTATAAAAAGTTCAAGGGAGGTTTGTCGTGGATTATCAGGATATCAGGCTGAAAAAGATTGTCTTCTTGAATCATTGTCTATTAAATGTGGATGCGCGAGGTCCGGGTGGGGCTGCCAGAAAAGAATTCGATAAATTTTTACCCATAATCACGCATGCTGTCAGGTTCGGATGGTTCCCTTTGTTCATTCCGATAGCGAAAGCCTCGCTTTCATCGTACAACAGCTTGTGTAAGAAAGAAGCTGTCAAGGTGGTCGACAGGATGGAGGATTACCTTCGCGAAGGTTTTACCATCTGCGGAGTGATCGGTATGAACGACAGCCCCACCTGCGGGGTTACAAAAAAAGTGAATATGGTTGAATACATGAAACAAATGGCAATAGCCATACGTGCGGGGAATGCTGTAGACCCCGTTAAAATGAATCTTGAGCAATTAGTGGACGGCAAATCGTTCTTTATGGGAAATCTAATAGAGGAGATGAGAAAAAGGAGTTTGGATATCCAAGTAATAGGATTTGAGCCATGGGCTGAATCACTGGAGGCTGAATCCGCTAGGATAGTCAATCTTCTTAATTTGTAGATATCTCAGGCTGCTGTAACGCAGATTAGCGTATTTAGAATCAAGATAAAGGAGGTATATCCGGCATGAAAAAGATTATCGTACTGGGTGGGGCGGGCACCATGGGCTCCGAGGCGGTGAAACTGCTGCTTGAAAGGACAGAGGCAGAGATCACCGTAGCCGATGCCAGCGTCAAGGGTCTGAAACGCGTCGAGGCGGAGCTGGGCAAAAAGGTTAAAACGGCCGGCGCCGATGTGAACGACAGGGAATCGCTGGTCAGACTGCTTAAAGGCGCAGATGTGGTTATCAGCACGGTCGGCCCTTTCTACAAGTATGCAACAGCCGTGATTAAAGCTGCCATAGATGCGCGTGTCAACATGGTGGATATCGATGACGATTTCGATGCGACCAAGGATTCGCTGGAGCTGGATGAGGCTGCCCGTAAGGCCGGCGTAACCGCCATTATCGGCATGGGCGCCAGCCCGGGCGTAACCAACCTGGTAGCCAAGCTGGGCGCCAGCCGCATGGACCACACTGACGATATCCGGCTTTACTGGGGCGAGAGCGCGATTGATCCGACCGGCTCAGCGGCCATGATGCACTGGTTCCATATCACAGCCGAGAAGGTGCCCGTTTTTATCAACGGCAAATGGGTAGAGGAACAGGGTTTCACACAGCCTGAGGTCATCGAGTTCATGCCTCCGGTGGGCAAGCTGGAAGTGGTTCTGACCGGGCATCCCGAGCCGGTCTCTTTGCCAAGGTATATCAAAGGTGTGAAAAACGTCAGTATCAAGGGCGCACTTTATCCTCCCAAGATGATGGAGCTGTATCGCTGGCTGATCGACACGGGTTTCGGCAGCAACGACACATTCATGGTAAACGAAAACGTCTCGATGCCGTTCCGCGAGCTGGCCGTCAGGATAATCAGATCCATGCCGCGCTTTGCCCCTGATTACTTCAAGGATGTGCTCGACGATGCTTTGGGTAAATATGAGGCCTGCGCCGGCACTTTTAAGATCGTGGTCAGCGGGAAGAAGGGCGATAGCCTGATCACCATTACCTATGACCTGATGGCGAATAACGTGGCGCACAGCACCGCTCTTCCGGCGGTAATCGCCGCACTATCCCTGCTGGACGGCAAGGTCAGGCAGTCAGGTGTGATGGCGCCCGAGGGCGCCCTGGATGCCGCCATGTTCCTTGAGAACCTCAGCAAGGATGCCACTGTGAAGGAAACCGTCACCATCGCCAGAGATAAGATCAGCTTCCAATAAGCGAAGATGAAAATGAGCAGACAGGAATCGTTTGATATCGCAGTAAACAACGGCATAGTGCTGGACCCGCTGACCAGGTTCTACGGGAAGGCCAATGTAGGCATCAGTAAAGGTGCTATCCGGAAGATTGCGGACGGGGCGGAGCCGCTGGCCGGGAAAAAGGTAATCGATGCCGGAGGGCTGGTCGTGGCGCCCGGCTTTATTAACATACACGGGCACGATTGCGGCGCCGGTGTGGGAGCGGAGTTCCACGTCCGCGACGGCATCACAACCGAGATCACGGGAAACTGCGGAAAATCCGGCACTTTTTTTGAGATAGCCGGCGTCAAGGACAGGCCGCATTATCCCATCCGCGATTTCTTTACGACAATAGAGAAGGAAGGACTGATCATCAATGTTGCTTCATTCATCGGGCACAATACCATACGGGAGGCGGCCGGGGCCGCAGATCCCAACAAGCCGGCAGCACCGGACCAGTTAAAGGAAATGCTCAGCCTCATAGCGCAAGAGATGGAATCGGGTGGCGCCGGCATATCTTTCGGCCCGTTTTATGCTCCGGGAGCAACATTCGAAGAGTTGGCAACCGTGGCTGCCCACGCAGAAAAGCTGGGCGGTGGCGCTTCAATGCATGTCAGGCACGCCGGCCCGTCTCCCAAAGATATTGAGGCGGTGGAGGAGGCCATAAGAATATCCCGCGAATCCTCCATACCGCTGACGATCTCTCATAGGGGAGGCAGCATCGTGACACGCAGGAACACGGGTATCGCACTTGAATTGATCGTCACCGCGCGGAATGAAGGTGTGAAAGTCACAACCGATCAGACGCCGTTCACCGCCGGCACGGCCATCATAGGCGGGGAGTTCTTTAACCAGCCGCTGGAGCCCCTGGCGCAGATGATGGGTGTGGAAGTATGGGAGCTTGAATGCCCCACCACGGTAGTCATCGATGGCAAAACCATTATAAAGGCCAATGAGCGATTTTCCAGCTTTGAGCAGTTTTACACGGTTCGCGACCGGGTAAGGGATGGAACGATAGCTGAACCGACGCTGTTGTTCCACCTGCACAAACCGGAATTCATCTGGCTTTACTATTCCGCGCCGTTCACCATGGTGGAGAATGACGATGCTATCTACATGGATGTGAATTCAGGTAAATACGGCGGCCATCCGCGCGGGGCTGGGGCATTTGCATATTTCCTGGGCCACTGGGTCCGCGAAATGGGAGTATGCGACCTTATAACTGGCGTCTCCAAATGTTCAACCAATGCCGCACTCTGGTTGGGGCTGAAAATGAAAGGACGGGTGCAGGTCGGTTGCGATGCGGACCTCACCCTTTTTGACCCGAAGACGATCATGAATGGGTCCAGCTATCTTGAGCCGGGGATACCCTCTCGCGGCATCCCCTACGTTATCATCGGCGGTGCTGTCGCTGTAGATCAGGGTAAACTGACGGGCTCAAAGTCCGGCAAAGTCCTCAGGCGTAACTGGAAGGTGACGGGCGACCTGCCGGATATTGCGCGTGCGCCCGAGATAAACATAAATGCCCTGCAATCCCGATCAGCCGGTTAAGCATGGCATAAAAAAGGAGGCTGTTTTTAATGTCCACACACGATAACAATCAAGAATACGGTACCGGGGGCAGGAACGCCACTTACATACTGGTGATCTGTACCCTGCTTTACATGGTTAATTTTATGGACAGGCAGGTGCTCTCGGCGGTATTGCAGCCGATGAAGATCGAGCTCGGGCTTACCGATGCGCAATGCGGCCTGGTGCAGACCGTTTTTATCCTGGGTGTAGCCCTTTTCACATTCCCCGTATCTTACCTGATGGACCGCTGGAACAGGAAAAAACCCATGGCAATTATGGCCATATTATGGAGTGTCTTTACTTATGTCACCGGCCTTGCCACCAGCTTTATCAGCCTGATTATACCCCGTGCACTGGTCGGTGTAGGTGAAGCCGGCTTTTCGTCCGGTGGTACTGCCATGATTTCGGGGGCTTATCCTAAAGAAAAGCGCGGGAGGGTCCTTGGCATATTCACTGTGGCAGTTCCGCTGGGAGCGGTAATAGGCACCATAGCCGGCGGTATGCTTTCGGCTAAATTCGGCTGGCGTATGCCTTTCTTCTTATTTGCCATACCCGGCGTAATCCTGGGCATCATGGCCCTGTTTATGAGGGATTATAAAGTTGAGGAATCCACCGTATCGCAAAATTCCCGCAAGGATATCGGAAGCTCTTTTGTGACACTGCTGAGAATTCCCACATTGCAATGGCTATACCTGGGCCTGGGCCTCTCAACGATCATGATCAATACATTTTTATCCTGGATGCCTGCCCTGATCATGCGTGTGCTGAATGTCAACGAGTCAACCGCGGGTCTGATCGTCGGAGGCATGGGCTTGATGGCATTGATCGGCGCCCCGCTGGGCGGCTGGCTTACCGACCTCTGGCATAAACATAACCCCAGAGGCAGGGTCTATCTGCCGGGTATCGCACTGGCGTCGGCGGCCGTCGTATTGATAGCTGCTATCATGACCGGTTTCAACACGCTGGGAATTGTGCTGGGCATGCTCTACGGCATCCTCAATGTGATGGCGGTCCCGGCTTTCGGGGCTATCTCGCAGGACGTTGTCCCGGCGGCCCACAAAGGATTCTCCTTCGGCCTGGCAGTATTCTTCCAGTATATGCTGGGTGGCGCCTGGGGCCCCTGGGTGGTGGGAATCATGTCTGATGCGCTGGGCGGTGGAGCAAGCGGGTTAAGCACAGCCATCACAAGCGCAACCGCCTTCGGTATAATCGGCGGCGCGTGCTTTTTCATCGCTTCCAGACACTATGTCTCAGATGTCGAGAAGGCCGGCCTGGACAAGTTGGTCACCTCGAATTGAACTAATTAAAAATAACTGATTATTTATGAATGAAAAATGAGGAGGTAGAATTAATGGCAGAAAGAAAGAAAAAAGAAGTCCGGGTAGACCCGCTTTTGATGGTGGTGCTATCTAAAAGGCTGGAGGCCATCAGCCGTGAGATGGCCAACACCCTGACGCGGACAGGCCGTTCCGGCAATATCAACACGGCCAAGGACTTCTCCTGCGGCATAACCGATGGTCAGGCACAGATGGTGTGCGTGGACGAAGGCCTTCCCATCCATATCGTGGGAGCCGGGCTGGCCGCCCAGTCCATGGTCGACCTGTTCGATGACATCAAGCCCGGCGATTGTTTCCTGAATAATTCTCCATACTACGGAAACAGCCACCACGCTGATTTCACGTTCATGGCGCCGGTCTTCTACAAGGGGAAACACGTCTTCACCACTATTACCAGGGCTCACCAGGGCGATATCGGCAACCACGACCCTTCGACCTATATGCCCTTTGCAACAGACGTGTATACCGAGGGAGGACTGGACTTCCCCTGCGTCCGCATACAACGTGACTACAAGGACCTGGCGGACATTATCAGGATGGCTAAAGTCAGGATCCGCGCGCCGGAGCAATGGTACGGCGATTACCTGGCCGCCCTGGGGTCCGTACGCACAGGCGAGAAAAGGATCATCGAGATGTGCGACAAATACGGCCTGGACACTGTAGTGGCCTTTACCAGGCTCTGGCAGGAATACGGCGAGCGCCGGATGATCGAGGCTATTAAGAATCTGCCGGCCGGGACGTGGGAAAACGAGACCCGCCACGATCCGTTGCCCTTCGTGGCGCCGGACGGAGTGCCGATCAAGGTGAAGCTGACCATCGATCCGAAAGCGGCCTATATAACGCTTGACTTTACCGACAATATCGACTGCATCGCTTTCGGACTTAATATGAGCGAGGCCACGGTAATGGCCTCCGCCGTGGCAGGCGTATTGAACAACCTGGATCCCACGCTGCCCCATAACTGGGGAGCGTTCAGCCGCATCATCATCAAAACGCGCGAGGGCTGCGTGATCGGACAGGTCAAGCACCCCCTCAGCGGATCGATGGCGACCACCAACCTCGCCGATCGCGTCATCAACGTCGTGCAGGCCTGCTTCGGCAAGGTCAGGAAGGACCTGGGGCTGGCGGACGGCGCGTTCATGCCCGCCGCCGCCGGCAGCGTCTTCGGCATAGACTGGCGCAAGAACAACGCAATATATGTCAGACAGCTCATGATGGGAGGCGCAGGCGGGCCGGGGCATTATGGGTACGATGGATGGTTGGGCTACGGCATACCGGTTACCGCAGGTGTAGTACACATGGACAGCATCGAGGTCGATGAGCAGGCCATGCCGCTTTTGATCGCCAAGCACGAGATCATCCCGGATTCGGCCGGCGCGGGACAGTGGCGCGGCGCCATAGGCATGGAGTGCTGGCAGAAGCCGCGGCATGATGCCGGCTCCTGGGGTTTCATCGCAGACGGACATTTCAACCCTCCGCAAGGGATCAACGGCGGACTTCCCGGAAGCGCCCTTCAGCTGTATAAATTCGACACCTCCAAAGGTCCGGATGCCAGGACGGAGCTGCCTACCGTGTCAATGGAGACGCTTCAACCCAATGAGATGATGATCTCCATGTCGTCGGGCGGAGGCGGTTTCGGCAATCCGCTGGACCGGGATACCGAGAAAGTGCGTCACGATGTGCGCGAGGGCTATGTCACACTGGAAAAAGCGCGTGAGATATATGGTGTCGTTATCAAGACCGACACGGAGCTTTACTCAGTCGACAGCGAGGCCACCAAAGCTTTGAGAAAAGAGATGAAAAAGAACAGGGAGGCTGCGAAATGAGCTACAGGCTTTGCATAGATATAGGGGGCACATTCACTGACCTGGTGGTGGCGGACCCGAAAGGGAAAGTTGATATATTTAAATCACCCACCACTCCGGGCAACTACACGGACGCCTTTATTGAAACCGTGAAGATGGCGGCAGATAATTACAACCTGCCTTTAAAACAGTTCCTGGCGCAGTGCAGCACAATCGAGGGCGGGTACTTCGGGCATGGCTCTACGGTCAGCACCAACGCCATCATCGAAGGCAAGGCGGCCAAGACCGGCCTGATTTGCACCAGGGGCTTCAGGGACATACTGCTCGCCCGCGAGGGCGGCAAGGAAAACCCCTATAACTGGCAGATGGAATATCCCGAGCCCTATATACCCCGTTACCTGACCTTCGGAGTGGGTGAGAGGATCAATGCCGAGGGCGGCATAGAAGAAAAGCTCAACGAGGGCGATGTACGTCAGGCCATCCGCCAGTTAAAAGAATACAATATCCGGGCAATAGCGGTGGCCCTGCTGTGGTCCATTGTCAATCCGGTACACGAATTGAATATCGCCGAGATAATAGAGAAAGAATGGCCGGGCATTCCCTATAGCCTGAGCCACCAGGTCAATCCCTGCATCAGGGAGTACCGACGGTTTTCATCGACAGCCATCGATGCCTCGCTCAAGCCGCTGGTCGGCAGCTATGTGGCCCAGCTTGAGAAAAGGCTGGAGGCAATAGGTTATAAGGGACAGCTCTCACTGCTAACGTCCAGCGGTGGAGTGGTATCAGCCGAGGAATTCGTGAGGAAGCCCATTTTCAGTGTCGACTGCGGACCGGCGCTGGCGCCCAGCGCAGGCCGGCTGATAGCGGAAACCGACCTCGGCATCGATAACATCATAACCACCGACATGGGCGGCACCAGCTTCGATGTGGCCTGCATAACCGGCGGTGAGATCGCGGTCTCGCGTGAGACGGAGGTCGGCGGCTATATGCTGGGCATCAACAAGGTTGACAGCAAGTCCATCGGCGCCGGCGGGGGCAGCATAGCCTGGGTGGACACGGGTGGACTGCTGCACATCGGTCCGAACAGCGCCGGCGCTGTGCCCGGCCCGGCCTGCTACAACAAGGGCGGCACGGAGCCGACCATCACCGACGCCAACGTTGTGCTTGGCTATCTCGACCCTTCGTATTTTCTGGGTGGGGGCATGAAGCTTGATAAAAAGCTGGCCGTTAAAGCAATTGAGGAAAAGGTGGCAACGCCGCTGAAGCTGAGCGTTGAAGAGGCGGCCTATGCCATGTGGGGCGCCGTCAATGCCAGCATGTCCAACGTCATTCAGGACATCACCATCTGGAGGGGCATCGATCCCCGCGAATACACAATGGTATCGGGCGGAGGAGCAGGCGGCATGCATATCGCCGCCATTGCCGAGGAGCTTGGGGTTAAAAAAATACTGATACCCAGGGTGGCCGGGGCGCTCAGCGCATTCGGCGGCGCTTTCGCCGACATCACTTCCGAGTTCAGCCTGAGTAAATTCACCGAGAGCGGCAGCTTCGATTTTGAAGGCATTAACCAGGCATTGGACGGTCTGAAAAAGCAGGCGGAGGAGTTTTTCGAGCATATGAGGGTGCCTAAAAAGCAGCGGAAACTCCAGATTTATACCGAAGCCAGGTACCCCTTCCAGGTCTGGGAGATTTCCGTACCTCTGCGCGGCAACAGCATCGCCAATCAGAAACAGCTCGACCTACTGGTATCTGACTTCCACAAGAT
>Ga0208828_1000272_pt1 | contig 23567 bp, 14 predicted proteins | sample Kivu_160m_FD_185487 | JGI IMG/M metagenome (GOLD analysis project Ga0208828, IMG submission 185487) | Freshwater microbial communities from Lake Kivu, Western Province, Rwanda to study Microbial Dark Matter (Phase II) - Kivu_160m (SPAdes)... | ecosystem: Environmental > Aquatic > Freshwater >... | reverse complement strand
GATATGATGTCCAGATATTGGGGAAACTCCAGGTCAGACCAGTGCTTGACAGACATCGGCCACAGCGTCCTCCGAAGAGGACCCCCTATGACGCTTTCGCTGTGGTTTCAGTATGACAGAATCGCTGTGGTTTGACAGTTCTGCGCTGGCCTCTGAGTCCGAGATGGGCTGCCACGAAAACACGAAAACGGAGCCCCTCAAACCGCCAATACACGCCGACTAACGCCGATAGGCATCCCGAGTCCCAGACCATATCTGCGTCTATCCACGTTCATCTGCGGTTTCTCGTCTCCTTCGTGGCTCCATCATCCGTTCCGGGACGGTCAGCGACGGCACGACCCAGGCTGTCCTGTTGTTTCCGGTCGGGCATAACGTCTACCGGCTTCGGCTTCCTTCGCCGCACGACAATGAGGACCAGCACAACCGGGAGAGAAAACAACGAAACCAGCAGGGCGACGACCCTCAGCCCGCCGAGGCGAGGCCTTACGCTCAGGGCATGGAGCCCGGCCGGACAACGGATGTACACGAAGTGGTCTGCGGTCTCCGCGAATTGAACCGGCTTTCCGTCCAGCAGAACCTCAAGTTCGGGATAGTAGCTGATCGCCACGCGCAGGAAGCAATCGACGTTGACTCTGAGTCCGGCAACCACGTCCTGGTGCCGAATCCTCGTGCCCGAAACCTCGACCGCGGGCAGGCCGGGCAGTGACTCTTGCTCAGTGCCGGCCGGGACCGGAATGAAGTTGAGGGAGTGATTCGTCTCGTCCAGCTGCAGGACATCAAGCAACCGTCGCCAGTTCTTCGCAACGATGAAGCTGTGGTCCGCCACGAGCGTTTCCGGAGCCATTGGCACGACCTTGTTCGCAGCCAAAACCAGACCCTGATGGGTCCGGCCCAGGGCCAGCGGCGGGTCGCGCTGGGCCGCGACAAACTCACCATTCCAGTCCATCCCGTCCTTGAGCAGCAGGGCAAACGGTCCGGTATCGTTCCCGGTCGTGCTGATCGTAGTCGGCAGAGTCATGAAGTAGTTCGCACCCATGAAGGCGAGGGCCTTGCGAGTGTTGTCGGAGATCGTCTTCGCTGTCGTATCCGCGATGTCTCTGGTTATGTAGTCGACCCAGGGATAGACGTGGAGCATCGTCCGTGGCGCATACTGGTGATAAGGCAGGCCCAGAGGGGTAGGCAGTCTTCCGAAAATGACACCGACCGTGGGCAGCCAAAGCGTGCGGGCCACGTCGTCGATTTTCGGTTCGGTTATGTCCAGGTCGAGGAGTCGGGCATGCGGTTCGTTGGCGACGATCCGGTAGACATCCCCGCGCACGGCAAGGAAATTGCCACGGTCGGCGTAGGCAAATCCAGTCAGGTTGAGCAGGCAGTCAAGCATGACCAATCCGGCAATTACCCCGAAGACCACGTCGGCCCTGACCCGTCGACGGGCCAGGGCGCTTCGCACCAACTCGTATGCACTCGGCACGAGCAGGGCGGTGAAGAACACCACGAATACAAGGAAACGTTCCGGCGGCAGACCGGCCGTAATCAGGTACTGCTTCTCCCTGAGCAGAGACGGACCGAAGGTCAGAAAGAGGCTGCCGGTCAACCCGAGCAGGGCCGGGACCTGACAACGGAAACGGCGGTTAAACAGCACGGCGCCGACAGCGGCGAGCAACACCAGGATCACGCTGACTCCGAAGTACGCGCCTCCGTACCCACCGGTCCGGACTTTGACCCCCAAGAGCATCATCAGGTCGGGCACGCCGAGGTTCAGATGGGTGATCGGGAACCGGTGTGCGGCCTGCTCGACCACAAACGGCACGAGGAAGAATGCCGATACGCCGACGCCGGCCAGTATCGCGACGCCCAGGGGTCGCCACTGCTCTGTCATCCGCTTCGCCCGCGCGACCCACCACACCGCAAGAAACAGCAGCGTGAAGACGGCATACACGAGGTGGGAAAGGAACAGCAGGCTTACCCACAGACCAAGCAGCAGGCCCTGCCGCATCACTGCCCTCGTCTCCCCCTTCTCGCCGCGTCCGGCGAGTACATTCTCCACTGCCGCAAAGACAAGCGGCAGCAGCACGTAGACCAGCGCCTGCGGGTAGTTGGCGATGACGCTCAGGTGTAGTACGCGCCAGGGAATGACCAGATAGACGATGGCTCCGAGCGCCGGGCCGAGCCCTGCTCCTTCGTCCTTCTTCTTTCTGTTCTCCTCGTTCCGTCTAAGATACAGGTACATGGTCAGTGCGCTTACGAGGTGCAGAGCGACCAGCAGGATTCGCAGGGCCAGCACCAGGTTGCCGGCGGTGAGCAACGTCAAAGGTCCGCCCAGGAAGTAGAGTAGCGGGGAGTAGAATCTGAGCACCGGGAATCCGCAGTAGAGCATGAAAGTGTAGAAGGGCGAGAACCCTTCCTTGACCGCGTGATAGACAATACTCTGGCGGGCCAGATGGGGCCAGGTGTCGACCGCGTACGGATCGCCCGGGGCAATGAACGGATATGAACTCAGGACCGCCGCCACCACAACCAGCCCGATCGACAGGTAGGTTGAAAGCGCGGCGCGCGGAGCGCGGCTGGGGGTGTCCGAAGTGCGCACGGGCTAATATAGCCGGCGCGCCCGGCGGGTCAAGCAGCCGGCCTGAGTGTTGCCGTTCGTATGGTGTATTCCGACGGTCATCCGGCAACTGACAAGGCCGAGACCGGGACAGGACCAAACCGGGGCGGGTGACCCGCCCCGGTTCCTGTCGGTGGTATGGACTGCGGTCTAGCGGCTGAGCAGAACCTTGCCCGTAGCCGAGTAGTTGCCAGCCTTGAACCGGTAGAGGTAGATGCCGGACGGCAGGAGACGGCCGGAGCCGTCACGTCCGTTCCAGGTCGCCGAGTAATAACCGGGTTTGAGAACGCCGTCCTGGAGTGTACGCACCAGCGCCCCGGTTGCCGAGTAGACCGACAGTCTGACCGGGGTAGCCCGCGGAATCGCATAGCGGATCGATGTGGCGCCGCCGAACGGGTTGGGCGCGGCCCGGTCGAGACCGAACGACCGAGGCAGCGTGCCCGCGTCTTCGATACCGCCGCTGGGACAGACGACAACCGAGTCCCGTTTCGAGTCGTTGCCCGAGTTCACGTCACCCGCGAGTTCGGTCGAGCACGTCACGGCGAAGGTTCCGGTCGCAGTGGCACTCCAGTCGGCGAAGCTCACCGTATCCACGCCGCCCGCGACCAGCGTCCGCCCGACGGAATCGCTGTAGCCGGCACCGATGGTTAGCCGGACGCTGAAATCCTCGTCAAACGTACCGACGTTGCGCACTTCCGCCATCGGCGTAACCACGGCGCCGGAGTCAACCGAATCGACCGGGGCAATAATGAAGGTAGTCGCCACGTCATGGAAGTCCGCCTCACCGAGCACGCCGACTACCGCCAGGGCATAAGGCTGCGGGCCCTCCGGGGCGTTGCGGGCTTTGACCTTGATGGTCCATGTGCCAACCTCAGGGCTGTTCAGGCGCGTACACTCTTCGACGTTCAGTGAATCGTAGTCCCCGCCGGTCGCGGACTGGCCGCTTGAGTAGACGTTGCCTTTGTACTCAACCGCGGTCGGTGAAATAGCGGTGAGGTCAAGGTCGTTGACGCAGATGTAGGCCGCGCGCATCGTGCCCGGGTAGTCGGACCAGCAGAGCGTGACCCGGAAAGGCCTCTCACTGCCGCTGACGCTGATCGGGATGAGGACCGAGTCGCCGGTCTCGAGCCCGACCGTATCGTCCAGCACCCACAGCTTCGAGGTGTCGCCCGCGAAGTAGAGCGATGAGTCGAGGTCGACGCGGCCCCAGCCAACGTTGTTGTCCGGGACCGTGTAGCCGCTGATGTCGTTGTCCGCGCCGACGATGGCAACCGCCTTGTTCAGGGCCGCGGTTATCTCCATCGACGTACCGGTCAGGGTGTCACCGGTCGGGTAGAACCCGCGCCGGAAATACTCGCGGATGAGAGCGGTGGCAGCGGTCATGTTGGGCGTCGCCATTGACGTACCGGACATGTCAATGTACCCGCTGGGGCTCGAACTCCGAGCCGACCAGACGGCGTCTCCGGGCGACACGAGTTGCGGCTTTCTGCGGCCGTCCGCGGTCGGCCCGCGCGAACTCGGGGTGTAGATCTGTCGGCAGTCGGTGCCGTTGCCCGTACCGCCCGTCGCGATGATGTTCTTGGCGTTCACCGGGTGACCCATCTGGTTGTTGTAGAGGTTGCCCATCGAGTTGCAGTGCATGAACTTCTGGTGGCCCCAGATGAACTGGTCGGCGGTCATGTCGGTGAAGACGTAGGTATTGTAGGTGTCCTTGCGCGACCAGCTCATCGAATGGTTGAGTGCTCGCAGGCTGTCGACCGACACATCCAGGCCCGAGTCCGGACCCCGGAACACGACATTCATATCCCAGTTCGTCAGGAGCGTATTCGCGTTCTGGAAGAAGACCCGCGCGCCCTTGGCGAGCCCGTCGTACAGCGACGAGCCGCCGACCTCTTCGTCCGAGCCACAGAGGGTTCCCGTGGTGTGCGTGCCGTGGGAATCCGACCCCTGGCTGCCGCGATAGGCAATGACCTTGCGGTGGTTGGGTCCGGGCGTGTTGTTGACAGTGTCCCGGAACTGGTCGTGGGCGATGTTCATCGGTCCATCGGTGAGCCCGACCAGCATGCCCTGGCCGTATATGCCCCTGTGCCAGATGGTACGGGTCGTGTCGGATGCCGAATACCCACGCTGGTCCACCCATTGCACGTCCCTGTTATCCGGGGTCATTGCCGCGTAGGGCTCAATCCAGTAGACGCCGTTGAGCCGGGCGATGGCCGGAATCTGCGACGCGTCTATGTCCAGCCTCACGCTCTTGTTCCAGGTGTTGAACTCGGTCTCAACGTTGGTCGCGCCCAGGGCGTTCAGTTCGCTGAGCAGTGTTTGCTCGTTCTCCTGATAGTGGAACACGACGATCAACGTCTGCCGGCCCTCGGCCTTCTCGAGACCCGGACAGAGCTTGTAGGTGGGCTGGTCGAGACCGAGCCAGCGCACCTCGGGCAGCGCGGCGATGGCACCCACGGCCGCGGTCGGAACTCGGGCTACAAACGCATAGCGCGGGACATACCAGAGCAGCTCGGCGCCGCGGCGCTCCACCGCCCGCTTCCATTCGGTCCGGACCGGACCGGGGAACTGAATCATGCAGTAGGAGTAGTCTCCGGTGAAGTCGGACGCGTAGAGGTCAGGGGGCGTAACCGGCGACTTCTCGAGCGGGTCGAAGGTGTAGCCCTGCACGAGATTGATGGTCATCGGGCCGGTTTCGGATAAGGGCAGACTGATCTTGGGCAGGCTGAATGCCACCGCCGACAATGTCAACACGAGGGCAACAAACTTGGTCAAGGACATGCAATTCTCCTTACGGTTGGCTGAGCCAAGCAGAGTGGATCAGATTATACCGGCGGATGGAACCACAGGCAAGGAACGCGCGGACAAGAGGGCCAGGACGGAAAGTGGAAAGACGGCCGTTGCCGGCCTGTCCTATTTCAGTCTTCTCGCTGTATCAGTTCAGTAGATCTTCTGTCCGACCTTGACGGTGTAGGTATTCTGGCGGTACTCAACTTTGACGCCTTCAGTCGTCACTTCGACGATCCGGCGACCCTCGACATCGTCACCGGCTTTCAGCCGCCGCTCGCCGACCAACGCCGTACGCGAACCGGCATTGTCGGTGAGTATCGCCCGGAGCTGGTTCGGAGAACTGGCTGCACGCGACCCGCCGCTGCTGTAGCCGCCGCTCGAACTCCGGCTGGTCCGACCGCCGCTGACCTTGGTCTCCTGCCGCCGCTGCATCCGCTCCTCCCGACGCTGAGCCCGCCGCTCGCTGCGCGAGGAACGCGCAGCACGCGCCGACCTGCCCGAGGACGCTCTTCGTCTGGCAGTTGAGTCCCCTTCGGCCGAAGCCATCCGCGACCGGGGCCTGGCTGCCTTCTTCCCGCCGCCCCCGAACAGCAGCAAAGCGACAACGATGACCACGATAATCCCGGCTCCGACGAGAACGAACTGCATCATGCCGACCTGCTTCGTCGACTTCTCTTTGGGCCTCGAAACCCCGGCCTCGGACTTCCTCGATGGCATCATGTGCTTGCCTCCTGCGATCGCGGCCTATTGTCTTTCATGCTTCCGGCTCAGGCTGGTTTCTAACATAGTATAACATAGCGCGGGCACTGCCCTGGTCAAGCGTTGCCCCAGACCCTATCGGTGCCCAATGGCGAAGCTCGATGTCCGATTGAAGTCCGATTCACGGAGAATGGCCAACCGGCAAACGAGTATTCGGACTTGACTCGTCATTGGTATTTCGGCCTTCGGGCTTTGGCCCTAGAAGTACGCCTTCAGTTCTGTGCTGAACGTGTGCTCGCTCGGCTCGTCCGGGCGGTCCTTGAAACTGTACCGGGCCGACGCCGAGAGTACGCCGCTGAACGAGTGGTCGAGGCTCAACCCCGCGCCCGGGGTCACGCCCAGTGGATCGTTCAGACCCACGTCGAACGGCAGCATGTCGACCGTTGCGGTGCGGCGCACGACCTCGACCGACGCGCGCAAGCGGGTCCGGCTGCCGAAGCTGAACGTACGGGCAAGGCTCGCGTCAAGTGCCGCAACCGTGAACCGCCCGAGTTCCGGATATGACAGCGTTTCGGCGATGGTCCGCTGCTCGTAGCCCAGTACGGCTTCGAGCCGCAGCTTCGCTCCGATGACCGGGCTCAGTTCGGCCCGCCAGCCGGCCTCATCGAAGTCAACCTCCCCCGCCCCGAGCTGCCGCCGGGTGCGCTCGACCTCGAACCGCGCCCGGCCTTCGACCTCGGGTAACCGGTCGCTGAAAAACTCCAGGTAGGCCTGCTGGTGCGATGATGCTCGACCGGTCGCAGCCAGACTCCGGTCGACGCTGAACTCCGACATGGCGCCGAATGTCGGAGTGAAGACCAGGTCGAACTCCTTCACCACCAGCCGCAGGTCCTGCCGGCTCAGGTCGGTGAGTATGCTGCTGTCGGTGCTCGTCCGGGTCTGGCTGAACGAACCGGACAAGGCGGCCGGGTCGAACATCGACACGTCGCCCGAGCCGTTCAACGACCACTCCCGCGCCTGGGTGAATCGGCCGGTCGCGACCACCACCCGCTCATAGTCGCCCTTCGAGTCCAGGTAGTATCGCCCGGTCACCGAATCGCGCCGGTATTCGCCCTCGCCCGGTCCGACGTAGCGGAACAGCTCATCCCGAAGCTGCACCTTTCGGTACGACTGGTTGAAGTCTGCCTGCAACCGCAACCCGGCCCGGGGTGTCGCGGAGCCGCTCAGGCCGGCCAGCAACTGATTCCAATCCTCGTCCGTCCCCGTATCGAAGTGCTGGTCGTTCAGCCCGGCCATTGCGCCGAGCCGATACGCGGTCCCGCCGGTCCAGTCGGCGCGGGCCTCAAGCAGCCGTGCCCGGCTCGTCCGCTGCCAGACGCGAACCGCCGAATCCGGCGCATAGAAGCCGGAATAACGGTAGTCGACTCCGGCAGCCAACGCCGCCAGCGGCTTCACTTCCAGCCCGGCCGTCCAGACCGAGGACTTCTCGTCGTTATCCACCTCGCTCTGCCATCCGGCCTTGGGATAGAACCAGCCGACCCGTGGTCCCGCGAGCACGTTCTGCCGCGTGATGTCAGCGACGCGGGCGAAGTCGTATCCCAGCCAGCCAACCTGGGCACCTCCCTGGTACCGGTTGATCGGCCCGTCCTCGAACCGGTCCAGCCTCCCGGCTTCACCCCTCAGGCTCAGAAACGAAGCCGGCCTGGCCCGCACCGTGACCTCGTCGCTCGAACGCCGTTCCGCTTCGGTCGTGCCCGCCCAGCGGTAGGTGAACCCGACCTCCGGACTCGCACCCAGGGCCTCGAACTGCTGGCCCTGCAACCGGTGCTTGTAGGCCACTCCGTACAGGCTGTCCTGCCACCCCGCGTCCAGGTTCAGTGCTCCGGCATCGACCGGCGCTCCGCCCGACGCGAACAGATTGATGTCTCGACGCTGGACCAGGCCCTCGGCTCCGGCGCTGAAACCTCGGTACTGAAACCCGGCCCGGGCATATGCCGCCTCGTTTCGCTTCGGCAAGGCAATCCTGCGCTTCGCCACGTAGTTGCCGAGTCCGGCTCCGGCAAAGCTGTACGCGAGAATCGTATCGTTGTACCGGTAGTCGCCGAGCGAATCCCCAACCAGGGAAAACCGCACCTGATAGTCTCCCGAGTCCCGACCCACATACACGAAGTGGTCACCGGACTTCACGTAGTCGCCCTGGCCCGTGCCCGCATACGTGGCGCCGTCAAGCCAGGCCCGCGACGTGTCGGCGCCGATCGCGGCCAGCGAGTCCTTTTCCGCGTCCGACAAGTCCTCGACCAGGCTCGCGCTCGGGTCGTCGCCCTCCCGGAACAGCCCGACGTCGAGATTCGTCCCGACCCCCTGTCGCTTGATCCCGGCTCTTGCCCCGCCGACCACGACCGCCCGGCTGTAGTCTCCGGTCACATACTGGAATGTCGCTTCGATTCTGGACAGCCGGTCGATGACCCGGCGGTTCGTGAACAGGAGCTCGCCGGTGGAGTAGTCAATTGTGTAGTCAGCATCCCAGCCCCGGACCATCCGATGGCCGTCGAGATAGACCTCTTCGCTGCCCGGCACAATCTGCGCCGCCCGCCCATCCGGCGCGAGCACGTAGGGCCCCTGCGAACCGTCGATGCCGGCCAGCTCAATCCGTCCGAACTGCCCCTTCGGGCTTGCGTACCCGCCGTAGACTCCGACCTCCGGTCTCGAGTTCATCGTTTCTGGTTTCTCGTTCCTCGTTCCCGGCAGCGCCTGGCCCCAATCAACGGTCGCTCCAACCGCCTTCCGTTCGATCGCCCCAAAGCCGCCGGCCGGCACGAGCAGGTCCACGTCACCGAAGGACCCGCGCCATTGTCGGCCGCGCAGACTGATGAGCAACTTGTCCAGTTCCTCGATATCCCGCGTCGTTCCCTCCGCTGGAATCGGCGAACTCTGGTCCGAGAGCTCCGCCTCAACCGCAATCCCCTCGACGCTACCGGTAACCGCGACCCGGGTCGCCTGATCAATCCCCGCGTTCGCTCCCCCGAAACTGACGCCCAGCGTCTTGCTGCCGGACAGGTCGAGCGACGTGGATTCGGATGCCACTGCCGGGACTTTGGCTCTGGACACGGTAGTGGATTCGGTCACTGGGGACTGCAGACTGGGAACTGGGAACTCGCGCAAGCGATACTCCTTCGGCATACCCGGAAGCCTGACGTACCGGTACACGACCCGAATCGAAGCCCACTTCTCTGGCCGGCGCCAGAAGACTATCGAACCGGTGCTGTAGTCAAACGTGTAGTCGGAGGTATCAAGCCGCACGCCGGAAACGTAGACCGTGTCCGCGCCCGGCACCAGGAATCCGGAACCGGCTGTCCCTGCACCGAGACTCTCCCCCAGGCCGGGACCAACCCGATAGACCGTACTGACGCCGTCGCTGACTATCAGTGTCTGGCCTGGAACGCCAATCGGCTCGGCGACGGCGACCGACACCAACAAGAGCAGAGCGCCGAGCGAACGCCTCAAGACCAGCGAGCTATTCTGCCGATTGCCAATCGCAAGCCGTCAATCGCCGACCCGGAAGATACGGAGCTTGGTCCCGGCGTCGAGCACGGCAAGCCGGCCACCAACAATCGCGAGCGACAACGGGCTGACTGAGCCAGACAGGCTGTAGCCGGTCATCTTGCCCGACGAAAGAACCCACACCTGCGGCTTTCCGCGCACTCCCAAGTAGAGCGTGCCTTGTCCATTGGCCACGAGCAGGTCGCAGGCCGCCGGAAGCGAAGCCGTCCGCGTCACCACGCCGCTGCGGTTGAAGTAGTAGAGTAGCTTCGAGGCGGCACTCGCGACCGCGAAATTCCCGTCCTTCAAGGCGACCATCGCGCCGGGCCGGGCGATCTCCGCGGAACTGATGAACCGCCGACTCTCGCCGAACAGACCCTTGTACCAGATTGAGTTGCGGTCGGCATCGCTCACCAGCATGATACCGGGTTCGAAGCCGGCCAGGCCCACGACCCGCACGTTGCCCAGCCACGGCTGCAGGCTGAGCTTCTCCCTGGACATCCGATACAGCGTGTGGTCATCGTAGATGTAGATGTAGAACCGGTCTGCGGCAATGCCGGAGGGAGCGGTCACGCGTTCGGTCAGAGGCAGCGTATCCCGCGCTCGCAGCGCCGTGACGGGACCGTAACCAGAGGCAAGCCCCGAGACCTGCCATCCGAAGTCGTACCGTAGGATCCGCGTGCCTGAGCTTTCCAGAACCAACATGCCATCTGCGTCCCCACAGATGCCGGCGGCCGAAGAAGCGAGCTCGATGGTCCTCTCCGGCTCAAGCGGTATCGCCGGGCTCGCGGGCTCGACCCGCCCCGCCCCAACGCACCCGGCGCAGAGGCACAACGCCACGCCCAGGGCTGTCAGCCGAATCACAGCACTCACAACTATTCTATTGTTGCCTCGATACGGCCAAAGTCAAGCCATTGCCGCAACCCCAAGACCGGCATTGAACCACAAAGACACAAAGAACACCAAGCAGACGGGGTCGTCTGAACTCCTTTCCCGCTTTGTGCCTTCGTGTCTTCGTGGTGAATTCCTGTGTCGGATTCAGGGCGCCTAGCCTTCCGCCCGCTGACGCGCGACGTCAACCGTTCCCTCCCGGTCTGAGATATGTTGTCTCTAGTCCCTTACGTGAAACCCGCGCGCGGCCAGTTGTCCAAGCAGCTCGTCCGGGCTCGGACTCCACTGGCCGAGCTTCCGTCCGATGTGCTCGGTCCAGGAGTAGTTGTCGAACGTGAAACTCTCTTTTCGCCCCTCGTCGAGCGGAATCATGAAGTTCGCACGCCGGTAGTAATTCTGGGCAAGATACCCTTCGTCCATCACCGCCATCGCCTGCTTGACGCTGGCTGCGTCGAGATCGGGATAGCGGTCTTCGAACAAGGTGAAATGAAGCGGATAGCGCGGCCGCACCGGCGGGTTCTCCGCCGGATAGCCGACGGCCAGGCCGACGACCGGGAACACGCGCTCGGGCAGGTTGTACTCCCTGGCGATGGCCTCGGACCGGTACTGGGCCGAACCGACGTAGCAGATCCCGAGGTTCAGGCTCTCGGCGGCGACGACCATGTTCTGCGCCATCATCACGGCGTCCTCGAGCCCGAAGAGCAGTACGTGCAGGTCGTTGCTCGCGAGCTTCCAGCCCCGCTCCGCCAGCACGAGCGCAGTCCGGTGCGCGTCCACGCAAATCGTGAAGAAGAGCGGCGCGCCGAACGGGTTCTTCTCCCGCTTGCGGCTGAGTAGCACGCTGCCCATCTGATAGGCGAACGGGGCCTGCTGCCCGGCCCGGACAATTGTCTCCACGACTTCGTCTGAAGGTGCCGCGTCGGTGTAGCGGCGGATCGAACGATGCGCCATCAGGGCCTTGATGACCGGGTTTTCAATCACTTCTCCTCCTGTCTGAGTCAGCGGACGCGCCACCGGGTCCGCGAGCCGGTACTATAGAAGCTGCAGGCCGACCGAGAAACCGGGCCAGATGCGGACGTGCTCGGACCCGTCCCACTTGTACAGCGGTGCGTCGTAGAACGGCACCTGCGAGCCGTCCTCGCGGTCCGACACCCAGACGTTGAGCGTTGGTCCGGCGGTCACGGCCAGCCGGTCCGTCACCTGCCAGCCGCCGGTGAAGCGCAGGCTGGAGAGCAGGTCCGAGTCTATCTCTTCCTTCCAGCGCGAACCGGTCCAGACCCCGTGGCTGAGCAGGTCGACGTCGACGAAGAAACGGTCGAGCGGTATGTGCCCGCCGATGCCGAGCCCGCCGAACGACCTCGTCGAATCGCCGCCCGGCTGCCAGCCGACCATGAAGACATTGTAGATGGTTTTGGACCCGGTCCTGATGCCCACGTTCACCGGCGCGAACTCGGTCGCCCAGACATTGACGTGAAACATGCCGTGCTTGACGATGCTCACCAGGCCGATGGGCACGTCCATGTGGTCGGCGATGTTCACCAGCCCGAGCTGGAGCCCGCTGCCGCTGTCGGTGACATTGACCAGCCCGACTTGGGCGCCGCTGAACTCATCCGCCACGTTCAGCACACCCGAGAGCTGCAGACCGGTCAGCCGCTCGCCGCAAACGTTCACGACCCCGGCCACCTGCGTACCGACGCAGCCGGAGCCGGCCACATTGCCGACGCCCGCGAGTTGCGCACCCCGAAGCTTCTCACCAACGACATTGACGACGCCGGCCGCCTGCGCGCCCCGGAATTGCTCTCCAACCACGTTGATGACGCCCGCCATCTGCGCGCCGGTGAACCGGTCGCCGACGATGTTGAACACGCCGGCCTGCTGGACTCCGTCAAACCAGCCGCCCTGGACATTGAAGACGCCGGCTGACTGGTAGCCGAACACATCCTCCTCGTCGATGTTGAACACGCCGCCCAACTCGACGCCGTGCACCTGGCCGATGGAACCGCCGATGATATTCAGCGAGAGATTCGAACTGACGGACCTCCACTCCGCGCCATTGGTCGAAAACCCCGGCACGAAGGCGACCGAAACCGGACGATAGGTGAAACGGCCATCAGCCGCCACGGCCGCCGATGCGACCAGGAGGACGAGGACTACTGCCAACCGATGTGCTGCTTTCATGAACATCTCCTCTCACGGTGCGGACCCACGCTATTCTGAAGCAGAATTCCGGCCAGTCAAGCCGGAAGAACCGCTCCGAAACCGGTATTCAACCACGAAGTCACCAAGAACACCAAGCAGACGGGGCCACCTGAACTCCTCACCATCTTTGTGGCTTTGGGTCTTTGTAGTGAATTCCTGTGTCGGATTCAGAGGACGGCTCTACTGCTCAGCCGCCGATCAGACGCCGGTGCGCGCCCCGTTGTTGCGCGTTCTGCGCCCGCCCCGGAATGGTCCCTACCTCGTAATCACGACCTTGCGAGCGTAGGTGCCGCGCCGGACACCGTTCTGCCGGACGAAGTACACGCCCGGCTGCAGCCGGCTTACATCGTTCCCGCCTCGGTGCACGTCCGCCACCCGCCTGCCGCTCCTGTCGTACATCACCGCCAGCGTCCCGGTCCAGTCCAGTCTCCCCCGCACCACCGTCGCCTGACTCCCCTTCGTCGCCGGGACCGCCATTTCGGCCGGACCAGAAGCCTTATGCAGAAGCAAAAGGTATGGGTCTTCCTCCTCGGCCAAGTACACGTACGGCCAATCCGGGGCAGACGCCAATCCAGTAACATATGTCCCGAGGTCAAGCGTCCTCAGGACCGCGCGTGTCTTTCGATCGACCACGGCCAGCTCGTGACCACTGAGACAGTAGATGGCATCGGTTGCCGAGTCGGCATGGATAAAGTCGGCAGACGCGGGTATGGTGCCCACCAGGCTGTTGTTTGCACAATCGATGACAGATAGCTCGCCGGTCTGGCTGCCGCAGTACAGCATGTTGTCGTGCTGTGAGCAGTAGAGCGATGCCAGCGGCGCCACGACCGGTACGGCGCAGACCAGCCGATCTTGCACGCAGTCAATCACGTATACCAGAGTGAGGTGGCAATCGCCGCAGTAGAGGTGACTCCCATCGGAGCCAAATGCGAATAGGTCACTTCCTGCCGCGACTGCGATCCGGCAGATCACGCGACTGAGGTCGGGCCTGATGACGGTTACAACACCGTCACAGCCGAACGAATAGAGCTTGCCCTGCGCCTCGTTGTAGACAAGCCCGACCGGGCGTTCCGAGACTAGAGCGTGGCCAACCACGCTGTCGGTCTTTCCGCCTATGGCCCAGATCCAGTAGCTGGCAGGGTCGGCGGCATACAGAATGTCGTCGCGCAGGTTGAAGGCCATGAGAGTCGGCGCGCCTTCGACGTCAACTCCCGTCAGGAGCGAGTCACCGACGCCGTCCAGAATATCGAGTGCCCCGGGGCCGCAGCCCGCGCAGGCGACATAGACCTTCCGGTCGATGGGGTTGAAACACACCGCGCTAGGATAGTCGTCGACCGGAACGTGTGAAACAACACGGTTCGTCGCCTGATCGACGACGATCACCTGCGACGGGTAACCTAGACAATAGAGTCTGTCGGTTGTGGAATCGGCATAGACCACCGCCGGCGAACACCAATTCGCCCACATCACGACCCGGTGCAGTCGTTTGTCTAGAACAGCAACACACTCGTCCTGTTCTCTGCTGCCCGCGAAAAAGAAACGGGCTCTGGCATCGGTGATGCACGTCGCGTCGACGCCACATTCGTAACCATTGAAGCACTTCAGCGCCCTGTAAGCTTCACCGTCCCAGACGGTGATTGACCCAAAGGAACACCAGGGGGCTCCGTCACAAACGACGTAGATTCTGCTGTCCATTGGGTCATAGTCGACGGAAGTCGCGGCCTGAACGCCCTCCACCAACATGTCGAGCTTCGCCCTCACAATCGTCGAACCGGTTGCACAGTCCACGACGAGCAGGGTGTCGAAATCCGGCATGAATAGCCGGTTGCCGGCCGGGTCGCAGCAAAGCGGCACCGGGCTGCGCACCGCCATGCTCCAGACCACGCTGTCGGTCCCGGCATCGATGCCGTATACCCTGCGCACCGTGTCTCGCCAGCCGGAGCAGTACAGGCGGTTGCTCGCGGAGCTGAAGCACATCGATTCCAGCCAATACCCTACATTGATCACTGCGGCCAACGTGTCGGCCGAACAATCAATGGCCACGATACAGCTGTCACGCCAAAGGGCATAGAAGAGCCTCGACGCCGAAGCGGCAAGGCACAGCATGGACGTACCGTAGGTTCCGCTGCGTCCGCAGTCGATCGTACAGGTGACGGTGTCCGCTCGGCAGTCGATGACGCACACCGAAGCGCCGGCGCGGTTCCCAACGTACAGCTTGTTGTGGATTGAGTCCAGGCACAGAACGCCCGGGTTGCTGTCTACGGCGACTCCGGCCAGCATCTGATGGGTCGTACCATCCAGAACTGCCACCGTGTCGGCGTTCACGTAGGCGCAGTAGAGCTTGTTGTCGGTCGGATTGTAACACAGCGCCTCGACCCCACGGCCGACCGCAATCCACTCGGTCTTTCGGCAGTAGTCGGCGTCGATGACGAGGATAGAATCACACCCACTGCCACCGAGATACACCGTGCGGTTCTGCCGATTGTATGCGAGACACTGGTCCCCGGCCGGAATCCTCAGGGTGTCCAGCAACGACAACTTCTCCCCAAGCCACTGGCCCGAAGCAATAGTGAGCAGGGAACCGACGACCAAGAGCGCTCGGGTGAGTATTATGTCTCCTCCCTATCGTGTAACAATGACCTTGCGGGCATAGGTACCGCGACGGACACCGTTCTGTCGGACGAAGTACACACCCGGCTGGAGCCGACTCACGTCGTTCCCGCCGCGATGCACATCCGCAACCCGCCTGCCGCTCTTGTCGTACATCACCGCCAACGTACCGGTCCAATCCAATCTCCCCCGCACCACCGTCGCCTGCGCGCTCGGCTCCGCCTGAACCGCCATCTCAGCTGGCCCCAGAGCCTTGTGGATTGCCACGAGACAGGGACTGCCATAGCGGCCGCAGGCGACGAAGACGCTTGCCCACCCGGGAGCCGAAGCGATGTCCAAAGGACGTGGATCTGTCGGAACGGTCTTGAGGACCGCGCAAGTCCGTCCATCAACAACGGTTATGCCGTCCGCGCCAAGGCAATACACTGCATCGGTTGCAGAATCGCAGTAGAGGGGAAGCACGTTCACCGGGACATTCGCGACCACAGAATCCCGCGAGCAGTCGATAACCGAGAGCATGCCTCCTTCGGCATCGGTGGCGCCGTAGAGCCGGTCATGTGTGGCATCGTAGCACAACACGATTGGTGGACCAAAGACCGGTATAGTCCCATCCAGCGTGTCTCGTGAGCAGTCGATGATGTAGACCGCGCTGTGGTTCAGGCTACCACCGTAGATACGTGAACCGTCGGAGTTCACTGCGTAGCGGTCCAGACCCGTCCCCACGTGGATGCGGCCATCAATGCAGAAGCTCATCGGGTCAACAACCGTGATGGTGCTGTCGCGACCGAGCGAATAGAACTTCCGCCGCGCTTCGCTGAAGACCAGCCCGACCGGGTATTCATCAACCCTGAGCGAATCGAACAACAGGTCAGACCTGCAATCGACCGCTTGAAGCCAACGGTCGCCATCGCTCGTTGCGCAGAGGATTTCGTCAGCCGAATCAAGAACGAGCAGCACTGGGTCCGTATTGGTAATCACCTCCGTCAGGAGTGTGTCGCCAATTGCATCGAGCACGGCGATCTTTCCCCGAACGTGCCAGTCGACGGTGGCAACGTAGACCTTGTTGTGGTCAGCGTCGATGCACGCCGTGACTGGGTAGCCCGCAACCGGAACGGTAGCCCGCAGCGTACCCGCCGTGGCATCGACTACCGTGACGAGGTAGGCGTCATCAAGGCAGTAAAGCTTGTTGCGCTTCGGGTCAGGAAGGAGATCGAAGGGATAGGACCTTTCTCTCCAGGCTCCCCGTAAGCGGCCAGTAAGTCCGTCTATCGCGATGATACGCAGGCCCTCGTCCGCGACGCCCGCCACGAACAACCGCCCAGGCGCGTGAATCATGCGGACCGCGTCTATGGTATAGAAGGCCGTAAACCATGTCAGGACCTTGTAGCTCTCGCCGTCTAGAACAATGGTCGAACCGGGAGTCCAGCAACCATCCACATCGTTCGCGACGTATATCTTGGAGCCCTCGGGGTCGTATTCGACGAAACCTGCACCCGCGTCGGGCAGCTCGATGCCCGCAACCACGGTATCGGCGCCGCAGTCCACAACCACCAACTCCCCGCCGTCGGGGACGAACAACACGTTCCGCGCCGGGTCGCAGGCTAGCGAGAGTGCATACCCGCGCGGGATGACTGAGACGACGTGGTTTGAGGCCGCATCTATCCCGCACACTGAGTTATACCAGCACGCGCAGTACACGCGGTCATTCGTCGGATTGTAGCAGAGCGCGAGCGGGTCCCTCCCGACTGGTATCCTAGCAAGGACAGAGTCGGACGAGCAGTCAATCACGACCACGCTGCTGTCGCTTCTACTCGTGACGTAGACCGACTGGTGTGCTGCCACAAAGCACATACCGTTGGGCGCTTCCCGCGAGCCGCCGCAACCGTCGATCGTGGCGACGACCGCATCGATGCGGCAATCTATCACGCTGACCGAACCGCTGCCCCAGTTCCCGACGTACATCTTGTTGCCGATGGAATCGAAGCAGAACGTGCCTGCAGAATCACCAACGGGAACCAGTGCCAACACCTGATCGGTCGCGCCGTCCAGGACCACCACCGTGTCGGCTTCTGCATAGGCGCAGTAGAGCTTGGACTCTCGCGGGTTGAAGCCCATGGCCCGGACCCTGCCGCCAACTGCGACTCGCGCCATCGACTTGCAGCGGTCAGCGTCGATGACCAGTATCGAGTCGCTGTCGTCGCCGCTCAGGTAGACCGTGTGATTGTGATTGTTGTAGGCCAGACTCTGGTGGCCCGCCGGAATACCGAACTCATCCAGCAACGACAGCTTCTCCCCCAGCCACTGGCCGTTGGCTAGCGTGGCAGACAGCAGCAGCGCCGTAAGCGCAATCCGTCTCACCGGAACCTCACCGAAATTCTAAATCGGGTCTGTGACCTGTCAAGCCCCTTTCTGGTTCGTCGGTTTCTGCTTCGGGGGGAGCTTCACCTTCCAGCGGTTGTAGGTGTCGGCGACCGTCTTCGCTGCTTCCCGCGCGTAGTCGGGAAACTGCAGCTTCGGCGCCCACTGCTCGACGCTCGCCTTCCACTCCGCCGAGTCGGTACCGTGTTCGTACGCGATTCCAACCAGCTCACGAATCCACATGAAGTAGTGGTCCTGACCGTGGTGGTGGGCGAGCTTCATGGCTTCGAGGCGCCCGCCGACTTCCTGTATGGCCAGGGCCTCGATCAACGCCAGCATCTTGTTTGACTCCGCTACCGGTCTGGCCTCATCTATCTCCAACCGCGTCTCGGCCTTCTCCACCCTTGGCGCATGACCCCGGTTCTTGATGATTTCCTCCTGGCTCGGGCTCCAGTCGAGGCGTCCCGACCCAAGCAGCTCGCGATAGGCCTGGTCCGCCGCATCCCGCAGCTTCGCCACCACTCGCGTCGAGAATCCGTGCTCCTTCGCGCTCTTCTCGACCCGCGCCAGCGCGCCCTGCCGACGCGCTTCCTGCCGGTAGTAGCGGGTGAGAATCCCGAAGAACCGGCGACCGTAGCTACAGGCGTACTTCCGCTCGCTCCTCGGCACCTCGTCCTTGAGTTCACGCATCGCTTCGTAGAGCTTCTGCTCGAAGACCTCGTTCCAGTTCGCGTGGATGAACGACCAGATGATTCGAAAGACCCGCTGCCTCGTGGCTTCGACGCGCGGCTGCTTCTTCTCCGGCTCGGCCCCGGCTCTCTCCTCCCGCTTCTCCGTAGTCGCTCGCTCCCATCGGAGCATCGCCCGCTGCTCCGGCTTGGGCAGGCTCTTCAGCAGTTCGGCGACCGCGGCGTCGGCCTTCTCCCTGAGCACCGGCGGCTGCGACGTGTGCGGCTTCAGTAGGTCGAGCAAGTCCTCAAAACCCGCCCCGCACGCCCGCAGGTAGTCCACTATCAGGTTGATAGAGGGGTGCTTCAATTCTCCCCTTTCCAGTTTGGCCAGCAGGTTGAACGACCCGGGCTGGTGCCGGTCCATCAGCAAAGCCAAACCCCGCAGGGACAGGTTTTGGCGCGCTCGCAACTGCCGGAGCCTTACCCCGAATTCGGGCGTGAAGACGAACGTGGTCTTGGTGTGTTTCATGCTTACCTCGTTTCAGGTCTGTATCCAATACAGGATACAGGCTGCCGTACCGGCTTTCAAGCCTATCCGCCGGATACTGCTGACGTTAGGTGCTACATGGCTAACTCAGAACCCCGTCGGGGGAGCAGCTGTGTAGGTTGTGGTCCAGATTGCTCCGCGAGTTGCCGGGCAAGTAGCTGTCCTGATTGCTGTCGGTGTTGCCTGACCGGCTATTCTGCCCGCCGCTGTCCGAGCTGTTCTCCCCGTTGCTCCGTCCGTTGCTCACCCTATTGCTCGGACTATTGCGGCCCGAGTAGCTCTGCCGGTTGCCGTCCGAGTTCCTCTCCCGGTTACTCGGACCATTGCTGCCCGAGTAGCTCCGCAGGTTGCTCTCCAGATTGCTCGGCGAGTTGCTTCCCGAGCTGCTTTTCCCTTCCATCTCCCACATGTGGAGTCAGCATCGGGTCCATCCGGACGACGGGGCTGATTCCGCACCGGCCCAGCATGAACACAGCATTTGACCCGACAAGATCGCCTCCGGCTCCCCGGCATGCGACAGCGGGTCGTGCCCGGCCGCGCCGTATCGATTCCGACTCGCTTGACGCGCGGCGCGTTCAGCCCTATTCTCAGTCAGTCAGGAGGACACACTGACATGAATACAGTAAGAGATGAAGCCAGGAAGCTCATTGACCAACTGCCCGACGAAGCCACCTGGGACGACGTCATGTACGAGTTGTACATAAAGAAGAAGCTAGCCGTAGCCTTGAAGGCCGTCGAGGATGGGCGCGTTGTAGCTCACGATGCGGTCAGGAAGCGGCTTCTCGAAGAGTGAAACTCGTCTGGACCGAGCCGGCGTTGGCCGACATCGAGAGCATTCGCGACTATATCAGGCGCGACTCCGAATTCTATGCCGGCCGATTCGTCAATCGTGTCATCGAGACCGCGGAGAGTCTTGTGGAACTCCCGGCCAGAGGGAGGCTCGTGTCCGAGGCCAACGACCCGAGCATACGCGAGCTCTTGTTCCAGAACTACCGCATCATGTACCGGACCGAGAGCGCCCGTATCGTCATACTCGCCGTAGTACATGGAGCCCGTGACTGGACGCAGAAACAGGTCAGACCGTGGGATGTGACTTGAACCGTTGCTGTCAGACCTCAAACGCGGTTGGTCTGTGTGGCACAGCGTTCGCCGTGAATCACGGGTCTGTCGTTCCATCGGCCATCGTCCTTTCACTCGCAGTCAGTTTACCATCCTCTGTCCCCATCTGCGGCTAGGGAGTCTGGGGCCGCCGTTCTGAATTGACTTCGCTTCGTATCAGGCTAACATACAGGCAAACAATCTGATGGATGAACGAATCCGCGAGGTTCTACCCCTCGTCACCAAGCCGATTCGCTACACGGGCGGCGAGTATAATGCCCTGCTGCGTGACCCTGATTCAGCGCGGGTAAGCTGGGTCCTGGCCATGCCAGAGGCCTATGAGTTGGGCATGTCCAATTACGGGCTCCGCATTCTCTATTCGATAATCAACCGACTGGATAACGCGGTCTGCGAGCGGTGCTATGCGCCGTGGCCCGACTTCGGCAAGGCTCTGCACGAGAAGGGTCTCCCCCTGTACGCGCTTGAGTCGAAGCGGCCGGTGTCCGAGTTCGACATCCTCGGCCTCTCGCTCCAGAGTGAGCTCTCCTACACCAACGTCCTCTACCTGCTTGACCTCTGCCGCATCCCTTTGCGCCGCGCCGAACGTGACTCGTCGCACCCGCTCATCGTCGCCGGCGGGCCGTGCACCGTGAATCCGTTGCCGATGGCCGACTTCATTGACGTATTCGTCATCGGCGACGGCGAGGACCCGGTGCGCGAGATCACTGGCGTTGTCGGGGGTTGGGACGGCCGAGACCGGAGCGAACTACTCAGGCAACTCAGCCGGTTCGAAGGCCTGTACGTGCCCGGCTTCACGCCAATCGAAACGACTGGACGCGAAAGCGGGGACAGTCCCCCGGAGCGCGAGGACGCGCGGTACAGTCCCCGTTTTCGCGCGACCGTTCGCCGCCGCCTCGTTGACGAGCTGAAGGAAGAGGACTTCCCGTTCCCGCCGCTTGTGCCGATCTGCGAAATCACCCACGACCGCCTGACCATCGAGATGGCGCGCGGTTGCACGCACGGCTGTCGGTTCTGCCAGGCCGGGATGATGAACCGGCCGGTCCGGCTCCGTTCGCAGGATTCGGTTGTGCGGCTGGCTGAGCGGGGAATCCGCGCCTCGGGCTGGGAGGAAGTCTCGCTGCTCTCGCTTTCCGCCCTCGACTACCCGGACCTGTCCGGGCTCGTCAACAAGCTCAACTCGCGCCTGAAGGAACGCCGGGTCTCGATTTCACTCCCCTCGACCCGGGGCGAGGACTTCTCAAGTGAGCTGGCACTGAGCCTGCAGGAGGTGAAGAAAGCCGGCCTGACTTTTGCCCCGGAAACCGCTTCGAAGAAGCTGCGCGGGTTCGTGAACAAGGACATCTCCGAGCTGCGCATCCTCGAATCAGTGCGCAATGCCCTCGATGCCGGCTGGAACGGCGTGAAGCTCTATTTCATGGTCGGGCTGCCCGGCGAGACCGAAGCCGACGTTGCTGAAATCGGACGGTTCGTGACCGAGATCGGACGGCTCTGCAAGGGGCGGCCGGTGCGGTTCAACCTGAGCCCGTTTGTACCCAAGCCCCATACGCCGCTTCAGTGGGCGCCCTTCGCGGACGTGTCCGAGACCCAGGCCAAGATCGACCGCGTGCGCAACGCGGTCACGCGCCGCAACGTGAAGGCCAAGTGGGCGAACCCGGAGTGTTCGTTTGTCGAAGCCCTGCTCGCACGCGGGGACGAGAAGCTCGGTCCCGTCATTGAGAAGGTGTACCGCGAGGGCGGCGTGTTCCAGGAATGGACCGAGTTCTTCCGCTTCCCGCTCTGGGTCGATAGCTGCAAGTCGCTCGGAATTGACCCGAAAAACTACCACCGGGAACGCGGGACCGACGAGCATCTGCCCTGGGACTTCATCAGCGTCGGTGTGAGCCGCGAGTTTCTTGCCCGGGAATACGAGAAAGCGAAGGCCGGCGAGATGACGCCGGATTGCGCGTCGGGCGAGTGCACGAACTGCGGAGCATGCCCGGGCATCGACCGAAGTCGGAAGTCAGATGGCAGAAGTCAGAAGGCAGAAGTGGCGGAGAGGGCTGAGCCGGACTATGGACGGAGGCCGAGGCCGCTGCAGAGCTTCCAGGAGCTCCGGACCCGGTTCCGCATCAAGTATCTGGTCGAGGAACCGTACCAGTTCGCCGCCCACCTGGATCGGGTCCGGGCGTTCTATCGCTCGCTCCGGCGCAGCGAGCTGCCGATTGCCTATACCAAGGGTTTTGCCCCGAAACCGATGCTGTCGTTCGGGCCGCCGCTGCCAGTCGGGCTGCTATCGAGCGGTGAGTACCTCGACCTCTTCACTGCCTATCACTATACCGGCAACATCGTGCGCGACTTGGGCACGTTCCTGCCCAAGGGCCTGCGCATCGCCGCGGCCCGACCGATTCCTCGGGAGCACCCGACTCTGGGCCGGATTGTCAATCTGGCCCGCTACGACGTGACTTTGCCCAAGACGTTCAACGGCGACTTCGCCGCCCTGGCTGAACGCGCGAGAGGCCTGACCGGAGTCAGAGAGCTCTTGCCCGGCAAGGGACTGGCACTGCTTTCCGCCGAGGAAAACAGTGCCTGTACCCAATCCGGAATTTCGGCTCGTGTCCCGAGCCCCGGCGGATCAGCATCGGGCAAAACGGGGACAGTCCCCGGCCGAGAGGACTCGGCCGCGATCCGGTACAGTCCCCGTTCTCTGGCAGAGGGCGAGGGTGAGGGTAGGACGGTCGTCCTTGACCTTGCGATTGAGCCGGGCATCAAGCTCTTTGACACCCTGGCCGGGATATTCGGAATGAGTGATACTGAAGCCCGAAGCCTGTCGATACGGCGACGGGATTGTCTGGCTGCGTACAATGGCCGCATCCGGACACCAATGGAAGATTGATGGGCGAAAACGGGGACTGTCCCGCGCGTCATCGCGCTGACTGGGACTGTCCCCGCTTTCGCCAGCACCGCTGGAGGATTGATGAAAGTTAAGACGAAGATTGTCCTGACCGGCAACGAATGGGAGACCCGCGTCGCCATCATTGAGGACGACCGGCTGGTCGAGTTCTACATCGAACGGGCCGAGAGCCAGGCCCTGGTCGGTCGCATCTACAAGGGACGGGTCGAGAATGTCGTCAAAGGCCTGCGCGGCGCGTTCGTCAACATCGGCCTGCGCAAGAACGGCTTCCTGCCGCTGGTGGAAATCCCCGAGTTCGACGAACTCGACGACGAGGAAGGCGGCGGCGGGTCCAAGCCCGAGCCCCGCACTATCACCCTGCGCGAGAATGAGGACATCCTCGTGCAGATCGTCAAGGACGCGTTCGCGGAGAAGGGCGCGCGGCTGACCTCGTTCGTTTCCATACCCGGCCGGAACCTGGTCTATTTCCCCAACGCCCAGCGCGTCGGCATCTCGCGCCGCATCCACGAACGGCGCGATCGCAACCGGTTGCGCGAGGCCGCGCGCCGGTTCAAGTCGCCGCACGCCGGGCTCATACTCCGAACCGCTGCCGCGGAGACGACAAACGAAGACTTGGCCGCCGAGTTCCGGGCCCTGGAAGCGACGTGG
>Ga0208828_1000271_pt1 | contig 23576 bp, 35 predicted proteins | sample Kivu_160m_FD_185487 | JGI IMG/M metagenome (GOLD analysis project Ga0208828, IMG submission 185487) | Freshwater microbial communities from Lake Kivu, Western Province, Rwanda to study Microbial Dark Matter (Phase II) - Kivu_160m (SPAdes)... | ecosystem: Environmental > Aquatic > Freshwater >... | reverse complement strand
GTATAACGCTCTTCCTGCTGGGCGGCATAAGCAACCTCGAGAGCGAGCCCGAAAAGCCAGGGCTGGAGTTCGCAATAGCTATCGTCGGCCCGCTTTCAAGCCTTGCCATAGCAGCCATATTTTGGGGTGTAGATAAATTGGGGCTTGCACCCGATGGGCCGGTAAAGGCAACAGTTGACTACCTGGTTACCATAAATATCCTGCTTGCTGCATTCAATATATTGCCGGGCTTCCCGCTGGACGGTGGCCGCGTCCTTCGCTCTATCATCTGGGGAGCCACCAACGACTTAAAGAAGGCAACCGGTATTGCGTCAGCCGTCGGTCAGGTCTTCGGCTGGCTGATGATTGCCGGGGGTGTTTTTATGGCGTTGACCGGCAACCTGATGGGCGGCATATGGCTGGTATTTATCGGCTGGTTCCTCAACGGCTCGGCCGAGACCGCACGGCGGGAGCTTGAAATGCGCTCACTCTGGCTCAACGTACGCGTCGCCAGCGTAATGAATGAAAGGCCCGAGATAATCGAACCCAATGCGCCCATAGTTAAATTGGTGAATGAGATCTACGTGAGGAGGGGCATCCGCTACGCTCCTGTGACCGAGGAAGGCCGCCTGGTAGGCATAGTTACCCTCAATGATATAAGAAAGATATCCCCTGCAGAATGGCAGATGACCCCGGTTTCGCGGATTATGACCCGAGAGCCCCTTTACACGGTCAAACCCGACGACAATATGAAGCTGGCGGTAAACCTGATGGCGGAGCGCAGCGTCAACCAGCTCCCGGTGGTGGTGGAAAACCAGCTTGTAGGCATGCTCTGCCGGGCGGACGTCATCCGCTACGTGCAGGTACATTACGAGCTGGGACGGCAATAATGGGATCAATAAACGATTAAAATTCGTGCAGGTGAACAAAAGTTCACGCAGATGAAAAATGCAAAGGGTATCGCTACTATAAGCTGATCACTTTCCGCCCGGTTTCCTAATTGTGAGGACAGGGCAAACAGCCTGTCTGACGATCTGCTCTGTGACCGAGCCGGAGATGAACCTGCGCCAGCCCGAAAGCCCGTGCGTGGCAATCACGATCAGGTCGATATTTTTTTCGGTGGAGTAACGTATGACTTCCCCGGCCGCGTTCCCTATGAGAACTTCAGTCACCACATTGACGCCTTTGGAGACCTTCTGCTCCACCAGGGTTTTAATAGACTTCTCCGCCTGCCCCTCAAGCTCCTGCTGGTAAGATGCGACGTTGAAGCTGGCTGACTCGACGCCTATGGGAGCCTCAACAATGGGCACAACCGGGATGACATTAACTAAATGTAAAGTGGCCGAGAAATGGGCGGCAAGCTCATCGGCCGCTTTCAGAGCCTCGTAAGAAGGTTCGCTGAAATCGGTAGGACATAGTATGTTTTTGATAGGCAGCATCTTCGTTTACCCCTCCATCAAAATATTAAATTTGGTTCTACTGATCTTGAAAATCAACCCATTAATATATCTTCGCAGCTATATTTACATCATAACATGCTACATTTGTCAAGCCGCGTATATATTTTTTAATCTCGCTGATGTATAATCGAATAAATACAGGTATCATAGCATATCTATATGCAACAGACTTTCCTCTGTCCACGATGCAACAACATTTCTTTCTTGGGGCAGTGGTTTTGCGGATATTGTGACCTGGGTTTCATCTACACCTGCCAGGAGTGCGGTTCACAGATCGACCCAGGATTCAATTACTGCGGTAATTGCGGTGCCAGTGTGGACTGGATAGTACAGCTTCCGCCCGTTCAGCAAATGGAGCAGGTACCTTACACAGCCGCGGTAGTAGAACCAACTCCGGAGCCTGTTCAGCAAATGGAGCAGGTGCCTTACACAGCCGCAATCGAAGAATCTGTTCCAGAACCCGTCCAGAAAGGGCCTGCGGAGGTACATCAAGAAAAGAGCTTTGCCCTGCTAAAGGAAGGGCATTACACACTGGCTATTGAGGAGCTATCCAAGGCAATACATTACGATCCCGGCAAAGCGATAGTGTATCTTTTAAGGGGTGGAGTCTATTATAAAAACGGCGACCTGGATCTCGCCTTCCTGGATCTAAGCAAAGCCATCGAGCTTGACCCGGACCTGGCGGCAGCTTTCTACAACCGCGGCAGCGTTTATTATTACAGGGAGCAGTTTGACAGGGCTATCGATGACTTCACGAAGGCCATACTCATCGACGGTGGAGACGCGGGTGCCTACCATAATCGCGGCTGTGCATACATGATGATAGGCGAGTACGGGAACGCCATCGCAGATATAAACAAGTCCATTGAACTCGACCGGAATGACCCGCGTGTTTACCAGAGCCGGGGGACGGCTTATATGAAGAGCGGGCAGATGGAACTGGCAGCAGAGGATTTTGAAAAGGTACTCGCCATGTCCCCGGAACTGACCCTGAAGGAAAAGGCAGAAGAATTGCTTAAAGAGCTGGGATACGGCTGATTGTTAGCTTGTTGAAACGGAGTCAATTTTGCCTTCGGCAATAATCGTCACCACTGCGGTGGCATTATGTCTTTCCATTGCCAGTATTTATCCAGTCCCATAGTAGCTCCGATTTTGTATAGAGAAATTAGCAATAAGATCACAGAGAAGAGAAGCAGCACCCATAAAATGAGGAAACTCACGCCCCACCACATCCAGGTGCGCTGGGTCTTTTTAAAATGCTCGATGCTATCCCATCTTTTATACTGCCAGGCCCACTCGTTGCCCCTGAGCCCCAGGATGATCCTCATGGTCAGGCTCGCAATCCAGCCTATATACGGCAGGAATCCAAGTAATGCGATCAGCGATATCCATACGTTGTTGCCAACGCCCCAGATCCAGGTGAGCAAGAAAGCGCCCCAGTTCCAGCCCTTTACTTCCGGCGGAATTGTTGCGTCGGCACCAGCTCCAGACGTGTTACCGGCTTTACCCGGCCATTCTCCCGTCTTGAGACGGATTTGCACGCAGGAATTACAGTATTCCCGGCCGCCAATAGAAGCTTTGCATTCAGGGCAGACGAGCCTGCCGCAACTTCCACAGGTACCAACGGCTTCCCGGTCTGAATGTATTGCACATTTCATAATGTTTCTCCTGCCTTAAACCGATTTGAATTGAAAATCCATGCTAAGATCCCCAATTACCAGTACTTGATCATGCCCGACCTCTGGATTCCCCAGACCATCAATGCAAGACCAATTATGAGTATGATAATTATTAATAATGTTATAGCGATGGTAACGCCCAGGCCCCACCACATCCATGTCCGCTGGACACTTTTGAAGTGCTCAATGCTATCCCAGTGCTTGCTCTGCCAGGCCCATTCGTTGCCCTTGAATGCCAACACCCATGGCATTGCCAGCGGACCCAGATAGGGAACAAATACAAGGAAGGCCCACCAAACGTTATTGCCGATGCCCCAGATCCAGGTAAGCAAAAAACCTCCCCAGTTCCATTCTCCCAGGCCGGGAGGAACTACAGCCTTGTTGCCCATGCCCGATGTGTTTCCTGTATCTGTCGCAGGGACCGCTTGAGAGGTTGCTGTTGCTACGGAAATTACCTTCTTCTCAATGCAGAGGTTACAGTATGTTTTCCCTTCATACTCCACCTTGCATTCGGGGCAGACGGGTTTGCCACATTCAATGCAAGTAGATATCGCTTCGCGGTCGGGGTGATAATCACAGTTCATTTGGACCTCCTTTCCGACATAGATGCAGGTTTGAGTATTGATAGAGTGCTTTTCACTCAGTACAGTATATTCAAGCGCTCTTAATAAATCTACCCGCGCGTTCAGGTGGTAATAAATAAACCTTTTTGAAATCTATGCGTTTTATATTTCAGAGAAACAAAAGAATATAAGCGGTGAGGTCAATCAAGATGAGCGGCAATATACAATTTGCAGCAATATTAATAGGCTACTCTCTATTCTGCTCCCTTATGGTCATCCTCGCCTGCGCTAACTGATTTTTTAGGCATCACCTCCTGTCTTACCCGTCACCCTTCGGGGCGGCGGGTAAGTTTTTTTATATTGTTGCTCAAATATGAGCCCTGAATTATACTGACCGTACTATAACCCGGATATGGTTGGCAAGCGGATTATGAAGCTGGGAGTTATAGCTGATACCCATCTGAGGTCATTTGCAGAGATGCCGCAAGCGCTGTTGAAAGCGCTGTCTAAGGTTGACCTAATAATACATGCCGGGGACATTGTGACTCTCGATATCATAAGAGGGCTGGAAACACTGGCGCCAGTTAAAGCCGTGCGCGGCAACATGGACCTGCCCGAGGTATGGACCACGTTGCCGGAAAAAGATCTGATCGTGATCGAAGGTAAAAAACTTGGCATCGTTCACGGTTCCGGCAGCGGGTGGATGGCCGAAGAGCGCATCCTGCCACTTTTCCCTGGGGTGGATGCCATTATATTCGGGCATACGCATGAATCGATGAACAAGGTAATGCACGGCGTGTTACTCTTTAATCCCGGCAAAGCCAGTGATTCCTATGGCGTTATCGAAATCGGGGAAGATATTAAAGGCCGGATAAAGCGAAATTATTTTTAGAGGTTTAATATGACCGAAAGCTGGGAGGAGTTCAAAATCCTGGATCAACCTGCATTTTTAAACTTCATTTTTTATCCGCGCAGTGATTACTTTAGGATACAGGATTCGGACAGAATTATGAGCTTCTCCGTGCCCGTGGAGGAGGGCATTTCCATATCGTGCAAGTTCTATATTGGCGGCAGGCAAAACCCCAACTTGCTTTTCTTCCACGGCAATGGAGAGGTAGCCGGCGAGTACGCAGATATCGGTGAAGAATTCAACAGGATCGGCCTGAACCTCTTTGCGGCGGATTACCGTGGCTACGGCAGCAGCGGCGGCAGGCCCACAGTAAGCAACATGATAAAAGATTCCCATCCCCTGCTGCAGGGCTTTAAAAAGATCTTACGGGAAAAGGGGTTCCCGGGCAGCCGCTTTATTATGGGACGTTCCTTGGGCAGCGCCTCAGCGATAGAGCTTGCCAGCAAATACCCGGATGAATTCAAGGGTCTGATAATAGAAAGCGGCTTTTGCGACGTTACCGATTTGCTGGCAAGGATAGGCATTTCGTTGAAGCAGACCGGCTTAAAGACCGTCGTATCGCCTGACCTGGGCAGGGTGGCAAAGATAACCCTGCCTGCCTTGATTCTCCATGGTGAATATGATTCAATCGTGCCGCTGATGGAAGGCGAGAAGATATACCGCTATATCGGGTCAAAGGACAAGAGGATGGTGGTAATACCTGATGCTGACCACAATACAATATTTATGGTGGGGATGGAGCGATATATGAAAGAGCTGGCCGATTTCGTTAGTTCATATAAATAGGGCATAAAAAAGCCCCCTGCCATATTATGCACGACGCTAATATGGCAGGGGGCTTTGAGAACAAAGCCTATTTCTCTTCCTTTTCTTCCCCTTCTTCCCCTTCTTCCTCTTCCTTCTTTTCACCAAGCGCTTCGACTTCCTCAGCCTCTGGTTTCGCCTCAACGACCTCTTCAACCTGCTTGCGGGCTTCGGCGACCTTGATAACCATCTGCTCAGGATCCGAGTGCACTGTAATCTTCTTGCTGATCTTGATGTCCTTGACGTGTATGGCCTGCTCTGCTTCCGCGAGGACTGAGATATCGACTTCGATGTTGTGAGGCAGGTCATCGGGCAAGGCTTCGATCTGCAGTGAAGTTATCGCATGCAGCAATGCCATGTTCTTAAGCTTGAGTGCCGGGGCCTCGCCGACGAATACCAGGGGGACCTCTGCCTTCAATTTCTCAGTCATTTTCACCTGGTAGAAGTCAACATGAATTGGCTCCCTGGTCATGGGATTTCTCTGTACCTCGCGGATGATCACCTTTTTTGCCGTTGCTGAGTCACCTATTTTCAGAGAGATGAGATCGGTGCCCCCGGCGCGTGCAAGCACATGTCCCAGCTTGCGGGCATCCACCTGTACGGGTACGGAGTCTATGCCGTGACCGTAGACATTGCAGGGGATTAGCCCTCCACGCCGCAGGAAACGCACTTTCTTACCTGTGATATCTCTTTTTAAAACTTCAAGCTCGAGTTTCCTCATTGTAATTCTCCAATATTAATAACAAAGGATAAAGGTTACCCTGTTTCAGTCTCAAAGTCAAATTTCTATCCCTTTTTCAACTGCGCCGCTTTTATCTTACAGGAAGCTTGTTTTTTCTGCAGTCCGCAACGATTGCAACCGGAATGCCGGCAGTCGGCTGTTACGTCGCCCGTGATCAATTTACGCTGCTCAGCTTTGAGGAAGTCGGTACTCACACCGGTTTGAATGTGTTGCCATGGTAGCAGTTCATCAAGAGGGCGCTCGCGGTGGGCATAGAATGAAGGATCGATGCCGCATTCATTAAACGCCTGCTGCCATTTCTGGAAATCGAATAACTCATTCCACGGATCGAGGCGGCAGCCTTTTTTCCAGGCAGTGTATATTACCCTGCCAAGCCTGCGGTCACCCCTGGCAAGGACAGCCTCGAGGAGGCTGATATTGGGGTCATGCCAGGAAAGATGTGCTCCACCGCGGCGCAGATTCTGCCGCAAAAAGGCATGTTTTGCGTTCAGTTTTTCTTCATTGTCCTGTGCTGCCCACTGGCACGGAGTGTGAGGTTTCGGTATGAATGAGGAAGCCGAGACCCTGACCCGGGGCGGCCTTCCCCTGATATTTTTACCAAGCCGGCAAATCGATCCAACGAGATCGGTTATCGCCTTGACATCATCCATGGTCTCGGTGGGCAAACCCACCATGAAATACAGTTTAAGGTTCATCCAGTCTTTTTCGAAAGCTGCCGTAAAAGCCTCTGTCATTGACTCTTCGGGAATCGCTTTGTTGATGGCCCTCCTCAATCTATCGCTTCCGGCTTCGGGAGCGAAGGTGAGCGTGGTCTTGCGGCCGGCGGGCAGTGACTCGATAAGTTCGATTGAGGATTTGTCCAGCCTCAGGCTGGGCAGGGAAATTGTGATGCCGTCACTGCCGTATTTGTGCGCAAGCGTGTCAACGAGGTGGCTTATATTACTGTAGTCGCCGGAACTCAGTGAGACAAGTGAAATGGTGCTATAGCCGCAGTTTTTCAGCAGGCAATCGACGGCTTCAAGCACAGCCGGTTCCGGGAGTTCCCTTACCGGGCGATAGAGCATACCTGCCTGGCAGAAGCGGCAGCCCCGGCTGCAGCCCCGCTGTATTTCCACGGCGCCCCTATCGTGAATTACCTCGACGTAGGGCACCACAGGTCTTACCACATGGGTTAAATTTATTGCTATTACCCTGTCAATCCTATCGGGTGCATTATCAGACGTAGTCTTGATCGATGTGAGCGTGCCATCCGCGTTGTGATGGGGGGAGTACAACTGTGGAACATAGAGACCCGGCATTTGCGCGAGATGTTGAAGCAGTTTGGCCCTGTTTTCTCTATGGGAGCGAAGTATCTCCACAAGGCTCGGGAGAGAGTCCTCGGCCTCGCCGATGAAGAAGGCGTCGAAGAAATCCGCCATGGGCTCGGGGTTGAGGACGCAACTCCCGCCGGCAATAATCAAGGGGTCGGATTTATCTCTATCACGGCTGAAGAGCGGTATGCCGGCGAGGTCCAGCATGTTGAGGACAGTGGTGTAACTTAACTCGTAGCCCAGGGAGAAGCCGACTATATCGAATTGCCGCAAAGGCTGCTGGGACTCCAGGCTGTTAAGCGGAATGTTGTGCTGGCGTAGCAGCTCCTCCATGTCCACCCAGGGTGCGTAAACACGTTCGGCAAGCACACCCTTCATATTATTTAGCAGTTCATAAAGTATGGGTATAGCTAGATTTGACATCCCGACCTCGTATATATCGGGAAAAGCAAGGGCCACACGGACTGAAGCGGAATCCCATTCCTTTTTAACGGTGTTCCACTCTCCGCCCGTATACCTGGCGGGCTTAACTACCTTCTGCAGAATTGAATCACCGATGCGGAACATATCATTCAAACCTCCCAATTATAACCCCGTTGTTGACAGCAATTGAAATCCTGTGATAATATTTCCATTTGTTGCGAACTTGCGCTATTATATATGAATTCAGCGCACGTTTGGATCTTACCTGGATAACAGATAAGCCGGCTGGTTGACCCGGGATGTGGGCCAGATCGGGAAGAAGTCCGGGAGCAACTGGGTGGCTTTTTAATTTGCCAAAAATTTATAGATATAAGGTATAGAGGAATTAAGTATGCCGACTGTAAACCAGCTGGTCAGAAAAGGTCGCCGGAGAGTGACCAGGAAGACCAAGGCACCTGCTCTGCAGGTAATTTATAACGCTCTTAAAAATAAGGTTAAGAAGGGTGTCTGTTCGCCGCAGAAGCGTGGGGTCTGTGTGCAGGTAAAGACTATGACTCCCAAGAAACCTAACTCGGCGTTGCGCAAGATAGCCCGCGTGAGGCTGACCAACGGCATTGAAGTAACGGCTTACATACCCGGTGAAGGACATAACCTCCAGGAACACTCTGTCGTACTCATACGCGGCGGAAGGGTGAAGGATTTGCCTGGTGTCCGCTACCACATTATCCGGGGCACGTTGGATGCTGCCGGAGTCGAAAAAAGAAAGCAGGGGCGCAGCAAGTACGGCGCCAAACGGGCGAAGGCTCCTGCTCCCGCCAGCTAAATTTAACAGAGAGAAAAAATGCCAAGGCGATCTAAATTTCTTAAAAAAACTGTGAGCCCGGATCCCAAGTATGGGAACGCGGTGGTTGCCAGGTTTATTAGCAAAATAATGATGAAAGGAAAAAAAGCGACAGCTCAGAGCATTGTTTACGATGCCTTTGATCGGATAAATAAACAGATGAAAACAGAACCCCTACCGGTTTTTGAGCAGGCGATGAAAAATGTCACACCGATGCTTCAGGTTAAGTCCAGGCGCGTCGGCGGTGCCACATACCAGGTGCCTATAGAGGTTAGTCCCGAAAGGGGAGAATTCCTGGCAATGCGCTGGATTATCTCATTTGCCAGGGACCGCAGCGGCAGATCAATGGCGGAGAAACTGGCCGCGGAAGTGATGGATGCCGCCCAGGGCCAGGGTAATTCCATTAAGAAGAAGCAGGATACCCACAAGATGGCCGAAGCGAATAAGGCGTTTGCACACTACAGATGGTAACAGCAGGAGTTAAAGAATCCCGCCAGGGGATCAAAACAGTGACCAGATCTTTTCCACTGGAAAAAGTCCGGAATATAGGCATCATAGCCCATATTGATGCTGGTAAAACTACAACTACGGAACGGATACTTTTCTATAGCGGGCGCACCTACAAAATGGGAGAGGTGCATGACGGGACAACGGTCATGGACTGGATGGTGCAGGAAAGGGAGCGCGGTATAACGATTACTTCAGCGGCCACAACCTGCCATTGGAATGAGCACCGCATAAACATTATTGATACTCCGGGCCATGTTGATTTCACCGCCGAGGTAGAGCGCAGTTTGCGTGTGCTTGACGGTGGAGTGGTAGTGCTTGATGCGGTTGCAGGTGTTGAGGCTCAATCGGAAACCGTCTGGAGGCAGGCGGACAGGTATCATGTGCCGAGGATATGCTTTATCAACAAGATGGACAGGGTGGGTGCGGACTTCCAGCGGACCATAGATATGATAGAAGACAGGCTCAAATCGAAGACTGTAGCTATTCAGCTGCAAATGGGCAAGGAGAACCTTTTCCGCGGCGTAATCGACTTGGTAACGAGTAAAGCATGGATCTTCTCTGATGAAGCTGCTGAGAAACCGGAAGAAGCCGAAATACCTGATGACTTCAGGGATGAGGCTGCCAAGAGCCGCCAGAGAATGATTGAAAAACTGGCTGAGAACGATGACCAGCTTATGCTTAGGTATGTTGATAATCAGAATATAAGCGAAGAGGATATCAAGGCTGCTATCAGGCGGCTTACAGTTAATAACCGGATCGTACCCGTGGTGTGTGGGGCGGCACTGCGCAACAAAGGTATTCAGCTTGTGCTGGATGCTATAGTTGATTACCTGCCATCACCCAATGATAAGCCGCCATTGCATGTTATTGATGCAGCTACAGGCGCAGAACTCGTACGTCCTGCCAGCGACGAAGCCCCATTTTCGGCACTTGCTTTTAAAGTAGTTTCCGATCCGTTTGTTGGCCGCCTGGTCTACTTCAGGGTTTACTCAGGCAGAGTCAGGGTAGGAGCTCAACTATACAATGCCGGCAGAGGTAGCAAGGAGCGCCTGGGCAGACTACTCCTGATGCATGCCAACCGGCGGGAGGAGATTGATGAAGTTGATACCGGCTGTATAGCAGCCACACTGGGATTGAAAAACACCTTTACCGGCGATACCTTGTGTGATGCATCGCAACCGGTATTACTTGAGGATATAAAATTCCCCGAACCCGTTATTTCCCTGGCCGTTGAGCCAAAGAGCAAGGCTGACCAGGACAAGATGGGCGAGGCCCTGTCAAAACTGGCTGAGGAGGACCCCACTTTCAAGATTCGCAGCAATGAAGAAACGGGACAGACCCTGATATCAGGAATGGGCGAATTACATCTTGAAGTGTTGGTAGACCGCATGCTCAGGGAATTCAGCGTGCAGGTTAAGGTTGGAAAACCGCAGGTAGCTTACAAGGAGACCATAACTACTGCTGTCGAAGCAGAAGGCAGGTTCATACGTCAGACCGGCGGCCACGGGCAATACGGCCATTGCTGGCTGCGCATCGAACCGGGTGAACGCAACAGCGGTTTTAAGTTTGTCAACCAAGTTCGCGGTGGGGATATATCCAGGGAATACATTCCCGCCATTGAAGCGGGAGTACGTGAGGCTCTTGATAACGGTGGCATTAGCGGTTACCCGCTGGTTGATATTAAAGTCGCCGTTTTTGATGGCAGCGAGCACGAGGTGGATTCCTCGGAGATGGCCTTCAAAATGGCGGGCTCTTTTGCCTTGAAGGAAGGTGTGGCAAAAGCCAAGCCGGTAATCTTGGAACCTATCATGAAACTTGAGGCGGTAACTCCAGCTTCATTCCTGGGAGACGTTATAGGCGATCTGAATTCCAGGCGTGGTCACGTGGAAGGTATTGAAACGCATGGGGAAACGTGCGTGATCCATTCGTACGTTCCACTAGCTGAATCGTTTGGCTATGCTACAGCGTTGAGATCGATCACGCAGGGCAGGGCGACTTATTCTATGGAGTTCCATCAGTACCGAGAGGTTCCTCACAATATAATGGAGCAAATGTTAGACAAGACAAAGGGTAGGTAGATGACCAAGCAGAAAATCAGGATCAAACTAAGGGGGTACGACCACCGGCTGTTAGATCAGTCGGCCGGCCAGATAGTAGAAACGGCTATTAAATCGGGCGCGGAAGTAATCGGTCCGGTGCCTTTGCCGACCAAGATTGAAAAATTCTGCGTAATCCGCTCGCCGTTTATAGATAAGGATTCGCGTGAGCAATTTGAAATCCGCACCCATAAGAGACTGATCGATATAGTAGGGCCGACTACGAAGACGATCGACGCGCTGACGCAATTACAGTTACCGTCTGGTGTAGAGATCGATATCAGGCTATAGGAACGAGAAAGATGGCAGGCATACTTGGTAAGAAAATCGGGATGACACAGCTTTACAGGGAGAATCGCGAGATCGCGGTGACTGCCATAGAGGCCGGACCCTGCTGCGTGATCCAGGTGAAGACAGCGGAGAGGGATGACTACGACGCCGTGCAGATCGGCTTTGGCGAGTCTAAGCGACTTAATAAACCTGAGAAAGGCCATTTAAAAGGGAATGGTAATTACCGCTATTTGCGGGAACTGAAAGTCGAAGATGTTAAAAATTACCAGGTGGGACAAAAGATAGAAGTCGGTATTTTCAAATCTGGTGATCTCGTTCATATCGAAGGAATATCCAAAGGCAAAGGCTTTGCCGGCGGAGTAAAAAGGCACCATTTCCGTGGCGGCCCCAAGACCCACGGCCAATCGGACAGACATCGTGCTCCTGGTTCTGTAGGTTCCACCACAACCCCGGGCCGTGTATTCAAAGGGTTACGCATGGCCGGGCATTTAGGCGCCAGCAAGGTTACATCTCGCAACCTGCAAGTAGTCGAGGTTGACGCCGCCAAGAATATACTGCTTTTGAAAGGGGCGGTACCTGGAGCCAAAGGCAGCTTGATATTAATAGAGAAGGCTTCTTAAAAGGTAACGGCAGTGAAGTTAGATGTATTTAATTTGAAGGGTGTAGAGACCGGGAAGATTGAGGTCAGCGATTCGGTATTTAATGTTCCGGTCAATGAAGCTGTAGTGCACCAGGCGCTCGTTATGCAACTTGCAAACCGCCGCCAGGGCACGGCTGATACTCAAACCAGGTCCGACGTGAAGAGGAGTACCAGGAAGATGTATGCGCAAAAACACACAGGGAGAGCGAGGCGCGGCAGTGCCACATCTCCTTTGCTTAAGGGTGGGTCCGTCGTATTCGGCCCGCACCCCCGCAGCTACCGGTTGGAGATGCCCAAGAAGATGCGAAGGCTGGCATTGCGCAGCGTGTTGTCGGGAAAAGTCCGTGATGGCGAATTGAAAATTGTTAAAAAACTGGAACTGGAAGAGCCCAAAACCAAACTGATGAACGTGATCCTTGACGCCCTCGGCGTTGAGGATACCGCTATTATAGGTGTCGCGCTGAGCAATGATTATATTACGCAGGCGGCAGCTAATGTACCGGGGATAAAGACGACCATGGTTTCTTTGCTCAACGTAGCTGACCTGCTGTCTCACAAGATGTTGCTCCTGGATGTCGGCGCGGTGCGTAAAATCGAATCGCTGTGGGGACTGGAAGACACAACGAAAGCGAAAGCGAAGACGAAGGCCAAAGCAGGTAAAGCTACAGGATAATTTTCAATATGAATGTCTATGAAGTGCTACGCAGGCCGCTGGTAACGGAGAAGAGTACCCGTCTTTCCGAGGGGCATAAGTATGTTTTTGAAGTGGATAAGAAAGCTTCAAAGGCGCAGGTTAAACAGGCCGTTGAGACGGCTTTTAAAGTCGGAGTGGTCAAGGTAAATATAATCCGTGTCCCTGGCGAGACCAAGAGAATGGGCAAGCGGGAAGTGACCGCACCCGCATGGAAAAAAGCAGTTGTTACGCTTAGCGAAGGCGACAAAATACAATTCTTTGAGGGAGTCTGATATAACGGGAGTGTAAATTGGGGTCTGTTATAAAAAAACGCAAGAAAAAGATGGCGAAACATAAGCATCGGAAGCTCTTGAGAAAGAACCGATGGCAAAGAAGACATCCTTAAAAGGCAGGAGTAGTTAGATTTGGCTTTAAAGACTTTTCGCCCTACATCTCCGGGTATACGCGGTATGGTGAGACTCAAATTCGATGAGATCACCAAGACGGAACCGGAAAGATCCCTGGTACTGCCGCTGAAAAAGAAGGCAGGACGCAACAGCAGGGGCGTCATCACCACGCGCCATAGGGGCGGGGGTGCTAAACGCAAGCTGCGGGTGATCGATTTTAAGCGGGATAAGCTTGGTGTGCCAGGTAAGATTGCGGCGATTGAATATGATCCCTGCCGCTCGGCCCGTATAGCTTTGATTCATTATGCAGATGGAGACAAACGCTATATTTTAGCTCCGCTGGGATTAGGCGTCGGCGATACCGTTATGGCAGGTACGGGAGCGGAGATCAAACCGGGCAACAACATGCCTCTCGGTGAAATCCCCGCGGGCACACTGATACATAATCTTGAATTTGAACCTAATAAAGGCGGTCAAATAGTTCGCAGCGCCGGAGCCTCTGCGCAGCTACTCGGCAAGGAAGATAAATATTCACTGGTGCGCTTGCCGTCCAGTGAAGTGCGACGCTTTCTCAATGACTGCCGCGCCACCATAGGCCAAGTGGGCAATTTGGAGCACCAGAATGTTAAATCTGGAAAGGCAGGTCGGACGCGCTGGTTGGGAAGGCGACCCAAGGTAAGGGGCTCAGCCATGACTCCGCGTGATCACCCGCATGGTGGTGGCGAGGGAAGGGCACCCCGCGGCATGCATCCCAAGACGCCCCGCGGTAAGCCGGCCCTGGGCCATAAGACAAGGACCGCTAAACTATCGGATAAACTGATCGTCAGGCGGCGTAAAGCGGAGAAATAGAGAGGTTATATAAGCATGTCACGCTCAGCAAAAAAAGGCCCGTATTGCAATGACAAATTATTGAAGAAGATTGAGGCGCTCAATAAAAAGGGCGAAAAACAGGTGATTAAAACATGGGCACGTTCTTCTACCGTCATGCCTGAGATGATAGGACATACAATAGGTGTGCATGATGGGAGACGCCATGTACCCATTTTTATAACTGAAAATATGGTTGGCCACAAGCTTGGTGAGTTTGCAATAACAAGAACTTTCCGTGGCCATAGCAGCAAAGCCCAGACTGCCACGGTGGCCAAAAAGAAGTGAGCACGTAGAAAATGAGAGTTGGAGCAGTAGCTAAAGACGTAGGGTTATCACCAAGAAAGGTCAAGCTTGTAGCTGATATGGTGAGGGGCAAGAAAGTTGAGGATGCACTCAACATACTTAAGTTTACGCCCACACCAGCAGCTAAAGCTATAGCTAAAACAATAAAGTCGGCAGCAGCGAATGCTGAAAATAATTACCAGATGGACCCGGCAGAATTAAAGGTTGTTTATATAGTGGCTGATGAAGCCCGTACGCTGAAAAGGTACAGGCCGCAGGCGCGGGGCCGCTTCAGCCCGATTTTAAAGCGCGCTACGCATATTAAGGTTTTCGTCTCCGAGGAGGAAAAATAAGTGGGACACAAAGTTCACCCCTATGGTTTCAGGATTAGCGTCATACGCGGATGGAAAGCCAAGTGGTATGACGAGAAACATTACCTGGAAGCTCTGCACGATGATTTAAAATTAAGGAAGGTGATAAAAACTAAACTTGCCGAAGGTGCAGTAGCCAGAGTAGAGATTGACCGCCAGGGGAATGACATACTTGTGACGGTATTTACGGCGCGGCCTGGGATTGTTATCGGGAGAGGAGGACAAAGGGCTGAAGAGCTGCGGTCAGAGCTGGAGAAGCAATGCGGTAAAAAAGTTAAGCTGTCCATAAAGGAAGTAGGGCAGCCAGAGCTTGAAGGGGCGCTGGTCGCACGTAGCGTGGCAGACCAGCTTGAAAGGCGCATTGCTTTCAGGCGTGCCATGAAGCAGGCTGTTTTCAAAACAAGGCAGGCCGGGGCCAAGGGTGTGAAAATCAGTTGCGCGGGAAGGCTCGGAGGTAATGAGATCGCAAGACGGGAGACCATGCACGAAGGCCGCTTACCGCTGCACACATTGTGTGCTGATATAGATTATGGTTTTGCCGAAGCTGCCACGCCCATGGGCAATATCGGCGTTAAAGTATGGATTTACAAGGGCAATATTTTACCAGAAGTTAGGAGAGAAAGTGTTACAGCCGAAACGAGTGAAATATCGTAAGTCCCACCGTGGGCACCTGAGAGGCAAGGCGAATTCCGGCAATACGGTTGTCTTCGGGGACTTCGGTATGCAGGCGGAAGAAGCTGCCTGGATCACATCGAGGCAGATCGAGGCGGCACGCCGCGTTGTTGTACGCTACCTGCGCCGCGGTGGGCAGGTCTGGATCCGTATTTTCCCGGACAAATCAGTGACGAAGAAACCAGCCGAGACCAGGATGGGGAGCGGTAAAGGCAATGTTGATCACTGGGTTGCTGTTGTTAAGCCGGGCAGGATAATGTTCGAGATCGGCGGCATAAAAGAAAACATGGCTAAAGAAGCGATACACTTAGCTGCCTACAAGCTGCCGATTAAAACTAAGTATGTTGTACGTGAAACTCTGAAGCAAGAGGTAAAAAGTGAAACTCACTGAAATACGCGCGTTTAGCGACGCGGAACTGCACAAAAAGCTGGAAGAGGCTCATCAGGAGCTCTTTAATTTGCGCTTTAAACTGGCTACGAGGCAGTTGGCCAACCACCGCGAGTTGCCGAGGGTGAGGACCAGGATAGCCAGGATGAATACCATAATACGAGAGAGGGAGCTCGGCAAGAAATAAGACTATGGAAAAGAACCGTAAAATCAGGACCGGCAAGGTAACCAGCAATAAAATGAAAAAGACCGTGGTTGTACAGGTGGAGAGCCTGCGCAGGCACCCGTTGTATCGTAAGGTAATCAGGCATACGTCCAGGTTTAAGGCGCATGATGAGGAGAATTCGTGCAATATAGGTGATGTGGTTAAAATTGTCGAAACACGGCCGCTATCCAAAGATAAAAGGTGGCGGGTCGTAGAAATAGTTCAAAAGGCAGACATAGTCATTCTACCAAAAGAGGATTTGGCACAGGTAAACCAGGAGAGTTGAAGTGATCCAAACTGTTACCAGACTAAAAGTAGCGGATAACACGGGTGCGCGGCAGGTTATGTGCATCGGCGTGCCGGGCGGTACCAGAAGGCGTTATGCCACAGTGGGCGATGTGATCAACTGCAGCGTGAAACGCGCCATTCCTGGCGGTGTCGTTAAGAAGGGAGATGTGGTAAAGGCGGTTATCGTCCGCGTGGCCAATCATCATCATCGGCCTGACGGTTCGTACGTGCGTTTTGATGATAACGCCGCGGTTATTCTTGATGACAAAGGCAACCCCAAGGGGACCCGCATATTCGGTCCAGTAGCAAGGGAGTTAAGGGATAAGAACTTCATGAAGATAATCTCACTTGCTCCAGAGGTGCTTTAACATGAAGATTCACAAGAATGATACTGTCCTCGTCATTGCAGGCAAGGATAAAGGTAAAAAAGGTAAAGTACGCAAGGCCTATCCTGATAAGGAAAGGATCATGATCGAGGGCGTAAATATGATTAAACGCCACTCCAGGACAAAAGGGAAAACCAGGCAGGCAGGTATCATTGAACTGGAAGCTCCAATCCATGTATCCAATGTGATGGTTATCTGCAACAAGTGCAACAAGCCAGCCCGGATCGGCTACAGGGTACTCGAAGATGGCAAGAAAGCCAGGTATTGCCGTAACTGCTCGGAGATAATCGATTAAATCGAGGTTATTTGATTATGCCAAGGCTTAAAGAAAGATATAAGAAAGAGATAGTTCCTCAGATGATGAAAAAGTACGGGTACAGAAACATAATGGAAGTACCCAGGCTCACCAAGGTTGTGCTCAACATCGGTCTTGGTGAATCACTTTCCAACCCCAAGGCGATGGAAGGCGCGGAAAAAGACCTTACCGCAATCGCCGGACAACACCCGGTGGTGACCAAAGCAAAAAAATCGATCGCCTCGTTTAAATTGAGGGCCGGTGTGCCCATAGGAATGATGGTAACCCTGCGCGATAAGAGGATGTACGAATTTGTCGATAAACTGGTCAGCGTTGTCCTGCCGCGCATACGTGATTTTCAAGGCATCCCCAGGGATGCTTTTGACGGGCAGGGTAATTACACGCTCGGTATGAAAGAGCAGACAGTTTTCCCTGAGATCGAATATGACAAGGTCGACAAGACGAGGGGACTGGAGATCACTGTGGTAACCACAGCAAAAACCGATGAAGATGGCAGGCGATTGCTCGAAACCGTGGGCCTGCCTTTTAAAAAGAATTAGAAGGTAACATTATGGCGAAGACTTGCAAGATAAATAAAGCCAACCGACCTCCGAAATACAGGGTACAGCAGCACAACCGCTGCCGCCTGTGCGGGAGACCGAGGGCATATATCAGGAAATTTGGAATATGCCGCATTTGCTTCCGCACATTAGCCTTGAACGGCGAGCTCCCGGGGGTAAGGAAATCGAGCTGGTAATATAAGTTAGTGGAGTTGTTAATCAATGGTTAATGATCCTATTGCTGATTTGCTGACAAGGGTGCGCAATGCTGCCATGGCACACCATGACAATGTCATGGTCCCTGCCTCCAAGATGAAGTTGGCTGTGGCCAAGATTCTTAAAGAGGAAGGCTTCATAGCGGACTACTCTATTGTCAAAAGCGAGCCTCAGAAACAGATAAAAATAACGCTCAAATACATAGATAAGCAGCCTGCCTTCCTTGGGCTTGAGAGGGTTAGTAAACCTGGACTGCGGGTGTACGCTGGAAAAAGAGAAATACCACGTGTCTATGGCGGTCTTGGAATCGCCATTATGTCCACTTCGAAGGGGATAATAACTGCCCAGGAAGCCTGGAAGAAGAACCTTGGCGGTGAAGTGTTGTGCTACGTATGGTAATAGAACTATATGAGGTGAGTCAGTGTCCCGAATAGGAAAGATGCCTGTAACGATCCCTGCCGGGGTCAAGGTAAAAATAGAAGGCAGGGAAGTTACTGTGGAAGGCAGTAAAGGTAAACTAGCCCGAGAGTTCCACCCGGATATTACCGTCAAGCAGGAAAGCGGGAAATTGATTGTCTCACGCCCGAGCGATAACCGCCTGCACAGGTCGTTACATGGACTTAGCAGGTCGCTTCTGGCAAATATGATTGAGGGTGTCACCAAGGGTTTTGAGAAAAACCTGGAACTTAGCGGTGTAGGTTACCGAGCGCAGAAGGCTGGTAACAAACTTACGGTGCAGGTTGGATACAGCCACCCTGTGGAATTTGATCCACCCAAGGGAATCGACATCGTGGTGGACGGGACTAATAAAATCCGCATCACTGGAATTGATAAGGAGCTTGTCGGTGAAACGGCTGCGGAGATCAGGCGGATACGCATCCCGGATTCCTATAAAGGGAAGGGTATCAAATATGCTGGCGAACGTTTGCGACTGAAGGCTGGCAAGGCCGGCAAGACCGCTACAAAGGGGAAATTATAAATGTCTAAAGTCAGTGCGAATATAGCCAGAAAGCGAAGGCACGCCCGCATCAGGGCGAGGGTTTCGGGTTCACCCACCATGCCCAGACTGTGCGTGTTCCGCAGCCTGAGCAATATATATGCTCAGATCATCGATGATGCCGGCGGCGTAACGCTTGTGTCTACTGGAAGCCTCAATGCCGAGATAAAAAAACAGGCTGGCGCAAAGAACAAGACACAGATTGCAGAGTCAGTTGGTTCTTTACTTGCCCAAAATGCCCATGAGAAAGGGATCAACCAGGTGATATTCGACAGGGGAGGATATAAATATCACGGAAGGATAAAAGCCCTGGCTGAAGCAGCCCGAAAAGCCGGGTTAAAATTCTGAGGAACTGAACTATGAAAGCAGTATCAAAGATATATTTTCCGACACCAAGAGTGGATCCCAGCGAGATGGAATTAAGCGAAAAGCTGGTGGCCCTCAACCGTGTAACCAAGGTTGTCAAAGGCGGGAAGAATTTACATTTTCGTGCGCTCGTAGTAGTTGGCGACGGCAAAGGGCACGTTGGAGTTGGACTGGGCAAAGCCCGGGAAGTGCCCGAAGCCATCCGTAAAGGAGGGGTTGCCGCCAGAAAAAACATCGTTACGGTTATCCTTAAAGAAAGTACTATACCGCATGAGAGCCTAGCCAAGTTGGGCGCCGCTAGAGTATTACTGAAGCCCGCTCCGCCGGGCACCGGCGTAATTGCCGGCGGCGGAGTACGTGCCGTTATTGAAGCCACGGGCATAAAGGATATACTTACCAAGTCGCTGGGCTGTGCCAACCCCATCAATGTGACCAAGGCAACCATCATTGCGCTAGCTAACTTGAGGGATCCGCAGGAAGCTATCAAGAGACGAAAAGCATTACAAGGTTTCGAGGAGAGCTAAATAAGTGGTTAAATTGCGTATAAAGTGGATAAAAAGCGATATCGGTTATCCTCGCGACCAGCGGGGGACACTTAAGGCGCTAGGTTTTCACAGGCTTAACGAGGTGGTCGAAAAAATAGATGCCCCATCAATAAGGGGTATGATTGCTAAAGTTAATCATCTGGTTTCGATAGAAGAGCAAGAAGATGGATCAGAGTAATTTAAAGCCTCCTGCGGGAGCCACGCACAGGAAAAAACGTGTCGGCTGCGGAGACGGCAGCGGGCACGGGACTTTCTCTACCAGGGGTTGCAAGGGTCAGAAGTCACGCTCAGGCCGTGATTTGCGTCCCGGATTTGAAGGCGGACAGCTCCCACTGATTAAGCGGCTGCCCTGGACGAGAGGTTTTGTCAACGTCGCCAAAACACAGTACAGTATAGTCAATGTAGGCGATTTAAAGTCATTTGATCCCGATTCTGAAGTAGGCCCGGAGTCGCTCGTGCAAATCGGCCTCATAAAGAATGTATCCCTGCCTATTAAAATGCTTGGCGGTGGAGCGCTTGATCGCGCTTTGAAAGTAAAGGCCAATAAATTTTCAGCCTCCGCAAAAAGCAAGATCGAAGCAGCCGGTGGTAAGGTAGAGGAGATCTAAGGATGCCCCAGACTCAATCAAGGCCTCGACTTATTCAGGCTATGATAGATGCATTCTCATTGCCTGACCTGCGGCAAAAGCTGATATTCACATTCGCCATGCTGGTGGTCTTCCGATTTATAGCGCATATTCCCATACCAGGCGTGGACCTTGCAGCATTACAGCAGATCTTTGAGCGGAGCCAGTTGCTGGGCATGCTCGATCTATTCAGCGGCGGCGCCATGAGATATTTCAGTGTGGCCGCCATGGGAGTTTATCCCTATATTACATCATCGATCATCATGCAGTTGCTCGTTCCTGTTATACCTGCTTTACGCAGGCTTTCCGAGGAAGGAGAATCGGGTAGGAATCGGATCAACCAGATAACCCACTGGCTTACCATCCCGCTGGCAGCTCTGCAGGGCTTTGCGCAGCTACAACTGTTGCGTAGCCAGGGCGGCGTATTAAACACCGGGCCGCTGGAAACTGCTGCTATTGTAATATCGTTGACGGCAGGCACAATGTTTTGTGTATGGCTCGGCGAATTGATTACCGAGAGGGGCATTGGCAATGGTGTCTCGATTATCATATTCGGCGGCATTATCGCAGGATTGCCAGAGCAGCTGGGCCGCGGCCTCATCGCCAAGGACAACTGGATAGGTGTAATTTTAATTGGTTTACTGACTCTGGCTACAGTCGTCCTTATTGTGATCTTTACAGAGGGACACCGCCGCATACCCGTTCAATATGCACGCACTGCTTTCCGGGGTGGGAAGATGTACCGCCAGGGGGGTTCAACCTACATACCACTACGCGTTAACATGGCAGGTATGATACCGCTGATCTTCGCTATGTCACTTATGATCTTCCCCGGTACCATAGCAAGCTATTTTGCGGCGCCTCAGGGACAGGATCCTAATTTTGCCAATACAATAATGCAGTGGTTCAGTCCGAGTGAGGCATTACCTGTCGGCCTGTTTTACTGGACGTTATATTTCGTACTGGTTGTGGCATTCACCTTTTTCTATACAATGGTCATTTTTGAGCAGATGGACCTTGCGCGTACATTACAGCGGCAGGGCGGATTCATACCCGGTGTCAGGCCCGGGAAGCCGACTACCGAGTATCTGAATAGTGTCACCAATCGCTTAACCTGGGGAGGTGCCATCTTCCTGGCGATCATAGCGATAATGCCGTTCTTTGCGAGGGAGATGACCAACGTGGCCGTCATGACGCTATCTAGCACCGGCATCCTTATCGTCGTTGGCGTTGCTCTCGATACGATGAAGCAAATTGAGGCGCAGCTGACCATGCGGCGCTATGAAGGTTTCTTAAAATAAGGAGGACTTAAAGATGTTCTTTGTATTGCTTGGAGCACCCGGGGCGGGGAAGGGTACTCAAGCAGACATTATAGTCAAGGAAATGTCCTTGCCCCACGTGGCCTCCGGCGACCTGTTCAGGCAGGCGCTTAAGGACGGCACAGAACTGGGCAAGCAGGCGGAGTCCTATATGAAAGCCGGCAAGCTGGTACCTGATGAGATCACTATTAAAATGATTCTTGAGCGCATCACGCAACCGGACTGTAAAAATGGCTGTGTTTTCGATGGATTCCCCCGGACTCTGGAACAGGCAAAGGCACTTGACGAGGCGCTGGAAAAGCAGAAGAAATCCGTAGAGAGGGCCATATATATTGAGGTGCCCGAAGAGGTGCTCCTGGGAAGGCTCACGGGCCGGTGGGTATGCCGTACCTGCCAGTCTCCTTACCACTGGCATAACTCTCCGCCGCAGAAAGAAGGCGTTTGTGATAAATGCCAGGGCGAACTCTACCAGAGGGCTGATGATACGGAAGAGACCATCAAGGAAAGACTAAAGGTTTATTTTAAGCAAACGATGCCGCTCCTTGAGTACTATGAAAAGAAAGGAAGGCTTTTCAGGGTTAACGGCGACCAGGAGATAAACTTCGTCGGCAAAGACATAGTGAAGTTCCTCAGGAGCTTGAAGCAGAAGAAGTAAATGACCGTCATCAAGTCTGCCGAGGAAATTGCGATAATGAGAGAAGCAGGAAGGATTGTGGCCACAATCCTCCAAAAGCTTCGCGAAGCAGTCAAGCCGGGCATCAAAACGCGCGACCTTAATGACCTTGCTGAAAAACAGGTTGGCAAATGGAGCTTCGCTAGGGCATCTTTCAAAGGGTATCGCAACTTCCCTGCAAGCGTTTGTGTCTCGGTCAACGATGAGATTGTTCATGGAATACCCGGAAACAGGGTTTTGAAAGAAGGTGATTTAGTATCTCTGGATTTTGGCGTGATCTACAGGGGATTCCAGGGAGATGCAGCCATTACTGTCGGCGCTGGTAAGGTGAGTCAGGAAGCACGCAAGTTAATGGAAGTTGCCGAAGCTGCCCTGGCCAAGGGAATCAATGCCGCCCGTGATGGTGGCTACCTGGGCGATATAGGCGCAGCGATACAGGGCTACGTGGAATCCGGGGGATACAGCGTGGTAAGAGAATATTCGGGCCATGGCATAGGGCGGGAGATGCACGAAGACCCGCTGGTGCCTAATTTTGGCAGGAAAGGCGAGGGCATCAAGCTTAAGGAAGGTATGACCCTGGCACTGGAACCCATGGTCAACATAGGAAACTGGAAGACCAGGATAAATGCCAATGGGTGGACGGTGCATACCGCAGACGGTAGCCTCTCAGCCCACTTCGAGCATACCGTTGCCATGAGGAAAGACGGGGCTGAAATTCTTACGCTGCTGTAAAGTTAATATATGGATAAAAAAGAAGCTATAGAGGTCGAAGGCACAGTAATCGAATCGTTGCCCAATGCCACGTTTAGAGTTGAGCTTGCTAACGGGCACAAAGTCCTGGCCCATATATCTGGCAAAATGAGAAGACATTACATAAGGATATTACCTGCGGATAAAGTGCTCGTTGAGCTTTCACCTTACGATCTGACAAGAGGAAGGATTACATACCGATTTAAATGAAAGATCGGAAGTTTATTTTGACATAAAGTTGATAAAGGATTATATTATTAGGCAGCTTTTTTAAAAATCGAGGATATTATCGGAAATGAAGGTCAGAGCATCAGTTAAGAAACGTTGCGAGAAGTGTAAAATAATCAGGCGCCGCGGTGTTGTAAGGGTCATTTGCAGCAACCCCAAGCATAAGCAGCGTCAGGGATAGTCACAGGAGTAGGATAGATATGGCTCGTAT
>Ga0208828_1000270_pt1 | contig 23647 bp, 18 predicted proteins | sample Kivu_160m_FD_185487 | JGI IMG/M metagenome (GOLD analysis project Ga0208828, IMG submission 185487) | Freshwater microbial communities from Lake Kivu, Western Province, Rwanda to study Microbial Dark Matter (Phase II) - Kivu_160m (SPAdes)... | ecosystem: Environmental > Aquatic > Freshwater >... | reverse complement strand
CGTAGACCTCGTTGGCGAACGTCTGCGACGCCCCCAGGTCGATGTCCAGGTTAACGGCGTTGCCCGTCGTCCCCGAGATCCCGTTCGTCAGCCCGACCTTGTTCCCCGACAGCGTGTAGCCGTTAGCCTGGAACAGGATCGAATCGAACGCCGTTCCGACCGCCAGGTCGTTGACGTTCGCCTTGCGGCTCGCCCCCGACCCGAACCCGATGATGTCCCCGGCTGCGGGTACGCCGCCCGTCCAGTTCCCCGCCGTCAACCACTTGTCGTCCACCGCCCCCGTCCAGCTCTTCAGGCCCTTGGTGCAGGTCAAAACGACGTCGTTCCCGTCGCCTCCCTTGTACGATATCTGGAACCGGCTGCCGCTCAAGGTCAGCGCCGCGCCTTCTGGGTAGCCGTTGAACGTCCCCGTCACCGCGTCGCTGCCATCGTTGTCGATGACCGTAAATGTATCCCCCGTTTGGACCGCGTAATTCGCATAGGCGTACAGGTACGGATTATTGAGAGTGACGGTGCCGTTGACCTGGAGCTGGTCATAGCCTGTCCCCGGCACCGAGCCGTTGAGCTGAACCTGATAACTCCCGCTGTTGAAGGCCAGGCTCCCCGTGCTCAAGATCCCGAGCAGCCCTCCGTTGCTCTTGCCGGGAGTTATGTAATAGCTGCTGTTGAACGTCACGTCACCCAACCGCCCCGTCCCGCACAGGAAAGCAGACCCCTCCACCGTGACGGCGCTGGAGGGTTGTTGGCCGTCGATCTCGGCATAATGCTGATAGCCCTTGATCTTCGTCGGGCCGGCGTACGTGTTGTTCCCCGAAAGCGTCGTCGTCGAATAATAGCTGTCGAACGTTACCTGCGAGGCCGAAACGATCGTCCCCGAGATCGTGACGGTATTCCCGGAACTGGACGTGCCGAAGTTCAGGACTGCCGACCCGCTGACCGTCCCCGTTATCAGCCCGGAGGGAAAGTTCAGCGTCCCCGTCCCGGTCAGCGTCCCCGACACCGTCGCCCCTCCCCCGATTGTCAAGACATACGAGCCGAAGTTGATCGTCCCCCCGTAGACCTCGTTGGCGAACGTCTGCGACGCCCCCAGGTCGATGTCCAGGTTAACGGCGTTGCCCGTCGTCCCCGAGATCCCGTTCGTCAGCCCGACCTTGTTCCCCAATAACGTAAAGACGTTCGTTAAAAATGTTATGTCGTAAAAGACTGTCCCGGCAGTAAGGTCGTTGATATTGACTTTATTTGCCGCTCCGGTCCCGAAGACGATCCTGTCGCCGGCTATAGGCACTCCTCCGCTCCAGTTCCCCGCTGTCGACCACTTGTCGTCGACCGCCCCCGTCCATGTCTTCGTATCGGCGTACGACGCCGCCACGCATACAAGTCCCATCGCCAAATAAAAGGCCAGCGCCTTTTTCATGATTTTCCCTTCGGGCTTAGGAGAAGAAACGGGCAGACGCCCGCGCAGAAATCCGCCCCGACAAAACCAAGGAATTCCCTTGGCATTTTATACCCCGCATTTAAGATAATATAGGGGGAAAATCGAGAAAGTCAAGTATTTAGAGAGAGTTAGGCGCGAAAAAAGAGACCTCGAAAGGCTCCTTATTAAAGCTTAGTAGGTTTTTTCGAGCTTGATGCCCCTGTAATATTTCTTCAGGATTTCTTCGCAGGTCGCGCCTTTTTGGGCCATCCTGAAGGCTCCGACCTGGCACAATCCGACCCCGTGGCCCCAGCCTTTTCCGCTGAAAATGAAGTGGGTGGTGTTGCCCCCCCCGTCCTGTTCCTTGTCGACCACGAAGAGATTGTCCCTCAGATTGAGGACTTGCCTGATCTTCATCCCCTTGACCAGGACCTGGCTCTCCTGCCCGATGATCGCGAGCTCGGTGACCCGCTTGGAGGCTCCCCTTTTCTTCGGGACGATGTCGACGAGCTTGCCGACTGGATAGTACTGGTTGATCCGTTCCTGGAGCTCCTCGCGCTCCACCCGGATGTCCCAGCGGTGGAACTGGGACGGCTGGTCCAGGATATTCGTCAGCGGTGTCGAGACCGCCTGCAAGAGCGAAATCTTGCCTTCGTTCTCGATCCATCTTACGACGTCTCCGCCGGAGAGGTCCAGCTCCGCAGCGAACGAGACGACGTCTTCCAGCTTGCGGAGAAGGAACACGCTGGGGCCGAACTCGAACTGCTTCCGCTCATCGTCTTCGACGACTTCTATCGAGTTCTTCTCCACGGTTCTGACATAACCCTGCTTGTAGAAATCTTTGTACGTTGACACGACCTTGGCTAGATAATAGGCAGCTTCGGCCCTGGTCAAGAGCCTGTTCCTGTCGCCGATCTCAGGCACGGGCGAATAAAGTCCGGAGATGAGGAAATAGGCGACGGCGTTCTTGTCGTCGGCCCCGAAGTCCCCGAGGTCTTTGACGGCATGGTCGGCCTCGCTCTTCCCCATCAGGTTCTTGATGCGGTCCTGCCATTGGAATCCGTCTACGATAAGCCGGGCGAAGGCGGCGAAATTCAAGGGCTCCTCGGAAGGAGCGAATTTTTCGTTTTTCCTGCCCAGGCGGACGAGGGCTTTCCGAACCCAATCGGCGGCTTCCGCGGTCGTAGCGGTCCCCTTGAAATATTCCGGCGAAGCCTCGAGGGGGAGGATGTCGAGGGCCATGAGGTACGCCAGCTTGTCGGCGGCGCTCGCGCCCGCTGCCTGGACGAAGGGAATCGAGGCCCGGCTCCGGACCTCCCACTCCTCCTCTTTTTCCATAGTGCATTCCGTGCTCTTCAGGTAGGGAACGGCGTTGCCCTCGAACATCTTCTCGGCGTCCTCGGTGGCCCCGCCGCAAGTGCTTGTGTAGAGGGCATTAATCAGCTGCCCGCCGTAGACGGCGACCTGGCCCCGGGTCTCCTCGACCGCCCGGCTGCTCAGCGGGTGCTCGATGCTCATGCCGTCATAGACTTGGGACACCGGCGTCGCGTACAGGTCGAATCCCAATTCCTCAAACTGGCCGGCGTTCTTGAGGGCATAGGTGCGGGCGGCGATCGCCTGGGCTTTCAGAGCTTCGATCTCGCCGAACAGATAAGGCGAGAGCTCTCCGGGGACGACGCCTTTTAGGTAATCCTCGATATTCAGGATATTGATCAGAAGGACGCCTTTGCCACTCCCGCGGAGGACGAAGATCCCCCGATAATTCTTGCCCCCATAAGCCAGATAGCTTTCCGGGGCGCTGGGGATGAAATACAGCGAGGCATCGGGATTCAAGTCGACGAGCTCGTCGTTGACCATCAGCCACTGGGGCTTGGAGGTCGGCTCGGTGACCTCCTCGCGGATAATCCAGGCGTCTTTGAGGCCGAGTGACACGGCCTTTTTGATGAATTCCAGGGCGTCACCCCTGGTCAGAAAATCGCCGACTCGGACCTGAAAAAGGCCTTCCAGGCCGCTTTCTCTCCCCGAAGAGACGTAGACCCTATTGTTGATCTTGGCTTTGAGGGCTTTTGCCGCGTCTTCGGCGTCTTCCCGTTTTCTGGTTTGGGCGACCTGGACGATGAACTTCTCGGTCAGTTTCTCCTTATGGCCCTTGATCCGAACCTCGGAAATATCCTGTCCGAGGAGCTTATAGTAATTCCCGGCAAGATATATCTTCATTCCGCTCGAGGCTCGCAACTCGATGTCCTCGAGATTGACTCCCAAGGCGATCCGGATCACGGGTTTCTGGATGAGAAAACCGTGGAAAAAGGTGTTCTCCTGCCCGAACTCAGGCGGCCGGCCCCCAAAAAAGAAGAGGACCAGGAAGGCCAGGACAAAATATTTATAGTTCCGGCGTATGAGCTTAGGCATCGGTTTGGCTTCTGACTTGGCGCGATGATACCATAATTCGATAGGTTTTGTCAAGGAAAATATCCTATATATGCTACCTCAAAAAAAACTATACAATATATTGTATTTTGACTAAAAGCGAAGTTGCCTTACCTTAGCCGAAAGTCGATTTCATGTCAAGAGAGTTGTTCAATTGACGATATAACGCGATATGCGCCTCGGCGACCCAATCCTACCGCCCTCCCTTAAGAAAATGGGGGGTGTCAGGTGGGCCGGAGCGTTTCAATACCCCTTCGGGCTCCCTTTAAAAAGGGGGAGAAATAGGCGATTTTGACGTCTTTGACATTTCGGAAAAAATCGCTATAATCTCTCTTCTTTTGATTTTAATCTCGCTAAAGGACAGGCCATGGCGAACATCGGAACGTATGAAGAAAAGGTAAAAAGCTTCGAATGGACGCTTTCAGAGAAAGAGCTAGGCTACAAGCCGGGCGATAAGATCAACATCGGCTGGTATTGCTCCGACAGGATCTGCGAGATGGGCAAGGGCGAACGTATCGCCCTCCACTGGGAGAGCATGAGCGGCCACGAGAAACACTTTACTTACAACGACATACGCCTTGCGTCCAACACCATCGCCGCCTTCCTTAAAAGCCTCGGCATCGCCGCCGGCGACCGCGTCTGTCTCTTCATGGACCGCATCCCCGAGCTCTACATCGGCGTCCTGGGCGTCCTCAAGCTCGGGGCCATCGGCCAACCTCTCTTTTCGGCATTCGGCGACGAATCGCTCCTGGTCCGCCTCGAGAACGCCGAAACCTCGGCCATCATCACCCAGCGCAAGCACGCTCTAAAGGTCCGCAAGATTCTGGACAAGCTCCCCCACCTGAAGCACATCATCGTCGTCGACCACGACGGCAAAGCTCCCCTCAAGGACCGCGAAATCGCCTTTTCGCTCGAAAAAGCCGCTCCCGTCGAGCACTTCGACATCCACCCGACCGCAGCCGAATCTCCCTCGCTCCTCCATTATACCTCGGGGACGACCGGCCTGCCCAAGGGCGTCAAGCACGTCCATTACTCGCTTATTTCCATATACATGACGGCTCGCTGGGCCCTCGACATCCGGGACGAAGACATCTACTGGTGCACGGCCGACCCGGGATGGGTCACCGGCACCTCTTACGGTATCATCGGCCCCTGGAGCCTGGGCGTCACGCAGTGCGTCCTGGACAGCGGTTTTTCGGCCGAAGCCTGGTACAAATTCATCGAGAAATACCGGATTTCCAACTGGTATTCGGCGCCCACGGCCATCCGCTCTCTGATGAAGGCCGGCGACGAGATCGTCAAGCGCTTCGACCTCAGCTCGCTGCGGAATCTGTCGAGCGTCGGCGAGCCCCTGAATCCCGAGGCCGTCGTCTGGTCGGAGAAGGTCTTCGGTAAAGCATTCCTCGACACCTATTTCCAGACCGAAACCGGCTCGATCATGATCACTAACTTTTCGGGGATGAAGATCAAACCAGGCTCCATGGGCAAGCCCTTTCCCGGGATCACGGCGACCGTCCTCGACCCCAAGCAATACGAGCCCTACCCCGAGACCGGCAAGATCGGCTTGATCGCAATCAAGCCCGGCTGGCCGGCCATGATGCGGACCTACTGGAACAATGAAGAGACCTATCAGAAAAAATTCAAGAACGGGTGGTATATGACCGGCGACCGCGCCTCGATCGACAAGGAAGGGTATTTCTGGTTTGTCGGCCGCGACGACGACATCATCAACACCGGTGGCCACCTGGTCAGCCCCTTCGAAGTCGAATCGGCCCTCATCGAGCATCCGGCCGTTGCCGAGTCGGCGGTCGTCAGCAAGCCCGACCCAATCAACATGGAGGTCGTCAAGGCCTTCGTGACGCTCAAGCCGGGCTTCACCGCCAGCGCCGATCTCGACCTCGAGATCATGAACTTCATCCGCAAGAAGCTCTCGCCTTTGGCGATGCCCCAGGAGATCGAGTTCGCCGAGGCGCTGCCCAAGACCCGCAGCGGCAAGATCATGCGCCGCATCCTCAAGGCCAAGGAATGGGGCGAAGAGATCGGCGACACTTCGACGCTCATGGACGACTGAGTGTCAGCAATCGGGGTCGCAGCAATCGGGGTCGGATCTCCACTTTCCACTTTTTTGTGGAAAAATGGCGGCTTCGACTAAAAGCCTGAAAAATAGGATATAATAACTTACTAAGGAGTCATAGATGGACGAACTCAAAGAAGTCATCCTCAAATACGTGAACGCAGCAATCGGGGTCGGATCTCCACTTTCCACTTTTTTGTGGAAAAATGGCGGCTTCGACTAAAAGCCTGAAAAATAGGATATAATAACTTACTAAGGAGTCATAGATGGACGAACTCAAAGAAGTCATCCTCAAATACGTGAACGCAGCAATCGGGGTCGGATCTCCACTTTCCACTTTTTTGTGGAAAAATGGCGGCTTCGACTAAAAGCCTGAAAAATAGGATATAATAACTTACTAAGGAGTCATAGATGGACGAACTCAAAGAAGTCATCCTCAAATACGTGAACGCCGAATACGTCGAAGAAGGCGGCGATCCCGTCACCTTCGATACCCCGCTCATCTCGGGCGGCATCGTCGATTCCTTCTCGATGGTCTCGCTCAAGCGCTTCCTCGAGAACAAGTACAAGATCTCTATCCCCGACGACCAGGCGACGCCCGAAGCGTTCGACAGCGTGGACAAGATCGCCCTTCTCGTCCGTCGCTTCACCAAGGCGTAATTACATCGAGTCGCATCCAGTTTTCCACAGAAAAGTGGAAAGTGGAGACCCGACCCCGGCTTTACGACCCCGGCTTTATAAGGAGACACCCCATGGCTTATAACGAACAAACACGGTCGATGTATCAGCAAACGCTCCAGGGCTTGAAGGACGCGGGCTTGTTCAAGCAGGAGCGCTACATCCATTCGCCCCAGGCGGCCGACATCGAAGTCGAGTTTCCCACGGGCTCGGCCCTTAAAAAAGTCATCAACATGTGCGCCAACAACTACCTCGGCCTCTCCAGCCACCCCGAAGTGGTCAAGGCCGCGCACGCGGGCCTCGATTCCCGCGGCTACGGCATGTCGTCGGTCCGCTTCATCTGCGGCACCCAGGACATCCACCGCGAGCTCGAGCAGCGCGTCACCGCCTTCCTCGGCACCGAGGACACCATCCTCTTCCCCTCCTGCATGGACGCGAACGCCGGCGTCTTCGAGGCGATCCTGACCAAGGACGACGTCATGATCTCCGACCGGCTCGTCCACGCCTCGCTCATCGACGGCATCCGCCTCTGCAGCGCGATGCAGGACACCTACAAGCACGCTGATATGGCCCACCTCGAGAGCAAGCTCCAGATGCACCAGGACCGCCGACTGCGGCTCGTCATCACCGACGGCGTGTTCTCCATGGACGGCGACACCGCGCCGCTCGACAAGATGGTCGAGCTCGGCGAGAAATACAACGCCATGATCCTGGTCGACGAATCGCACGCCTCGGGATTCATGGGCAAGACCGGCCGCGGGACGCACGAGAAATACGGCGTCCTTGGCAAGATCGACGTCATCACCACGACCTTCGGCAAGGCCCTCGGCGGGGCCACCGGCGGCTGCGTCTCCGGCCGCAAGGAGCTCGTCGAGATGTGCCGTCAGAAAGCCCGGCCTTACCTCTTCTCGAACACGATCGCCCCGGTCGTCGTCGAGGGAATCCTCAAAGTTTTCGACATCCTGACCGCTTCGACCGAGCGCCGCGACAAGCTCGAGAGGAACGCCGCCTACTGGCGCAAGGGGCTGACCGAAGCCGGCTTCGTCCTCAAGGAAGGCGACACGCCGATCGTGCCGGTCATGCTCTTCAATGCCAAGCTGGCCCAGGACTTCTCCCGGACGCTCTATGACGACGGCGTCTACGCGGTGGGCTTCTTCTTCCCCGTCGTGCCCCAGGGCCAGGCCCGCATCCGGACGCAGCTGTCGGCCGGCCACGAGATCCACCACCTCGACAAGGCCCTCGACGCGTTCCGAAAGGCCGGCACGAAGTTCAACATCCTGGGCAAGACCAAGCAAGAGATCATCGAGATGTACGGCAACTGATAGATAAGGTGCCAGACAACTCAATCACTTAATTATTTCTCAAGGATTGCTTGATGGAAATAAGTGATTGAGTTGTCTGGCACCTTAATATAAGGAGAGAACCGTGGACACGAAACTCGCCAATCCCGCCCCGCTCGGACTGATGGGCTTCGGCATGACCACCATCCTCCTCAACATCCACAACGCCGGCTTCTTTCCGGTCAGCGCCATGGTCCTGGCCATGGGCATCTTCTACGGCGGCATCGCCCAAATCATCGCCGGCATCATGGAATTCAAGAAAGGGAACACCTTCGGGACGACGGCCTTCACCTCGTACGGCCTCTTCTGGCTCACGCTCGTCGCGACCTGGGTGATCCCCGGCCTGAACGCGCCGAACGGCGGCAAGACCCCCGAATATTATATGGGCTTTTATCTCTTCCTCTGGGGGCTCTTCACCTTCTTCATGTGGTTCGGGACGTTCCGCAAGAACCGCGCCCTGCAGTTCGTCTTCCTCAGCCTGACCATCCTGTTCTGGCTGCTGGCCGCGCGGGATTGGACGGGCTCGGTCTTCATCGGCCGCGTCGCCGGCTTCGAGGGGATCATCTGCGGGTTGTCGGCCGTCTACCTGGCCATGGCCGAGGTCATCAACGAAGGCAAGCCCCGGCCCCTTCTCCCCATCGGCGAACCCCGGCATTAAGAAGGTGTGATCGCCACGCTTCGCCCGAAATGACAAGCTTTCTGTCATCCTGAGCGGAGCGAAGGATCTCAAGGATCATCGGGACATTCGGAAGAGATTCTTCGCTGCGCTCAGAATGACAGATAACAGCGCATCTTCACGTCCCTAATCCTCCCCTCCCCCTGTTTCGCCTCGGGCGGAATTTCCTGATACAATCGGTCTGCCAACCTAATCAGGGGGGCGCCCGTCTAAACATTGGAGACAGGATGACCGACCCCAGCCCGAAATCCCTCGCCGACCGCCTTCTGGACCGGGACCCGGAGGCATTCCGCGAGCTGGTCGAAACCTATAAAAAGCGATTCTTCGGCCTCGCCTACGAATTCACGCGGAACCACTCCGACGCCGAAGACGTGTCCCAGATGGCTTTCATCAAGATCTTCCGCTCCATCGACACCTTCAAGCGGGGCAGCAGCCTGAATTCCTGGATTTACCGGATCGTGGTCAACACGGCGATCGACCACGTCCGCAAGCGGCCGTTCTTCCCGGCCGGCTTTCCGGAATCCGCGCCTGCGGCATCCTCAACCGGCGGCGAGGATCCCGTCGCGGCCGCCGAGCGGAAGCAGCTGCGGGGCCGGATCGAACGCGCCCTCGCCGCCGTCTCCGAGCGCGAGAAGACGGCCTTCCTCCTCCATCACGACCACGGCCTGAGCCTGAAAGAGATCGCCGAGATCCAGGGCGTTTCTCTCGGCTCCGTCAAGAGCTATATCTTCCGCTCGGTCCACAAGCTCCAGAAGGAGCTCTCCGCGTTCGAAGCGGGCTGGGCCAAGCAGCCGGCCAAGGAGACCGACCATGCCTAAATGCCGAGATTTTCGCGAATCCGTTCTCGACGCCCTGTCGGGAAGCCTCCCGGCCGAACAAAAAAAGGATCTGGAGCGTCACCTCGCGGACTGTCCCGCCTGCCGCGCCCATTTCGAAACGACCAAGAAAGCGTATGAAACCATGGACCAAAGAGAACAATACGACCCCGGCGAGGAATTCTGGGCCGGCTATTGGGACCGCCTCCAAGCCCGCATGGCCGCGGAGGAAAGCGCGGAGCGCGCGCCTGCCCCGCTTATTAGGGGCAAGTTCCGGTGGCCCTTCGCCGGCTTTCCCCGGTGGATCCAGCTGACCGGCGCCGCGGCCGCCCTCGTCGCCGCCGGCATCTTCATCGGCCGCTCGCTCAGCCGACCCGGCTTCCAGGCTTCCCCCCCTGCCGCCGGACCGGCGGCATCCGTTCAGGCGGCCGCCGCGGAATCCGACCTTTTCGGCCGGACATCGCTCTATATCGAGCGCTCGAAGCGCATCCTGCTAGCCGTAGTCAATTTCGCCGCCGACCCGAAGGACATCCACGGCCTCAATCTCCCCGCCCAACGGAGCGCCTCGAATGAGCTTGTCCGCGAAGCGGCGGCGCTGAAAACCGAGCTCCGCGGCTCTAAAAAACGCCAGCTCGAGCGCCTCGTCGGCGACCTCGAGCGCATCCTCCTCCAGATCGCGAACCTGCAGGGAGGCGACGACCTGTCGGCCCTGGGCGTCATCAAGGCCGGAGCCGAGACGAGCGACATCTTTTTCAAGATCGACCTGGCCGAACTCAGCGCCGCGAGCCGGGCGAGCGGCCCTCAGCCCGGCACGCCCCGCCCGAAAACGCTTTAGCTATGAACATAAAGGAGAATCCCATGATTTCAATTAAAAAAGCTCGTTTGACCTTCATCGCCCTCGCCGTCTTCTCCGCGGCTCTCTCCGCCGCTCCGGCCCAAACCCCGAACATTTCGGAGGCGACAAGCCAGTCGGCGGACTCCGCCCGATACAACGAAGCCTACAGCCTGGTCATGGCCGAGAAATGGGCCGAGGCGGGAAAAGCGCTCGACGCATTTCTCCAGGCCTACCCCAAGAGCCCGTGGGTCGACGATGCGCGCTTCTGGCGCTGCTACGTCATGGAAAAAAGCGGCGCGCCCGCCGAGGACGTCTTCCGCTGCTATCAGCAGTTCGTCAAATCGTACTCCGATAGCGAATGGTCCGACGACGCCAAATCGAACATGCTCCGGCTCGCCCAGCAGCTGGCCAAGAGCGGAAAGCCCGAATACGAAGCCCTCATCCGGACAATCGACCGCGAGAGCGAGGACGAGGTGTCCCTGACCGCCTTGCGCGCGCTGCGGGACATCGGCGACAAGAAAGCCCTCCAAGCCCTGGTCGACCTCTACGACCCCCAGGCCAACGCCAAATTCCGCTCCCGGATCGTTTCCGTCCTCGAAGACTGCGAGGACCCGCTCGCCGTGAGAAAGCTCATGGACATCGCTCGGACGGACCCTTCGGTCGAGATCCGGGCCGAAGCCCTCTCGGCGATCGCCGGCTCGCACAGCGCCGAAGCTTTTACTTTCCTTAGGGACTTCTATAGGGCAGAGAATAATGCCGACCTCAAGCGCGCCGCGATCGAGGCCGCCGGCGATATCGGCGACCCGCGCAACATTCCATTTTTCAAGCAGGTTGCGCTGAACGAAACCAACGAAGATATCGCCCGCGAGGCGGTGAGCGCCCTCGACGAGATCAAGGGACTGGAAGCGGCCGAAGCGGCGCAGGACATCCTGGCCAAGGCCAAGAGCTTCGAGGTCCGCGAAGCCGCGCTCGAGCTCATCTCGGAGCGGAAGGCCGGCGATGTCCTTCCCCTTCTCAAGAGCATCGCTCTCAAGGACGAGAGCATGGACCTCCGGCGGACGGCCATCCATTTGATCGGCGAACTCAAGGAAAAGCGGGCGCTCGACACCCTCAAGGAAATTCTCGCCGCCGCGCCGAACGAGGAAATCCAGGGCGCCGCGATCGAGGCCATCGCCGAATCGGGCGGCGGAGTCGCGAAGGCATTCCTGCTGGCGAAAGCGCTCGAGAGCGAGGGCGAAGAGCCCGGCCGGTCGGCGGTCCAAGCCCTGGCCGATATCGCCAAGCCCGACAATACCGCGATCCTCCTCGAGGTTTTCAAGAAAGCCAAGAGCCGCGACGTGCGCCTCGCCGCGCTTGAAATTTTAACGGACCACGACGAGGACGAAATCCCGCCGACGAAGCTTCTTATCCAAATCTTCAAGGAAGAGAAAGACCCCGATCTGCGCCAGGAAATCGCCCGCTCCCTCGGCGAGACGAAAAGCGACGACGCCGTTCCGGTCCTCCTCGACGCCGCCCGCAACGATGCGGTCCTCCGAGTGCGGACGGCCGCCGTCTCGTCGTTGGGCAAAATCGGGACGCCCAAAGCCAAGGCCGCCCTCCTCGAGATCCTGAAGAAAAAAGAACCGGGCGCCGAGTCCTGACCCGGCGGAAATCCATGCACGGACGCAGCGTTCTCATTCTATTGCTGCTGGGGCTGGGCCTGCAGCCGCTGGCCGGGTGGAAGAAGCCGGCCCCGCCTAGCCGAATCCTGATCGCGCCTGATCCCGCCGCCCGCCTGGCGGACGGCTTCGCCTGGGCGGCGCGGCAGACGGCGCCGCCTGCCTTCGCCAAGGGATATTGGGTCGGCTATTCCATCCAGCGGCTCATGGGCGAGCGCTCGTATATCGGATCCTGGCACGGCTGGTCCGGCCGGCCCGATAACGCCGAGCCGACGATCGAATCCCTGATCGCAGTCGCGAAGAACGGCCCGCCGCCCAAGCGGCCCGACGACGAAATCATCCGCGAAGCCGCCCGCAAGGCACTCGAGGCCGCTGAAAGACCCGATAGGAGCGAGGATCCGGAGCGGCGCATCAAAAAAAACGTTGGCCTGTTCTTCAAGTTTGCGCCGGGCGTAAAGCGCGGCTCCCCCTCGGTCGAATTGAGCAATCTGGACCTCTCCTTCGATTTGGAGGGCCTGCCGCTCGTCTGGCTGGGCGCCGCACCAAACGCCGAGAGCTTCGCCCATCTCGAAGCCCTGTTCCGGGCCGAATCCGAGCCCGGCCTGAAAGAGGATTTTCTCTCGGCTATCGTCATGCATCAAGAGCCGCGCATCATTGTCCCCTTCCTCGACAACGTGCTCAAGAGCGCCGCCCCGCCGGCTTTACGAGAAAGCGCGGTCGACGGGTTGGGCGATCAGGATGATGCCGCGGCTGTGCCGATCCTGCGGCGCATACTCCGCTTCGATCCTTCGTCCTCGTTCCGGGAGAGCGCCGTGTCGGCCTTGGCCGGGATGTCCTGTCCCGAGGCGCTCGACCTTTTGATCGAGACCGCGCGGCAGACGGCGGACGCAGAGCTGAGGAAAGAAGCGGCCCGCGGACTAGCCGAAAAGGCGGCGGAGAGAATAGAGAGGTCCGTGGCGCGGGCCTTTTTCGACGACAAAGAGACCGAGGTCCAGAGGCAAGCCGTCGAAACTCTGGCGGAGCTTCCCCCGGCCGAAGCGTTGCCCACCCTGGCTAGAATCGCCGAAACACACGCCAATCCCGATATTCGCCGGGCGGCCGCCGAGGCGCTCGGCGAGCTCGACGACCGGGCCGCCGTAGCCGTCCTCGTCCACTTGATAAAAAAATAGATTAGGTACACCCACCGTGGGTGTACCTAATCTTAGGCTGGACGCGGTCCCCTCTTTCCCCTATGATATACCCCTCGAAGGAGCATCCTATGAAAAAATTCGCAGCAGTCGCGGCCATATTTCTTCTCGTCGTCATGGCCGGCTATTCCCAGACATTCAGCTTCAAAGCCGGCGCCGGATTGGGCAGCGTCTCGACCGGCGACGTGGCCGCGGGCGTCCGCGGCATATCGGATCTCTTGAAGGTGTATTACAGCTCCGTAGGAAAATTCGAGGTCCCCAGCTTGGGACCGGATTTTTATGCCGAGCTCATCTATCATCTCAGCCCCAGTGCGGGAATCGGATTCGGCGCCGGGTACTTTTTCGCCGGAAAACAAAGCTCCATCCAATACAGCATCGATACGCTGGACATCAGCCACACGGTCGATCCGAAGGTGGGCGTCATTCCGGTCACGGTGACGTTCCACTTTTTCCCCGCCCTTTCGTCGAAAATCAGGCTCGACATCGGAGCGGGCGCCGGCCTCTATATCGCGAACCTCAAATACGAGGAACTGATCAGCCTCTCCAATCTGGCGACCGGGACGCTCCAATACAAATACGAGTCGGGCGGCCGGATGGGCTTCGGATTTCAGGGAGGAATCGGCCTGGAATACGCGCTGAGCCCCACTCTCGCGCTCGTCGCCGGCGTCCAGGGCCGGTTCGCCTCGGTCACTCTCGCCGACGGGAAGTGGGTTGAACAAGGGACCGAAGCTTTCGGCGACTATCTTGAATCGGGGAACGACCATAAGGCCTGGTATTACGACTGGACGCCCGTCGAAGGCGATAGGGCTTACGCACAGCTGGTGTTCCAAAAAGACACTCCCTCGGGAACGGACTTGGCGAACGTCCGACAAGCTAAGCTCGGACTGACGGGATTCGTTTTCACCGTGGGGATCCGCGTCGGCATCGGAAAAGAATAATAAAGCCATCCCTGGGCTGAAGCCCGCCCTTATTGGTTTCGCAAATGAGGACTGCAAAGCCCGGGGTATTTGTAGGCTTACTACGGGGAGCAGAAAATATGATGCATTATCATTACTGCTCCCCGAGTACTAGCCGGGCAGAAAAGGAATATGGCGTCAATTAAATTCTGCCCGGCATAGTAATACTGAGCGGCTCTTTTTCCCCGATTTGAAAATCGGGGTTTGGCGCCGCGAACGTATCAACGCACTGTGCACCGTGATTGGGGTCATCTATTTGACTCTTCATTTTATAAATCATATCCTAGACCTATCCGCCCCATGGGAATTCGCCAATGAAGTGCCCTCGTTGTCATACCGACAATCCCCAGGACAGCGATTTCTGCGGCAAGTGCGGGACCCAGATGCGGCCATCGTCCGGCGAGGTTCCCTTTTATCAGACGGAGACTCTCCGCACTCCCGTCAAAGAGCTCGCCACCGGCGCTCTCTTTGCCAACCGCTACCAGATCATCGAAGAGCTGGGCAAGGGCGGCATGGGCCGCGTCTACCGCGTCCTCGACAAGAAGGTCAGCGAGGAAGTCGCCCTCAAGCTCATCAAGCCTGAGATCGCCTCCGATTCAGAGACGATCGAGCGCTTCAGCACCGAGCTGAAGCTCGCCCGCAAGATCAGCCACCGCAACGTCGGCCGCATGTACGAGCTTATGGAGGAGGCCGGCCTCCATTTCATCACCATGGAGTACGTCCCGGGCGAAGACCTCAAGAGCTTCATCCGCCGTTCCCGCCAGCTCGCCGTCGGCACCGCGGCGGGCATCGCCCGGCAGATTTGCGAGGGTTTGTCCGAAGCCCATCGCCTCGGCGTCATCCACCGCGACCTCAAACCTTCCAACATCATGATCGACAAGGCGGGCAACGTCCGCATCATGGATTTCGGGATCGCCCGCTCCCTCGAGGCCAAGGGGATCACCGGGGCCGGCATGATGATCGGCACCCCGGAGTACATGGCGCCCGAGCAGGTCGACGGAAAGGCCGCCGACCAGCGCTCGGACCTCTATTCACTCGGCATCATCCTCTTCGAGATGCTCACCGGCCGCCTCCCCTTCGAAGGCGAAACGCCCTTGAGCGTCGCCGTCAAGCAGAAAAGCGAGAAACCTCCCGATCCTCGCGCGATCAGCCCCCAGATCCCCGACTCGCTCAGCCGGCTGATCCTCAAATGCCTGGAAAAGTCGCCCGACCGCCGCTTCCAGAGCGCGGACGAGGTCCTGGCCGAGCTCGGTCGCATCGAGAAGGACCTTCCGACGACGCCCCAGCCTCATCCGCTCACATCCCGCAAGCCCCCCACCTCGAAACAGATTACGGTCCAATTCACGCTGAAGAAAGCGATCTGGCCCGCCGTCATCGTTTTGGCTGTCCTCGTCGCCGGATTCGCCCTCATCAAGATCCTCCCCCATAAAGCGGGCCCCAAGCGCGCCGTCGCCGTCATCGGCTTCAAGAACCAGACAGGCGATCCGAACCTCGATTACCTTCAGGAAGCCATCCCCAACCTCCTCATCACGAGCCTCGAACAGTCCGGCCGTTTCCGCGTGACGTCCTGGGAGCGATTGAAAGACCTCCTCCGCCAGACGGGAAAGGACGACAAGGCCATAGCCGACGAATCGGCCGGCTTCGAAATCTGCCGCAAGGAGGGCGTCGACGCGCTTATCCTCGGCAGCTACATCAAGGCGGGCGAAGCCTTCGCCACGAACGTCCAGGTCTTGGACGCCTCGACGAAGCAAATCCTCAAGACGGCTTCGGCCAAAGGAGACGGCGTATCGAGCGTCCTGAAGACGCAGATCGACGAGATCAGCCGGGACATCTCCCGGGGGATCGGTTCGGCAACGGCCAAAATCGAGCTCGCATCCGCCAAGGTCGCCGACCTGACCACGAATTCCATGGAGGCCTACAACTACTTTCTTCGCGGCCGCGACGACTACGAGAAATTCTATTACGCCGACGCCCGGAAGTTCCTGGAAAAGGCCGTCTCGATCGACCCGACGTTCGCCGTGGCCTACCTCTACCTGGGCAAGACCGCCGCTCAAATTTATGACGCCAAAACCCGTAAAGATGCCTTGGAGATGGCCAAGAAATATTCCGGGAAGGCGACCGAAAAGGAGCGGCTTTATATCGAAGCCGCTTACGCCGGCGCCGTCGAAGGGAACGCAGGAAAGAGGATCCGCATCCTCCAGGAGCTGGCCCAGTCGTATCCCCGGGAAAAACAGGTCCATTATGAGCTGGCCCAAGACTACGGAAATGCATTGAATCTCCCCCAAGCCCTCGCCGAATACGAAAAAGCGCTGGCCCTCGACCCGGACTTCGGCCTCGTCCTCAACCAGGCCGGTTATGCCTATGCTCGCACCGGGGATTACGACAAAGCCGTCGAGTACTTCGAACGCTACGCCGCCATCAATCCGGGCCAGGCAAATCCCGTCGATTCCCTGGCCGAGCTCTATTTCCGCATGGGAGAGTTCGACAAGGCCGAGGCCAAGTATCGGGAAGCCCTCGAGATCAGGCCTGATTTCTATGCCTCATGCAACGGCCTGGCCCATGTATTCGCCATTCAGGAAAATTATCCGGAAGCCCTGCGCTGGATCGAAGAGTTCAGTAAGAGGGCGCCGCTCGGCCTGGAAAAGGTCGAAGGCCGTTGGATGAAAATATTCTACGAATATTTTCTCGGCCGCTGGGAAGAAAGCCGGACCGCTCTAGAGTCGATCAGAGGGCAGGCTGAAAAAGCGAATCTTTCGATGGTCGCGGCCTTCACGGATTGGATGATGGCTTTTATCCTTGCCGACCAGGGTGAATACGATCAAGCCCGCAAAGCGTTCCAGGCCTACGGCGATTGGGGATCGAAGCTGGATTCCGAACGAAAAAAATTTTACGGCGCCGCAGTCGCCTTCTTCAATGGCTGGATCGATGTGAAGCAGGGCCGTTTGGACTCGGCTCGGACGAGGCTCAAAGAAATCGGAACGTTCCTGCCCATTACGGAATCCGGTTTGGGCGACGTCATGGTCTGGGTGAACCGGCTTCTCGAAGCGGAAATCTATCTCGCGGAGAATTCGCTCGACAAGGCCGTCGAAGCGGGCGCGAAGATCGTCCCGCCGAATTTTCAGACCATGAACGGCCCGATTCTGGCTCTCTACAACATCCCCTTCCTCAAGGACGTTCTGGCGAGAGCTTATGCAAAGAAGGGTGATCTCGACAAGGCGATCTCCGAGTATGAGCGTCTGACGACGATCGACCCCAAAAACCAGATCCGCTATCTCATCCACCCTCTTTATCGGTATCGCCTGGGCTTGCTCTATGAACAGAAGGGATTGAAGGATAAGGCGAAAGATCAATATCAGCGCTTTTTAGCGGGCTGGAAGGACGCCGATCCCACCCATCCCGAGCTCGCCGACGCGCGGAAGCGGCTGGCCGCGCTCTAAAAGGCGTGATCGCCGCGCAGAAAGCGAGATTTACTTTTTCCCCCTTTTCTAAAGGGGGATGAAGGGGGATTATTATATCTCTAAAGCGTAAAGCTCGGTCTTCATCGCCTATTGATAAACGTCGCTTCGATGACCGATCTTATAGACATAGACCTCTTTTTCCTCGTCCGAGATCTCATAGACGATTCGATAGTCTCCCTGCCTGATCCTATATCGCTCCCGGATCGACAGCTTCCGGCATCCTTCCGGTCTGGGATTTGCCTCAAGGGCGCGGATCTTGGCTATGACCCGCGCTAAATCTTTTCGCGGGATCTTCTCCAGCTCTCCGGCGGCCGATCTCTTGAACAGAATCCTATATGCGGCCATCTTTCTTGAGCTTGCGAACGACGTCTTCGAACGTCACGAGCGGCTCTCTCTTGCGCTCTTCAAACGCTTCCAAATCGATGGCGTCTTCCCGCAGGGATCGGGAGACGGCCTCGTTGACCAGGTCGGAAATCGAATATTCGGTTTCCGCCGACTTGACCCTGAGAACCCTGAATATCTCAGGCTGGAAATAAACAGTCGCCCGTTTCTTTTGGTTTGCCATTTCGGACCTCGACTAAGATTATAACGTCATAGCGTTATAACGTCAAATCCTTCGCCTGAACAGCGCGTTCAAAAAGCCCCGGCCTTTCCCCTCTTCGATTAGCTCCAACATTTCGAATTCGCGGCCGAACAACTCCGCCAGATCGCGCCGGGTGAAATAGCGGCGATACGCTCCTAGGGCGATATGCCAGTTCCTGCGGCTGCCGTGGAACAGGGGGAAATTCGGACTGAAGATGGATAGGATGAAAAAGCCGTTCGGGGCCAAAACGCGCAAGACGCTCGCTTTATACGCCGGCCAATGCGCTTTCCTTTGATGGTGGAGGCAGCCGAAGTCCAGGACGAGATCGAATTTCTCCTTAGGCGCCGGCAAATGAAGGATATCAGCGACCCTAAAATCGATCCCTTTAGCGCTCTTTTCCTGCGCGAACCTCCTCGCCCGTTCAATGGCTAAAGGCTCGTAATCAACCGCCGTAACCTTGAATCTCATCTTGGAAGCCATTATGGAGTGGCGGCCTTCTCCGCAGCCCAGATCTAGAAGCCGCTTTCCGGGCACGCTCCGCTTTACCCGCGCCAAGAACTTCTCGGCGTATGGAGACGACTCCTCCACTCCCCATCCGTGCTTTCCCGTCCGATACGCGTTCTGAAAATATTGCCTGTTGGCCCTCGCTGCGGATTGCATGTCAACTTGTCCCTCGCCTGATTATACGACAATTCTTATCGATGTTGAGAATATTCCCCCGATTTCCGTTATCACTCGCGCTGAGGTTCTTTCCGGAACTGTCCCCTCAGAAACCACCGCCGCATTTGATCTCTGTGAGAGCTTCGCTTGCATGCCCTTAGCCAAAGAAACGGCCGATCATGCGGCGGAGCTGCGGCGCAAGAATAAATGGAAGTTGCCCGACGCGTTCCAAGCGGCCTCGGCTCTCGATCACGGCCTTCAACTCGTGACCCGGAATTCCCGCGATTTCGATCCCCATAAGCATCCGTTCGTCCTTATCCCCTATCGGCTGAAATAGACCACCGTCAGGGCAGCCGCCATATCGAGATCCTTCGTTGCGCGCAGGATGACAGACGGGCTGATGTGATCGCCACGCTTCGCTCGCGATGACATTCAATAACCCGTCATCCTGAGCGAAGCGAAGGACCCCCTCTTCTCCCCCCTATTAAAGAAATACTTAGCAGAGAGCGCGATTTAATTTCTCCCCCTTTACTAAAGGGGGATGAAGGGGGAATATCTTAGCCCTACCTAATCCCCAGCTCCTCCAATAACCAGCTCGCGCCGCCGAACTTCTGCGTCACCCACAGGACATATCTCATGTCCACCGCGATCGAGCGGCTGTAGTCCGCGTTCCAGGTATAATCGTTGATCGTCGCCTCGAACGTCCGGTCGAAGTTGATGCCCACGAGCTCCCCCCGCGCGTTGAGCACCGGGCTTCCGCTGTTGCCGCCCGTCGTGTCCGCGTCATAGAGCATGCACGTCGGCACGTCGCCCCCGGCCGCCTTGCTCGCGAACTTCCCGAAGTCGCGCGCCTTCCACAGCTCGCCGATCTTCGCCGGCGTGTCGAACGGATCCTCGCCCGTCGTCTTCTCCACGACGCCGGCGAGGGTCGTGAACGGCTTGTAATAAACGGCGTCGGCCGGCGCGTATCCCTTGATATGGCCGTAGGTCAGCCGCAGCGTGTTGTTGGCGTCGGGGATGAAATTTTTCCCCTGCCAGGCCTCCTTGACCTCGCCGAGAAGCGCGTAGAGCGGCGCCAGCGCGCCCGTCCTCTCCTTCTGGCGCTCCCGCATCGCCGCGACCTCCGGATACATCGCCTTGGCCAGCCCCACCAGCAGATCCTTCTCGGCCAGCGCCTCGACCGCGGCCTTCATCTCCGGCGCCGCCTTGCCCAAAAGCTCGGCCAGCGCTTTTTCGTCGTTCAAATTCGACTTCGCGTAGGCCTCCTCGACCCACCGCTCGACGATCATCTTCCTGTGCTCGGGCCGGGCGTCCCGCGCTCCCGCCGCGTCGCCCATGCCGGCGAAGATCCTCTCCACCGCGCCGATCCGCGATCCCTCGCCCAGCATCAGCGCCCGCTCCATCAGCTCGGCCAGCATCTGCTTGTCCACGACGGCGTCGTAATTCCTCTGGCCCATCCCGGCCCGCTGCTTCGTCTGATTCCAGTTGCGGTCCATGTAGGCGCTCTCCCGCTCGAGGTCGGGCTTGGCCCGCTCGGCGGCCGCTTCCCAGGCCGTGAAGGCCCAGCCGACCATGTTGACGCTCGTCCGCAGGTAGTCGAGCACCATCTCGCCCTCGGCCCGCTTCCTTTGTTCCGCGTATACTTTATCGATCCCCGCGAGCACCGCGCCGTATTTGGCCCGCCTTGCCGCCTCCCCCTCGATATATTTCTGCAGCTCCCTCTCCTCGGCCCGCCTCCTCTCGACCAAGCCGAGCTTCTTCATGCCCTTGAGCTTGCCCTGGTAGTTCTTCATCGTGTTGGCCGGCCCCTTGATCCGCGAGGAAAGCTTGAGGGCCAGCGCCGCGTCGCCCTCCCCCCGCTTCTCCATCATGGCGATCTGCCGGCCGTACCAGTCTACGACGTACGGCATCCGCACCGCTTCCTCGTAATCCAGGTAGCTCGCCGTGTAGTGCCTGTAGGTGCGCCCCGGATACCCCAGCAGAAAGACGAAATCCCCCTCCGCCACGCCCGCCGGGTCGATCTTGAGGAACCGCTTGGGCTTGAAGGGGACGTTCTTCGCGCTGTAATCCGCCGGCGCGCCGTCCGGCCCGACGTACGCCCGCAGGAACGTGAAATCCCCCGTGTGCCGCGGCCACATCCAGTTGTCGACCTCGCCGCCGAAATTGCCGATCGACCGCGGCGGCGCGTAGACGAGCCGGATGTCCCTCAGGTTCGTGTAGATGAACAGGAAATACGAGCGGCCGATGAACATTTCCGAGACCTCGGCCCGCTTCCCCGGATTGGCCTTCTCGGCCGCGGCGACGATCTCGCGCATCCGCTTCTCGATGGCCTTGGTCCTCTCGGCGAGCGGCATGCCCGGCTTGACCGCGCTCAGCACTTCGGCCGAGACGTCCTTGAACGTCTCCGTGATCCGCGCGGTCATGCCCTTGGCCTGGATTTCGTCGCCCCGCGTCCGCGCCAAAAAACCGTTCGCCAGGTAATCGTGCTCGGTCGTGCTCGCCGCCTGGATGGAACTGAAGGCCACGTGATGGTTGGTCACGAAGAGGCCCTCCGGCGAGACGAACGATCCCGTCGCTCCGACGCTGACGATGGCGAAAATCAGGCTCGGCCGGTCGGGAGCGAAGATCTCCTCGGGCGCGATGGCCAGCCCTTTCGCCCGCAACTCGGAGGCGATGGCGGCCAGGCTCGAGACGGGGTACATACCCTCTTCGGCGGAGGACGGGAGGAGCGATACGCCGATGACGGCGATGAAGATGATCGCGGGAAGAAGAACGGCTTTTTTGATGGTCATGATGCGCACCTCATTAATTCAAGTCGAGAAAACGCCATTATTATCCATAAGCCACATGCTTTTGTCACCTTAAGGAAGATGTCATCGCGAGGACGGCCCGGCCGGACGTGGCGATCACACCGTATTCTGTCATCCTGAACATTACTCTGTCATCCTGAGCGCAGCGAAGGATCTCCTCTTGTCTCCTCCTTTTCTTAAGAGGGATGGAGGGGGATTATTTCCTTTAATGTCATTGCGAGCCCCGATCGCGAAGCGATGAGGGGCGTGGCAATCTCCAAAATAAATGCCTTCGCGAAGCGCTTTCGTAACGTGGCCATTTCCGATTCCTTAGGCTGAAAAAATTCTTGTAATGATTGACCCTTTTTGAAACAATAAAAATACCCAAGGAAAATGAATTTTCTATTCTTTCATGTCAGGAAGGAGACCAGCCAATGATAAAGAACCAGAACCTCTTAGTCATGCTTATCGCCGTTCTATTGCTGATTGCGGCTTCAGGCGCCGGAACAGCTCAAACCAAGACCGGCTCCTGGTGGAATTTCATCGGCAAATCGAGCTGGGATACCGAGGGATATGGCAAATTGGTCATCGTCATCGACGCCAAGGGGAACGTCAAGTCGGAGGTAAACAACAACGAACTCTATGAGGCCTCTGTATCCCAGGACGGTAAATACATTCGCGGCAAGTGGCGGCATGTCCATTGGGGAAGGTTCTATTTCCGCATCGCTGACAACGGACAAAGCTTCTTCGGCGAATGGACGTACGAGAACGACGACCCCGAAACCAAACCCTACGCCATGTGGCGGGGAAAGCTGACCGGGACCTCGCAGGGCGAAGGCACGTCAACCGGCGGCTCAGGCGGCGCGACCGCCTATCCCTCGATCTCCGGCGCTTGGACCATGGCCGGGCCGATCCATCAGGGGCAAGCCTGTTCGATCAAACAGGATGGCCGCAATCTGACCTTCATCAATGAAATGGGTATGTCTTCTCAAGGATATTTCATTGACGATTCTAAGGTCGTCGCGACGACCTGGTCCAACCTGAACGGAACCCTTTCCGCCAATTTCGATCGCATCAATTGGGCCAACGGAAGCTGGTGGACTCGGAGCCGAACGCCGTCGGATACAGGACCGGCTCCACGGCAATCGGGGGGCTGGTTGCGTTATGCCGGCAAATCAAACTGGGATTGCGGGGAATTGGGAAGATTGACATTGATCATCGACGCCAAAGGCAACGTGAGATCGGAAGGAAACAACAACGAGGTTTACGAGGCGGCCGTATCGCAGGACGGGAAATACATCCGCGGACGATGGAAGTACATGAACAACGGACGGGTCTATTTCCGCATCGCGGACGACGGTTTGAGCTTTTCCGGAGCGTGGAGCTATGGGGATGTCGATCCCGAGTCCAAGTCCAGCGGCATGTGGAACGGAAGCCTGATTCGTTGATAGGCAGCTCCCGCGGCTCTCTTCTTCTCCGTTGTTCAGGCGATGACGCGTTCCGATATCTCTTACTTATTATCGGTGCGCGTCAACAAATGCCTATGAATTCCCTCCCAAGAACAGCTATCATTTTCCTCGTCCCTGTCAGCTGGAGGAACGACCCATGAAACATCTCTCCCGCCTCAAGCGCCGTGCCTACGCCCTGGTCGAAACCGTCTCCTACGAAGACCTCTCCCGCCAGAAATACGACCTCTACGACGTCTTCATGCTCTTTTTCATTTTCCTCAACGTCGCCTCGGTCATCCTGGAGACGGTCCAGAGCCTTCATTCCCGATATCTCCATATCTTCAGGGACTTCGAGATCTTTTCGGTCGTCGTCTTCACGGTCGACTACATCCTGAGAGTCTGGACCTGCACGCTCAACCCCAAATACGAGGCGCCTTTCTGGGGCAGGATCAAATTCGTCCTGTCCTTCATGGCCCTCGTCGATCTGTTCTCCTTCCTGCCTTTCTATCTGCCGATGTTCATCCCCTTTTCTAAAGGGGGATGGAGGGGGATTATTTCCTTTCACGTCATCGCGGGCGACCAAAGGGAGCGTAGCGATCACACCGCATTCTTTCATCCTTGGCCCCGCGAAGGCCCCCTATATCTTCTA
>Ga0208828_1000267_pt1 | contig 23701 bp, 24 predicted proteins | sample Kivu_160m_FD_185487 | JGI IMG/M metagenome (GOLD analysis project Ga0208828, IMG submission 185487) | Freshwater microbial communities from Lake Kivu, Western Province, Rwanda to study Microbial Dark Matter (Phase II) - Kivu_160m (SPAdes)... | ecosystem: Environmental > Aquatic > Freshwater >... | reverse complement strand
ATTTCAACGCTTCTCGGAGGTCCTTGATGATATCCTCCACATCTTCGATCCCCACGGAAAAGCGGACGAGATCGTCGGTGATGCCGGCAGCCAGCTTGTTTTCGGCACTAACACCGGCGTGGGTCATCGAGGCAGGGTGCTGGATCAGTGTTTCCACACCGCCGAGAGAGACAGCCAGGATGGCCAGGTGGACATTGTCCATCAGCTTTTTACCTGCTTCATATCCGCCTTTCAAACCAAAACTCATCATGGAACCGAATCCGTTCATCTGGGTTTTGGCCAATTCGTATTGAGGGTGAGACTCTAAACCGGGGTATTTGATCCAGGCCACTTCCGGATGGGATTGCAGGAACCGGGCCACCTTCATGGCGCTTTGCTGGGCACGGTCGATACGGATTGCCAGGGTCTTCACGCCGCGCAACACCATGAATGCCTGGGTGGGATCCATGTTGCAGCCCATGTAGACCATCGAATGCCGGATCTTCTTGTAAAGTCCAGCCTCTTTAGTTACAATTACGCCTCCCACAATATCGGCATGGCCATTGATGAACTTGGTGATGGAGTGAAGGACAACATCGGCTCCCAGGTCGAGGGGTTTTTGCAGGTAGGGGGAGCAGAAAGTGTTGTCGACAACCAGGATCAGATTGTGTTCTTTGGCAATCTCAGAGCAGGCCTGGATATCGGTGATCTCCATGGTAGGGTTAGCAGGCGTCTCAATGTACAGTACCTTGGTGTTTGGCCTGATGGCCGCACGGACGGCATCCAGGTCGGAGGTATTCACAAACGTAGCCTCCACATTAAAACGGGAGAAATCCTGTTCGAGAACCCCTCTGGCAGGTCCGTATACCGCTCCCGAACTTACGATGTGGCTCCCGGCACCAAGCAATGACATGTATACACTGGTGATGGCGCCCATTCCCGAACTGGTGGCAATGCCATCGTATCCGTTCTCCAGCGCGGCGATATTTTGCTCAAACGCCCTGATCGTCGGGTTCCCGATCCGGGTATAGATATATCCGTCACTCTTTCCAGAGAAGCAATCGGCGCCATGCTGAGCGCTCTTGAACTTAAAGGTGGATGTCTGGTAAATGGGCACTGTAGCGCTTCCGAACTCATCTTCAAAGGATCCTGCATGGATCAGTTTGGTGTTAAAACCACTCTCTTTTGTATTCATAGTGTTGTGTTTAATTAAAATTCAATCCCTTTCCGGGCTTCTATTCCTTGTTGATAGTAATGTTTGATCTCATTCATTTCGGTTACCAGGTCAGCGGCTGCAATCAGCTCCTGCGGGGCATACCGTCCGGTCATCACAATCTCCATCTCTACCGGCTTGTTCCTGATAACGGAGAGGACTTCCTCTGTTGTGAAAAGCTTGTAATAAAGGGCGATACAGATCTCATCCAGGATCACGACATTGAATTGGTTCCCGGCGATCACCCTGGAAACCTCCTCCAGCCCTTTCCTGGCCGCATCAATGTCTTTCGGGGTTGGCCGGTTTACAATGAAACAATCCAATCCATATTGGGCCAGTTTAATCGAGGGCAGTTTTTTCAGGGCATCCAGTTCACCGTAATGCATTCCTTTGACAAACTGGGCAATATACACCTTTTTCCCGGCACCAGAAGCCCTTACGGCCAGTCCGATGGCGGCGGTCGTCTTGCCTTTGCCGTTCCCGGTGTAAAGATGGATATATCCTTTCATGAATTTCTGCTGCTGATGTTCTGATCTCCTTCAGGGAGGATCAGATCTCCCTGAGTTTCCCTTTTGTGTATGCGTCATAGGCTTTCGCAAGGGTCATGTCGTGTGCATCCACAAAAATGCGCATTTTCAGATGCTTCAACGCTTGTGCTGCAGTATCTCCTGGGCCGTTGCCCGTGATCAGGATGTCGGGTTTCAGTTCGTACATCTTTTGGGCTGTAGCCGTTCCCGCTCCATGGGCCTCGTTGCTTACGGAACGGTTGTCCACCACCGTTATCAGATCGATCTCTTCGTCAAACAATACAATGTACTCAGTTCTTCCAAACCGGGGATCTACCAAGGATTCCCAGGTTGGGCCTGTCGCTGTAAAGGCAATTTTCATATGGCTTCTTTTTTTGTGTTGAGTCTTGTGTTGATACGGTCCCAGATCTCTTCCATCAGATGTTTCAGCGGCAAAGATACTTCGACGATGGTTTTCTGCTCAATCATCGCAGAGGAGAAAATGGGATCAAACGGAATGTCGGCCAGATGGTCGATCTGCTCCTCCTTCAGGAATTGACGGATCTCGGCCGATTTTTCTTCATTCAGGTCATATTTGTTGATCAGGCATCCTGCCGGGATGCGGAAGCGTTTGATCACGGCATAAACCCGCTTCAGATCATGCAAAGCCGACATCGTAGGTTCCGTGACCAAAAGAACATAGCAGGCTCCGGCCAGGGAAGATACCACCGGACAACCGATGCCGGGTGATCCGTCGACAATGATAAATTGTTTATTTTCCGATTTCGCGATGGCTTTGGCATCATTTTTCACCCTTGCCACCAGTTTTCCCGAATTTTCGGCCGCGATGTCCAGCCTGGCATGCACCATGGTGCTGCCGGCTTTGGTCCTGGAAGTGTAAAGATTCCCTGATCGTCGCTCTTTCATGGTAATGGCCCCGGTGGGGCATACCTGCGCACAGTATCCGCATCCCTCACAATCCAGTGAGCTGATCCGGTATTGATCTTCATGAAAAGGGATGGCATTGAACCGGCAGATATCGGCACATATCCCGCAGCGGGTACATAGCTCCTGGTCCAGTTCGGCAAGCTGTCCGCTGTAGAATTCAACTGTTTGACCGAAATCAGGCTGCAGGAGAAGGTGCATGTTGGCTGCATCCACGTCACAGTCGGCAACAACGGCGGAATTGCCTGCAATCACAGCCAACGAGGCAGTGACGGAGGTTTTTCCCGTACCTCCTTTGCCCGACAGGACAACGATCTCTTTATGGATATCAGAGGGCATGATGAATCGCGGCGATTAATTGTTGAAGGGAGGATCTGAGTCCCTTATGCTTGTCATAGACCATTTGTCCGTTGGAATAATGTTCGGCGATCTGCTTGTCGAATGGAATTTTCGCCAGAACAGGAAGTTGAGCGCCTTCGCAATAGCGTTCCATCGCGTCATCGCCTATGCCGTAACGGTTGATCACCACTCCCATGGGTTTTTCTATTTTCCGGATGGTCTCCACGGCCAGTCTGAGGTCATTCAAACCAAAGGGTGTGGGTTCGGAGACCAGTACTACAAAATCCGCCTCTTTCGCTGCTGCAACCACCGGGCAGGAGGTGCCGGGCGGACAATCGAAGATCTGCACCGGGATATCCCGGTACTGTTGATTCACCAGGTCGTGGGTTTTGTGGATCAGGGGTACGGTCTGCTCTTCCCCTACAGCCAGGCGGCTTTCGATCAGTGTCAGATGGCCGGAGGTGACAATTGTGGTCTCTCCCATCTGATGCTTTTCCATCGGCAATGCCTGCGTGGGACATAACTCCGAACAGGCGTAGCAGCTATGGCAAAGCTCTTTAAAGACAGCTATGTAGGTTCCCAGCTGAACAACCGCATGGTAATTACAGACATTGCTGCAGATCCCGCATAGGGTGCACTTGCTTTCATCCCATTCGGGGATCATCTTGTACTGTGCAATGACCGTTTCGGTTTTCCCATGGATGAAAAGGAGATCATTGGGCTCTTCCACATCCAGGTCAACCAGCAGGGTCTTCCGTTCTACGCTTAAAAGAGAGGCAAGGTTGGTGGATAACAATGTTTTCCCCGTTCCACCTTTGCCGCTGGCAATGGCAATTTTCAACGGTTTGTCAATGATCATGCCCCTGATGATGACCGTGGTGGTCGTGATGGTCGTGATGGTCGCAATAGTTGGCGTTCAACGGGAGGTTCCCGGCCAGGAAATTGTTCACCAGGTTGGTCGGCGTATCCACGGGAGCCCCCACAAACACATTCACGCCTGCTTCCTTAAAGAGCCCGATGGCCATCGGTCCCATTCCCCCGACAATGACATCGGTGGCCCCGTTGGCCGCCACCCACCTGGGATAGGTTCCGGGCTGGTGCTCAGGAGGGTTCATGGTGGTTATTCCGGTGATCTGCGAGTCGTTGACATCGACGAAGGCAAACGCCTGAGAATGTCCAAAGTGCGCTGATAGCAAGCCATTTTCAAGTGGAATGGCAATCCGTTTTTTCATTCTTGATTTCTTTAAAAGTGATAAACTGTATGTTCTATTTGATCCCGCTTTGCAGGCGTCTTCCTTTTCCCTCTCCTCCGCCGGACTTCCTTCGTTTTCCCCGGCCTTTCCCAAGTTTTTTCAACTTTTCATCCGGAGGTAGATCGCTGCAATTTCCTAATTTACGTCCCGACCGGGAACCTTTTCCATCGGGACCAGTTCCGTCAAGCTGTGGCATTTTTTTGATATTTAGTGGGTTAACAATTCAAGGATCTCTTTGATTTTTTTTCCAGGATCAGGCAGGATGATCATCTGAATAGTTTGGCTGTCAAGGAGTGGTTTTATTTTCATTCCGAAGCCCCCGGAGATGATCTTCCTGACCGACAGAGAAGCCATGAGGTGCACGGAGGCTGTCCCTGTTCCCTCTTCCGCCTCTTTGTTCGGATTTCGTATGAATTCCACCGCCTTCGTCTCCGTATCAACGATGACGAAGTAGGAACAACGGCCAAAATGGGCGTCAATGGCCGATTCAAGCGAATTCCCCGTAGAGGCGATTGCCACCTTCATGTTATCCTGCGTTAATAGTCTGATTATATGGTACGACATCCAGGCCACTGCACAACGGACAATTGGACACCTCTTTCCCTTCTCCCCGGTGATTAAAGTAGCAGTGACATCCGGTGCACCGATACCACTCACTATCGTAATAAACTTTCCCGCCTTCAATGGAGATTTGCCTTCCCTCAACAAAGGCCCGGGCAATCTTTTCAAGTGCCGAGGCATAAATACGGGTAAATGTCGGCCTCGAAACTTCCATCATGACGGATGCCTGCTGGTGTTTATACCGGTTGTAATCGCACAAGCGGAGCGCCTCATACTCCTCAAACAACAGAATGACAGGCTTGGAGTTCCGCTTGCCGGAGTCAGGTCCGTATGGCTTAAATCCCTTGACGGGGGGGGGATTTTGTACTTTCCTGAATGTTTTTACCCGGGGAGACATCTTTTAATTATGCAAAACTGCATGCAAAAATAATGAACAATAGTTCATTTGCAAGATTTTTTCAATAAAATGATACTACTTTATTTACTGAGAGACCCAGAGGACGGAATTGTCTGTGCCATATTCATTCCCTTCCCAGAGTTCATTGGCCGGATCAAGGATCCATTGTCCATCCACAACGAACTTATAGGTGTACTTGCCCGGTGAAAGGTGAAGGGGAAAGATCCATTGATTTTCCTGTTTCATCATCCGGTAATTTCCTTTGTCCCAACCGTTAAAGCTTCCGGTAACAATGACCTGCTTGGCGTCGAGGTGTTGTTTCAGCCGGAAAGCATGGTTGGGTTCAACGGAGATGATTGAGTTGGTATAATTTTCAGAACCGGTGGTCAGTGAATTTGCCGGATCAGGCATCCACGCTCCGTCAACAATGAATTTGTATTCATAATTTCCGGGGCCTAACACATAGGGTAATTCCCATCCCCCGCCGGTTTTGTTCATCTGGAGTTCTCCGGGATTCCATCCATTAAAGCTTCCTGCAACAAACACCTTCAAGGCCTTCTGGTATCCTGCCAGACGAAACCAGAGCGTATCTCCGATGCTGATAAATGAATTGGTGTTCCCTCTTCCGTCGGAACGGTTGACAGGGGCGCCGGGATCGGTCATCCATTGCCCGTCGACAACGTATTTATATGCATGCGTTCCCTCTCTCAGGTAGAGGTAGATCGCCCATCCTCCCGCAACTTTAAGCATCCGGTAGATGGTTGGGTTCCACCCATTGAAGCTGCCTGCCAGAAACACCTGATGTGAATCGGGGAACCCTTTCAGGAAGAAACGGAAATTGTAACAGAAAATCACGGAGTTGTACCCGCCGTTCCAGTCATCCTCCACCAGCCGGTTGTAAGGGTCGGCCGACCAGCGCCCATCCAGGATATATTTGTAAAGGTACTTTCCGGGAAGAAGGTTAAGGGTTGACACCCAGCCACTGTCGGTCCGCTGCATGGGTGTGCCGATGGTACTCCAGTCATTAAAGGTTCCCGAGAGGTAAACACTCCTGGCTTCCAGGTGCCCGGGAAGGTAGAACCGGGCCTGCCCCTTGCGGTAATTGAACACATCAAACCGCGTCAGGATATTCACTCCCGAGGCCTCTGACATACGGGTTGCCTCCTCTTTGCCAAATCCGATCCAGTCATCCTCTAAAAAAAGGATTTCTCCCAGGTCAGCCATCTCTCCCATGTTCTCGCCCGTTTCCGTGATAACCTCAACCCGGTTGGCATCCACGATTTTCACCTTCCAGGTAACCCCTTCAATGGTCACCTCGGATAACTTGTCAAATGCTTTGGCCATCAGTAAACTATCTACTCCGAACAGGGTCTCCACGGTCTGTTTTTGCTGATTGGTCCAACGTTTGTCGAAGGTGATAATCACTTTCCCATTATCCACACGGCAGGCGTTTTCAGGCAAGAACTGGGCTGTTGCCGTACTGAAAGAAAGGCATACGAGAGAGAAAAACAGGTTATAGATCCATGCATTCATAGACTTGACTCTTTGTTAAAGATAATGCCCAGTTCGTGCTTTGTCAAATTTATAAAGATCTTCCCTTTTTCAAAGAAATCATAACCTAACATACCGTTGATGTGATAGCCGTACTTTTGGGATAGCCCAGAGAGGTTGGTCAGGATCACGTTCATCTTTCCGATCCTTGTCCCCTGGATACGGAGGTCATTAATCTCCCCGAACAGCACCTCCTGGTTGGCGGATCCGGATCCCTGGAGTGAGGAGCGGCGCAGAATCGTGACCGTGTTCAGCACATTCTTTGAGCAACTGATATCAAGGACGTTCGACTCTGCTCCGGTATCGAGGCAGAAATCAAGAGTTTTATCCCCAATCTCCACCGCAACGGAGATCATGTTGCCATGCTCATCCACCCTGCCTGTGATGTCATAAACAATTTTTGACCCGGGAGATTTCAAACGGTTTCCAGCTTTGTCAATACGGTATAATTGCAATTCGTTGTTCCGTGAGTCGATCATGATCTCCATGTTTTTGATCATGTTCATTCCAAACAGACCAAACACCTGAACTCCCCGGCGGTTTTCAATATGACCCAGATTGGTCACCTCCGCATAGAGGTTTTCATAGGTGAAGTCTGAAAGTTTCAGGTTCTTCACCCTTACCCGGTAGGCTTTCCCTGTGGATCCGGTAATCCCTCCGCCAGCCACCTCATCGATCGGCATATAGTTCCGGAAATAGGTCTGGTTAAGTACAAGACTGGTTGAACCGGTATCCAGGATGAAATTTCCTATCTGGCCATCAATGATCGCCTCCAGCAACAGCAGCCTCCCGACTTTCTTCAACGGGATGATCACCGTCAGGATATTGCCCTGGGGATCTGTGACGATTCGCCCGGGAATGAGGATATTGACGGTGAAAAGGACATTGCCATCTTCATCGGGTGTTGTGATCAGGGGTTCATGAGGATACGTCCGGTAGGGGAATAGAAAAAGCACTGCCAGAAGAAAAGACATTACTTTATGGGATGGGGCTCGTGCAATGCTTCCCGAAGTCATAGCAGTAAGGTATAAGAATTCAGATTACCTTTCATTTCATGAATGTACTGAAGAGGGTGTAAAGGTAGAATATTTCCATAGATTTTTACAGACAAATGAATCGCATAAATATCACTATTTCGATTTTATTTCTAATTTTGCAAAAAAAAACTCATGGAAATCACGTTAATTATTTTAGCTCTCCTTGTTGGAGGGTTGGCGTTTCTGATGCTGAGAGCCTGGATGCGGATGAAGAACATCAAGGAGACACCTGAAAGCCAAAAAATTAAAATCCTCACAGATCAAAATTTCAAGAACCAGATAAAAGGCGGGGTGGTGCTGGTTGATTTCTGGGCAGCCTGGTGCATGCCTTGCAAACTGATGGTCCCCATCCTGAACCAGATCGCCGAAGACCCAGATAACAAAGCTGTGATTGCCAAACTGAATGTGGATGAGCAGCGCCGGACGGCAGCCGATTACGGGATCCGCAATATCCCCACCTCCATCATTTTCAAGAACGGGCGTGAGGTTGAAAGGATCGTCGGGGTCAAATCAATTGATCAGATCCGCAAGCATATCAGTAAGCATCTTTAATCACAGGGAAAACAGGAGGCGGGATTGGCTTAGACAACGTTCTCTTTTTCAAGATAGTCTAAAAATTCTTTTTTGTATTTGTTCCCGATCGGGATCTTCTGGCCCGCGATCATCACTGTGTTCCGTTCGATCCGTTCAATCTTGTCGAGGGAGATGATAAAGGATTTATGGACCCGCATAAATTGGTCAGTAGGCAGGATCTTCTCCATCTTCATGAAACTCATCAGGGTCATGATCCGTTCATTCGGCAGGTGTAGCCGGAGATAATCCTTCATTCCTTCGATATAGAGAATATTCTCCAGTTTCACTTTGTGCATGTGGTAATCGGCTTTGATGAAAATATAATCGGCCGGTGGTTTTACTGCGCTCTCCTGCATGCCGGCAGGTTGAGCCGGTTTTTCAGAGCGGATTTCCCTGCTGACTTTGGTGACTGCTTTCAAAAAGCGTTCAAAAGAGATCGGTTTGAGAAGATAGTCAGTGACATCGAGTTCATAGCCTTTGACTGCATAATTATCATAGGCCGAGGTGATGATGATCTTGGGCGGGTTCCGGAGGATCTCCAGCAACTGGATGCCGGTAAATTTTTCCATCTGGATATCGAGAAAGACCAGATCAGTTTTCCTGTCTCTCATGAATTCCAGCGCATCAATGGCATTGTCGAAGGTTGCCAGTAATTCAAGGTAAGGGATCCGGCTTACATACTCCCGCATCTTCTCAATGGCCAGCGGCTCATCGTCAACAATAATGCATTTAATATTCATAATAGTTTGATTTCAAGTAAGATCCTATACTGGTCATGCTCTTCATCAATCGAGAGCATATACTGACCCGGATAGATAAGCTCCAGTCGCCTGATTACATTGATCAGACCGATCCCTTTTCCAGGATCCTTTGGCTGGTTATGATGAGGATCCGTGAAATTTACCACTTCAAACCGGATCTCCCGGGGAAGAATCTTCAAATCCACTGTGATTGCCGGGATACGGTTTCCTTTTGATCCGTGTTTGAACGCATTCTCCACAAAGGGAATGAACAGCATGGGGGCAATCTCCTTCCCCCCTGGTGATCCGCTTACCTGAAAGCGGATGAATCCGGGGTCTTTATGCCTGATCCGCTGAAGCTCAATGAAATTGTTCAGATAATCCAGCTCTTTCTCGAGGGGGACTTTATCTGTGGTGGCTTCATAAATGAAATAGCGCATGATCTCGGAAAGCTTAACCACCGAGTCGGAAGCCTTGTCGGGGTCTTTCCTGATCAGGGTGTCGATGTTGTTCAGGGTGTTGAAAAGGAAATGGGGATTGACCTGACTGCGCAACAACGCCAATTCGCTTTTCCGGTTCTGGATCTCCAGTTCCGCCTTGTCCTGCTGCGACTGGATCCAGTAACGTGAAAGCTTGATCGCGGAGGCAAGCAGGATGACAAAACCCAGTGATATATAGATCATCAGCCCGGATCCGGAGAAATAGGTCATGCTCTCCTTCCAGTTGTCAAACTCGGAGTAGATCGCCGGATAAAGAATAAAGAAATTGATGGTCCATTCAATGAAGACCACGAGGGTAAAGGTGAGAATGAATGCAAGGATGAAGATCAGATACCTTTTCTTCAGCAGCATTTCAGGGATCAGGAAATAGATCAGGAAATAGGTGTAAAGGATATCAAGGGGGAGGGTGCCTAACAGCACTTCAAAGATCTCGAAGTAGTTGCTGTTTCTGTATCCATAGATAAATGTGAAGAAGCTGATGATAAACAGCCAGAACAGCACATGCAGCAAGGACCGGAGGAGTTTGTTTCGTAACATAGGCAGCAATGTTACAAAAATAGGTGTTTTGCATGAAAAAGTTTGGATCAACTTCGGGTTTCCATATATATACCCGGGAGATCGATCGAGTAATCCATTTTCCCTATTTTTGGTGTTCGTTTGAACAGGGTAACCTTTAGAAACAGATATGAAACAGTCCTTTGCTTGGAAATCGTTTGATCTGGTAAAACGATCTGACGATTATGTGATCTACCGGGGAGACTCCCCCTTGCTGACAACAGGTGGCCATGAAGTGGCCCATCCCAATGGACGGCTTCTGAAGCATCTTCTTACCGATCTGCTCCTGGCTTCTCCCGATGATCCGGTTGTTTCATTACAGCTCCTTGAGATCCAGCGTGATATCCTGGAGCAGGGGGATGATCCGGTGGAAAGGAAGATGAACGGGATCATTGCATCCGACCCTTTCATGGTGGTCAAAACAGGAGGAGGAGGTCCGAAAAAGAGCGGAGCCAAACCTCTCGGAGAGGAGGAGCTGAGTCTTTCGTTTTGGGTCTTCTCAGAACTCCTTGCCAATGTAAATGCCTTTTTCGAGGAGCGGATCAAACAGGATGACCTGACCGAGGAGGCAGAAACGCCTTTTGCTGACGTGATCAGGAAGGCCTATGCAGGTTGTACCGCGGAGCAGAAAAGCGCGGTTCTCTATCTTTTCGGGGAGCATGACCCCGGGCTTGTCCTGCCTCTTTTCCTTGTGATGAACCGGATATCTCCTGCCGAGTATGCAAAAGGGATGATCGCGTTGACAGGAGGGCATCCCAAGGATCATTCCTTTGCCTCCATCCAGAATGAATCGGCTGCTATCCGCGATTATATCCATGCCGCTGAATCAGCTCCGAATCCTTCGGAGGAACTTGAAAAGATGATCCGGCGCGGGGAGAGCAACCAGCTGGAGTTTAAATCCACCCTTCGATGGGACCTGCGCCAGGGGAAGACGGCTCAGTACATTGAGCGTGCCGTGCTGAAAACCATCTCAGCGTTCCTTAATTCAGACGGGGGAAGCCTTGTGATCGGTGTGAGGGATGACGGGTCGGTGGAAGGGATCGAGAGTGACAGGCTCCAGACCGATGACCGTTGGCTGCTCCATTTCTGGATGCTGATCCGCACCTGTTTCGGTCGCGATGTCACCCCATACATCCAAACACGGCTGGAGCAACTCGATGGAAAAACGGTTTGTCTGATTGAATGTTCCAAAAGCCTTCATCCGGTCTTTTTACGCCAGCCCAATTTTGACGAAGAGTTCTACATCCGGATTGGTCCGGCCAGCAATGCCATGACCGTCAGCGAGGCTCTGAACTATATCCGGGATCATTTTACTGAAGCCTGATCACCAGGCAGTGGGGCCTGAATGGAAGGGGTCAGGCTGGAAAGGAGAACTATAAAAAGCGCCTCCCGTGAAGGGGGTGCCTATGGGTGTATAAGGGGTCCCCATAAAGGGCGAATACCCTTTGGTGTATCCGAAACCAGCCTGAATATGCACGTTGTCTGAGATCCTGTAATCGGCATTCAGGTAGATCCCGTAAGGTTCATTTTGAGTGTAGGGATTGTAAAAACGGCTGTTGTCGGTGATAGTGAACTCTTTAAACCCCGCCCCTGAAATGGTCAGTTTGTCGGTGACACGGTAACTTCCCTCGAGGTACAGGATGGCCCTGGTGAAGTTTGCATCGTATGTGGAAGAGCCTTCGGTGGAGAACCACGGCCGGTAGTCAAACAGGCTGGTGTTGGCAATGGCCAGTCCGCCCCTAACAGAGAACCTTGGGGAGACCCTGTAGGTCAGTGTGGGTGCAATATAGGTGGTGAGCCCGGATCCAAACCAGGAGGAGGTGGAAAACTGGGTGCCGATGGTCACATTGGTTTGCAGCCGTTTGGCAGGGATGGGGAGTGTAATTCCTGAATCAGGGCCGGCGGAAGGCGGTAGCGTATCAGTTGTCAGATCCTGTGCATGGAGAGAAAGGGTGGCAACAAGCAGCCAAGCGATGCAAACCGTTTTTTTCATACAGGAAGGGTTCCTGCAAAGATAGGATTTTTTCAGATGAAGACCATGTTGTCTTTTGCAGTGATCTTTTCGCAGTATTTGCAACGGAGTTTCAACTCTTTTTTATCAATCACGTTGAAAAAGGTCTCCATCTCTTCGTGGTTTGTAATGCAGTTGGGATTGAAGCACTTCACGATCTTTTCGACTTTATCGGGGATCTTGACCTGCTTTTTCTCCGTGACGTTGAAATCGCGAATCACAATCAGGGTGGCGGAGGGGGCGACCAATGCGATCTTGTTGATCTCTTCGGGGACAAAAAACCGGTTGCTCACCTTGATGATCCCCTTTTTCCCCATCTTCTGGCTTTCGAGGTTGGTTGCCAGCAGCAACTGGTTGGGATATTCGGTCAGGTTCAGGATTCGGATCACCTGAAACACGCTTTGAGAGGGGATATGATCAATCACGGTTCCATTCTCGATAGCTGAAACCTTTAACTCTTTCCTGATTTCTTTCTGGGCCATTGGGATGGTCTGTTTGATTATGCTACGACACCTAAGATGGAAGCCAGCAGGGCCTGGCGGACGAAGACCCCGTTGAGGGCCTGAGTGAAATAGTAAGCCATTGGGTTTGAATCCACGTCGATGGCAATTTCATTCACCCTTGGGAGGGGGTGAAGAATCTTCAGATTCTCTTTGGCCTGATCCAGCATCTGCTTCCTGAGGACATATGAATTCTTGACTTTCTCATAATCGATCGGATCGGAGAACCGCTCCTTCTGGATCCGTGTCATGTAGATGATATCCGCTTTTGGCACCACCTCCTGCAGATCGGTGTATTGATAATATGATAGTTTTTTGTCCTTAATATGCATTTTTACCGAGCTGGGAAGTTTCAGCGCTTCCGGGGATACCAGGTGAAAAGTTGTATTGTAGTTGCAGAAGGCCATCACCAGCGAATGCACCGTCCTGCCGTATTTCAGGTCACCGACAAACGCGATTTCGAGGTTATCAAGCCGCCCTTGTGTTTTCCGGATGGAATAGAGGTCCAGCAGGGTTTGGGTAGGGTGCTGGTTGGCTCCGTCGCCTGCATTGATGATCGGTACGGAGGCTACTTCACTGGCAAACCGGGCGCTCCCTTCCCTGGGATGACGCATGATAATGATATCGCTATAGTTGCTGATGGTACGGATGGTGTCTCTCAGCGATTCCCCTTTTTGCAGGCTGGTGCTGGCTGGTTCGGAGAAGCCGATCAGTTGGGCGCCGAGACGTGAGGCCGCTGACTCGAAGCTTAGCCGGGTACGTGTGGATGGCTCAAAAAAGAGGGTGGCTACCACAAACTCCTCCAGGATCCGCTGTGTCGGCTGCCGCTCAAAATCTTCGGCCAGGTCCAGGATCCTGATGTGCTCCTCAGGGGTGAAATCTGTAATTGATATCAGGCTTTTGTTTTTCATTGACATACGGTTGAACCGAACAAATATAAAAAAGGCCGTTGAGAAACGGCCTTTTATGTTAGTTACTTTTCACAAGTTCGTGTCACTTTTTCTTCTTCAATTTGAATTTCTTGATAAAGTCGCCGAGTATGAGATCCAGGTTGGGTTGTCCGATCTCCTGGAGGTCATAATAGACACGGGTATTCGGCTTTTTGATCTTGATCAGCCGGTTGAGGTCAATCGGAGTGGCGATGACCACCGCGTCGCATTTGGCTTTGTTGATGGAGGCTTCCAGGTCTTTGACCTGCTGATCGCCGTAGCCCATAGCCGGGAGCAGTTGTCCGATGTTCGGGTAGATCCTGAAGGTTTCAGCTAATTTCCCTACAACAAAGGGGCGGGGATCCACCAGTTCGGCAGCACCATATTTCTCCGCTGCCACCACACCGGCTCCGATCTTCATCTCCCCGTGTGTGAGGGTGGGGCCATCTTCGATGACCAGCACCTTCTTCCCTTTGATCAGTTCAATGTCATCCACACTGATGGGGGAAGCGGCATCCACGACGATCGCGTTCGGATTCACCTTACGGATGTTGTCGCGAACCGTCTTGATGTTCTCCGGATAGGCGGAGTCGATCTTGTTCAGGACCACCACATCGGCAATTCTCAGGTTCACCTCTCCGGGATAATAACTCAGTTCTGCCCCGGGGCGGTGGGGATCGGCCACCGTCACCATCAGGTCGGGTTTATAGAAGGGGAAATCGTTGTTTCCGCCATCCCAAAGGATCACATCACATCCGCCGGGGTCTTTTTCCGCGGCGCGCAGGATCGCTTCGTAATCCACACCGGCATAGATAACGTTTCCACGAACCACGTGAGGTTCATACTCCTCCATCTCTTCGATGGTGCATTTGTGTTTGGCCAGATCCTGAATGGTGGCGAAGCGCTGTACCTTCTGGGCAACCAGGTTGCCGTATGGCATCGGGTGCCGGATAGCTACCACCTTCAACCCTTTTGCCATGAGGATCTCAATGATCCTGCGGGATGTCTGGCTTTTCCCGCAGCCTGTCCGGGTAGCACCCACGGCAATCACCGGCTTGGTGCTTTTGATCATGGTGTCTTTGGGCCCGAGCAGGAGGAAATCTGCTCCGGCGGCATTGACCATGGCACTGATATTCATCACATGATGGTAGGGGACATCGCTGTATGCAAAATTGCAGATGTCGACCTTGAATTTCTGGATCAGCTTGGGCAGCTCTGCCTGGGCATAGATGGGGATTCCCTTAGGATAGAGTTTTCCGGCAAGCTCGGCCGGGTACTTTCGCCCATCGATGTCGGGTATCTGTGCGGCAGTGAAGGCAACAACATTGAAATCGGGATTGTTCCGGTAGTAGGTGTTGAAGTTATGGAAGTCCCTTCCTGCAGCGCCAATGATAATGACGTTCTTTTTCATTAAAACCTCGCTTTTTTAAATAATGAGTGACTGTATATAATTTGCAAACCTAACTCTTTTTGACAAATTCCCCAAACGCACATGTTAAAATCAATGAACTCTTTACCTTTGCAGCACAACAACAGGATATGATCGAAGAGAGAATCAAATCGCATTGCGTGGCTGCCGTCAGGGAACTCTATGGGCAGGAAATATCGCCCGAAAGCATTGGTTTTGAACGGACAAAGAGGGAGATAGAGGGTGATTTCACGGTGATCGTATTTCCGCTGGCAAAGTTATCCAGGAGGTCGCCTGAAGTTACCGCAACTGAAATTGGTGACTATCTGAAAGAGCATGAACCGGAGATTTTAGACTATCATGTGATCAAAGGGTTTCTGAACCTTATCCTGACAGAGGGGTTCTGGCTCAATTTCCTGGAGGGAGAGGCCCGGAAGTCGGATTTTGGCAGGTTTCCAGATCGGAACTCAGCTCCCGTCGTTGTGGAGTTTTCCTCCCCCAATACAAACAAACCCCTCCATCTGGGCCATATCCGGAACAACCTTCTTGGCGACAGCATTGCCAGGATCCTGGCAGCAAACGGTTATGGGGTGCGTAAGGTCAACCTGGTCAACGACCGGGGGATCCATATCTGCAAATCCATGGTGGCGTACCTGAAATGGGGCGGCGGCGAGACTCCCGCTTCCTCCGGGATCAAAGGAGACCATCTTGTCGGGAGATTTTATGTTCTTTTTGAAAGGCATTACAGGGAGGAGATCCGTGAGCGGATCGCTTCAGGTTTGACGGAGGCGGCGGCGGCAAAAGGGGCCGGTCTGATCCGGGAAGCACAGGAGATGCTCCGGTTGTGGGAGGCCCGGGATCCGGAAACGATCCGGCTGTGGCAAACCATGAATGGCTGGACTTACGAGGGCTTTGACAGGACTTACGAACGCCTGGGCGTGACGTTCGACCGGATCTATTACGAGAGTGAGACCTACCTGCTGGGAAAAGAACTGGTGAAAGAGGGAGTGAAGAAAGGGGTGTTTTTCAGGAAAGATGACGGAAGTGTCTGGGTGGACCTGACCGGGGATGGGTTGGATGAGAAACTCCTGCTCCGTGCCGATGGCACATCGGTTTACATTACACAGGATCTGGGTACGGCAGAACAGCGGTTTGAGGAATACCATCCTTCACGGATGATCTATGTGGTTGGCAATGAGCAGATCTATCATTTTGATGTGCTGAAGCGTGTGTTAATGATGCTTGGTAAACCATCTGCAGAGGCCATTTACCATCTCTCTTATGGGATGGTGGAGCTCCCGGAGGGGAAGATGAAATCGAGGGAGGGGAGTGTGGTGGATGCCGATGACCTGATGGATGAGATGCGGCGAACGGCGGAAGAGATCACACGCGAGCTTGGTAAGGCAAACGATTTCCCGGAGGATGAAGCCCGTTCCCTTTTTGAGATCATCGGAATGGGTGCCCTCCACTATTTTATCCTGAAGGTGGACCCGAAGAAGAACATGCTGTTTGATCCCAGGGAATCCATCGATTTTAACGGGAATACCGGCCCGTTTATCCAGTATACGTATGCGAGGATCCAATCGCTGCTAAGAAAGGCCACGGATGCTGGATACCATCCCGAGGGCCCGGGATCTTCGCTGCGCTTCGAGATACCAGATACCGGTAATGCAAAATACGAAAGTCAGAATCCAGAACCCGAAACCCGAAACCTGAAACCTGAAACCCGAAACCTTCTTCCACAGGAACGCGAAGTTGTCAGCCTTCTGTACCAGTACCCTTCCACTGTGGCGCAGGCGGGTGAGGAGCTGAGCCCGGCATTGGTTGCGAACTACCTTTTCGATCTTGCCAGGGAGTTCAACCAGTTTTACCAGGAGATCCCTGTTTTGCGGGAAGAGGATGACCTCAAGGTGGCATTCCGGCTGATGCTATCTGCCGTCGCCGGGGAGGTGATCCGGAAAGGGATGGGATTGCTGGGAATTGTGGTACCTGATAGGATGTAACAGCCGGCAGTAGGTTGTAGGGTCAAGGCATGCCTTGACCCACATTTTTAGAAAAAAAAGAGCGGCTCAAACAAGCCGCTCTTTTTCGTTTATGTAGGGTCAAGGCACGCCTTGTCACTACTTCTTGATGAATTTCATGTTAGAGGTTCCCTGTGCAGTGGTGACACGGAGGAAATAGATCCCACTGGCGAGGTTACTGACATCCAGTTTTGTATCAGCACCCATGTAAACTACCTTTCCGCTGAAATCGGTGATCTGGACCGCGGTGATGGTGTTGTCGGACTGGATGGTGATGAAGTTCTGGGCAGGATTCGGATAAACCATAACGCTGGTTTTTGAATTCTCGTCAATCCCTACGCCAGCTACAACCAGTTCCACGGGAACATCGAGGCTCGGGGTCACCGGGTCGTTGCTTTGGAAACGGATGTAAGCGTTGTAAAGGCCCGGATCCAGTTCAGTGGCATCATAGCCGACATCAATGTCTTCGCTGACCAGCGGAGGCAGGGTGCCAGACATCGGGTCGATAGAGAGCCACTGGAAGATCGGATCTCCCGAGAGGTTGGCGCGGATATTCCAGTTGTACATCAGGGAAGGATTGCTTCCGAGGTGTGTCCAACCCACGCCGGTGCTCAGGAAGTCACCATTGGTGTTGTAGTTGGCTCCGTCGTCGGTTCCGGGGATGTAGATAGAAGCAGTGGTTTGGGTGAACTCATACCCAACCCAGAGATCTTCACCGGTGACCATGACAGGAGTTGTGAGGGTGACCGTATACCAGGAGGCTCCCGGAGGTGTGAAGGCCTGTTCGTATAGAAGCATTCCGGGTGCAAAGGCATCACCCATACCGTAAATCTTCAGGTTCATCTCATTGCTTCCGGAGGTGTTCAGGTCGTTGATGTAAACTTCAACGGAAACCAGTTCCATACCGGCATAGGGCAGGGTCATGGCGCCAGGGAAACGGGCGGCTACCGTTACCGTGACAGGGACAGTGTTCCAGCCAATGGCGCTGGCATTGTCTCCGTCATAGTGCAGGACTGCGGTGGGATCGGTTAAAGGATCTCCGCCTGGAACAGGGGTTGGATCAGCCGAAACACCGGCAACCGGGTTTTTAATGGAGTAGCTGCTGGTTGCTCCCGGTGTTATAGGAGTGGAAACAATAGCGTCAATGTCATAGACAATGTTCGCATTCCAGTTCAGATCTGATTCTCCCGTGTTCTGAACGTTCAGCATATCGCCGGCGGTTCCGCCTGCTACCACCCAGTTGCTGAGCATATCAGGAGTAACGGTGATCTCGGGATCGCCGCCTCCACCCGTCTGGGTGTAATTCACGTCATCAAAATAATATTTTGGGTTGTCTGATCCCTGGGCTCCGGCAAAGAAGTCCACACCGCCAAGCTGATTGGTTCCGGTGGTGCCGCTGGCCTGGTAACTGAAGGGCCATTCATAGACTTCCGTGCCGTCAATGTAAAGGATACAGTTGTCGGCATCGATGTCGATGAGGTGTTTTACTTCAAACCAGGTGTCTTTCGGGTAGTTGCCGTTGATGGTGGCGCCGCCGACTTCAAGGTCAAAGGTGCCGTCGGTGTTCAGGTAGCACTCCATGGCCCATTCGTTGCCTGGTGCTTCAAAGTGCTGGATATTATAATATCCGGCATAGTTGGTTTCAATGTACATCCACCACGACAGCTCAAACTGACCGGAAGTTTTGTTTCCCAGTTTCAGGATAAGGTCGGTGGCTGAACCTGTCTCGTCAACAAGTGCTGATTTGGATGGAGAAGAGGCAAAGTCATCTACCACCATAGCGTCCTGGCCGGTTCCCGGAAGGTTTTCCCAGGTGGCATACCAGGTGGGGTTTGTTTCAGCGAGGTAATCCCCAACTGAATAAGCTTCCATGTCATCTTCGAAAAGGACGGTCTGGGCAAAAGATCCAGCTCCCATGAAAAAGATGGCAAGTAACAAAAGATAAACTTTTTTCATAAGGCACAATTTTTAATGAATAATTACTATTTGGTTTGCTGAATAATTCCAAGTTATTCCCAACAAATTTACAAAGTTTTTAAAAGGAACTCCTTTTTTTTCGACAAATTCATGAGATTTTTTTAAAAAATGATCAGGGATATACAATGGAAAGAATGGTGAGATGGTAAGATCCTGCCTCTCCTCCGATCTTGAACAGCGCATAGGGAGTGAATGCATTTCCTTGAGAATCAATATTGCAGTCGCCACTGGCACCCACGTAATCCACTCCGTTATTCCGGCAGGCAAACTGCATGGATTTCCATCCAAGTGTAGGCATCACGGGAGGATCTCCGGGTTTGCCATGGGATACATCCCGGATCAGGTCTCTCACCTGTTCCCTGAAAGCACTCATGTCGCTTGGGTCGGTCTCCGCGAGTGTTTTTTCAATGGCCATGGCAAACAGATATCCGATATCGTAGAATTGTGCATTGTATGAATACACCTCCTGATGGTAGCGGTCCATCAGTTCAGCCTGAAAACACTGATAGGGTCCAGAAGCCGTATCGGCAGAGGGCATGGCTCCGAAGTTCTTTGGATGCCCATTGACCTCTCCGATCATGATGTCAACCGGTGCAAGCAGGAGCGCGGATGAAAAAAGCCCGTCTGAAATGATAAATGTCGTGTTTTCAATCCCATCAGCACCCAGCCCGGATAACCGTGTGAGGAATTCAGTATAAATTTCGGGATTTAGCATGGAGATGAAAATGGCTTCCGGGTTGCCTGAGAGGAGCTGGTCCAGTTTGGCGGTATAATCCGGGTCATTTTCGAGAAATTGGACCGTGGCAGAGACTCCCCCTTCAAATGCTTCCTGGAAGGCAGATGCGAGATTTCCTGAGTAGAGGTCTCCTCCCTCCGTCGCGATGGCTACTGTGTTGAGGCCGTATAGTGTGGCTTGCCTGGTCAGCACGATTGCTTCAAATTCGTCGGGTGGGCAGAGCCTGGAAAAGTAAGGCGAGATTCCGCTGAGGGTTCCGCTGGTGGCTGAACCCGAAAGCACCGGATATCCTCCGGGAATGGCGACCTGCTCCACCACCCCTTTGGTGGATGAAGAGAAAGAGGTGATGAACCCGACAAGGTTTTCCGCTGAGGCAACGATCGTACTGGCTGCTTCAGCTGCGGCCGTTTCCCGGTTGGCCCCCTCGGAACTCCTGACCATCAGTTCGATCCTGTATCCGGGACCGACGCCTCCTGCTTCGTTGATCTCATCGATCGCGGTCCGGAGCGCTTTTTCCCGCTGGGGACCCTTGTCCTGGTCCATCGGAAGGATGACTCCGAGCGTAAACGTTGGGACCGGTTCAATTTGGGCTTGCTTGTCTTTTTTGCATGCAGTGAAGCTGACCAAAGCCGTCAGGCAGATCATGACAAGGGTAAGTGAGAGTGTCCTCATATGGTTTAGATTTAATCTGTAAATATATGAAATTATCTGGAAAGCATTTTCCGGATTTACATGAAAGCGTTGTATCGACTAGATTTCGTACCTTTGCCACTCTTTTTTACAACTACATTAAATTATGTTTGAAGGATTAAGCGATAAACTGGAAAAAGCGTTCAAGGTTCTCAAAGGACATGGGCATATCACAGAGATCAATGTTGCCGAAACGTTGAAAGATGTAAGGAAAGCCCTTCTGGATGCGGACGTCAGCTATAAAATTGCCAAGCAGTTCACGGATGATATCAAAGAGAAGGCGTTGGGACAGAATGTGCTGACAGCTGTATCCCCCGGGCAACTGATGGTCAAGATTGTCCATGACGAGCTGGTTACGTTGATGGGGGGAGGGCAGTCGGAGATCAACCTGAAGGGCGACCCGGCGATCGTGCTGATCGCTGGGCTTCAGGGCTCAGGAAAGACAACCTTCTCGGCCAAGCTGGCTAATCACCTGAAGACGAAAAGGAATAAAAAAGTGCTGCTGGTTGCCGGAGACGTATACCGTCCTGCCGCCATTGACCAGATCAAGGTGCTGGGAGAACAGATTGGTGTACAGGTATTTACTGAAGATGGGAATCTGGAGCCGGTGAAAATTGCCAAGAATGCAGTGAAGTATGCCCGGGAATACGGCTACCAGATGGTGATCATCGATACTGCAGGTCGGCTGGCGATTGATGAAGAGATGATGAAGGAGATCGCGGCGATCAAGCAGGCGGTCAACCCGCAGGAGATCCTCTTCGTAGTGGATTCGATGACAGGCCAGGATGCCGTAAACACTGCCAAGGCATTCAACGACCTGCTTGATTTCACCGGGGTTGTCCTTACCAAGCTTGACGGAGATACCCGTGGCGGTGCGGCACTCAGCATCAAATCGGTGGTGAACAAACCGATCAAGTTTGTGGGGATCGGGGAAAAAATGGATGCCCTGGATGTGTTTTATCCGTCCCGTATGGCCGACCGCATCCTGGGGATGGGGGATATTGTCTCCTTGGTTGAGAAGGCCCAGGAGCAGTATGACGAGGAGGAGGCGAAACAGCTCCAGAAAAAAATTGCTAAAAACCAGTTCGATTTTAATGATTTCCTCTCCCAGATAAGGCAGATCAAGAAGATGGGGAATGTGAAGGATCTGATGGGCATGATCCCCGGGATGGGAAAAGCGATCAGGAACCTCGACATCGACGACAATGCCTTCAAGGGGATCGAGGCCATCATCTACTCCATGACGCCGCTCGAACGGTCAGATCCCACGGTTATGAACGGAAGCCGCAGGAAAAGGATAGCTGAGGGGTCCGGTTCAACGATACAGGATGTGAACCGGTTGCTAAAGCAGTTTGAAGACACCCGGAAGATGATGCGGATGATGACCACCGGGAAAAACCGCAACATGGCACAGATGATGCGGAATATGAAGAGGCCGTAGGGAACGGGCGGACAGGCGGACAAGCGGACAAGACAAGAAAATACGGAAATACAAAAATACGAAATACGGAAATATGGTTTTACTTGACGGAAAAGAGCTGGCTGCGACAATAAAAATAGAGATCGCAAAAGAGGTGGCAGAGATGATCGACAAGGGAGAACGGGCGCCCCACCTCGCGGCTGTGCTGGTGGGAGAGGACCTGGCCAGCCAGACCTATGTGGCATCCAAGGAGAAAAACAGCCGCGAGGTGGGGATCATCTCGTCGGTCTACCGTTATCCCGACACGATCAGGGAAAAGGAATTGCTGGAGGTGGTCGACTTTCTGAACCTGGATCCTGAAATTGACGGTTTCATTGTACAGTTGCCCCTTCCCGCCCATATCGACGAGCAGAAAGTCATCGAACGGATCAGCCCCTCCAAGGACATCGACGGCTTCCATCCGGAAAACCTGGGCAGGATGATGCTCGGTTTGCCCACCTTCCTCCCGGCTACACCCATGGGCATCATGACACTGCTGGAACGTTACCGGGTGGAAACAGCAGGGAAGCACTGTGTTGTCCTCGGACGAAGCCATATCGTGGGAACTCCGGTCAGCATTCTTCTTTCCCGGAAAGCCTCCCCCGGAAACTGCACTGTCACCCTTTGCCACAGCTATACGAAAAACATCGGAGAGACCACCCGTACTGCCGATATCCTGATTGTAGCCATGGGAAAACAGCACTTTGTTAAAGAGGAGATGGTGAAAAAAGATGCAGTGGTGATCGATGTGGGTATGCACCGGATTCCGGATGATTCAAAGAATTCGGGATTCCGTCTCACCGGGGATGTGGATTTCGACAAGGTATACAAAAAATGCAGTTTTATCACCCCTGTTCCGGGCGGCGTTGGGCCCATGACCATCGTATCGCTGTTGCAAAATACGCTGAAAGCAAGAAAAGCCATTCGCTATTAGCTATTGGCCATTAGCCATTAGCCAAAAGCCAATAGCAATAAAACCCGGCATCCGGCATCTGCCATCCGGTATCCGACATCCAACTTCACATGACCCAGAAGGAACTCCTTGAATCCGGCAAAGTGCTTCCCGTGATGGAGGAATTTCTTTCCTTGCAGGGAGAGGGGTATCATACCGGAGAAGCAGCCTGGTTTATCCGGATCGGGGGATGTGATGTGGGTTGCTCCTGGTGCGATGTGAAGGAGTCGTGGAACGCCGATCTCTTCCCTCCCGTGGATACCGATTCCGTGGTGCAGAAAGCGTTACAGTCAGGTGTGAATGCCGTGATCGTAACCGGCGGAGAACCTTTGCTATACAATCTCGATTATCTGTGCGAACAGTTGAAGGCCCAATCGGCAGTAGGCAGTCGGCAGTCAACAGTGGGCAGTCAAATAGCCATACCCAACATCCAACATCCAATATCCAATATCCCCGATCTCTCAACTCCCATCCGGACCTTTCTCGAAACCTCCGGCTCTCAGCCATTATCCGGGAGCTGGGACTGGATATGTCTGTCGCCAAAACAGGATTGGCCTCCTCTGGAAGAGTTTTACCGCATCACCCATGAGTTGAAAGTAATCATTCATACGGAAGAGGATTTCAACTGGGCGGAACAACAGGCATCGAAAATGCATATTGGCGCCCATCGGTTTTTACAGCCTGAATGGAGTCAGCGTAACCATGTGCTTCCTCTGATCATCCGGTACATCGAAGAACATCCCTCGTGGAGGTTGTCGCTGCAGGCGCATAAGTATATCGGGATACCGTAGATGGTGCCGTGGTGCCGTGGTGGTATGGTGAAATAGCGAAATAGTGAAGTAGCGAAATAGCGAAATAGCGAAATTTTA
>Ga0208828_1000265_pt1 | contig 23838 bp, 25 predicted proteins | sample Kivu_160m_FD_185487 | JGI IMG/M metagenome (GOLD analysis project Ga0208828, IMG submission 185487) | Freshwater microbial communities from Lake Kivu, Western Province, Rwanda to study Microbial Dark Matter (Phase II) - Kivu_160m (SPAdes)... | ecosystem: Environmental > Aquatic > Freshwater >... | reverse complement strand
ATCTTGTAGTAGGCATTCCCAAGATTATAATACAACTCACTGCTCTCAAATCCATTAGCCAGGACACTTTCGTATTGCTGAATCGCATCGGCATAATTCTCCGCTAAATAAGATTCATTACCCTTTTGAAAGTAAAAATCGGCTGAGCCCTCGGCCAGACTGTTAACAGTTAGCAGTAGGCTCAGGATCAATCCCCAGATTATGCTAAGCTTCATCCCTAAATTACCTTTATCAGCCGGTCAATTAATGTGGATATTTCACTAATCAGGTTCTGACTTTCACTCTCGGTCACTTCAACTGGCAGAAAGCGCCGCTGTTCTAATGCATTCAACACTTGATTGACTCTTTCAATCAATTCCGGATCAACTTGCTGTTTCTGGAGGGCACGCTGAATTTCCTTAGGACCGATCCCAGAGTTCGGCAGTCCCAGGCGATCAGTGATAAAACCGCTTAGGGCGCGGTCGCAGGAGCTAAACACCGCGGCGGATTGACCCACTTGCTCTTGCGCCGCTTTGATCCAGCCGTGAGCCCGAGTGAAAGCCCGCCAGCGTCGGGCGAAAAGACTATTAGTCTCCAGCTTATCTGCCCACCAGCGAAAAACAACACTAAAGACTATGAGCAAGAGTGATAAACTGTTAATTAACCAGAACCAGTAGCTATTCAAAACGGAAGTCCCGACACGCTGCCAGTTGGGATTGTCGCGGACAATAAAGCGAATGTCACTGCCTATTAATGAAATTTCTTCCTTCCGAAAACCGGCACCCTGAGCGGCTAACTTCTCATCCGCAGGCTTGACGGTCACGTTGAATCCAGCCGCCGTGCTGGTCTGATAACGTCTACTGACGGGATTAAAATATGCAAATGGCAGCGGAGGGATTTGCAACGCGCCACTGCTGCGGGGGATTAACACATATTCGTAAGCGACCGCTCCCCGAATTGATTTTCCTTTATTATTAATCGTACGCCTGACGCTCGGCTCGAATAATTCTACATTAGCCGGCAGGTTCAACACCGGTAATTGGACGGTATTAATATTCCCCGAACCCGAAATTGTATACCGCAGAGTCAGAGCCTGATCCTGTCGGGTTTGCAGGGTATCAATCCGACTTTCAATTACATAAGAACCAACTGCCCCATTAAAACTTTTCGGCTGACCTTGCACCGGCAGTTCCAGCACTTGCACTGAAACCGGTGCCGAGCGGACTTCAACCATTTTGGTATCGCTAAAAAAGGGATCGCTGAAAAAGGAATCATTAAAAAAATCATCAAACATCGAGCGGCGCCGCTGACGGGGCACCAGCACTTCACAGGTAATTACCATCGGATCAATTACCAAATCCCCCGTAGTAGTCGGGAAAAGTGCCAATCGGCGGATGGTTGCTTTTTTATAAGCTATCCCATTCACCACCACATTCTCGACGATCGGTGTGCGGTCTTCGGGAAATTGCTCCATCCAAAAACCTTTGGCATCCGGTAATTTCTGGGGTGAATAGGTTCGTACATTTTGATAATAAAGCTCGAAACTGACCAGCAGCTCTTCACCTTTATATACTGTTGATTTGGCAATATTAGCTTTTAAAAATATATCCTTCGCCGGAGTTGTGACCGGCGGACCCGGGGCAGGAGTCGCTGGCGAACCAGGAGCCGGTTGGACCGTCTGCGGTGCAGAATTAACTGTTACAGTAATCGGCGCGGTCTGATATACCTTGCGCCGATAGACAATTTTAACCGGCGGAATTGACAGCTGACCGGCGTGTGTCGGCGCCAGGCGCCATTGCACCTGCTTACTCGCACTCATCGCGCCGTTGATAATCTGAATATTGCTGGATTGAGCAGGACCAGAAATAATAATAAAGTCTTCACTTTCGGGAGCCGGAACATTGGGAAAATCACTGGTACCTTCGATAGTAACGGTAAAAGTCAGCATATCCGTTAAATTGATAACATTGCGATCTACTGCCACCTGGACGGTGATTTCCTCAGCCCAACTGAGTTGCCAACCTGTTAAAAGCCCGATAATTAAGTAGCGGATCGCCAGGTTCATTGTAATCGCCTTACCAGTCCTTCTCTCTTTTAATCCCGGTATATTTAATTTTCATGCGTTCCTGCATCAGTTTTTTTTCATTGTCTTTGAGCGCATCTAAAATTTGAGCCGCCTCCTCTTTACTCTTTTGCTGTTCCTGGCGTTGCTGAGCCGGTTGCTGCTCCCGGGATTGTTGCTGTTGTTCCTGCCGCTGGGGTTGATTTTGCTGCGATTGGTTTGGTTGATGCTGTTGTTGTTTTTGCTGTTTTTGATCCGATTGATTCGGTTGCTGTTGGGACTGGTTTGGCTGTTGCTGGAGCAGCTGCCGTACCAGCTCAAAATTATGCTTGGCGTCAAAATCATGCGGATTTAATTCGATTGCCCGTTGATAAAACTTCAGACTCTCCTCAAGGCGGTTTGATTTAAACAGGGCATTGCCTAAATTGTAAAAGGTAGCCGATTTCTGCAGTGGATCTTTGATTGCCAGGGCTTGTTCGAATTCGCGAATCGCATCTTCCACCTGATCGGATTTATAAAGTGCCGATCCCTTACCATAATGTGCCTCTTCCCAATCGGGATGCTGAGCCAGAATCCGATCGTATTTCTTGATTGCCTCGGCATAGCGACCGGCATCATAAAGTGCGCGGGTTTCATCCCCTGCGAAAACCGGAATCACCAGCAACCAAATTAAAATAACTGAAATGATTTTGCCACTCATAACCAATTCACTTTTCACTGAGTACCTTGACTATTTTACCCTTATCGGTTAGAAACAGCTCCAGCATCACCAAAACAATGGCTATTAATAAAAAGATTTGATAGCGGTCCTGATAATCACTATACTCGTGAGAACGGATATCTTTTTGCTCAAGTTTGATGATTTCATTGTAAATCTTGGTAAAGACATCACCATCATTCCTGAGATTATAATATTTTCCCCCGGATTGAGTCGCAATCTCCCGCAGCACATCCTCCTCCAGAGCAGAGGTCACAACCCGTCCGGAGCGATCACGCTTAAATTCCAAACTGCCACTCGGCGGATTGGCAATCGGAATTGGAGCACCAGTTATCGTGCCCACTCCAACGGTGTAGATTACCACTCCCTCATCGCGCACCCGCTGGAGTGTCTCCTGCAGATTACCTTCCTGATCTTCACCATCGGAAATCAGCACGATCACCTTATGCTTTTTTTCCTTGACCCTGAAAGCATTTAAGGCAGTCTGGATGGCATCGGCAAAGGCGGTACCCTGAGTCCCGATTATTTCGGTATCAATTATATCCAGGAAGATCTTCGCCGCACTATAATCCAGGGTTAAGGGGCATTGCAGGTAACTAATGCCGGCAAAAGCCACCAAACCGATCCGGTCACCACGCAGCTGGTTAATAAATTTACCTGTCTCGTATTTTGCCCGCAACAGACGGTTAGGTTTGACATCTTCAGCGTTCATACTTAATGAGGTGTCAAAAGCCAGGATAATATCAATACCGCGTCGCTTGACTTCGATCAGCTTTTTACCCACTTTCGGGCCAATTAACGCAATCCCCAGGAAAAGCAGTGCCCCACTAAACAACAGTTGTTTGGTGCACCGCACTCTCGGTCGGTAGCCATCCATTAATTTGTTTAACAGCTGCCGGTCGGCAAATTGTTCCAATCCTTTACGCCGCCGCCGATTGTAATGCAGTTGAATGCCGATCATCACCAAAATCAAGCCAAAAACCCAGAGATATTGCAGCTGCCCAAACTTTACCATCAGGGTACCTTCCGCAAGACGACCATACCCCAGACACCACTTAAAACAATCAGCAATAAACCGGGTAAGAGCAGGTAGGGATAGAGATCGTGGTAATTAGTATACTCCTTAACTTTCACTTCAGTCTTTTCCATCTGACTAATTTCATCATAAATTGCCGAGAGATGGGTCTCATCGGTAGCTCGGAAATAGCGACCGCTGGTCGTGGCGGCTATCTCCTTCATTACCTTCTCATCAATTTCCACATCAACCAAACGATACTGGATTTGACCTCCGGGTAGCTGCATTGGATAGGGCGCCTGACCGAGTTTCCCGGCTCCAATAGTATAAATTTTTATCCCGAAGGTTTTCGCCATTTCGGCCGCCGTCTCTGGTGCCAATTCGCCCGCATTATTCCGTCCGTCTGAGAGTAAGATAATTACCTTACTTTTACCGGCACTATCGCGGAGACGGTTCACCGCATTAGCTAGTGCCATACCAATTGCCGTCCCATCGTATTTCTCCTCGATAAAATCCACCTGATTCAATAACTCCTTTAAGACATCATAGTCTATCGTTAGTGGGCATTGTAAAAAACTCTCGGCGGCAAACACGATTAGCCCGATCCGATCAGCTTGCCGCCCTTCGATAAATTGACGAGCGACACTCTTGGCTGCCTCCAGACGATTGGGTCGAAAATCAACTGCCCGCATCGAACCGGAAATGTCCAGCACCATGATTATATCAATCCCTTCCGTAATAAATTCCCGCATGGTGGCGCCCTTTTGCGGTCGTGCCAGAGCTAAGATCAATAAGGCTAAACTGAATAATTTTAAGCCGCAGAGCAATTCGTTTTTCCACTGCTGACGCTTGCCGGTCAACTGCTCGATGGCTTTGATAGATGAGTAACGCAGCGTAGCTTCACGCTGGTACCCCCATCGTTTATACCAGAACCAGAGCACTGGTATTAGTAGCAATAGTACTAGAAATCCCCAATTACGAAAATACCACATCCATTACTCAGGTTTTCCATGGACAAAAATCGCTTTATCTAATGCCTAATCCAAAAATTTGTTTCTCTCGAACCGGATTAACCTTCCAACACTGACCGATATGCTTTTACCCTAACCCTCAAAACCAAGTGGGGATTGAGTCAACTGATCATAGAATCCCGATGCGCCGCAACCCTCAGCTCGATTTGGGAGTTATTCAAGAATTAGAATCTTTAGGCGCTTCAGAATCAGATTTTTTAGGCTCTGTTGGCTTAGAGTTGACCGAGCTTTCAATCTCGTTGGTAATATCGGTTGTGGCTTTTTTGAATTCTTTCAAGCTTTTACCAAGGCTGCGGGCAAATTCGGGCAGCCGTTTAGCACCAAACAACAGTAAAAATATCACCAGGATTAAAATAATTTCACCAATGCCAAGGTTACCCATATATTGACTCCTTATAATTAAAGATTAAAGTTAACGCCAGAATCGCAGGAAATAATAGGCGATAAGCAGACCAATTATCCCAATAAAATTGAATTTAAGCGTCAAGCCGAAAGTAATCGAAAACATCAGCAAATCGATGACTCCTGGTCCGATCCGAATATCTACCGAACGCAGAAAAACCTCCTTCACGACCCCATCGGGAATACCCATTTTAATCAATTCGCCAACCAGTGAGCCCACCATTGCACCCAACAGCAGGATACTCAAAACTACCACGACGGTAAATTTTCTGGAACCTTTTTCCATTCTAATTTTTCTCCAACAATGATTTGAAAATTAACAACCCATCCGTCGAAGATAAGATACTCTCGGAAGCCCGTTCCGGATGTGGCATCAAGCCTAAGACATTCCGATATTCATTGAAAATTCCGGCAATATTAAGTTTGGATCCGTTTGGATTACCCTTACTGCTCACCTCTCCGTCAGCACTACAATACTGGAAGGCGATGCGGTCTTCATCCTGCAGACGTTGGAGCGTATCATCGTCAGCATAGTAGTTACCCGCATAATGGGCAATAGGCATCTTCAGCACCTGACCAGGCTGATATTGCCGGGTAAAGTTGCTATCCGAGGTAACTACTTTTAGATGCACACTGCAACAGAGAAAACGCATGCCGACATTAGGGATCAGAGCTCCCGGCAAGAGTCCGGTCTCCAACAAAATTTGAAAACCATTGCAGATTCCCAATACCAATCCGCCATTCCGGGCAAAGGCAACTACCTCCTTCATCACCGGCGAAAAACGCGCCACTGCCCCGGCTCGCAAATAATCACCATAACTGAATCCACCCGGTAATATCAATACATCAAAAATCCTCAACGAGGTCTCTTTATGCCAGACATAAAATACCTCGCCCCCTAATACCTTCTTAATTACATAATAGGTATCATGATCACAATTCGAGCCCGGAAATACCACTACTCCGAATTTCACGGCTGAACCTCAACTAATTCAAAATCGTACTTCTGGATCACTGGATTGGATAAAATTTTATCACCTAATTCATGGGTCAATGCCTCAACCTGGGAGCGGTCCAAACTGTCACTATACTGAATCTGAAAATACCGTCCGGTCTCGAGCTGCGTGATATTCTGGTATCCTAAATTCCCCAAAGCCTGCTGAATTATCTTAGCCTCAGGATTCAGAATTCCAGGTTTATAAGTTACTACGATTTTCGCCTGCCACATCTTTAGCGCCCTCTACGTCGTAAAATAAAATGAACCCGCGGCTCTTCATAACCCACAATCCAGACTAGTAAATTGGTAATAATAAAAATCCCCATGATTGGAAAAAATACATAACCGCGGAATATCACCACTAATATGATCGATACTATTATTAACACGCTTTTTATCATCCCTAATGGACCACTGTGAAAAGTAAGTCGGAACCGGGCGGGGAAGCGAATATTTGTGACCATCATAAAGGAGAGAATGATGACCAGCGGTAAGGCTACTCTTGGGTCACCGTAGTTGCCAAATAATGTCTGATTAAACCAGATGTAGGAGCCAATCGTCGCCGCCATCGCCGGTACTGGTAAGCCGATAAAATAGGCTTTCTTTTCACCGGTTGCCGTCAGATTAAAGCGGGCTAAGCGCACCCCACCAAACAACAGTGGGAAAAAGCTGATGACTCCGCCAATAAAACCTAATTCGGCAACGAACAGAGCATTAACCAGCAACGACGGCACCACACAGAAGGAAACAATATCCGCTAATGAATCGAATTCGATGCCGAACTCGGTCTGCTGATGCAGGGCTCGAGCCGTGAGACCATCCAGGAAATCAAAAATCATCGCGGCAATTATCAACATTATCGCCGTAAGATACCGACCTTGATCAACCTGCAATATCGCCAGAAAGCCGGAAAACATATTCAATATAGTGAAGATACTAGGAATAAAAAATCGTTTTAATCGCATGGGATAACTCCAATAATACTAAGACCACTTTTAACTTTAGCACCGACTTTGATTTGCACTTTAACCATCTCCGGTAAGATTAAATCTACGCGTGAGCCAAACATGATCAACCCACAGCGCTGACCGGTAGCCAATTCGTCGCCGGCTTTGACTGTAGCAATAATCCGGCGGGCGACCACTCCAGCAATTTGCGAATATTTATACTGGATTCTGGAACCCTCAACGGTGACCAGATTATGTTCATTCTCAAAACTTGTCTCGGGTTTCATCGCAGCTTTAAACTGACCCCGGTAATATTCGATTTGTCTGACCACCCCACGATAGGGAAAGCGGTTGACATGGACACTGAAAAGATTCATAAAAATTGAAATCCGCGTTGCTTTTCCCACTAAATCATCCTCTTCAGAGTTGAGCGCCACCACTTTGCCATCAGCAGGTGATACGACCAGATTGTCATCCTCCGGGATTTCCCGTTCCGGATCACGAAAGAACCAGATCGAAAAAAGCAAAAAAATAAAGACTATCCAGAACACCACCAACAGGCTGAAACTCTCGAAATGCAAACCACCAGTTAGTAGCAGAATTGCCACCACTAAAGTGGGCAGAATTATGCGCCAACCTGGTCGCGCGATCATGTAGCCTTTGCTCCAATTCGTTGCAGCATCTCTTGATAAGTTTTTTCAACATTACCCAAATCTTGGCGGAAGCGGTCTTTATCTAATTTACGGCGGGTGCCCTTCTCCCAAAAGCGACAGGTATCCGGTGAAATCTCATCTGCCAGCAAAATCCGGTCTTGATAACGACCAAATTCCAGCTTGAAATCAACTAAATCAATCCCGATCGAATCAAAGAACTCGCGTAAAATGGCACTAATCTGCAAAGCCTGCCGTTTCATCTGGGTCAATTCTGTGGCTGTCGCCAGTCCCATCGCCAGTACGTGGTCGTCATTCATTAGCGGATCATGCAGTTGATCGTTTTTGTAATAGAGTTCGACGATGGGTTGAGCTAAAATCTGCCCCTCCTGAAAACCATAGCGCTTGCAGAGGCTGCCAGTTGAAATCAGCCGCACCACCACCTCAACCGGCACAATCTCGACCCGTTTGACTAACATTTCATTATCAGACAGCTGCTCCACCAAATGGGATTCGATGCCCCGTTTTTTCAGGAGATTAAAGAGGATAATACTGATCTGATTATTAACCACGCCCTTGCCCTGAATTGTGCCCTTTTTAAGCCCGTCAAAAGCCGTGGCATCATCTTTAAAATGTTGAATTAGCTGCCTGGGATTGTCAGTCAGATAGAGAATCTTAGCTTTGCCTTCGTATAATTTTTCACCCTTTTGCATCTCTTCCTTCATTTTCAAATCGTTGATATATCAGATTGACCCGGTTAATAATTTTTTGTGGATTAAAAAGGCTCTCAATCTCGGGATAGCTGAGCCATTCATTAATCGCCGCATTAGCCAGCACCAGCCCCTTAAAATCCACTTCATTATTGCGAGCCTCCATGGCATCTTTCTGCACCAGCTGATAAGCCTTCTCCCGCGTCAAGCCTTTATTAACCAGTGCCAACATTAATTCCTGAGAATAGATTAAACCTTTGGTAAGCTCTAAATTCCGACGCATTCGCTCAGGGTAAACTACCAGATTCTGGAGTACTTTAATTGTTTCCGACAGGATAAAGTCAAGGCCGATGCAGCTATCGGGCAAAATAACCCGTTCGGCGGAGGAATGCGAAATATCCCGTTCATGCCATAAGGTAACATTCTCCATGGCAGTCACGGCATAACCGCGCAGCAACCTTGCCATCCCGCAAATTCGTTCTGAGAGTACCGGATTACGCTTATGCGGCATTGCCGACGAACCCTTTTGTCCCTCGCTGAAAAATTCTTCAACCTCCAGCACCTCGGTTCGCTGCAGGTGACGAATCTCCGTCGCGATTTTCTCCAGCGTCGCACCAATTAGCGCCAAGGTGGTGACAAAATAAGCATGACGGTCACGCTGCAAAATTTGATTGCTGACGCGGGCAGCCGCAAGTCCAAGATTGGCACAGACCCGCTGTTCCACCTCTGGATCAAGATGCTGATAGGTGCCCACTGCGCCGGAAATTTTTCCAACTTTAATATCCTGAATCGCTAATTGAAATCGAACGATCTGCCGTTGAATTTCCTCCCGCCAGATTAAATATTTCAAACCAAAAGTAATCGGTTCGGCGTGCCCGCCATGAGTCCGACCAATCATCAAGTAATACTTATACTCCCGGGCTTTTTCACCTAATAATTTGTGCAGACCATTCAATTGCTCCAGAATCAACTGCGCTGCATCGTTCAACTGCAGCGCCAGTGCCGTATCCAGTAGATCAGACGAAGTCATGCCTTGATGAATAAATCGGGATGAAGGTCCCACATGCTCGGCGACATTAGTCAGGAAAGCAATCACGTCATGTTTGACTTCCTGCTCGATTTCAAGAATGCGATCTACCGCAAAGGCGGCTTTGGCGGTAATAGTCTGCCAGTCTTTTTCCGGAATCAGCCCGCGCTCATACTGAACCTTGCAGACTTCCCGTTCAACCTGCCACCAGCATTGATACTTATGCTGATCTGACCAAATTGCGCCCATCTCCGGGCGAGTGTAGCGCTCGATCATTATTTCTCCAATTCCAATTTAATGTCAAGGGTTTGGGCGCCGCGTAGAAGTGTCAGTAAAATTATATCACCAGCTTTTAAAAATTTCTCCTGGATCTCTTTGATAATATCTTCATCGGTAGTAATTGATTTCCCATTCACAGCCACAATTACGTCGCCAATCTTAATTCCGGCTCGTGCCGCCGAGCTGCCGCGCTCGACCTCGGTTACGATCACCCCATTGGCAGATTTCAAATTCAGGTACTGGGCTAAAAAACGATCAATATTCTGCACCGACAATCCAGTTCGGAATCTTCGGTCAATCTTGCCATACCGCTTTAGTTCGGCAACGATCGTCTTAACTCGATCTACCGGAATGGCAAAGCCAACTCCCACCGAACCCTCACTATAAACATTACTGGTAAAAATGAAAGTGTTGATCCCAACTACTTCGGCATTGGCATTGACTAATGGACCACCGCTGTTGCCCGTATTAATTGAAGCGTCGGTCTGGATCATATCCTGATAAATCCGCCCACTTTGCTGCTTTCCAAAGTTCAGATTTTTACTCGATACAATCCCAATCGTTGCGGTAGGTTTATAATTGACATTAAATAGCCCAAAAGGATTACCTAATGCCACCACCCATTCACCAATAATTACCTCAGCCGATGAACCAAGTTGGGCATAGGCAAAATTCTCACCATTTATTTTAAGTAATGCAATATCGGAGACATTATCAACCCCGACGACCGTGGCTTTATATTCCTTGCCGCCCATTAGGGTGACCACAATCTCTTCTGCTCCCTCGACAACATGGGCGTTAGTGACAATATCGCCATCTGCACTAATCACCACTCCCGAACCGAGACTCTTCACTCGCCGTCGGTAGATCTGCTCCGGAAATAGCAAATTCCAGAAGGGGTCGTCAAAAAATGGCGAGGTAACATACTCCTGTATCGCCGTAACATTGATTCCGGCGACGGCGGGACTGACTGCATGAATCGCCCGGGTAATCGCATTTTCTCGGGAATTGGTAATCTCCGTCTGGGGAGTCAGTGCTCCTCGCATCGAATTACTGGCTTGAACATCAATGCTCTGTACCAGGACAAATAAAGCAACAATAAGTAAACCAATTTTTTGAGATAAATAATTCATACTGTTAATTACTCAATACTCAATCTGCCATAGAAAAAGACCCTGCGGAGGTGCGGTAAAGGTTCTCAGCGTTGCTTTCGAATTGTCAATCAAAGCCTGAAAATCAGCAATAATTCCCTTTCCCCGGGCAATCTCGACCATCGTCCCAACCAACATCCGCACCATCCTATGCAAAAAACGATCGCCCGCTATTTTGTAATATAACATTTTTTCCTCTTTTATCCATTTGGATTCATAGATTGAGCAAATTTTCGAACGGGATTGAGCCGCTGAGCGACAAAGCCTGGTAAAATCATGCTGCCCTTCAATCAGCCGGGCGCATTCGACCAGAAGGTCTTGATTCAAATCGAACTCGATTTGCCAGGTATAATGCCGCTGAACAACCGACCGACCGAGTAAAATTTGATAAAGATAAATGCGCCGCCGAGCCTGAAAGCGAGCATGAAAATCGGTATTCGTTTCCCAGCATTGGTGAACATAAATATCGCTTGGGGTCTTGGCATTCAGGGCTTTGCGGATCCTTTCAGGCGCGAGCTTGGTTGTTAGATCGAAATGCGCTACCTGAGCTCGGGCATGCACTCCGGCATCGGTTCGACCGGCACCGATTACCGTAACCTTTCGACCTTGATTCAAATCGGCTAATCCAGTTTCCAAAATTTCCTGAACCGAGCGCTTGTGAGCCTGGCGCTGCCAACCATAAAAATTGGTTCCATCATATTCTACTTCGATTGCAAAGCGCCGCACAAATCCCAACCTATCTATCCAATTGAAATCGCAGTCATTTTGATCAATTTCACATAATAAATATCACCATTATCACCGCAAAAACGGCTATCAGGACTGCCCGCCAATCTTGTTGGGTCATCCGCAGAGTTTGATAATAACTCCGCCGGAGCTGAGCCCCATAGCCACGGATTGTCATGGCATCTGCCAGGGTCTCCGCCCGCTGAAAACTTAAAACCATCAAGGGTACTAATGTATCCTGTATCTGGCGCACCCGACTAGTTAATGAAATGCCATCATCATTGAGATAAATGCGCCAATTTTCCCGCAATTGGCGGTACTCATCACTGAGAATCGGAAAAAATTTCACAGCAATAAAAATCGTTTGAAAGAGATTATCAACAAATCCGCACCAGCGCTGCATCGGTTTTAGGAAATGATAAACCGCATCCAGTAACTCGATGTTGCGGATCCACTGCATTCCAAATGCCATTAAAAAAATCATGTTACCTAATCGCAGGGTGAACAACAGCGGCGCCTTAAGCATTATCAGGTTCAGTTGACGCGAACCGCTAATCACCTGCCACCCCTCTGCCGTAATTAAAAAATGAACTAACAAGGTAATCGGCAGGAGGATCAGCAGATAGCGGATTGATCTGATTATTTTAGAGAGCGCTATCTGATGCAGCAGGATAGCCGTGAAAATTACTCCCAGGCAGAGCAACTGTCCGCCAACTCCGGGCAGTAAAAAAATAATTATCAGCCCGGCTGCAATAAGAATCAATTTTACCCGGGGATCAACGTTGGCTATCAAAATTTCACTTCCAGTAAAAATTGTACCTGACCATTTCCCGGCAGAATCAACGCCTGAACCTCATCCACCGGGTTTTCCAATCGATCTTTGGTCAATATCACAATATCAATAATACTGACGATGCGGTTGACTATGAGCCCGGCAATCATAAAAGAAGCCGCACGATAGAGCTGCTGACTATAGACCCGTCTATCATCAAATTGACGGCGGGACGCCTCGCTATCCCAAGCCCAAGCCCAGGATTCCGGGTAAATCCGATTATTCTGCCGATAGCGCAGCTTCTGATCGTTGTATTCAGCCATGGTTTGATAATTGCCGATATCCGTAAAATAAATCAGGTCTTTACCTTTTGGATTGATACCGGCATGGACTGCTGCCAATGCTTTCATATCCCGCTCGACGGAAGCCGCAAAAATATTCAAGCTAAAATAACTTACCCAGAGAGACAGCTCGGTACTATTAAAAATATAACCCCGCCCTGGATAGCTGAAAGCGTGCTCGCCCCATCCGGGAAGAACTAAGGACCTCAGGATTAGACCCCGCGCCCTGGATTGCGAAATTGTTTCGGTTACATCGCTTACCTGAGCTGCTCTCGAATTCCCAATTAATAATCCTAAGCCTATCAGGCAGGCAGCTAATCCAGAACGTCTTAGCATCTTCCTTTTCTCCTTATTAAAAACAATCCTAAAAATAAGACTGACCCGACGACATTAATGATTCCAAACCAATCTCCCAGACGGGAATACACAGTATGACCGGTGCCCTGCGGTACTACTGCCGCCAGCCAGTTCAGTTCACCAAAGCGCGTTCGACTCAGAATCCGACCATAGGCATCACAAATTAGCGAGATCCCGGTATTCGCCGAACGCACCACCGGAATGCGATTTTCCACCGCTCGGAAACGCGCGATTTCGGCATGCAGGTAGGGTGCCGAATTGTTGCCAAACCAGGCATCATTGGAGACAATCACCAATAGCTCCGAACCCATTTTAACACCTTCCCGGACAATATAAGGGAAAGTGGACTCATAGCAAATGACGGAATGCAATTGCAGGACCGTATCCCTATTTGCCGGGTGCTCAACCGTCAAGGGAATCGAAAAAACCCGCATTTTCTCACCGGCGTCAAAATTACCTTGCCCCAAGTTCAAGTCATCCAACTCCGGAAACACCTCCGAGAGTGGAATATATTCACCAAAAGGAACCAACCTAATTTTCTGATAGGATTCAATTCGCCGCGATCGAGGACGCAGCAGAAAGGTGGAATTATAGATTTTATACTTTTTGGAACTGGTAAATTCGTAATCGGGAACACCAGCTATAAGGTTGGTATTCAAACGCGTGATCTGGGCGATGATTGCATCCAGTAACTGGTATCGGTTATGGCGCAGGTAAGCCGGTACTGCCGATTCCGGCCAAACGACCAAATCCCGCGGCTCGACACAGGCCGAATCAGTCAGATTGTGGAGCAGCCCAACCACATCCCAGAAAGCCTCGTCATCCCATTTTTCATTAGGATCTACGTTCGGCTGAATCAACGCCACATGAACCGGACGGGCAGCCCGCGTAGGTCGTTTTGTAGACAAGGTAATTCCACCAAAAATTTCCAAGATTAAAAAAATTCCTAAAAGGCAATAAATATAGGGCAAACTCGCCAGCCACCTTTTAGTTCCGCGAATTAAGCTCAAAACTAAGAGCACATTGACCAAAACAATAATAAAACTCAGGCTATTGGCGCCCGAAAACGCGACAATCTGAATCAGCTGAATTGCCCGACTCTGAGTGTAGCAGAGATTATTCCAGGTAAAGCCCAAAGTTCCAAAGGAACGCAGATATTCAACTGCCGCCCAGACGAATGGAAAGGACCAGATGCCCGCCTGCTGCCCCCCATAGCGACCAATAATTCCTACAATTAATCCAATCAGACCATAATTGAGCGCCAGAAACAGGACACTGGCCACCATCGAGAGGACACTCCAGTACCATAGCGTCCCCTTATTGACCGCCAACCAGTACATAATTCCGAAGTTAAGGATCAAGCCAAAAAAGTAGCCTTTTTCAAATCCTAAATGAAAATCATCTTTGATGAAAAGAATTATCAGTGGAATCAGACTGAAATAGGCTAAAAATCCCAATGGCGAAGGTGGGAATGCCGCAACGGTTAATAGACCGGCTGAAACGATCAAAACCCAGTTAGGCAAGGCGCGGAGTTTAGCAAACATAAATCCTTCCTGGATTAGTTGAAATCAAAAGTGGCTCTGGTTGAAAGTTAGATGAATTTATTTTTTCAGGGCGGCTTTGATTAATTTCCCCGGTTTGAAGTGGGTTTTTTTGCGTGGTGGGACATAGACCACTTCGTTCGTGCGGGGATTGCGGGCCTTCGGTTTTGCCTTGGTTTGTTTGACTTCAAAAACACCAAAATTCCGGATTTCAATCCGCAGACTGGGACGCTTTTCACTGAGCATTTCCCGTAAGGTGGTAAATACACCATCCACGACATCCTCCGTGTCACTCACTTTGCGATCCAACCGATCGGCAGTGATTTTGGTAACATCCTTCTTGGTATAGGTTTTGGTTCGCATACCTAATCTCCTTTATTTGCGTTCGACAGTAACTATTCCTTGAATGGTCTGTAACTTGGCGATAATCCGATTCAGATGTGCCAGATTCCCAACTTGCAGCACCATCGAAATATGAATTACGGTGTCATCAACACTACCATCAATGTTAATGATATTGGTATTGGTTGCCGAGATCACTTCGGTAATATCCTTGAGAAAATTCCGGCGTTCCTGACCGATGATCTTGATTTGAGCCAGAAATTGTTGATGCCGATCCACATCCCATTCGACATCCATTAAGCGTTCGTTTTCTTTCAATAGCACAGGGATATTACCACAATCACTTTTATGCACAATAATTCCTCTTCCGCGACTGACAAATCCGACGATTGGATCGCCCGGAATAGGATTGCAACACTTGGCAAAATTAACCATCACATTGGCAATGCCCTGAATTCTAATACCTTTAATATTGCGTCGGGCTTTTTCGATGAATCGGGCATCCGCATCCTGCTGCTCAACCTCTTTTTTATCGCGTGGAAATAATTTTGAATAAATCGCTGGGATGGTAATTAAGCCGCTGCCCACCGCGCCATAGAACTTTTCCAGATCATCATAGCCGAATTGGTTAATTGACTGCTGCACGACCTTACCGAAGTTCAGGCGCCGAAATCGTTGATTCTCACGATCAATCATCTCCTTGCCCAAGCGGACGCTTTCCTCAAATTGGATTTTGCGGAGATAGCGTTTGATTGCCCCAATGGCTTTAGAGGTCTTGACAAACTTCAGCCAGGCGTAGCTGGGACGATGACTCTCGGAAGTAATAATTTCAACCGTTTGACCGCTATTTAATTCGGCATTTAAGGGTACCATCTTGCCATCAACTTTAGCGCCAATACAAGAATAACCGACTGCGGTATGCACTTCAAAGGCGAAATCTACCGGCGTAGCACCCTTTGGCAGACGAATTAAATCACCAGCCGGAGTAAATAGAAAGATCTCATCTTTAAAGAGATCAATCTTGAGCATATCCATAAAACCCCGGGGATCAGCCGATTCGGCTTGCAAGACATCAATCAAATCACGCAACCACTTGACATATTTATCCACCTCATCCGGACGCGTCCGACCTTCCTTATAGCGCCAATGAGCGGCGATCCCCTCCTCGGCAATTTCATTCATCTCTTCAGTCCGTATCTGAATCTCCACCATCCGCCCACCCGGACCATAGACCGTGGTGTGAATTGACTGATAAAAATTAGCTTTATGATTCGCAATATAATCTTTAAAACGATCCATTACCGGGGTAAACAGATCATGGACGACTCCCAGTACAGTATAACATTCTTCCTTTGTTTCGACGATTACTCTGATCGCCAGGAGATCGTAAATTTCTTCGAAAGGTTTACCGCGGTCTTTCATCTTTTTATAGATCGAGAGGAAGTTTTTGGGGCGACCGGAAATTTTAGCCTCAATCCCCATTTCATTCAGCACCTTAATCAGCGGATGAGTAAAAGTTTTGATATATTTTTCCCGGTCAGCACGCTTTTCCCGCACCTTTTTCTGGAGAAAATTATAGGCATCTGGTTCCAATGTCTTCAATACCAGATCCTCGAGTACTGATTTGACTTTATACATTCCCAACCGGTGAGCTAACGGAGCATAGACATCGCGAGTCTCGATGGCAATCCGGCGCCGTTTGATCGGTGGTAGTGACTCCAGAGTCTGCATATTATGTGTTCGATCCGCCAACTTGATAATTAAAACCCGGATATCTTCGGCTACACTCAGCAGCATTTTGCGGAAATTGTCAGCCTGCTCTTCCTGACGACTGTGGAAGCTAATGCTACTGATTTTGGAGACTCCCTCGACTAGTTTAGCGACTTCAAGACCGAATTTTTGCTCAAGATCGCTGTAGTTAATTCCGGTATCTTCGATCACGTCATGCAACAAGCCGCAAGCAAGCACCACCTCGTCCATATTCATTTCGGCCAGAATCCGGGCAGTCTGATAGGGATGTTCAAAATAAGGTTCGCCGGATTTGCGCATTTGTCCGCGATGAGCTTCACGGGCGAAAGTGTAGACCTGCCATAAAAAGTCCTCATTCTCTTGGGTAAAAGAAATACTCTTCTCACCGCGATGCAGCAGGGCATAAAATTTTTTCGGACGCTGCTCTCGCTTCGGCACGATCTGAACTTTTTCAACCAATTGATTAGCCATTAGAAAGGAGCACCTGCAATTTCTTCACGTTTTGGAGCAATGGTCTCGAATCGGGCATACTGATCGATAAAAACCACATCCACTTTACCAGTCGGACCATTACGCTGCTTTTCCACGATGATCTCGGCTTTACGCTCATCTTCCAAACTAACTTCTTCATTTGCCCGACGTTTATATAAGATTGGCCGATAAACGAACATCACTACATCGGCATCCTGCTCAATCGCACCCGATTCACGTAGATCGGACAACTGTGGTCGGTGTTCACCACCGCGGATTTCGACCGCCCGCGAGAGCTGCGAAAGGGCAACGACTGGCAAGTTCAACTCCTTTGCCAGTGCTTTCAAACTCCGGGATATCTCAGTAATCTCCTGCTGCCGGCTTTCCGCCTGACGCCCCTTCACTAATTGCAAATAATCGAGAATTATCATTTGAACATCATGCTCGGCTTTGAGCCGACGGGCTTTGGCTCTGATTTCCATGGTAGTGAGCACCGGGGAATCATCAATAAATAACGGCGCCTTAGCCAGACTACCGGTCTTTTCACTGAGCCGCCGCCATTGATCATCAGGTAATTTACCGGTTCGAACCCGATGACTGTCCACCCGGGCTTCGGCACATAATAAGCGCATTGCCAGCTGATAATCCGCCATTTCCAAGCTGAAGAATCCGACCGGTATATTATACTCGACACTCGCATTGCGGGCAATCGAAAGGGCCAGCGAGGTCTTGCCCATACTTGGTCTGCCCGCCAGAACGATCAGGTCTCCATTCTGAAAACCGGAAGTCAGGTCATCCAGATCAATAAATCCGGTAGGCACCCCGGTAGTATGATATTTACGACGGTGAATATTATCAATATGTTCAAAAGCCTTGGTTAGCACATTACTGAAATTTTTAAAACCAATCTTCAGGTGACTATCAGCCAATGCGAAAATCCGCTGTTCTGCCTGATCCAGAATGTCATCGGCGGGACTTTTAGCCTCATAAGCCTCGGTCTGAATCTCGGTTGAGGAGATAATTAATTTCCGTAAGATGGACTTTTCCAGCACAATGCGGGCATAATGCTCGACATTCGCCGCCGAGGGAGTAGCCTCGACCAGACCAGTGACGTAGTAAGCCCCACCAACCTTTTCTAAATGCTTGTTCATTTTCAATCGGTCAATTACACTCACCTGGTCAATCGGCTGACCCTCATTAAAAAGGTCGGTCATTGCCCGAAAGATTAACTGATGGGCATCTTTATAAAAAGCGGTCTGATCTAAATACTGCAGTGCTTTGCTGACTGCCTCTTTATCTAACATCATCGCGCCCAAAACCGATACTTCTGCCTCATCGGCATGCGGTGGAACACGTAAATATTCAGTCTCTTTTTCCGCCACGTTTTACTCCCTCCATCAGGAGCCTCCGCTGAGGCTCTCTTGTTGGTAATAAAGGTCTCGAATTTTTTGGAAATCTTCCCAGGCAAATTTCTTGAGATAAGGATTCCGCAAAAGAGCTGCCGGGTGATAGGTTACCATCAAATCAACCCCATGATAATTATAAATTTTACCGCGCATCTCCTGCATATTATACTCAACTCGCAATAACGTCTTGGCGGCAACTAATCCCAAACAAACAATTAATTTCGGCTGAATCAGGTCTATCTGATTTTGGAGGTAAGGCTCACATTGCTCGATTTCACTGGCGTGTGGCGAACGGTTATTTGGCGGGCGACATTTCAGGATATTGGTAATGTAAACCTGCTCGCGCTTCATCTGAATCGCTGCCAGAATCTTATCCAGCAGCTGCCCAGCCCGTCCCACGAAAGGTTCGCTTTTCAAATCTTCTTGTTCTCCGGGCGCTTCGCCGATAAACAGCAGATTAGTCTGGGAATCACCGACTCCAAAAACCACGTTTAGCCGGGTTTTAGCCAAAGGGCATCGGGTACAGGCGAGTGCTTTAGCTTTCAATTCATCCCAGCTCAATGCCGGAGTTCGGTTAATTCTTTGGTTCATTGATTGGAGATTTTCTATATTCGGTTTGGATTCAAAATAGAATTCATCGGTAAACAATTCCTCCTGCTGCAGAAAAAAATCACGAATCGGATTAGTTGATAATTGCATTACTTTTTACTCCGATGCTGCACGATGCAGGCAATCAGCTGCCGGGCGATTTCCCGTTTGTCAGCCAACGAAAAATGCCACTCACCGCCATCCGCCGAAAATAGAGTCAAGATATTGGTTTCAGCACCAAATCCGGCACCCACCTGCGAGGGATCATTCCAGGCAATAAAATCCATCCCTTTATTTTTCAGCTTTTCCAAAGAGCGGGCTTTACCCTCCTCGGTCTCGACGCTGAAGCCAAGGATACAACAAGATTTGTTCTGCCGGCGGAAAGATTGGATCAGATCCGGTGCGGCTTTAATCTGGAGAGCTGCAGGTAATTGGGATTTTTTCAATTTCGTCGAAAATTTCTGTTCGGGAACGAGGTCTTCAACTGCCGCCGCCATAAACAGATAATCAGCCTTAGCGGCATTTGCCCGGAGTGCAGCCTGCATCTCCCGCGCCGATTCAACCGGCAAAGTCTTAATCCCCAATGGTGCCGATAAAGACGTAGGACCGCTGATCAGAATTACCTCAGCTCCCTCTCTTTGAGCTGCGATAGCCAGGGTATAGCCCATTTTCCCCGAAGAGCGATTGGAGATGAAGCGCACGGTATCAAGATACTCACGGGTTGGTCCGGCGGTTACCAGCACTTTTTGCCCCTGCAGCAGGCGCGTTTGATGCAGACGCTGCTCTAAATAATTGAGAATAACTGACTCATCCGCTAAGCGTCCTATGCCCACCTCCTGACACGCCAGATCACCGGTCTCCGGTTCAATAATGCCATAACCTAATTTTCTAAGCTTGGCAATATTTTCCTGAGTAATCGGATTGAGATACATCTTCTCATTCATTGCCAGCGCAAAAACGGTCTTATTTCCCGCCGCCAAAATCACGGTACTGAGCATGTCATCGGCAATCCCATGAGCAGCTTTGGCAACGATATTGGCAGTTGCCGGACTAATCAGCACCAGATCAACATCCTTTCCTAAGTCAACATGCCGGGTAAATACTTTTTCGCGGGCAAACATCTCGGTGATGACAGGTTTCCCGCTCAAGGTCTCAAAAATCAACGGCTGCATGAATTTCTGCGCCGCCGCAGTCATGATTACCGTTACATCGGCGGCATATTCCTGAATCAACCGACGCAGCAGTGAGACAGATTTATAGATCGCGATACCACCTGTTAAGCCAAGGGTAATTTTATTGTTCTTCAAAATCAATTAGACCCTCTTCCTCTTCGGTCTCCTCAACTGGTAACGTAAAACGGTAATCAATTTTCCCTTCCATGACTTCATTTATCGCCAGGGTTACCGGTTTTTCCATCTTATCCCAATCTTCTAAATCTTCTACCTCCTCCGGGGTCTCTTCAAAATCCTCTTCCTGATCTTCACCTAATACCGGTAAAGGATTTTGAGCGTTACGGAGATCGTTGATCTGGCGGGCTCTCTTTGCGGCAGCCACCACTAATTCGAACAGGTCTCCCGACTTTTTAGTCAGTTTTGCGAAATCCAGAGTTTTACTCATTTTTGCCAATACTCCTCTATTAGATTGCTTATTTTGTGGACCGTATCATTTAATTTATCGTTGATAACTTGGTAATCAAACTGACGGCTGAGCTCGATTTCTTCGGGAATCCGGGCATGGCGCAAGGCAATCGTACGTTCATCATCGGTGCTGCGGTTTTTCAAGCGGCGCTGCAGCTCAGCCTGATTCGGCGGCATCAGAAAAATCGTCAGCGTATTTTCCGGATATAACTTTTTAATCCGAAGGGCACCTTTGACATCAATATCGAGCAGCAGTATCTTATTCATCGTCAGGGCTTGCTCAATGTAGCTTTTCAAGGTACCATAATAATTTCCAAAAACTTCCTCCCATTCAACTAACAATCCATCCCGGATATACTGTTCGAACTGCACTCGACTTAAAAAGAAATAATCTACTCCGTCTTGCTCATAATCACGGGGTGGACGGGTCGTTGCCGAAACCGAAAAGAGCAGGCGATCATCACGCGCCATCAACTGCCGACAAACGGTCGTTTTACCGGTTCCGGAGGGTGCTGCGATAGGTAGTAATAATCCTTTCCCCGTCATAAAATATTTTGTGCCTGCTCTCTGATTTTTTCAATCTCGTTTTTAATTTCGACAACTAAATGGGCTAACTCGGCATTTTCTGATTTTGCGCCGATGGTGCTGATTTCACGCCCCATCTCCTGCGCCAAAAAATCAATCCGTTTACCGACCTCGCCAGTCGAATCTAAGTAAAATTTTAACTGCTTGAGATGACTGTCTAAGCGCTCGCACTCCTCGGTAATATCCACTTTCTTGGCATATAAGACCGCCTCTTGCAGAATCCGGTTATCATCAATCTCAATATCTTCCAGCAAGAGTTTTAACTTCGCCCGACATTTCTCGATGTAACTATCTTTAACGGCTTCGGATAACAATTTAATCCGCTGCAGTTTTTCCTGAATCAACTCCAGATGAGTAATAATCTCTCCGGCTAAGTACACACCTTCCCTAAGCTGCATTGTAATCAGTTCACTAATAGCAGCCTCCACCATTTCCAATAGTTGCTGAGTAATTGGTTCCTTATCTAACAGATCCGATTCAGGCACAAAAATATCGCGAAAATTCAACATCTGTTCCAGTAAGATCGGCTCCTTGCTGTTGAGTAATTGCGCCGCCTCAGTTAAAAGTTGCTGGTAGTGCTGAAACAATTCGCGATTTAGATGCACTTTCTTTTTAACCAAGGAGTTGCCGTTATGAGTAACGGTTACCTCCAGTCGCCCGCGCGTGATCTTACTACCGAGCTGGCGTTTAATTTCACTCGCTAACCAATCCAGCGACTCGGGAATTTTTAGTACAATATCAAGATAGCGATTGTTGACTGAACGAATTTCCAGCGCCAGCGTGCCACTTTCCATTTGCCGTTCAACCTTGCCATAACCGGTCATACTTCTAATCATCCAAACTCCATCAATTTCGCTCTGCTAAATTACTTAGTGGAGCCACAACAGTCAAACATAAAAATTGTGTTTTTCTTATTATTTTTTAAATACTTAGTTAAATAAAAAAATGTCTGTTTTTATATTTTTCGAAATTTTGCTCAAGTTTAAATCACGATTATTCCTGTTGAATATACCGGTCATTTCCAGTAAAATAAGGCTGTTTTCGATGAGTTATCAGAATGAAGGGTATTTATGTTGGGTAAAACGGGATTCGATTGCAAAAAATATTTAGCCAAACAAAGTCGGGCGATCCTCGACCGGGTTAGTGAACAATGTTCCAAACTATATTTAGAATTTGGCGGAAAATTGATCAATGATTATCATGCCGCTCGAGTTTTACCCGGTTTTGATCCAAATGTCAAAATTCGTTTACTCCAAAAAATCAAAGACAAAATTGACGTAATTTTATGCATTTACGCCGGTCATATCGAACGTAATAAAATCCGCACTGATATGGGTATCAGCTACGATAATGTAGCCCTGAAAGCCATTGACGACCTACACGATTTCGGAATTGCACTCAGCGCAGTGGTGATTACCCGCTACGAATTCCAGCCCGCGGCAACTCTCTTCAAAAACAAATTAGAGCGCCGGGGTATCCAAGTCTATACCCATTCTTACACCCGCGGTTACCCAACGGATATTGATACCATCGTCAGTCAAAACGGCTATGGAGCTAATCCCTATATCGAAACCTCAAAACCGATTGTGATTGTTACCGGACCCGGACCGAATAGCGGAAAATTGGCGACCTGCCTGTCACAGCTCTACCATGAACACCAACGCCAGCGAAGCGCCAACTATGCCAAATTCGAAACATTTCCAATCTGGAATTTGCCTCTGAAACATCCGGTCAATGTGGCTTACGAAGCCGCCACTGCTGATTTAAAAGATGTCAATCTGATTGATCATTTCCATCTTGAAGCCTACCAGCAAACCGCCGTCAATTATAACCGTGACATTGAGGCATTTCCCTTATTAAAACGGATTTTCGAACGGATCACCGGGCAACCACCTATCTACCGCTCGCCAACCGACATGGGCGTCAATCAAGCCGGCTTCTGTATTATGGATGATGCCGTCGTGCAAGAGGCTGCCAAACAGGAGATTATCCGCCGCTACTTCCAATACGCTACTCAATATGCCCTGGGACAAATCGAGAAAGAAACTGTTGATCGGACGGAATTAATGATGCGGGAGCTGAGTCTGAAACCTGAGGACCGCCTGGTAGTTACTCCTGCTCGCCAGGCTGCCCAGCAAGCCCGCACGGCAAAGAAAGGTGTTGATAGCATTTACTGTGGTGCCGCAATCGAATTAAAAGACGGAACGGTCATCACCGGTAAAAATTCGGAGCTGATGCATTCGGCTGCCAGTATGACCCTCAACGCGGTCAAATACCTGGCTGGCATTCCAGATAATATCCACCTTCTGCCACCCAATATCATCACTTCTTTAAAGCATCTGAAAAGAGATGTTC
>Ga0208828_1000264_pt1 | contig 23915 bp, 20 predicted proteins | sample Kivu_160m_FD_185487 | JGI IMG/M metagenome (GOLD analysis project Ga0208828, IMG submission 185487) | Freshwater microbial communities from Lake Kivu, Western Province, Rwanda to study Microbial Dark Matter (Phase II) - Kivu_160m (SPAdes)... | ecosystem: Environmental > Aquatic > Freshwater >... | reverse complement strand
CCTACATCAATATCCTCTGGCTGGGAACCATGGTAATGCTTGTCGGTTTTGTATGGTCGATTTATAAGAGAGTGGGCAGTAGACAGTAAGCACTAAGCAGGATACAGTTGCCCACTGCCTACTAGTAATATCTAATATCCTTCACCCTGCCTGCCCGGTCATAATAGGTCCATTTCCCGGAACGGTAACCGTTGGTGAAGGAACCCTCCAAATATTTTCCTCGGCTTCCCTCTTTGTACCACTTAATGAACGGCCCCGTATAGGGTCTGCCCTGATAATACTTCACCGGACCTCCGGTCAGCATGTCCCAGTTAACCGGCTTGGGTTTCGGGGGTTCCGGTTCTTTTTCTTTCACGGTACCTGATCCGGTTCCGGAACCACCCCCAAGGGTGCCCCCGACGGAGGATTCCGATGATCCTGAATCATTTTCCCCTTCCGTTTTTCCCGTGGTTTCACCATCTCCCTCAGAGATCCCTGCATTTCCGAGACGATTTCCAAGTTTATAAACCTCCTGGGGACTGGCTTCGCCATTTTCGGTCCAGTAGGACCATGTCCCCTCCTTCAGCCCATCTTTGTAGATCCCTTCCATGGCTTTTTGTCCGCTCGGATAGTAATAGATCCACAAACCCTCTTTCAATCCGTTTCTCACCTCTCCCTCAAACTCAACTTTTCCCGCTACATAGGAGATGACCTCGCCGGTGAACGGTTCCTTGTCGTTCACAAGATAATAAAGACCATTGCGATCCTGAAGCTGGTCAAAATTGACTTTTTTGGTAGCACAGGAGCATAAGATCAGGATGGCTCCCGCAAACAAGAGAATGTTTTTCATGATGTCTGATTTTTACTCAAAGCTAAAAAATATCTGTTAAAAAAGATCATTTCCTTATTATTTCTCTTTGTCTTTCAGCATCGGGACAAACCTGAAGGCGCCATGCTCGCTGATCTCATAACCTCCACAGGATTTTTTTTCCAAGACAGTCATCGTCTGGACATTCCCGGCACCAAGTGGGATCACCATCAGTCCTCCCGGTTTGAGTTGCCCGATCAGCTCTTCCGGAATTGAGGGAGCAGCCGCGGTGATCAGGATCCGGTCGAAAGGGGCATAAGCAGGCAAGCCTTTGTATCCGTCACCGAAAAAGAGTTTGATGGAATGGTATCCAAGGGAAGGAAGCAGCTGGCTTGTTTTGGTAAATAGCGTTTTATGCCGCTCAATGCTGAAGACTTTTGCTCCCATTACGGCTAAAATGCAAGCCTGATATCCCGATCCGGTGCCGATTTCCAACACGCGAATCCCTTTCTCCACCTTCAGCAGCATGGATTGAAAAGCCACCGTAAAGGGCTGAGAGATCGTTTGTCCTGCTCCGATAGGGAAGGGTTTGTCCTCGTAAGCATATTCCAGAAAAGATGAGTCGAAAAAAAAGTGCCTGGGCAGTGTTTCTATTGCCTGAAGAACCATCGGGTCAGTAATCCCCTTGCTCCGGATAGTTTCGACAAGCTGCTTCCGCAATCCCTTGTGGCGGAATGAGTCAGTCATCATTACCCGTTTGTTCATCGGCGGTATGGGCTGGGTTCATTTTTTGGCGAAAATACTAAATTCAATCCGCACAAAGCGTTACTTTTGCAAAAAATTATCGGATCAGCTATGTTGAAAATCGGTGTTTTAGGAGCGGGGCATCTGGGAAAAATCCATCTGCGGTGTATTAAGGATATTCCGGATTTTGACCTGGTGGGATTTTACGATCCCAATCCCGAGATTGGTTCGCAGGTGGAGAAGGAATTCCAGATTGTCAATTACCGAAGCCTCGATGAACTTGTTGACGCTGTGGACGTCGTGGATATTGTCACCCCTACCGTTTCTCATTTTGAGTGTGCTTCAAAATCCCTGAAGAAGTACAAGCATGTTTTCATCGAGAAACCGGTTGTCACCTCTCTCCAGGAGGCCCGTGAATTGATAAAAATTGCGGGAGAGGCCAATGTGAAGGTTCAGGTGGGTCATGTGGAGCGGTTCAATCCTGCGTTTCTCGCCGTTGAGCCCTTTTTTACCAAACCGATGTTCATTGAGAGTCACCGGCTTGCCCAGTTCAATCCTCGCGGTACGGATGTGCCGGTCATTCTTGATCTGATGATCCATGACATCGATATCATCCTCAGCGTGGTAAAAGCAAACATCCGGAAGATATCTGCCAGTGGCGTTCCTGTGGTGAGTGATACGCCGGATATCGCCAATGCACGGATCGAATTTGACAACGGATGTGTTGCCAATCTCACCGCCTCCAGGATCTCTCTCAAGAATATGCGGAAATCCCGGTTTTTCCAGAAGGACACATACATTTCCGTTGATTTTCTTCATAAGGAGGTCGAGGTGGTACGGATCCAGAATGCTGATCCGGAAAGCCTCTCACAAGCTCTTTTTACCCTCGATCTCGGACCCGGCAAGGAGAAAAAACAGATCTTTTTTCACAAGCCTGAAGTGAAGTCACTAAATGCCATCAAAACCGAACTCGAAAGCTTCCACTCAGCCATCGTAAACAATACCGTTCCCCCCGTCACGATCAACGACGGATACAGCGCTCTGGAAGTAGCCTACCAGATCATTGAGAAGATCAACCAGTCGGCTGCAAACCTTTAAATGACAGGCTGGCAGGATGTTCATTCTTTTAATAAATCCGGAGACAATATATCCCCTAACAACCCGTTACCAATGAAAGGTAAAACGCATTTCCCGTTCATGAAGATCCGGAACTGTACCCGTTATTTTTTTCTCGCGTTAGTCCCCATCCTGATCCTCTCCTGTGAAAAATTCAAGGGAGAACAGGAAATCCCCGCCTATATCACCATTGATTCAATTTATCTCACAACAAACAATCCCACCCAGGGTTCCGCCTCTGCCAATATCGTGGATGCCTGGGTCTATGTTGACGATGACCTGATCGGCGCTTTCCAGCTTCCCGCCAGGTTTCCTGTTCTGGCAAAAGGAGAACATAACCTGAAGCTGCTGCCGGGGATCAAGCTGAACGGGATTGCAGCAACCAGGATGGCCTATCCATTCTATTCTCCCGTTGAACTGACGGTTGACCTTGCTGAACTCGACACCTTTGCCGTAGGCACAAAGAAGACCACATACTTGTCTACTACCGTGTTTGATGTGATTGAGGATTTCGAAGGATTTGATGTTTCATTTGACACAACCAATCGAAGTGAAGTAGCCCTGTTACTTACTGAACCAGGTGACACACTCACCTTTGAAGGTAACCATTCCGGGATGGTCAAAATGGATACAGTGGATCAGTTTTTTGAATGCGTCAACGACAAGGACTTTGATATTCCATATGCCCCGGTGTTCCTTGAAATGAATTTCAGAACCAACAATGTCTTTGTGGTTGGCGTATATTTATATGGGATCACGACGATTCAGCAGGTCCCGATCGTTTACCTGAACCCCACTGGCAATGAATGGAAAAAGATCTATATCAATCTGACAAACACGTTAAACGCCTATTCAAACATGCAGAAATTCAGGGTATTCATTTCTGCGATCCAGTCTCCTGCCGTTTCGAATGCATTAATCCTAATGGATAACATCAAAGTGGTAACCAGAAAATCGGATTCATGAACAAGCGGCTTCAGGTCTTCAAATATGTGATGGCTGATTACCTTGCAGCCTTCCTTGCCTGGTTCCTCTTTTTCTCTTACAGGAAAATGGTGGTCTACCCGGATGTATTTCACCAGCCCCAGATCATCTTTTCCGATAACAAGCTTTACATCGGTCTGGCTGTCATCCCATTGCTATGGCTTCTTTTTTATGTGATCATCGGAACCTACCGGAAGATCTTAAGAAAGAGCCGTCTGCGCGAGTTTGGGATTACCGTGCTAACCTCCACCATTGGGGTCACAGCCATCTTCTTCACCCTGATCCTCGATGATGTCATCATTACCAACCGGACCTACCTGCAGTTTTATTTCGCACTCCTCTTTTTTCAACTGGCGTTAACCGCCTCTTTCAGGTTTTTTCTCACCTCCCGGATAGCCTACAAGATCCATCATAAACTGATCGGTTTTACTACCATCATTGTCGGAAGCAACGGGAATGCCATCTCGATCTACAAGGATATCGAGAACCAGGAGGAGTCATCGGGGAATAACTTCATTGGGTTCGTCAATGCTCAGCCTTACGAGAGTTATAAATTGGCGGAATATCTGCCACATCTGGGTGAGTTGAAGGATCTCAACAGGATTGTCACCGAACAGCATGTGGAGGAGGTGATCATTGCCATAGAATCGTCTGAAAATCATACGGTTGAAAAGATCATTACCCAACTTGAAGATACGGATGTCGTGATCAAGATCATCCCGGTGATGCAGGATATCCTGATGGGATCGGTGAAGACCACCTCCATTTTTCATGCTCCGTTGATCCAGATCTTTCCCGACCTGATGCCCGACTGGCAGATGTCGCTTAAGCGGATTTTTGATATTTTAATTTCGGTGATCGCCCTGATCATCCTGTCACCGATCATGCTGATCACGGCCCTGGCCATCAAATTGACCTCCCCGGGACCGGTGCTGTTTTCACAGGAGAGGGTGGGGCTCAGGGGTCGGAGATTCATCATGCATAAGTTCCGGACGATGTATAAGGATGCTGAAAAGGATGGCCCGCAGCTCTCATCCGAGACAGACCCCCGGATCACACGGGTGGGAAAATTCCTGAGAAAAGTCAGGATTGACGAGGTCCCCCAGTTCTATACCGTGTTGAAGGGGGATATGAGCATTGTGGGCCCCCGCCCCGAACGGCAATACTACATTGAGCTGATCATGCAGCGGGCCCCTCACTACCGTCTCCTGCACAAGGTAAAACCGGGGATCACCTCCTGGGGACAGGTGAAATACGGTTATGCCGAGAATGTGGACCAGATGGTCGAGCGGTTGAAATTCGACATTCTCTATATTGAGAACATGTCGCTTGCCATGGACTTCAAGATCCTGATCTATACGATGCTAATTATCCTCCAGGGCCGGGGAAAATAGGATGTCTGTCAACTTTTTCATCATCTCTCCGGCCTTTCCTTTCAAAAAAATATCGGTAACCCCTTGTGTATAATTTGATTCCTGAGGATTGATCTCAATGATCGTAGCCCCGTTTTTTTTGGCAAGGGGAGGGATCTGGTTGGCCGGCATCACCTCCCCAGTGGATCCGATGATCAGGAATGCATCCGATTTCATGGCAGCTTCATAAGCGGCATCAAGGGGTTTCTGGGGGATCGGCTCGCCGAAGAAGACGAAGTCAGGTTTTAAAAGTCCCCGGCAACCGGGACACCGGGGCGGAATTTTCCTGAACATGTCAGGGGTAAAGGGGAACTCCCGGTGACAGCCAAGACAGACAAGCTTCATGGAATTCCCGTGGAATTCAAACACCTTCGTACTCCCGGCTTCCTGGTGAAGGTTATCAATGTTCTGGGTGATGATCCGGTGCAAGAGGTTCCTCCGCTCCATTTCCGCTAACAGCAGGTGCGCCTGGTTCGGCCGGGCACTCCCGAAGAAATCATAGAAGATCTCTTTGATGCTTTCCCACGACTTCTCGGGCTGAGAGAGAAAAAACCCGATATCCAGGCAGATGGGATCGTATTTGTTCCATAATCCCTTTTCTCCGCGAAATGGAGGAATTCCACTCTCTACCGATATCCCAGCCCCCGTGAAAGCGGTGGTGAAAGTCGATTCTCGAAGGATGGCTGCGGCTTCGCGCACTGTTTTGTCCATTGTGAAAATTGTTGAAATGGGATATCCCGCCTGTAGAAACTGTCAAGAATTGGGTAAATTTACACCAAATTCGGAGTGTATGAAAAAAGTTTTCATAACCATCCTCCTGTTTGTCTCTTTTACCTTACCAGGAACTGCCGGAGAGCTTCAGGAACCTGTTCTGAAGGTGGGTGTTGCGGCCTATCCTCCCTTTGTCATTTTCAACGGGAATGATGTGGCAGGGATCAGTGTGGATCTCTGGAACAATATCGCCGACAGTTTGAAACTCAGGTATCAGTATGTCCGTTTTACCGGTTATCTGGATATGATGGATGCCATGGGGAGGGATGAGATCAATCTCACGATCAATCCGCTTACCATGACAGAGAACCGGCTGGCCCGGTTCAGGCTGACAATCCCCTTCTATACATCCAAACTGGCGCTGGTTGAACGCCCTGTCTCCGCGATTCCAATGACCACCGTTTTTCTTTCCCTGATTAACTGGAGGACATTGAGACTATTGGTTGTGATCTGCGTGACCGTTTTTATCTTTTCCCTCCTGATCTGGCTGGCTGAACGCAGGAAAAATACCAGGGAATTCCGGAAGGGGCATCAGGGGATTGCTGATGGCGTCTGGTGGGCGTTTGTTACCATGACGACCGTAGGTTACGGGGATAAGATCCCGAAAACCAGATTAGGCCGGACTCTTACGCTGATCTGGATGTTCTTTGCCATTGCCTTGATGTTGCTTTTTACGGCAGAGATCTCCTCCGAACTCACCATCACCAAGCTTCAGGGGGATATAGATACAGTGGATGAACTGAGGAAGGTCAAGGTAGGTACGCTGGAGCAGACCGGTTTCTCGGCTTTCTGTGAGATCAACCGGATCCAGTACCTGCCGTTCACAGATCTCAAAGAGGGAGTGGATGCGGTAACCGACAGGAAGATTGAAGCATTTATCGGGGACTATGCAACGCTGGAATACCTCTCCGAGATCAATAAACTCGGGAAATCCATGGTCATCAATCCCACAAGCCTCAACGAGCAGTTTTTCTGCTTTGGAGCCAATAAAAATTACCTGCGCCTGATTGACGAGATCAATCCCATTATGTTGGATATCACTGAAAGCGCTCAGTGGACGGAGATCCTCTACAAGAACGGGATCAGACCATAACCTTTGCTGCAGGTTATTTCAACCAGCGGTCAAGCCAGTTAAAATAAGTGCGTTGCCACAGGATGCCGTTTTGAGGTTTCAGAACCCAGTGATTCTCGTCCGGGAAGAAGAGAAACTCGGCAGGAACACCTTTTAATACGGCAGCATTGAAAGCTGTCATCCCTTGAGTGAAGACAACACGGTAGTCCAATCCGCCATGGATGATCAAAATAGGTGTGTCCCAGTTCTGGATATACTTGTGGGGTGAATGAGCATAGGTTTCCTGGGCGATTTTATTGTTTTTATCCCAGAAAGGACCGCCCTTGTCCCAGTTCTCAAACCACATCTCCTCGGTCTCGAGGTACTGGGCCTCTTCGTTGAAGATCCCGTCGTGGGCGATAAAGGCTTTGAATCGTCCCTGGTGGTTTCCGGCCAGGTAATAAACGGCCCAACCGCCTGCGCTCGCCCCGACTGCTCCCAGACGGTTGGCATCAATGAAGGGTTCCTTTGCCATCACGTCAATGGCGGTAAGGTAATCCTGCATGCTCTTGCCATGATAATCGCCGCTGATCTCTTCCTGCCACGCTTGTCCGAACCCCGAAACACCCCGGCGGGCAGGCGCTACGATGATGTAGTCATTGGCCGCCATGATCTGGTAATTCCAGCGGTAATGAAAATCCTGGCTGAGCGGTCCCTGGGGTCCTCCTTTGCAATAGAGAATGGCCGGATATTTCTTTGATGGGTCAAAATGGGGCGGGTAGATCACAAATACCTGCATGTCGAGATTGTCGAAGGTCTTGATCCACCTTTCTTCCACCTTACCCATTGTCAGTTGGGCCAGCAGCTCCTTGTTGGTAAAGGTGATCTGTTCGGCCGCTCCGCTCTCCGGATCAATGGCAAACAATTCAGTAGGGAATGACATGGTCTCCTTGGCTGAGATCAGCTTTCCGCCGGCCGGGACGACGTTCCGGTAATCCTGCATCCCTTCGGTGATCTGTTTGATAGTGCCTCCCTCAAGATTATAGCTGTAGATTTGGAAGGCACCATGCCAGTCGCTGGTGAAATAGACCTGCTTGCTGTCGGCACTCCAGGCAAGGCTACCGGCGTTCTGGTCGAACCCTTTTGTGGCATACGTTTTCTCCCCGGTGGTGGTGTTCAAGATGAAGAGCCGGTTCTGGTCCGATTCATATCCTTCACGTTCCATGCTTTCCCAAGCAACGTACTGACTATCAGGAGAGAATAGGGGAGAGATATCGTATCCCATCATGCCCTGTGTCATGTTGGTCGTTTCACCTGTCTCAAGGGTGTAGAGGTAGATGTCGGAGTTGGTGGAGAGAGTGGCGGCTTTTCCCACCATCTTCTGGCAGCTATAGGCGATCACCTTGCTGTCGGGGCTCCAGTTCACCTGCTCGATCCCTCCGAAAGGTTTCAGCGGTGACTGGTATGGTTCGCCGGGCATGATGTCCTTGTCGTCCCACACGTTCGTGCCATCATATTTGGCATAGAAGACATGGCTGTATGAATCCACCCAGGTATCCCAGTGCCGGTAAAGCAGGTCGTCCATGATCCGGCCGGAGGCCTTTGGAAGTCCTTCGTAAAGATCTTTGAATTTATTTTCCAGATACACCTCTTTGGTATAGAGGATCATGGATTGGTCGGGGGAATATTTGAATCCGGTGATCCCGTCATCGATGTTGGTGAGCTGAACCCTGCCCGAACCATCCGGGTTCATCTCCCACAACTGGACCGATCCGCTCTCGGAGGAGAGGAACCCGATGCGTTTGCCGTCGGGGCGCCAAAGCTCATTGAATTCGCTTTTCGGAGAGTGGGTGAGTCGTTTTCCGTTCTGACCGTCAACACCAACCGTGTAGAGTTCCCGGTTTCCCTTGTTCTGCTCAATGGAATAGTAGGTCACACCATACAGTGCGGTTTTCCCGTCGGGAGAGATCTCCGGGCCGCTAACCCTGCCGAACGACCACAATACTTCGGGTGTCATCAGGTCACTTGTGAGGGAGAGATCTTGTTTTTCGATCAGAGGGGCTTCATCCCTCTTTTGCCCGGCAGGGCCACAGGATACCAGGCCTGCCAATGCTGCGATAAGCAGGAGAGTCAATGTGTTTTTCATGGGAAATGATTTATGGTTTTTTATTGAATTTCACCAGGATGCAGTAAAATTAAAAAAAAGATCACAACACGGTATGATTTGAAGTAACACAGCAGGTAAAAAGGAAGAGAATTTTCTTGACTTACAGATGTATCTTCTTAATATGATTGATCATGAACCAATATATAATTATCCTGTTCGCTACTATTTGCAAAAACACTTCTGTGATGGAGATGTAGGTGGGGCGATATAGGAAAATGGATCAACATTTTATGACGGCTCATATGTATCTGCTATTTGGCCAATACCCTATACAAATAAGAAGGACTATGTGGTCTGTGATTTCTACGCTGGCCCAGCAGATGAAAGGCATTATATCATGGAAATATCATATGAAGAGATCCAAGGTCAGTGGGAAATACATCTGACCTATACATTCTATATAGATTTATAATCATAAAGGATTTTCAATCCTTTTGCCTCCCTGAGATACGCTTTTACCGATCCTACCAGGATCTTTGCCTCAATGTACACCGGGATCCGGTTACGGTCGTCAGTGACCCACACTAACGCCTCCTGGTCTTTCGTAAAAATCGTCCCCTCAACCATCGTGGCTGAAAACTTGTTGCACGGATAACGAGTACCATCTGGGTGTTCCACGATCTCTTTTCCCAGCAGCCTGACATCGATCCGGTAAACGCTGTCGTCGATGGCCACAAAGACAGGGAGAACCGTATCCCGCTGCATGGAATCAGGATCAAGGGAACGGACGTAATAGACAGCTGAAAGCATATCGAAGGTGCAGCCGATCATGTGCAGGGTGTCGTGCACAATTGGGTCGTCATTGCGTTTTGTGTTGCTGTAAACCATCCTGTGCGGGTAATCAAACCACGACCTGTTCTGCAACTGATAACCTCCTTCGTAAATGTAACGGCTGAATTCGATGGTTTCGAAGGTAGTCGTATCGATCCAGCTCTCATAGGTATCCCTCACCTTAAAGAGGAAATCATAGGAGGCGAAGGTCCGTCCGGAGCTGACGAAATGCCACAATGTTTTTCCCTTTTTCTGCTCCAGGGTGGTTTTGAAGGAAACTGTTCCGGCATCAACCCAGATCGGTCCCCAGTTGTAGGATACGGTAAAGGAGACCTCTTCGCCGTTGGTGAAGACAACATGCTGGAAAGGGCACTGGCTGCGAACAGACCCGACGATACACAGGACAATCCATAATAGAGCGATCAGTGAAAGAAAGAAAACCGGACGACGAAACAACACGGCAAGAGAGGTTAAATTTATTTGCAATGTTAATCAAAATAAAAAAATATCTACTTTTAGATTAACGTACAAGAGGTTCTGATATGTACAATCCCATCCCACATCTGCCGGATATCCTGCAAAAATTTATTCATTGGCTGAAAGCGAGAAGAATTCATCCGAAAATCATCTTTTTCGTGCTCGGGATTCTGTCGACCGCCTGGTTTCTTATTCGCGTGGTTCCTAAGCCCAGCAGGGCAAATTATCCCTGTATGCAGGCGACGGCGCCATTTATGTCTGCTTTTGTCCTGTACCTGCTAAGTTTGGGAGGCGCCGTGATGGCTTTCAAACGGTTCCTGTGGGCAATCACTCAATCACGACCAGTGAAGGCGGCTCTTTTTATTATAATAGCCTTTGGGTTGTATGTGATCTCTCTCACTCTGATGGATTCACAGCTGTTTGCCAGGAGAGATGGTACCTGTCGCGGAGATTTTCCACCCAATGAACCGATGGGAACGGCAAAGGGCATTTTCCCGGGACGAGTGGTATGGATGTGGGATCCCGGTGCGACCAATGAAAATTGCACCAATACCTCTAACAATGACGGTGTGATCGATGATGGAGACGATGCCTGGTTTATGGAAAAAAACAACAGCATGGCTGTTATTGACAGCATGCTGATCAAGTCGTTGCTCTCCCTGACCGGTGCGTCTGATAATGTTCAGGCCTGGGACCTGATCTTCAGGTACTACAATATCAATCACGGCCATGGGGATGTCGGGTACAGCGCCGGTGAGAAGATCATGGTGAAGATCAATGCGACTTCGGCTTACGGGGGGGTGGCCGACGGCCGGTTTCATGCCGATCTCAGCCGGACCGACGACCAGTCGGTCAACCGGTTCGCAGCCGAGACGGATCCCTATGTTGTGCTGGCCCTTCTGAGACAACTGGTTAACGTGGCCGGAGTACCTCAGGGCCTGATCTATATCGGGGATCCTGCCCGAAACATTTACAAAGAGTCTTATGACCTTTGGCACACGGAGTTCCCTGAAGTGAACTGCCTGGGCAACAATCTCATCCATACGGAACTAGAGATTGAGAAGCTGGGCAGGCTTCCTGTTGAACATTCCGCAAGCGACCGGTTTTTCTTTTCCGACCATGGCGCTGTGATGCCGGATGCCCTGACGGATAAACTGTTCACCGTTTATGAGGATGCCGACTACCTGATCAATGTGCCGGCACTGAAGGCGCATGCAGCGGCAGGGATCACGCTGGCGGCAAAGAATCATTTCGGTTCATTTCCCAGAACATGGGCTCTGCATCTGCATGCCGGCCTGATGGGCGGCGGCGATGATCCGCAACGCACCGAATACGGATTGTACAGGATCCAGACCGATATCATGATGCATAACCTCCTGAGTGGCAAAAACCTGCTGATCATTGTGGATGGCCTCTATCCCGGGGATGAAGCGCTTGCGGTTCCCGGCAAATGGACCTCAACCCCTTTTCACGGAGACTGGTGCTCATCCGTCTTCATCTCCCTTGATCCGGTGGCTGTTGAATCGGTTTGCCACGACTTCCTGCGTTCGGAGTACAACGGGCCCACCATCGCAACGAGCCGGCCCAATTGGGCCGGAGTGGATGATTACCTGCACCAAGCAGCCGACTCATCCAATTGGCCCGAAGGGATTGTCTATGATCCGGATGATGATGGGGTGCTGATCGCCTCAATGGGGGTTCACGAACATTGGAATGATGCAGAACATAAGGAATATACTAGAAACCTTCATACAGGAGAGGGCATTGAGTTGATCAAAGCCCATGAAGCCAATACCGGTATAGATCCGGTTGAAGGGAATATGGGGATCCGGGTGTTTCCGAACCCGTGCCAGGATTGGGTTCATCTGTCGTGCCGGTGGCCGGTGACGATCAACTACCTCATTCTGGATCAGGCCGGCCGTGAAGTCATCTCGGGAGTGAGCTGCAATTCACCTCAGGCATCAATAGACACCAAGCAGTTGCCGGCCGGTTGTTATATCATGATCCTGAACAGCAAAGATGGATGCCAGAAAGTTAACTTCATCAAGCAATAAAAATGTATGAACCGAGTCATTGAAAAATCACATATCCTGCAAACGTTACCCAGTGTCCTATTGGATATGTTGGCAGTAGGATTTATCTATTTTTTCCCGACACTATCCCATCTCTTGGGAATCCCCTTTTACCTGATCGAACCGATGCGTGTCATGCTGATCCTCGCAATGACTCACACCGGGAAAGGGAATGCATACATCCTGGCATTGACTATGCCTCTCTTTTCATTTATGGTATCCGGTCATCCGTTGTTTGTGAAAACAATCCTGATCACCCTCGAACTTGTGTTGAATGCCGCCTTGTTCTATTTGCTTGTGAACCGGATAAAACATATTTTCCCCGCCATCCTGTTAAGTATCGTCATGAGCAAGGCAGTCTATTATTTGTTGAAATTTATGCTTATCAAGATGGCGCTGATAGACGCAGGGCTTATTTCAACTCCTGTCGTGGTCCAGGTGGTTATGCTTCTTCTGTTCAGCGGATATGTCTGGATGTTTTACAAGAGAAAAGCCGGATAACCAGAAAAAAAAGAGGGTGCTCACTGATGAACACCCTTTTTTGTAGCGTGGACGAGAGTTGAACTCGTGACCTCCGGGTTATGAATCCGACGCTCTAACCGACTGAGCTACCACGCCGGAAAAGAGGTGCAAAGGTACAGGTTTTACCATTACGATCAAAGAAAATGTGAGATACGGTAATACAGTAATACGAAATACAGGAATACGAAATACGGAAAAATACACTCTACTTATCCTTTCTAACACTCTCACCTGTCCGCTTGTCCGCTTGTCCGCTTGTCCGCTTGTTTACTTTATCCAAACCGTCTTGATGTTCACGAACTCCCGGATGCCGTAGCCGCCGAGTTCGCGGCCGTAGCCTGATTTCTTGATGCCACCGAAGGGAAGGCGAGGATCTGATTTGGTCATGCCGTTCACGAACACAGCGCCGCTCTCCACCTGCCTGGCGACGGCTTCACCCCGCTGGCTGTTTGTTGTCCACACGCTTCCGCCCAGACCGAAAGGGGAGTTGTTGGCCACGCGGATGGCTTCCTGTTCATCCTCCACCGGGATGATCGCCAGCACCGGGCCGAAGGTCTCTTCGGCGCAGACCGGCATCCCTTCCCTGACATTCGTCAGGATGGTGGGTTGGTAGTAGCATCCTTCCCTGTCGTATCTGTCGCCTCCGGTGATCAGCGTGGCCCCTGCCCGAATGGATCCCTGCACCTGCCGGTCGATCTCCTCAATTAAAAACGGAGCCGCCAGTGGGCCGATCTGGGTCGCCGGATCCATGGGATCACCGACTTTCAGCCTCCGGAATGCTTGATGGATCATCTCGGTAAATTGCTTCAGGACAGGTTTCACCACAATAAACCGTTTGGCAGCGATACAGCTCTGTCCCTGGTTGATCAGACGGGAATTCAGGGCCTGGGAGATGGTCAGTTCCATATCACAATCCTCTAATATGATGAAGGGATCCGATCCTCCCAGTTCAAGAACGGTTTTCTTAATCTGTCGGCCTGCTGCCGAAGCCACCTGGCTTCCGGCGAATTCACTGCCGGTGAGGGTGGCTGCCTTCACAAAGGGATGATCAATCACCCGTTCCACCATCCCCGAAGGGATCATCAGGCTGCGGAAAAGATTTTCCGGGAAGGCGGCATCACGAAAAATCTCCTCAATGGCAAGGGCACATCCGGGTACATTGGAGGCATGTTTGAGCAAGCCACCGTTACCGGCCATCATCGATGGGGCTGCAAACCTGAACACCTGCCAAAGGGGGAAATTCCAGGGCATTACCGCCAGGATGAGTCCCAACGGCTGAAATGTGACAAAGCTCCGGGAAGCATCCGTAGGGATAACCTCATCCTGAAGAAATTGTTCGGCCTGATTGGCGTAAAACTCACACACCCAGGCGCACTTTTCCACTTCCGCTTCCGATTCGCGGATGATCTTTCCCATCTCGGCCGTCATCAACGCAGCCAGCCCGGTTTTCCTGCTCCGCAGCAGGGATGCCGCCCCCAGCATCAACTCTTTACGGTGGGTGAAAGAAGTGGATCGCCAGTGAAGCCATGCTTCCTGACTCTTTTGAATGATCTCAACAACCTCTTCCGGGGTGTGTTCGCGATACTCCTTCAGTGTTTGGTTGGTGGCCGGGTTGATGCTTTTCATGGGAAAGGGGTTCGGTTAATTGTTGCGTTGTTTCCGAAGCAGGTAAAAGAAGCCGATCACAATTCCTGTGGCAATGAAGATCAGGATCGTGCGCAGGGAGAACAGATGTATTGGCTTGATTTCGCTGTCGGTGGTGATCATGGTGTAAATATCAGTGGCAATGGAATAGAGGGATAGAGCGGCGAAGAAGGAGAGGACCAACTCCACGACATGGCCTGATCGCTGGCTCTCTTTCACCTCAATTCCCTCCACGGCTTTCAGCAGGGTGGCTTCCGCCGAGTCAAAATCGGTTTTCTTGTTTTCGAGCATCGAGACCTCTCTTGACTTTTCATGGTAATCCTGTTGTTCAACGGAGAGATTTCGTTTCCAGAGCTTCGTTCGCTGAAGGGTCAGATGGCTGATGTTGCAGGCATTCCTGATGAAGTGTCCGTCCACCTTTTTATTCTGGATGATCAGGGAAAGAAATCCCGTGAAGAGGTAAATCGAGTTATCGTAGGTGATGGATTCCGTCCCCGAAATGGAATCAATGAACACCCTCCGGATGATCTCATCATGGGTCATCGTTGCCTCTGCAGGTTCCCAGAGGAGGAGCGCCCATCCTGGATAAACTTTTCCTCCCGCATAGGGAAAAGGGGCCTCTTCAATATGGTAATCCCTGATAGTGCGTGAAAGCGTCTCCGCATTCCGGATAAAGAAGATATGCCAGTTGTAAATGTAACTGAAGTCAGGTGTGTGAAGGCCATCCTTTTTCAGGACATCCGGGGCTCCAAACAGAAAACCCGGTTGAATGGCGACCACCTTTTTCGTTTCAAGTAAACGGAACATCTGTTCCAGATCAGGCTGCAGAGCCGATATAATATCCACCATCGACATGTTCTCCTCTTCCAGTTTTTTGATATTCGTCTGAGGTTCGAGGGTGAAAAGTGCATAGCAGCATAAAATCTCCAGGTCAGTCAGCCAGAATTCCACCCCGGAAAGTTTCACGGCAGGCTGATCTTTAAGGTATTTGTCCTGCAGTGTCTGGAGTAGATCTTCGTGCAGGCTGAGTTTCAGTAGTGGTGTGACTTCAGAGTAGTTGTCCAGCGGATGACGGGCGATGAAGGCGGAGAAGTTGCCCCCACTCATCAGAGATCCACTGAAATTTTTCAGCAAACTCGAGAATTCTTCAGGAGTTACGTCCGGGTTGAGCAGACTGGTGTTCAACACCCAGTAACGGCTCTCAACAAGGATAACAGAAGGAGTGGGTTCAATCATAACTAGTTTGTTGGAAGATGTTCACGAAAGTAATGAAAATAGGGACATCCCGATGATGTCCTTGTGGGGGTTATCTTTTCACTTTTTCCTTCAAATAAGTTCCGGTATAGGAATCGTGGTGATGAACAAGTTCCTCCGGTGTTCCTTCAAAAACGAGGTGCCCTCCCTGATCCCCCCCCTCTTTCCCCAGGTCGATCACCCAGTCTGCCGATTTGATTACATCGGGATTGTGTTCGATCACCAGTACCGAATGACCGATCCGGATCAGGGAATCAAACGAGATCAGGAGCTTGTGGATGTCATGGAAATGAAGCCCTGTAGTGGGTTCGTCGAAAATGAAAAGGGTGGGCTTTTCCGTGTTTCCTTTCGAGAGGAAATAGGCCAGCTTGATCCGCTGGGCCTCTCCCCCGGAAAGGGTTGATGACGATTGTCCGAGCTTCAGGTAACCCAGACCGACATCCTGAAGGGGTTGCAGCCGCAGCAGGATGCGTCTCTCTGTAGCCGAGAGTTTGCTCTCTCCTGAGAAAAACCCAATTGCTTCATCTACGGTCATCTCCAGGATATCCACGATGGTTTTGTCCCGGTATTTCACATCCAGCACTTCATCCTTGAAGCGTTTTCCATGGCAGGCATCGCAGGTGAGGTAGATATCGGCCATGAATTGCATCTCGATTTTCTGAACCCCGTCGCCTTCACAGATCTCGCACCGTCCCCCGGCGATATTGAACGAGAAGAAGCCTGGTTTATAGCCTCTTACAACTGACAGTTTCTGGTCGGCAAAGAGCTGGCGGATCTCATCAAAGGCTTTGATGTAGGTAGCCGGGTTGGATCTTGAGGAGCGGCCGATAGGGTTCTGGTCTACGAGTTCCACGCCGCCGATGCGGTTGTAATCACCCTCCAGGCAATCAAATTTTCCGGTCTTATCCGCCCATCCCCCCAGGATCTTTTTCAGGGCGGGGAAGAGGATCTGCTTGATCAGCGAGGTTTTTCCCGATCCGCTCACACCGGTCACCACGGTAAAGATGTGAAGTGGTATGTCAACATTGATCCGTTTAAGGTTGTTCTCCCTGGCACCGACGATACGGATAAACTCTTTCCATCCTCTCCTATGATCCGGAAGGCTGATGGAGCGTTTTTTCGACAGGTACTCTCCTGTCAGACTTCCTTCACAGCCGGTCAATTCACTGACCTTCCCCTGAAAGATCACCTCGCCGCCATGCTGGCCGGCCAGTGGACCGATATCGATCACATGGTCGGCGGCCCGGATGATCTCTTCATCATGTTCAACCACGATGACGGTGTTTCCCAGGTCACGTAATCTGAGCAAAACGTTGATCAGCCTTTGTGTATCCCTAGGATGCAACCCGATGCTCGGCTCATCCAGGATATACATCGAACCCACAAGACTGCTTCCGAGGGCAGTGGAGAGGTTGATCCGCTGGGATTCCCCACCTGAGAGAGAGGATGAGAGACGGTTCAGGGTGAGGTAGCCCAACCCGACATCCGTCAGCGCCTCCAGCCTGTTCCGGATCTCGTTCAGCAACCTTTTTCCCACACGTTCTTCATAGTCAGAAAGGGTCAGGTTCCTGAAGAACTCCTGCAGGTCGGTGATGGGGGTGAGAACCAGTTCCGTGATCGATTTTCCTCCGATCTTGACGAAGGAGGCGTCTTTGCGAAGACGGGTGCCCTGGCATTCAGGGCAGACGGTTTTTCCGCGGTAGCGGGACATCATGACCCGGTACTGGACTTTGTAATTCTGGCTTTCTACAAAATCAAAGAACCGGTTGATCCCTTTGAAATACCTGTTCCCGTTCCACAGCAGGGCGCGTTCTCCGGCCGTCAATTCATAATAGGGACGATGAATGGGAAAATCAAAATGGTAGGCATGCATGACCAGCTCATTCTTCCATTCACTCATCTTCTCGCCCCTCCAGCAGGCGATGGCATCCTCGTAAACAGAGAGACTTTTATTGGGGACCACGAGGTCCTCATCGATCCCGATCACGCTGCCAAATCCCTCGCAATGCTTGCAGGCGCCGTAAGGATTGTTAAAACTGAAAAAGTTCTCGGAGGGTTCTTCGAAAGTGATCCCGTCGGCTTTAAAACGGTTGGAAAAGGTATGACGTTCTGTTACCGTTCCGGAAACCTCAACAGTACAATCCCCATGGCTTTCAAAAAAAGCGGTTTGCACTGAATCGGCCAGACGGTTTGAGAGGTCTTCATCCTCATGAGTGAGGGCTAGCCGGTCCACTACAAGAAGCAGTTCTTTATAGGTGCAGTTCTCTTTTTCCAGGGCCTCCTCAATACGGGTAATCTCCCCGTCGATCATCACCCTGATAAACCCCTGCTGCAGAAGAACTTTACATCTGGCTTTCAGATCACCATGGTCAGCCAGATGGTTCAAGGGAGAGAAAATGGTTACGTTCGCTCCGGGTTCTGAAGAAAGTATGAAATCCACCACATCCGAAACGGTGTCACGTTTGACCAGCCGTCCGGTTTCTGGACTGTAGGTTTTCCCCAGCCGGGCGTAGAGGAGTTTGATATATTCATAGATCTCCGTGGAGGTGCCAACGGTGGATCTCGGATTCAGGGTGTTGACCCGTTGTTCGATGGCAATGGCCGGTGAGATGCCCGTAATGGAATCAACTTCAGGTTTGGCCATTCTTCCGAGAAACTGTCGGGCATAGGCGCTCAGGCTCTCTACATACCGGCGCTGCCCGTCGGCGTAAAGGGTGTCAAACGCCAGGGAAGATTTCCCGGAACCGGAAAGTCCTGTGATCACCACGAACTTGTTCCGGGGAATGGCCAGGCTGATATTTTTCAGGTTGTTGACCCTGGCGCCTTTGATGACAATGGATTCATTCAGGTCAACAGATTCATTCCTTCTCATGGTATCGATCCCGCAGAAAGTGCGAAAATAGTAAGAAAATTTGCTTTTCTTTTTTTTTTGCCTATTTTTGCTGCAACCTTTGAGGGAAAAAGGCGTATTAAATTAAACATCATCGCGCATCCGCGCATCATTCATAGGAGGGATATTATCGGCTAGAACTTTACTCTTTTTTACTTAGAAAAGGAGGTCCCATGCAAAGCCAGGTAATCAGTGATCAGGAGCTGATTAGCAGGTATCTAGCCGGTCAGGAAGCCGCCCTCGAAACACTTGTCAGACGTCATAAGAACCGTATCTATGCTTATATCCTCATGATTGTCAAGGATAAAGAGCTGGCGGAGGATTTGTTTCAGGATACCTTTATCAAGGTGATCAATACCATACGTTCCAATCAGTATAAGGAAGAGGGAAAATTCATTCAATGGGCGATGCGCATCGCCCATAACCTCATCATTGATTATTTCAGGAAAGCGAACAGGATTCCGATCATTGAAAACCGTGAGGAATACGATGTGATCGACAAGATCAGGATGCCGGTCGAGTCGGTCGAGGAGATGATGATCACGGAACAGATCCACAGGGATGTCAAACGCCTCATTGAATACCTGCCCAAAGAGCAGAAAGAGGTGCTAATGATGAGGCATTATCAAGATATGAGTTTTAAGGATATCGCCGAAGTGACCAATGTCAGCATCAACACGGCTCTCGGACGGATGCGTTACGCCCTGATCAACCTGCGAAAACTAGTCAAGGAAAACGAAGTCATACTCTCCGTTTGATAATTACTCGTCCGTTTGTCCGCCTGTCCGCCTGTTTTTTTTTCCACATGTAAAATAAGTGAAAAATTCCTCCGTTTCATTGATATGAAAACTTCACCCAATATCCGTCATGCCTATGAAGCGAAACTCTACACTTTTTTTTGGAAATTCTGTGTCAGAAAGGAGATCAGTTTCCGATGAATCCCAGAAGCACATCAAGAATGTTTCTCCCAAGGAATCCGTGATCCAGAACATCCTCAATTACTCGAGATCCTTGTCAACTTTTCAACTACCTGAACGAGGTCACGTATTTCTGGTGATGAACTAAAAGAAAGGGCAGCCATTGGCTGCCCTTTCGCATTAATCACCTGTAGTTACTTTCTCTTCTCTTTGATCCTGGCTTTCTTGCCTTGCAACTCCCTCAGATAGAAGATCCGGGAGCGACGGACCACACCGCGCTTGTTCACTTCAACCTTTTCAATGAAAGGGGATGCAACGGGAAAAATACGTTCAACGCCAATGTTTCCCGAGATCTTTCTTACCGTGAACGTCTCGGTGGCACCCTTGCCTGCTCGCTGGAGGACAACTCCCTGGAAACTCTGGATACGCTCCTTGTTACCTTCTTTTATCTTATAATGAACGGTAATGGTATCACCTGCTTTAAAAACGGGAATATCATGTTTTTCAATGATATTCTCTTCAACATACTGCATGATCTCGCCTTTGTTCATCCTGCTCCTCCGTTAAGTTTTATTTTTGAAAAGGGAGTGCAAATATAGAAATTTTTTCTTTACACAAAGGCGGTTAAGGGAATATTTTCAATAAAATCGATCAGGGGGGAGGATCAATCGGGGTCAAAAAGACCCGGCCGGCGCTTTCGTGTCCGCTCAAGCGACTCCTCATGCCTCCATTTGGCAATCTCTTTGTCATTCCCTGATAACAGGATGTCGGGGACGGTCTTTCCCCTGAAATCATAGGGTCGGGTATAGACCGGAGGAGAGAGCAGGTCATCCTGGAACGAGTCGGAGAGGGCAGAGGTTTCATCCCCCAGCACACCGGGGATCAGCCGTACAACGGAATCAACGAGGACGGCGGCAGCCAGCTCGCCTCCCGATAGCACATAATTTCCGATTGAGATTTCACGGGTGATCACAAGCTCCCTGACCCGTTCATCAATCCCTTTGTAATGACCGCATAGCAGAATCAGGTTGTTTGCCACCGATATCTGGTTGGCGATTTTTTGTGTCAGGATCTCCCCGTCGGGGGTCAGGTAGATGATGTCATCATACGCTCTTTTGGCAGTGAGGGATTCTATGCAGCGCACGATGGGTTCAGCCATCATGACCATCCCGGCGCCTCCTCCGTATGGATAGTCATCCACATGTTTATGCTTGGTGAGGGAATAGTCGCGGAAGTTATGCAGGGCAATGGAAATCAGCTCTTTTTCCTGGGCTCTTTTGATGATTGATTGCCGGAAAGGGCCTTCAAGCATTTCAGGGAAGATGGTGAGAATATCAATATGCATGGTCTCCTGGGGTAAAATCCTGAAAAAGAATGGTTAGGAAATCAGATGAGCAACTCAACTCATCGTCAGTTTCAAAGATGACAGCGCTTTTCAGTGGCAACCCGGGATGGTTTTTGATCATGCAGCTCGCCGGATATTTATCATCATCGTCGATGACGGTCACGGGATAACTCCCGTCTGGTGGTAGAAGTTTTGAATCTTCCTCCAGATGGATCGAGTAGCTGTATTTTCCGGTGGTCGTGGATTGATCCTGAATGCTCAAACATTGGCCGGTGATTAAGTAGGGATGATCAAGGTACCGGTTGGCTTGCCGGATATCCCCTTCCAGGATGGATTTCCGGATGGTGACTGAGCTTACCGATTCCTGCTGGACCTCCTGCTCTGGGATCTCCTCAAAATCAAAATGGAATTGTTGCCCGAGTTGTTGCATAAGTTCGGTATCGCCTTCGCGGTTGTGTCCGAAATGGTGGTTGAACCCTGTAATGATCTTTCGCGCATGAAGTTTTTTCAGGAGGATGTTCCTGACAAAGTCAACGGATGATATCTCCGAAAACTCTTTGGTAAAGGGCACAATGATCAGATGATCAAGTCCTGCCCTAGAAAGCAGCTCGATTTTTTCACGCAGTGAGGTGATCAGCCGGAGCTCTTTGCCGAAAGTGTCGGGATAAAGGACTTTTCGCGGGTGAGGTTGAAAGGTGATCAGTACGGTCTCACCCCGGATCTCGAGGGCCAGTTTTTTCAGCCGCTCAAGGATGGCTTTATGGCCTGTGTGCACCCCGTCGAATGAACCGGTTGTGACAACAGGATTCCGGATGCTATCAAGATGCTCGAAACTATGGTAGATCTGCAATCTTTTCCCTCTTACTTGAACCGTTCGTCGTTTTTCTTTGCAAAAAAGGCAACCTTTTCGAGCGATGTGATCATATCGTATTCTTCCAGATAGACATGCGGAGGAACATTGAGTGGTTTTGGCGAGTAGTTCAGGATCCCTTTGACACCTGTCTCCACAAGTGCTTCTGCGACTTCAGGTGCCTGATCGGCCGATACCGTGATGATCCCAATGGAAATATTATACTTTTTGATGATCTCTGCTAGGCTGTTGATGTGGTAAACAGTTACGCCGTCATACACCCTGTTAATCTTCTCAGGGTTAATGTCAAAGGCGGCAATGATGGTGAGTTTCGTTCGTTTCCCTTTGAAATAGCTGATAATGGCCTTGCCCAGGTTTCCTAAACCAACCACGGCGACCCGTTGACCTTTGTCGGTGTCAACGATGTGACCGATGAGCTCGATCAACTCCTTGATATCATATCCTTTTCGCAGGTTGCCTGAATAACCGATGAGCATCAGGTCACGTCTGACCTGGACAGGAGTGATATGCAGCATCAGTGCAATCTCGTGTGAGAAAACATGGGTCTTGTCCTTTGAGAGGATCAAAAGCAATGCCCTGCGATACTGGCTCAGCCGTTCAACGGTCTTGTGGGGTAAATTTTTCAGGTACATGAGCATCTATTTATTGACACCTAAAAATACAAAATTTTTATTCTGTTTCAAGAAAATCCGGAAATCCCGAAGATCGGTGTGCCCGTATCTCTCCGTTTTTCGAAAAGATAAAATAGGCTTCCAGCTCCGGATAGGCTTCCACGAACTGCTGTCCTGTCTCCGGCCCCATCACCATCAGGGCTGTGGCAAATGCATCGGCATCTGTACAATTCAAGGCAATGACAGTCACGCTTATCACGCCGTCTTTCATGGGATAGCCCGTCCTGGGATCCAACGTGTGCGAAAAGGTGTGGCCATCTTCCCTGAAATAATTGCGGTAATTGCCTGAAGTAGCGACAGACCTGTTTTCGACCGCGATCCTTTCCTGAACTGATTGGGGCGCCGTATCAGAGGGAGCAGGCTTCTCTATCCCGATCACCCACAGATCCTCATTCGGTTTCCGGTTGCCGCAACGCACCTCTCCTCCGATCTCCACAAGGTAACGGTCAATTCCCATGGATTCTAGATAGTGGGCAACCAGGTCGACCGTATATCCTTGAGCAATGCCATTGAGGTCGATTTCAATCCCGGTATCCTGCTTCATGATCAGTCCGTCAGGGGCGATCTCTATTTTTTTATAACCCACACGTGAAGTTACTGCCTGAATGAGAGAATCCGGCACCCGCTTCCCCTCCTTACGGTAAAAACCATAAAGCCGGATGAGTGGCTCCACTGTGATGTCGAATGCCCCGTTGGTCTCCTCACTGATCTTCTGTGATTCGGCAACCAGTTCCCGGAAATGCCTGTTTTGATCGCAGGGTTCATTCCTGTTGAACCTTGAGATGACCGAGGAGGAGTCGTAGAGGGAGGCGGTTTGATTTACCAGCGAAAAGAGTGAATCAATCCCTTGCTGGATGGTGGTCACAGATTGATCTGCGTACCAGATAACGGTATAGGTGGTCCCCTGGATAAACCCCGTCATTTTCACCGGCTCTGTCCCCTTGAAGAAGGAGCATTGCGTGAATCCAACCAGCAGGAGCGACCATCCTGTTATGTATGAGAGAAGTCTCTTCATAACCCTTGCTTTTTAATCCGGAAAGAGAATTGTTTTTTTAAGCGGTCCCGGAGGAAATATAAGAGTGAAAAATAGAGCACTACGGCAGCCAATCCTGAAAAGGCCAGCCATCCTTCCGCTATCTTCAGGATGATCCCGGGGACCATGGCGATGATCAGCAATACGACTGGCAGGATATAGGCAATCAGAACCGCCTGCATTCCGCGGGATTCTTTCATTTCGATCACTACCTTCTCACCTGGCCGGAATTTTTCAGACGACGTATCGATAACCATTACCTTCTCTTTTTGGTCAGCTATCTGGCATACAGCCTTGGCCTGACAACTGACACAGCTCTCCTGTACCAATATACTTATTTCAATACCTTTATCTGTTATTCTGTTAACAATACCAGGATGAGTGATAATATCTTCCAATTATTTGATATATAATTA
>Ga0208828_1000262_pt1 | contig 23966 bp, 22 predicted proteins | sample Kivu_160m_FD_185487 | JGI IMG/M metagenome (GOLD analysis project Ga0208828, IMG submission 185487) | Freshwater microbial communities from Lake Kivu, Western Province, Rwanda to study Microbial Dark Matter (Phase II) - Kivu_160m (SPAdes)... | ecosystem: Environmental > Aquatic > Freshwater >... | reverse complement strand
GTCTTGGAGACGCCTTCGAATATATCCGACCCCCGAAGGCGTCTACCTTATTCGGGACCTCCCCTTTTTAGAGGGGAGGTAGGTGGGGTGAATACGAATTAACTCAAAGTCTTGGAGACGCCTTCGAAAATATCCGACCCCCGAAGGCGTCTACCTTTTTCGGGGCCTCCCCTTTTTAGAGGGGAGGTAGGTGGGGTGAATACGAATTAACTCAAAGTCTTGGAGACGCCTTCGAAAATAAAAGGGGATTCGTCGGCGTATGAAGATTGCCCAAAACGTTTCCGAATTTTTTTATTGGTCTTATCCCCCCTTCCCCCCTTGCAACAAGGGGGGATTCGTCAACGTTTTGGGAGAGGATGGGCGAAGATTGCCGAAGACGCCTCCATCTCTGTTGTATTTTATTAACCCCCTGTAGTCCCCCTGAGAATCAGGGGAACCTAAGGTCGGCGTCTTCGGAAAGGATGGGCGGTACTGGGATCGAACCAGTGACCACCGGTGTGTAAGACCGATACTCTACCGCTGAGCTAACCGCCCATCTGGAGGAATTATAGCAAAAAAGGCGGTCGCGACCTATCCGGGCGGGAAGAGCGCAACACCCAGGCGTGAGTGTCTCATAGGCCGAGTTGGCAAATCCCCTCCAAAGAGGCGGGAAGCGGCAGATCCCTCTTTGGCAGGCTCGCCGTTGGAATTCCGGATGCGGTTCTGATACGATGGAAAAACAATGGACAGAGCGATATCCATTTTTCTGTTGGTTGCCTCGGTCCTCCTCTCGCTCGTCGGAATTGCCGCGTTTGTCCTGCTTTTCGGCCGCGATATGAGCGTCTTCTGGGTGATCCTGGCCCCGATCATCATCGCGGTTTATCAGATCCCCGCCGTCGCCGTTTTTTATCTTCGGAAGAGATGGAAAAGAAGAGGTCAGGTGATAATCGAGGAAAAGACCGAATCTCAGGAAAACGATTCCGAACAAGCGCCGGAATCCTAAGAAATTGACTTTTTTCCGAAGACGCGTTCTGAAGAATCCACATATCTTATCCCCCCTACCCCCCCTACAATAGGGGGGGGCTCGAAACATGGACGCGTCTTAAGAGCGGATTTGACTTAATTCCGAAGACGCGTTCTGAAGAATCCACATATCTTATCCCCCCTACCCCCCCTACAATAGGGGGGGCTCGAAACATGGACGCGTCTTCGCTGTATGTGTGGCGCCCCCGACGGGATTCGAACCCGTGTTGCTGCCTTGAAAGGGCGGTGTCCTGGGCCTCTAGACGACAGGGGCGGAGAAAATGAGCCGTGCTGGGCTCGAACCAGCGACACCCGGCTTAAAAGGCCGGTGCTCTACCACTGAGCTAACGGCCCAAAAAGGGCAATTACCACGGGGAGCAGAAAATATGTTGCTTAATCCTTTCTGCTCCCCGAGTACTAGCCGGGCGATATAGAAATTTAAAGACATTTATTTTCTGCCCGGCTTAGTATTTATAGCGGATTGCGCCTTTTCCGTCAAGACAAAAGAAATCGGGGCCGGACCTTGACCCCGCTCCGTTCTCCGGGCTATGCCCGGCGCTCGAGCGGCCGCCCAGCTCCGGCCCCGTGGCGATTGTTCGTCGAGTTATCTTAGATCTGTTCGAACTTGGTGATGATCCAGCGCCCGCGGTGGGGGATGTTCTGCGCGACGTCCTTGAGGTTGTACATCCGCATCGTGATCCGGTAGTTCTTCTCGGCCCCGCCTTTTTCCTTGACCTTGATCTCGATTTCCTTCGAGTGGACCTCGCCCGTCAGCTCGCGGATGTTCGGAAGCTGGCCGGCTCCCAGCGAGAAGGTGGTGATCTCCTCTTCCCTGGCGGTGGCGGCTTTGGCCTCGCCGTATTTCCGGATGATATCCTGATGGAGCTTGTATTCCTCGTCGTATTTCGTCTGGGCCGCGTCCACTTTCGCCTTGGCGGCGGCTCTCGCTGCGCCGGTCCGGGCGGAGTTCAGTTCATCCTTGGCATTGTCCAGGGCATCCTTGGCGTCCAAGGTCACGGGAACGTGAGCGTCCTGCTGTTTCTTGAGGTCGACCTCTGCCTTAGCCAGGTCGGCCAGGGACGCGGGCTCGATCTTGGCCTCGCCGGATTTCGTGATCGTCCAGCTCTCGGCATCGATCTTGAGGGGATCGACGGCCATGGTCGACATCGTGCTTACGTCGTTGAGGCTGACGGCGTGGAAATAGCTCTTCAGCAGCGACTCCTCGGGATTGGACTTGCAGCTCTGGAGCGACACCACGGCCAGGATCACGGCCAGGGCGATGAGACTCTTTCTCCTCATGATACCTCCTTCCGGTCTAAAATACTCATCTTATCCGGAATTTTACTGTTTTTTCAAAACAAAAATCAAGGGGGGAATTGGTTTCTTTTTGGAATTGTGACTTTCTTCGTCTTGTGCTATATAAGGAGCCAAGGAATAGTTCTTTCACAATTCAATCCAGGACAAGGCGAGGTTCATCAATGCCAACACGGGAACTCATAAAATCCATTCTCGCCAGGCACAAAAAGGACGCCTACCGTCTCATCGAGATCGTGACGGACGTCCAGAGTGCGCTTGGCTGGGTGCCGCCCGACGCCGTCGCCGAGATCGCCGAGGGCCTCGGCGTATCCAGGGTCGATGTCGAAGGGGTCGCCACATTCTATCATTTCTTCTCCTCCGCGCCGGCCGGCCGTTACGCCGTCTATCTCAACACCAATTTCGTGGCCGGCATGAAAGGCCGAGCGGAGGTCGCCGCCGCCTTTGAGAAGGAAGCCGGCTGCCGGTTCGGGGAAACGACGGCCGACGGGCGCATCGGCCTCCACGCCACGTCCTGCATCGGGATGAACGACCAGGAGCCTTCGGCCATCATCAACGGCGTCGTCTTCACTAAGCTGACCAAGGCCAAAGTCAAGGGGATCGTCGCGGCTATGAAGGCGGGCCGGGAGACGGCCCGGATCGTCACCGCCTACGGCGACGGGGCCAATCAGTCCGCGCTTGTCAGGGCCATGGTCAGGAACAACGTCCGGAAGGCAGGTCCGGTCATCCTCGCTCCCTTCAAATCCGGAGAGGCCATCCGGCGGGCCGTGAGCTGGACTCCCGAAGACGTCATCGCCGAGGTCAAGCGCTCGAATCTTCTCGGCCGGGGCGGGGCCGGCTTCCCGACCGGGCTCAAGTGGGACTTCTGTGTCCAGAGCAAGGCCGACTGCCGGTATGTCGTCTGCAACGCCGACGAAGGCGAGCCGGGGACGTTCAAGGACCGGGTCATCCTGACCGAACAGCCGCATCTCCTGTTCGAGGGGATGGCCGTCGCGGGCTACGCCATCGGGGCCAAAGTTGGGATCCTCTACCTCCGCGCCGAATACGCCTATCTGAAAAAACGGCTCGAGCACGTCCTCGAGACTCTCCGAAAAAACCACATCATCGGCCGCAACGCCGGAGGGAAGAAAGGCTTCGCCTTCGAGATCGAGATCAAGATGGGCGCCGGCGCCTACGTCTGCGGAGAAGAATCCGCCCTCCTCGAGTCGGCCGAGGGCAAGCGGGGAGAGCCGCGGGACCGCCCGCCGTTCCCCGTAACCTACGGCTACCTCGGCTACCCGACGACCGTCAACAACATCGAGACGCTGTGCGCGGCCGCCCGCATCATCGCCCGGGGCGCCGGCTGGTTCAAGACGCTCGGCACGCCGAAATCGGCCGGTACCAAGCTCTTGAGCATCTCCGGCGACTGCCTCAGGCCCGGCGTCTATGAGGTCGAGTTCGGGATTACTCTGAACAAACTCCTCGAAATGACCGGAGGCGGGGACGCCCAGGCCGTCCAGGTCGGCGGCCCGTCGGGGACCTGCGTCCCCCGCGGCCAGTTCGAGCGCCGGATCGGATTCGAGGATCTGCCGACCGGGGGATCGATCATCGTCATCGGCCCACAGAGGGATATGTTCGAGGTCGTCCGCAACTTCCTGGACTTCTTCGTCGAGGAATCGTGCGGGTGGTGCGCCCCCTGCCGGGTCGGCAATCCGCTCCTGAGGAGGAAGCTGGACAAGGTCATAGCCGGGAAAGGAACGTTGAAGGACCTGACCGACCTCGAATCGTGGGGCCGGATCATCAAAGTCATGAGCCGCTGCGGTCTCGGCCAGACCTCGCCCAATCCCATCCTGACGACGCTCCAGAATTTCCGCCACCTCTACGAGGCCAAAATCCACCGCGACAAGGAGTTTATTCCCGAATTCGACCTGGAAGCGGCCGTCCAGGCCGCCTGCCGGGTGACCGGTCAGACGCTCGCGGAGGACCTCCATGAGTAAAGTCACGAGCAAGATCAAATTCACCATCGACGGGAAGGAGTGCGTCGGAGAGGCGGGGCAGACGATCCTCGAGGCCGCCCTGGCCAACGGCGTCTATATCCCCTCGCTGTGCCGTTACGAGGGGCTGAAGCCCGCCGGCAGCTGCCGGATCTGCACGGTGCGCGTCGGCGGCCGCCCGATGGCCGCCTGCACCCAGCCCTTGAGCGAGGGCATGGTCGTCGAGAACATCTCTCCCGAGCTCGAAGACATGAGGAAGGCTCTCGTCGAGATGCTCTTCGTCGAAGGCAACCACATGTGCCCGACGTGCGAAAAGAGCGGCAATTGCGAGCTCCAGGCGCTCGGCTACCGCTACCAGATGCTCGTTCCCCGCTTTCCCTATCAGTTCCCGCGCCGCGAGGTCGAGCCGACCGGAGGCCGGCTGCTGCTCGACCAAAACCGCTGCATCCGGTGCCTGCGCTGCGTCCGGTCGGTCAAGACCAAGGACGGCAAATCGGTCTTCGGCCCGCTCGGCCGGGGCAAGACGAAGACGATCGGCATGGACAAGGAGCTGGCCGCCGCTCTGAGCGAAAAAGAGGCCAAGGAGGCCATGGATCGCTGTCCGGTCGGCGCCCTGCTCAAGAAAGAGGTCGGCTTCGTCGTTCCCATCGGCAAGCGGAAGTTCGACAAGACGCCCATCGGCAGCGACGTGGGCCGGAAAACCTGCTGAGGAGAAGGCCATGAGCAAACCCATCATCGCCACGGCAGCGCTTACAGGCTGTTTCGGCTGTCACATGTCCTTTCTGGACATCGACGACCGCATCCTGAACCTGATCGACCTCGTCGAGTTTCACAAATCTCCGATCGACGACATCAAGACCTTCTCCAAGGAGTGCGATATCGGCCTGATCGAGGGGGGCTGCGGCACCAGCGAGAACGTCGAGACCCTGCGGGAGTTCCGCAAGCACTGCAAGATCCTCGTATCCGTCGGGGAATGCGCCATCATGGGCGGATTGCCGGCCATGCGCAACGGCATCCCGGTCAAGGAATGCCTGGAGGAGGCGTATTTCAACTCTCCGACAGTCGCGCCCGCCGACCGGAAAATCCCCGACGATCCCGACATCCCCATCATTCTCGACAAGGTTTATCCCTGCCACGAGGTCGTCAAGATCGACGCATTCCTGCCGGGATGCCCCCCGTCGGCGGAGCTCATCTGGAAGGCGCTCACGGCCCTGATTGAAGGCAAGCCCCTCGATCTGACCTACGAACTCGTCAAATTCGATTAAGGAAGGACGCCATGGGAAGAAAGATCACCATCCTCCCCGTAACCAGAGTCGAAGGCCACGGCAAAGTGACGATCCATCTCGACGATGACGGCCGTATCGCCCAATCTCGCTTCCATATCGTCGAGTTCCGCGGCTTCGAGCGCTTTGTCCAGGGCCACCCCTATTGGGAAGCGCCCGTCCTCGTCCAGCGCCTGTGCGGCATCTGCCCGGTCAGCCACCACCTGGCCGCGGCCAAAGCCGCGGACATTATCGTCGGCGTCGGCACCGAGGGGCTGACCCCCACGGCAGAGAAGATGCGCCGCCTCATGCATTACGGCCAGATGCTCCAGTCGCACGCTCTCCACTTCTTCCATCTGTGCTCTCCCGACTTCCTCTTCGGAGCCGACGCCGATCCCGCCATCCGCAACATCATCGGCGTGGCCATCAAGCACAAGGATCTGGCAGTCCGGGGCGTTCTGCTGCGCAAGTTCGGGCAGGAGGTCATCCTGGCCACGGCCGGCAAGAAGATCCACGGCACGGGCGCCATTCCCGGAGGAATCAACAAGAATCTTAGCGTCGAGGAGCGGGATTCGTTCCTCAAGGCTCCCGATCCGCTCAACGCCGACACGATGATCGCCTGGGCCCAGGGCGCCGTCGACTTTTTCAAGGACTTTCATAAGAATAATGTCGGCCTCGTCGACGGCTTCGCCGCCTTTCCCTCGAACCATCTCAGCCTCGTCCGCAAGGACGGCGCGCTCGACTTCTACCATGGACCGCTGCGGGCGGTGGACGCCAAGGGGAAGAAGATCCTCGACGACGTCGACTACCGCGACTACCTCGACCACATCGGCGAGGAGGTACGCTCCTGGAGCTACATGAAGTTCCCCTACATCCGTAAGCTGGGCAAGGCCGACGGCTGGTATCGCGTCGGCCCGCTGGCCAGGCTCAACACCTGCGACTTCATCCCAACGCCTCTCGCCCAGAAGGAATTCGAAATCTACAAGGCATACACCAAGGGCAAGCCGAACAACATGTCCCTCCACACCCACTGGGCCCGACTGATCGAGCTGCTCCATTCGGCCGAGGTCATCAAGCAGCTCCTCCTCGACCCCGACCTCCAGGGCACGGATCTGGTCAAGAAAGGCAAAAAGGCCCGCGAAGGCGTCGGCCTGCTCGAAGCGCCGCGCGGAACGCTCTTCCACCACTACCGCATCAACGCCGACGACCAGATCACGATGGCCAACCTGATCGTTTCGACGACGAACAACAACGAGCCCATGAACCGGGCGGTGCACTGGGTGGCGAAGAACGTTCTGGAAAAAAAGCCCGAAATCACCGAGGGCATGCTCAACCGCGTCGAGATTGCGATCCGGGCCTATGACCCGTGCCTGAGCTGCGCGACGCACGCCCTGGGCCAAATGCCGCTCGAGGTGGAGCTCGTCGACGCCCAAGGCCGCCTCGTGGACCGGAGAGTTAAGTAAAGGAATCCCTGGATCCGCGGGCCGGGCCCGGTCCGCGGCCTCGCGACATGGCAACCCCAAAAAAAGCCCTCATCTTCGGGATCGGCAATCCCGGCCGCGGCGACGACGGCTTGGGTCCGGCCCTGATCGAGCGGTTCCAGGCGCGCCTCCGGGAACGGGCGAAGGGTGAGGATCCCGTTCCGGCCGTCGAATGCGCCTTCCGCTACCAGCTCAATATCGAGGACGCCTACGCGATCAAGGACCATGACCTCGTCATCTTCGCCGATGCGGCGACGACCGGGGATTCCGCGGCCGGCCTTACCGAAGTCTTTCCCTCCGACACCATCGCCTTCACCACGCACCGGATGTCCCCGGCATGCGTTCTGGCCCTCTGTCACGAGATCTTCGGCCAAACGCCCAAAGCCTATATCCTCTCCATCCGCGGCCATCAGTGGGATGTCGGCGAGGGCCTCTCCGCCAGGGCCGAGGAGAATCTGGAGCAGGCCGTGACGATGCTCCTCCAGTTCCTCGCGACGCGCGCATAAAAAGGGGACATGTTCCGAATAAATTAATGGGGACATGTACTTTGGGGACATGTCCTCCAGGGATATGTTCTTATCTTCGGGTTTTCCGAACAAGGACGTGTCCCAAAAGTACGTGTCCCCGATTTTAGCGCGTGTCCCCGATTTTTGTTATATAATCCCCGACGGACGCGAACATGCCCGCCAAAGAAGTCATCGTCCTTCAGGATCTCCTCGGCACGAACAAAAAGATCGCCTCCGAGATCCGCGTCGAGCTCGGAAAGCGCGGCATCCTGGCCGTCAACCTCCTGAGCTCTCCGGGCGCGGGCAAGACCACCCTTCTCGAACAGATCGCCGTCCGGATGAAAGGGGAATCCCGGATGGCGGTCATCGAAGGAGACATCGAAACCGAGCGCGACGCCGAACGGATCCGGGCCAAGGGCGTTCCTGCCTGGCAGATCACGACGGGCGGCGCCTGCCATCTCGAAGCGAAGATGATCGGCCGGCTCCTCCCCGCCGTCGACCCCGGGATCGAATACCTCTTCATCGAGAACGTGGGGAATCTCGTCTGCCCCGCGAGCTACGAGCTGGGGGAGCACATCCGGCTCGTCCTCCTCTCCACGCCGGAAGGGGACGACAAGCCGAAAAAATACCCGAAAGCCTTCACCACGTCCGACGTCCTCGTCCTGACGAAGGCCGACCTTCTGCCCTACCTGCCGTTCGACATCGACAAGGCCGTCGGCGAAGCGCGCGACCTCAATCCCAGACTACGCGTCTTCGTCACCTCGGCCGTGACCGGCCAGGGGCTCGACGAGCTGATCTCCTTCCTCCGCCGCTCGGCCGAAGAGCTCAGGCTCAGCCATGCATGAGCTCTCGATCGTCGCCAGCCTCTTCGAAACGCTCCTCGACCAGGCGAAGGCCTACGACGCCTGCGAGGTCACCCGCGTCCGGCTGAAAGTCGGCCTCCTCTCGGGGATCGTCCCCGAGCTCCTGGAATCGGCGTTCGACATGTACAAAAAAGGAACGATCGCCGAGCGGGCCGGCCTGGACATCGAGATCGTCCCCGTCGCGGTCCACTGTCGATCCTGCGGCGCCGAAAGCCTCCGGGAGGATTTCGTCCTCTCCTGCCCGAAATGCGCTTCGACCGATTTCGAGATCGTCCAGGGCACGGAGATCGTCCTGGAACGAATCGAGATGGACATTGAAGGGCCATCTTCCCAAGCCGGCGGCTGACGCCGGGCGGACCTGTTTATCCGGGGGCCGCAATCTGATATAATATCCGTCTCTTTTTTTTGTCGTTCACGATAAAGGAGTCCGCCATGAAAACGCTGCAAGAGATATCCTGCAAGTCGGTCCTCAACGAGGCCCAGATCCGGAAGATCGAGGAGCTCATCCTCGCCCACGGCCGCTATTCCCAGACCGCCGTCCGCGAGGAGATGAACTGGTTCTGCGCCGGGATGGCCATGAACGATTTCTATTTCAAGACGACCCCCGTCGAGACGGTCGCCAAGCACATCGAAGCCCTGATGGCCGCCGAGATCCTGGCCACGGTCAAGCAGGAAAAGATCGTCAAGGTCGACTTCGAGACCGAGCTCGCCGACGAAGCGATCTACATGGTCGACGACTACCATTACCGGGCCCTCGAGATCGAGCACCGCATCGAGGAGAAATACGCGGACTACCGCCTCCAATGCTACCGGACCTCGCGCAAGGCCGCCGGCCTCGAGTACCTGAGGATGTACCTGGTCACCAAACCGGTCTACGCCGCGGAGAAGGCCGCCGACGATGAGACGGATATCCGCAAGCTGGCCGACCAGGCCTTCCTCGAATCGGTTCCCGAGGAAACGCTCCGCCGCTTCCAGAAGCTCGTCAAGGACCACCGGGGCTGGGAAAGCCCGCTCTTCGACATCCATCTCGACCACAAGACCAAAGACCTGCGGATCATGATCATCGTCCACCGCGACTCCTGCCGCCGCTTCTTCTCGAACATCTCCGACGTGCTCAACTCGCACGGCCTCGTCTCCGACCGCAAATACATCGAGCAGCTGGCCAACGGCAAGACCGTCATCTCCATCTATCTGGACAACATCGCCGACGAACGGCTCGCCCAGGACGTCGTCGAGGACATCAGCCTGGTCTACGCCATCCCGGAGAGCGCCCTGTCGAAGCTCTTCCGCGAGGGCCGCATCAACGCCCAGGAGATGGTCTTCGGCGTGTCCGCCTGGAGCTTCGGCCACCAGTTCCTGAGCGGGTTCAACGAGGAATACCTGAAGCTGTCGGCGGCCCTGAAGGACTCGCCCGAGCTCCTCGGTATTCTCCGGACGATGAAGACCAAGCTGGCTAAGGACACCTACCAGGAATCCCGCGTCTGGGACTCCCTGTGCGACAACGCCGTGTTCATCAAGAAGGCGTTCGCCGTCTTCGACAAGAAGTTCAATCCGGCCCGCAAGGGGCACACCGTGGACGCCGAGCTGGCCGACCTGAAGAAGGACATCCTGCGCAACATTTCGACCGACATCGACCGGAACATCTTCCTCGCGGTCTGCCTGTTCATCGATACGACCCTGCGGACGAACTTCTACATCAAGGAAAAGACGTCCCTGACCTACATGTATGACCCGAAGTTCCTCAACAAGGTCGATTATCCCGAAACGCCCTTCGGCATCTTCCACGTCGTCGGCGCCGAGTTCCGGGGATTCCACATCCGCTTCCGGGACATCGCCCGCGGCGGCATCCGGATCGTCAAGTCGCCCAACGTCCAGACGTACCTGAACAACTCCGACCTCATCTTCGACGAGAACTACAACCTGGCCTGGACTCAGCAGCGCAAGAACAAGGACCTTCCGGAAGGCGGTTCGAAAGGGACGGTCCTCCTCAACTGGGGCTATATGGACAAGGCCCACGCCTGCTTCAAGAAATACGTCGACGGCCTCCTCGACCTGATGCTCCCCCACGACGCCATCGTGGATTACTACGGGAAACCTGTCATCCTCTTCCTCGGGCCGGACGAATGGACGGCCGACCTGATGGAATGGGCCGCCCTGCGGGCGAAGCAGCGCGGCTACGCCTTCTGGCGGTCCTTTTCCACGGGCAAGCCGGTGTCCATGGGCGGCATCCCCCACGACCTCTACGGCATGACAACGAACTCGGTCCACCAGTTCGTCCTGGGCAGCCTGGACAAGCTCGGGCTCAAGGAAGAGGAGATCACCAAGGTCATGACGGGCGGGCCGGACGGCGACCTCGGCTCGAACGAGATCCTCATCTCCAAGGACCGCATCCTGGCGATCGTCGACGGATCGGGCGTGCTCTACGACCCCGACGGCATCAACCGCAAGGAAATCGTAAAGCTGGCCAAGGCCCGCAAGATGGTTGAGACCTTCCCCAGAGAGAAGCTGTCGAACGGCGGCTTCCTGGTCCTCGTCAAGGACCGCGACGTCGTCCTCCCCCACGGCGAAAAAGTCGAAACGGGATTCGAGTTCCGCAACATGTTCCATCTCCACCCGCTGTTCAAGGCCGACATCTTCGTCCCCTGCGGCGGGCGGCCGGCTTCGATCACGATCAACAGCTGGACGACATATCTCAACGACAGCGGCGAGCCGCGGTTCAAGGTGATCGTGGAAGGAGCGAACCTCTTCATCACCCAGCAGGCGCGCCTCCGGCTCGAAGAGAAAGGCGTCGTCCTCTACAAGGACGCCTCGGCCAACAAGGGCGGCGTCACGTCGTCCTCCCTCGAGGTCCTTGCGGGTTTAGCCCTGACGGACCAGGAGTTCGAGGAGCTCATGTGCGTCAAGAACGGCGCGCTCACCGAGTTCCGCAAGACCTATATCAGCCAGATCATCGAATCCATCAAGGACAACGCCGACAAGGAGTTCGAGGTCATCTGGAAAGAGAACAAAGCCAAGGGCATCCCCCGCGCGGTGCTGACCGATACCGTCTCCGAAAAGATCAACCAGATCAAGGACGCCATCGCCGGCTCGGAGCTCTTCACCAACAAGGTTCTGGTGAAGAAGGTCGTGGCCAAGGGCGCCCCGCCGGTCATGGTCGAGAAGGTCGGCGTGGACAAGATCCTCAAGCGGCTGCCCGAAGCCTATCAGAAAGCGTTCTTCGCCTCGCGTCTCGCCGGGGCCTACGTCTACAAGTACGGTCTGGACGCGAACGAGATCAACTTCTTCGAGTTTCTAAAAGAATTCTGAACCCGACGTCAAGGGGGATCTCGAAAGTCGCTCACGAGGCTGAATGGGATCCTTCGCTTCGCTCAGGATGATCCAAAGGCCGGAAGCTCGCTTCGATCGGGATTCTATTTTTGGATCAAGAGATCTCCCCCGTTAAATAAGCCCGGGTCCGCGGGTCCCGGGGATTGGCGAAAAATTCCGCGGCCGGGCCGTGCTCCACGAGCTCCCCCAGATAGAGAAAGGCCAGATAATCGGCGATCCGGCGCGCCTGGCGGAGGATATGGGTGACGACGATCACCGTATAGTCCGCTTTAAGGGCGATCAGCCTCTGTTCGACGATCCGGCTCGACTGCGGGTCGAGGGCCGAGGTCGGCTCGTCGCCGAGGATGATCTCGGGCTCGACGGCCAGCCCCCGGGCCAGGCACAGCCTCTGCTGCTGGCCGACCGAAAGCCGGGAAGCCGGTTCGTGCAGGCGGTCTTTCACCTCGTCCCAGAGCCCGGCCGCCCTGAGCTCGCGCTCGACGAGGGCCCGCAACGTCTTCTTGTCCCTCTGCCCGTGGATCTTCGGCCCGTAGGTGATGTTGTCGAACACGGACATGGGTAAAACCTGGGGCTTCTGCGAAAGCAATCCCATCTTTTTCCGGATGTGCGTGACTTCGACGTCGGGCCCGTAAATGTCCTCGTCGTCGACAAAGATCTGGCCGTCGATCCGCACGCCGTCCACCGAATCCAGGAGCCGGTTCAGGGATTTGAGGAGCGTCGTCTTGCCGCAGCCCGACGGCCCGATGATGACCGTGATCTTGCGGTCCGGGACCTCGAGCGTGACGTTCTTCAAGACCTGCTGGGCGCCGTAGGCAACGTTCAGGTTTCGGATGCGGAGGTGGGATCGAGGCTCCATGGCATTCTCCTATTTGATCGAATGGCGGGTGAAGCGCTTGATCAGGGCGCGCGAGCCGAGGCTGATGGCGAGGATGATCAGCGTCAGGACCGCGGCAGAGGCGTAAGCCCGCTCCTGAACTTCCGGGAAAGGGGTGCCCAGCTGGAAGAAGATCGCGAGGGGAAGCGTCGCAGCCGGCTGGAAGAGAGAGCGCGGGAGGCTGTCGGTAAAGCCGGCCGTGAACAGGACCGAGGCCGCGTCGCCGATCCCCCGGCCGAACGCGATCAAGACAGCCGTCAGGATCCCCGGCAAAGCCTGCCTGACGACCACTTTCAAAGCGGTTTCGAGCTTCGTCGCGCCGAGCGAGGAAGAGGCTTCCGTCAGGGAGGCCGGGACGAGCCGGATGACCTCGTCCATGGCCCGGGCCATGATCGGGATCTCGAGCAGGCCCACGGTGATGATGCCGGCCAGGAGCGACGCCCGCAGGCCGAGGGTCATCATGACGATGAAGCCGAACGCGCCGAAGACGATCGACGGGATGCCCCAGAGGACGTCGAGCGAGAAGCGGGTGAACGTCGCCAGGACCGATTTTTTCCGGGCATAGAGGTTGATGTAGAGGACGACCGGAAGGCTGAGGAGGACGGCCAGCAGGGTCGCTCCGGAAGCCAGATAGAGGGAGCCCGTGATCGCGTTGAGGATCCCCCCTTCCTTGCCGAGGTAGTAGCCTCCCTTCGGCGTCTGGACGAGCATCGACAAGCGCAGGGCCGGCAGGCTCTTGACGACGACCGTCGCGACGATGACGAGAAGGCTGGCCGTGACGATGACGGTGGAGGCGAGCATCAGGACCTTGAAGACCCGCTCTTCAAGCCTGCGCCGGCGCGATGTTCTCATTCGACCTTCCGTTCGATCCTGACCAGGATGAGGCGCGCCCCGAGGTTGAAGACGAGGACGACGAGGAGCAGGACGAGGGCCGCGAACATCAAGGCCGAGTCATAGCGGGGGACGGACATCATCTCCCCGTAGTTGTTGGCGATGAGGGCCGGAAGCGGGTAGGCGGGGTCGAACACCGACTTGGGCAGCCGAGCGACGTTGCCGACGACCATGAGCACGGCCATCGTCTCTCCGAACGCCCTCGAGACGCCGAGGACGACGGCGGCGATGATGCCCTGGAGCCCTTTGCGCAGGACGACGTGCTTGACCGTCTCCCAGGTCGTGGCGCCGAGCGACAAAGAGGTCTCGCGGAGCTCATGGGGAACGGCGGAGAAGACCTCGAGGGCGACGTGGATGATCGTGGGAAAGACCATGATGGCCAGGACGATCCCCCCGGAGAGGACGCTGTATCCGGACGAATAGACGCCGAACAGGGGGGCGAGGACGTTGCCGACGAACGGCACGACCATCAGCACGCCCCACACGCCGTAGACGACCGAGGGGATCCCGGCCAGGAGGTCCACGACGGGCTTGGTGAATTCCCGGATGACGCGCGGCGCGTACTCGGAAAGATAGACGGCCGTCAGGAGCGAAACCGGGACGGCGATGACCATGGCGACGAGCGTCACCCAGAGCGTTCCGGCGAGAAAAGGAAGGAATCCGAATTCGCCCTTGAGCGGATGCCAAGCCGAGCCGAAGAGGAGGCCGGTGAAGGACTTGAGGGCCAGAATGGCCTTCGACCGGGAGAGAAGGCCGAAGAGCATGAGAAAGACGAGCAGGCCCGGAACGGCGGCCAAAACGAGCATCGCCCGCCGGGCGATCAAGTCTTTCAGGCGGCGCAAATAGTCCCTCCGTCCTATTTCAGCCTAGCCAGCCCTTCCTTCAATTTCTCCGGGCTGAGGCCGATATAGCCCGTTTCGGGTACGAATTTCTGCCCGTCGGTAAGTATCCAGCGGACGAGCTCGAGCGCGGCGGCATTGGCCGGTTTCCCCTTGGCCACGAGATAGAGGTCCCGGGCGGGGGGCGAAGGATAGACATTCTTGGCGATGGCGGCCGTGATGTCGTCCCGCGTCGCATAGACCCTTTCGTTTTCTTCGACCGCGCCGCTGCCGTCGAGGTCGATGGGGACGATCGCAATGCCCCCGACGGGTTTCAGGGTCTTGGCGTCGTAGGCGAAATTGATGTTGTTGTAGCCGATCGCCAGCGGATCGCGCCGGACGGCTTCGGCCAGTCCGGGGTCGCCGTAGACGCCGACGCCCGCCAGGTCCTCCTGCTTTTTCCCGAGGAAGGCGGCCCACGTCTCAGCCGCCCCGCACGCATCCGACCGGGTGAAGACGTGCACGGCGGCGGCCTCGCGGCTGCCCAGGATTGCGCCCCAGCTCGTGTCTTTTCCGGAGACCCAGAGATCGATGAACCGGGCCCGGGAGACGCCTTTTTTCAGGATCTCCGATAGAAAAGGATTCCGGGCGCTGACCGTCGCCACGACGGCATCCTTCGTCACGGCGATCGGGAACGCGCCCTTTTTCACTTCGTCCGGATTGACGTCGCGGGAGACCATGCCAAGGTCGGCCATGCCGGCCAGGACGTCCGACATGCCCTTGCCGGCGCCGCCGGCCTGGACGTCGATTTTGACGCCGGGGTGGATCTTCTTGAACTCTTCGACCCATTTGAGAACCATGGGATAGAGGGCCCAGGCGCCCGAGATGCTGACCGAACCCTGGACGGGCTTGGCCGGCGCCTGGCCGAAGAGGGGGAAGAAGAGGAGAAACGAGATCATTAGGGAAATGATTGATTTACGCATGATGCACCTCTGAAATCGGGGACACGTACCGCGGGAAAAAGCAGTCCAGTTTCAATGTCCATGTTATCGGCTTTCCCGCGGAACATGTCCCCATTTATTTATCCCTCACAAATCGGGGACACGTACCGCAGAACGGCCGGGGACATGTACCGGAGGGACATATGGCTTTGCATGTGTCCCTCCGGTATGTGTCCCGAAAGTATGTGTCCCAAAAGTATGTGTCCCCATTAGAATCCGGCTTGAAAATGGACCAGGAAAACCGTGTTGGTCGTCGCGCCGGCCGCATCTTTATAGAGCTCGAGATTGACCATGAGCTTCATCCGGCTCGAAAAAAGCCAGTTCAGGCCGGCGGTCCACTGGTTTGTCCGGACGGATTCGGCCGACGTGTCGGGATTGTATCCGTCGACTTTGACAACGCCCTGCAGCTTTTTCGGCAGGAAGAAATAGCCGCCCTGGAGATACCAGCCCTCTTTGAGGACCGCTCCGTCCGAAGCCCGGATGTACTCTCCCCTGAGCGAAAACGGCCCCGTCAGGAGGGCCATCTCCAGGCCCGCCCTGTCCCGCTTCACGCCCGGAGCAGTCGCCGAAGAGCTGTACTCGCCGTCATAAATGGAAGCGCCGACCGTGAGGAAGGAAAGGGGATGGACCAGGAGCCGGCCGGCCCAATCCTTGCGCTCATTCGTATCGGCTTTGTTGATCCCGGCGCCGTTGAAAACGCCCAGGACGTACTCGAGGATTCCCGTCTTTCCATATACGGCGGCGCCGATATCGCGGCCCGAAGCACCGATGTCCTGACCGGGCGAGAGCTTCAAGACGGGCTGCGAGCGGTTGATCGTCTCGATATCGGCCGAGGAGGTCGTGCTTTCCAGGCTGAACGGAACCTTGAACTGCCCGATCCTCAATCCCGCCGCCGCATGAAACGAAAACTCCAGGAATCCGTCCAGAAGCATCGGGCTCTTGACCGCGTCCACCTGGATCTTGTAGTGAACGTTTTTTAGAAGGTCGCCCGTCAGCGACAGCCGCATCCGGCGCACGGAAAATCCATCCAGCCCCTCGTCCTGAAACGTGGCGAGGAATTGGGAATAGCCGCTGAGCTTGAACGCCTTGGCCGCCGTCACGGCCGGCGGTTCGGGCGCTTCCTGGCCGAATACGGAAACAACTCCCAAAAACAGGATCGCACTCAGAACGCCGACGGTCCGCCAAGTTTGATGCCTTTTTTTTCTCATCGAATCCGCCTTTGTCCTTTCATCGCGGCCCCGGACGTCGCTTGTTCATTTCGAGGAGCCCCGGCCTCATTCAACTCTGTCCCCCCGGCTTCTGGATCGCCCTCGTTCGCTCGGCGAGGTCCTCGAAAGTCGTCCGTTCCAGGATACCGGCGACGGCGTCCCGAACTTCTTTCCAGAGGCCTTTCAGCCCGCACATCCTCTCGCGCGAACAGAACTGCCGCGCCGTCACGCTGACGCAGTCGATCGGGGCCAGGGGTCCGTCCATGACCCGGATGACCTCCGCCACGGAAATGCGCGTCGGGGGTTTGGCCAGGAAATAACCGCCGTGGGGGCCTTTTTTGCTGCGCAAATAGCCCGCTCTTTTCAACGAGAGCAGGATCTGTTCGAGAAAGCGCTCCGGGATGTCCTGCGCGGCGGAAATGTCCCGGATGTGGAGAGGGCCGTCGGCATAGCGGAGGGCGAGCTCCAGCATCGCCCGGCTGGCATATTCGCCTTTCGTCGAGAGCCTCAAGCCTATTCCCTCATAATAGTCGATAATCTCAATAGACTATATAATTTATCACGATAAAAACGCCTTGTCAACTGTTTTTTCGCGATTCTTCGCTTTTTCGTTGTGTCCGCCCCTCCATCCTCGCTATGATATAGTCCCATGGCGGAAAAATTCGTCCGGGCGACGGCTTGCCCCATCTGCGGAAGTTCCCGTTTTCACCCCCATAAAAAAGGTACGTTCGACTACGCCCGGCTGCGCTCCGAACAGGTCAAAATCACGGACAGCGAATATGGAAAAATCTGGGACTTGAGCCGATGCGAGGAGTGCGGGCATCTCTTCGCCGACCCCTCCCCCGCTTCGGAATTCATCCTTTCGCTCTACGGCCGGGTCGAAGACCCCGCTTATGACGAGGAGGCCGAAGGCCGCTCGCGCAACTTCCTGGGCATCCTGAAGACCCTCGACCGGCTGGCTCCGGCCAAAGGCCGTCTCTTCGACATCGGGGCGGCGACGGGCATCCTCCTCCATCTCGCCCAAGAGCGCGGCTGGTCCCCTTCCGGCGTCGAGATCAGCGCCTGGTGCGTTCGCCGCGCTTCCGAAAAATACGGAATCCATTTGACCCAGGGGGGCTTCGACGAGATTCGGCTCGAGCCCGCGGCCTATCAAGCCGTGACCATGGTCGATTTCATCGAACACACGCCAGAGCCCCAAGCTGCGGTCCGGAAGGCGGCGGAGATCCTCGCGCCGGGCGGGATCCTTTGCCTGGTCACGCCCGACATCCACAGCTTTGCCGCCCGGGCCGCCGGCAAAGGGTGGTGGCACCTCCGGCCGGGGCATCTGGCCTACTTCTCGCGGGCGAGCCTGGACCGGCTCCTGAGAAACGGCGGATTCGAAATCATCGAGAGGAGGCGCTACGCCTGGACGTTCAGCGCCCACTATCTCCTTTCCCGGAAAAAAATATTCGGCCTCCTGACGCGCGAAGGACGGCCGGCTTCTTTTTTGAAGCGAATTCCGATAAAATTAGCCCTCGGCGATTCGTTCGAGATTTACGCGAAAAAGACCGCCTCTTCATGAAGGCCTACCTCAGAGCCATGCGATTGGAACGCTGGCCTCGAAGCCTGGCCATCTTTCTCGGAAGCGCATCTTTCTTCTTCTTCGACCGCGACGCGCTTCAGGGCTTTTCCCTCGTCTCCCTCGCCTGGCGCTCGATCCTGGCCTTTCTCCTGACGTGGGGCGTCTCGACCGTTAATTACATCCTGAACGAGATCGTCGACCTTCCCTACGACATCCACCATCCGACGAAGCGCTTCCGGCCTCTCGTCCAGGGCGAAATCCGGGTCGGTCCGTTCGCCCTCATCGGCGTCCTCCTCATCGGCGCGTGCCTGGCCGTTTCATACGCCGTCTTCGCTTCCGAGTTCTTTTTCTCGATCTTGGCCTTGTTCATCGCCGGGATCATCTACAACGTCCGGCCCATCCGGACCAAGGACATCGCCTTTCTCGACTCCATCTCGGAATCGGCCAACAATCCTATACGCTTTCTCATCGGCTGGTACGCCTTCGCCCCGCTTCACGATTTTCCTCCCGTCGCCCTCCTCCTCAGCTGGTGGTCGTTCGGGAACTACTTGATGGTCGCCAAGCGGCTGTCCGAATTCCGCTTTCTCCAGGACAAAGCCGGCGATTATCGCCGCTCCCATAAGCGCTACACGAGGGACTATCTGCTGTTGGGACTGGCCCTCAGCGCCGTCATCTGCCTGGCGGCCTTTGTCTATCTCGGCTATATATACAAACTGCAGACGTTCTATCTGATCGCGCCGTTCCTTCTGTTTTTCTTCCTCTTGATCCTCCGCAAGACGCTCCGCGAGGCCGAAGTCATGGAGGAGCCGGAAAAGATGCTGGCCAGTCCGAAGTACGCCGTTTACACCCTCTTTCTCGTCCTCCTCTTCATCCTGGCCTATCTCAAGGACGCGATCGGGAAATAGGATCCCGCGATGCGTTCCCGCAAGACGGTCCTCGTCCTGGCCACCATGAACCGGGGAAAGGCCCGGGAGATCGCCAAGGGACTCGCCGGCCTTCCCGTCAAAGTCGTGACCCTCCCCCAAGCCGGCATCCGGACGGCTTGCCCGGAAAAAGGGGCGACCTTCGAAGAAAACGCCGCCGGCAAGGGCCGGTACTACAGCCGGAAGACGGGCTTCCTGACGCTGGCCGAAGATTCGGGGCTGGAAATCGAAGCCCTGGGCGGAGCGCCCGGCGTTTTTTCGGCCCGGTTCTCCGGCCGTCGGCCGACGGATGAAAAGAACATCCGGAAGGTCCTCCGCTTGATGAGGCACGCGCCGGCCGGGGCGAGGCGGGCCCGTTTCGTATGCTGTATGGTCCTGGCGCGCGACGGCCGGACGATCAAAACCGTGACCGGCCGCGTCCGGGGAACGATCCTGTTCGAAAAAAAAGGCGGCCTCGGATTCGGCTACGACCCGATCTTCTTTTACGGACCTTTGAACAAGGCGTTTGCCGAGCTCCGTCCCGAAGAGAAGAACGCGGTCAGCCACCGCGGCCGGGCCGTGAAAAAGTTGAAGAGCTTCTTGGAGGGATACTATAAAACCGGCCATCCCCCCTCCCGCGGAAGGGGGATGGCCGGGAGCTGAGAGCGCGCCCGTCGAGGGCTCGAGGAACGGCGGATTAGACGGTCAGCATTTCCTTCATCCTGGCGAACGTCTTCTCCCCGATCCCGCGGACCTTCATGAGGTCCTCGATCCGCTTGAAGTTCCCGTTCTGCTTCCGGTAGTCGAGGATCCTCTGGGCGACCTTCGGCCCGACCTGGGGCAGTTTCTGGAGCTCTTCGAGCGTCGCCGTGTTGAGGTTGACCTTGTCGACGGCGGGTTTCCCGGCCTGGGCCGGCTGCGCCTGCTGAGCCTGCGCGGCCAGGAGGGGAAAGACGGCCAGCCCGAGGATGACGCTGAGCGCCGCTCCTTTCGTGATGAATTTTTTCATAATGACCTCCTTTCGCCCCTTTTATTTGCAAAGCCCGTGCCAGGATGAGTGTCTCGACATCTTCTTTTTTATCAACGAGATAAAATCAATTCGTTTTCTTACGCGTCAACGGATGTCGACGGCCCGGAGCGATCGAATGAACCGCCTGTTGACGAACGATTCCGGGCTCCTCGCCTCGCGGCCGGGATCGGAGGCGCGGGGATCAGAGGTAGAGCCTTGCGGCCGGGATGAAAAACGCGTCAGTTTTTTCTAAGGACGAAGAAAACCGAGCGGTAGCGGGCTTTGTTCTTCTTGAAACCATCGATCTGCCGCTGGTCATCTTTCAAAATTTCGGCGACCCATGGGTCGCCGGGATATCCGGATCGCATCTCATCCAGCTTCCGCCTCAGCGGGCCGTAGTATTCAGCCCACCATATATTCTCATCCATCGTGAAATGGCCGATGAGTTCGTAGCCGCGCCGGGGAACGATTTCCAGCTTGTCGCCCAGGCCTTTCAAATCGTCATGGACGACGAGATACCCTCCGCTCTTCAAAAGGCGACTCCACTCCTTCAATCCTCTGGCGAAGCCGATGACGGCGATGGCTCCCTCCGCCCAGATGATGTCGAAACTGCCGTCGGGAAAATCCAGGCCGAACATGGAGCGCTCCTTCGCCTCGACTCGACCCGACAATCCCGCCCTCCTGATCTCCGACCTCAATCTCGTCAGACAAGCCGGATTGGTATCGATTCCTATGATCCTGCCGCCGCTCAATCGGGCCAGCTCCAGCGTCGCCACTCCGGATCCGCAACCGACGTCCAGGATGGCCGGTTTTTCGATCATGGTAAGCATCTTGAACGCTCTTCTCGTGAATTCGAGCAGGTTGGCTCTGAGGGAGTCCTTATAGGCCAGGAATTCCTCCTCGATCCGCGCGCCCGGCTTTCTTCGTGTCATGTTTTTCGCTCCCCTGCCTCCTCTCATCCGACGATTGCTTCCCGCCGGCCTCCGCCGGTCCTGTCAGCCGGAGCGCGCCCGGGGGTGTGCTTTGCGGTAGACGTCGAGCAGGTGCTTGACGTCCATGTGCGTGTATTTCTGGGTCGTGGCCAGGCTCTCGTGGCCGAGGAGCTCCTGGATGACGCGGAGGTCGGCGCCGCGGCCCAGAAGATGCGTGGCGAACGAGTGGCGCAGGGCGTGGGGGCTGATCTTGACCCGAAGCGCCGCCAGCTTGAAATATTTCGTGACGAGCCTCTGCACCGAGCGGCTCGTCAGCCGCGTTCCCTGATAGTTCAGGAAGACGGCCTGCTCGCCCAGGACGAGCGGAAACGTAAGCCTGACCCGCAAGTATGCGTCCAGGCTCTCCGCGGCTTTCCGCCCGAAAGGCACCAGCCGCTCCTTCTTGCCCTTGCCGCGCACGCGGATCATCTTCTCCGGAAGGCTGATGTCCTCGAGGTCGGCCCCGGTGAGCTCGCTGACGCGGATCCCAGTGGCGTAAAAAAGCTCGAGGATCGCCCTGTCCCGGAGGCCGAGGGCATCGTCCGACGGGGGGACCTCGAGCAGCCGGGCCATCTCCTCCTCTGACAGGAACCCCGGCACGTGGCGGTCGAGCCGGGGCGTCGCCACCACCTTGGCCGGATTGTCTTCGACCCATTTCTGGCGGACGCAGAATTCGAAGAAGGAGCGGATGGCGGCAAGCTTGCGGGCCGCCGAGGTCTTGGTCAGCTTCCGCTGATAGAGGTCGACGAGGAAGCCGCGCAGAACGACATTGTCGACCTGGGAGAGCCTGAGCTTTTTTTCTTCGAGATAAGCGGCCAGCTGGCCAAGGTCGATGCCGTAGCTCGAAATCGTATGGGGAGACGCGTTCCGCTCGTGCCGCAGATGGGCTAGGTAGGCTTCGAGCTCTCTTTTCATCCCAAGGTCATTGTAGCGAGTTCCCGGCCTTTTCTAAAGGGGGAAAGCGGGCGATTATTTCGTCGGCTCTTCCGCCGCGGATTTATCCGCCGCCGGCTTATCCGCCGGGGGGTTTTCCGCGGCGGGTTTCGCCGCGACGGCGGCGTGATGAGCGTCGGGCGCGGCCGTTTCCTCGCCCGTTTTTTCTTTTTTGTGATGGACCTCGGGCTTTGCCGGGTCGCGGTATCCGCAGGTCTCATCCCAGCAATGCAGATACGTCCCGTCCCTTTTAGAAGTTTTCTGGAGCAGGAACGGCTTCCCGCATTTCGGGCACGGCTTGGCCACGGGCTCGTCCCAGGTGGCAAAGCGGCATTTGGGGAAACGGCTGCAGCCGTAGAAATACTTCCCGCGGCGGGTCTTGCGCTTGAGGATCGTCCCGCCGCAGCCGCTGGGGCAGGCGATGCCGGTGTCCGTCTGGTCCTTCTTGATGTATTTGCACTTCGGATAGTCGGAACAGGCGACGAACTGGCCGAAGCGGCCCCATCTCTGGACAAGCTGGGCGCCGCAGGTCGGGCACTTCTCGTCGAGAGGGACGACTTCTTTCTTGACCATGCTTTCCTTGAAGTCGCAGTCCGGATACGCGGAGCAGGCCTTGAACTGGCCGAAGCGGCCGCTCTTGAGGACCAGGGGTTTGCCGCATTTCGGGCAGGCGCCGTCGAGCGGGATGCCGCTCGCCTTGACGCTCTCGACTTTCATCCCGGCCTTGAGGTCCTTGTCCAGCCTCTCGTAATAGCCCTTGAGCGACGCCTGCCAATCTTGTCCGCCCTCGCTGATCCGATCGAGCTCCTCTTCCATCTGGGCCGTGAATTTGATCTCCATTAAATCCTTGAAGTTCCGGACGAGGAAGTCGGTTACGAACATCCCCAGGTCGGTCGGGACGAACTTGCCCTGGTCTTTGATGACGTAGACCCGGTTCTGGAGCGTCGTGATGATCGGCGCGTACGTCGACGGCCGGCCGATGCCCTTCGCCTCGAGGTCCTTGACCAGCGTCCCTTCCGTATAGCGCGCGGGAGGCTGGGTGAAGCTCTGTTTGGGCTCGAGCCCGGCGCCGTCGAGCCGGAGCTTTTCGCCCGCGGCCGCCGCAGGCAGGGTTTCCTTCTCCCCGTTCTCCCGGTTGGAGTAGAGGTCGAGGTAGCCGGCGAACTTCATGACTTCGCCCTTGGCCGAAAAGAGATACTTCGATGCCGTGATCAGGAATTCGGTCTCCTCGATGTGCGCCGCGCTCATCTGCGAGGCGAGGAAGCGGTTCCAGACCAGCTGGTAGAGGCTGAACTCCTCGCGTTTGAGATACGGCCGGACGACCTCCGGGGAAAGGTCCGGGGACGTCGGCCGGATCGCCTCGTGAGCGTCCTGGGCCTGGCTCTTGTTCTTGTAGAAGTGGGGATGGGCCGGAACGTGTTTCGGGGAAAAATGGGTCTGGATGTATTTGAGGGCCCAGGCCTGGGCCTCGTGAGAAATCCGGACGGAATCCGTGCGCATGTAGGTGATCAATCCCACCGGCCCGCGGTCGCCGATGGGCATGCCTTCGTAGAGCTTCTGGGCCAGGGACATCGTCCTCTTGACGGGGTAGCGGAGACGCTGATAGGCGTCCTGCTGCAAGGTGCTCGTGATGTAGGGCGGCGGCGGGGTTTTTCTCTTTTCCCGGACCTTGACCTCGCTCAGGACGAACTCGGCCGCCTTCAGGTCGGCGAGGACGGCCTTGGCGCCGGCCTCGTTGGGGATCTTGGCCTTTTTGCCGTCGACCTTCGTCAAGGCCGCCCGGAACGGAGGTGGATTCGCGGCCGCCAGGTGGGCGAAGATCGTCCAGTATTCTTCCGGCTTGAAGGCCTTGATCTCTTTCTCCCGCTCGCAGATGAGACGGAGGGCGATCGACTGGACGCGGCCGGCGCTCAACCCCCGCCCGACCTTCTTCCACAGCAGGGGGCTGATGAGGTAGCCGACGAGTCGGTCCAGGATGCGCCGCGTCTGCTGGGCGTTGTACATGTTCAGGTCAAGCGTCCCCATGTGCTGGACGGCCTGCTCGACGGCGGGCTTGGTGATCTCCTGGAG
>Ga0208828_1000261_pt1 | contig 24101 bp, 21 predicted proteins | sample Kivu_160m_FD_185487 | JGI IMG/M metagenome (GOLD analysis project Ga0208828, IMG submission 185487) | Freshwater microbial communities from Lake Kivu, Western Province, Rwanda to study Microbial Dark Matter (Phase II) - Kivu_160m (SPAdes)... | ecosystem: Environmental > Aquatic > Freshwater >... | reverse complement strand
CGCCATCGGCGCGTGGGCCATTGGATTCTTGTCGGCGCTGACACTCTACGCACTCAATGAGATCCTTTCGTCTGAACTTTCGATTCCAATCGAAACAATGAACATGACACTAGGATCGACTGTCATCGTGGCGCCACTGCTGGCTGCTGTGCCAGTGTACGTGATACTCCGCCGCCATTCCAGGAAGCCCACCGATGACCAGATTCATTCGCTATTGCAGGAGGCCTAGGGATGGAAATCATCAGGGACATCTTCCAACATGTTCCACTACCCTTCGTCATAGCTTGGTACGTAATCGGCGTCATCACCGCGTGTCTCTTCATCATGGGCATCAGACGACACATACGCGTATGGAAGCAGGGAAGGCCGGAGCGGATCTCGGGAAGCGCGCTCTCAAGACTCAAGCGATTCCTCTACCTCGGCATAGCGCAGGCGAAGATCCTCAACAAGAGATTCAACGGAACGATGCATGTACTCATCTCGATGGTATGCTTCCTTCTGCTGGTCGGAATGTTCTTCCCAGTTCTCAAGGATGTCGTGGGCTACCTGGCTCTGTTGTTCGGTTTGGGACTAATCCTGCTCGAATACAAGCGCATCAGAGCCTCCGGACCTCCGCTTGAGACTGCCTGGGAAGACTCCTTCATCTACGGCGCCATTGTCGCGATGACTGTTACAGGATTCCTGATGATGGGAGTCAACACTTGGGCGTGGGGCTCTCCAGCCGGAGAAGTGCTCACTCCATTCTTCGAATCACTCGGTCCGAAAGTGCTCGTGGAACTGTATCCGACACTCTTCCTGATTCACTCGGCCCTCGTCTTCTCACTCATCGCCTACATACCGAACTCGAGACTGATCCACCTGATCACTGCGCCGTGGAATGTTTACAACACCCCGATTACCGTCAAGGGCGAGCTGACGACCCCGTTCGATCTCAAACAGATGCTTGAGAGCGGCAACTTCGATGTCAAAGTGGGCGCAACGGAGGTCAATGACTTCACGTGGCGCCAGAAGCTCGGCTTCGACGCCTGCACTCTCTGTCAACGTTGCTCAGACGCATGCCCTGCAAAGGCAAGCGGAACGAAACTGTCACCCATGCATCTTATACTGAAACTGAAGAGCCTTGAACTGCAACCGCCCAGCACCACCAAGCACCTGCATGGAGAAACCGTGGACCCCGAAGAACTCTGGGCTTGCACCACCTGCCGCGCGTGTGTCGAGGAATGCCCTGTCCTGATCCAACACACCGAAGCCATCTTCGACATGCGCAGACATTTGATGGCAGACGGAAAGGTGGACCGCAAGAAGCGAGACCTCATCACATTCCTCACGAACGTCGGCAACACCTACGGACTTCCTAGCGGAGAACGAGCCAAATGGGCAGAAGGACTTGATGTCAAACTCTGGGGCGAAGAACCAGACCAAGAGTACCTCTATTGGGTCGGATGTGCTGGCTCATACGACACCCGAAATCAGATGGTCTCCCGAGCCCTCGTCAAGATAATGAAAGCAGCACAAGTCAAGTTCGGCATTCTTGGAAACGAAGAGAAGTGCAACTGCGAGGTTGCACGAAGAGTCGGAGAAGAGGGAAGGTTCCAGCAGACTGCAATGGAACTCATCGAAATGATGAACAAGAAGGGCATCAAGAAGATCGTCACCCAATGCCCCCACTGCTACAACACATTCAAGAACGAGTACCCAAGGTTCGGCGGCAGATTCGAAGTCATACACCACACTCAGCTCATATCGCGGCTGCTGAGCGAGGGAAGACTGAAAACCAAGAAAGGAATCGGTCAGACAATCACATACCACGACCCCTGCTATCTCGGCAGATACAACGACGAATACGAGACCCCACGATCTATCATTCGCGCAATCTCGAATGGGAAACTGGTTGAGATGCCACGCTCGCGTGCCGAAAGCTTCTGCTGCGGTGGCGGAGGAGGAAACACTTGGTACACAGTGGAATTGCAGAAGAAGTGCAGCGCAATCAGGATCGAGGAGGCCCAGCAGCTGGCCCCGAATGTGCTCGCGGCTGCCTGCCCCTACTGCATCTCAATGTTTGAGGATGCCTCGAAGGTTCTCGGGACCTCGGAGAAGATGCCGATAAGGGACATCGCTGAACTCGTGGCGGACATGCTGGAACAGTCAACATCATAAACCCTAATGCGACATAGGTCCGAGCCCGCGTGGGGAATAGAAACCATGCCTAACATGATCGTGCTTGCCAAGCAGGTCTTGTACACGCAAGATCTGCGAATCGACCGAACGAACAAGAAACTCATCACTGAAGGCGTAGCTCGCGTAATCAGCGAGTCAGACAAGAATGCCATCGAGGAAGCTGTCAGGCTGAAGGAGAAACTGGGTGGAAAGATCACTGTCCTCACTATGGGGCCAGCCCAAGCGAAGGAAGCACTCCGCGAAGCCATAGCCATGGGAGCCGACGAAGGCTACATGCTATCCGGCCCCGAGTTTGAGAACTCAGACGCTCACGCGACAGCAACCGCTCTGGCAGCAGCCATCAGAAAGATCGGGCAATTCGACATGATTCTCTGTGGCGAGACCTCTGAAGATCAGTATTCATTCCAAGTCGGGCCCAGGGTAGCCGAGAACCTGAATCTTCCTCAGATAACCTACGCCGTCAAGATCACTCTCCAAGATGGAAAGATCGTTGCCGATAGGAACTTGGAGGATTGCTACGAGACAGTGGAATCCAAGTTACCTGTCTTCGTTACGGTCTCACGGGAAATCAACGAGCCGAGGCTTCCCACACTGATGGCCATAATGGCCGCCTCAAAGAAACCCATGACAGCATGGACAGCCACCGACGTGGGGCTGAAACCCAACGAACTTGGACGAGAAGGCTCCCTGACGGAACCTCTGAAGTCAGCTGTCGCGACTGGAGAGAGAAAGAGAATTGTCATACAGGGCGAACCTCCGGAAGCCGCAGAGAAGCTTGTAACAACTCTGATCAGCGAAGGAGTGCTGAAAGCAAGTTGACAGCCTCAGAGAAACACGAAGGAGTCTGGGCATTCTCCGAATCCTCTAGCGTCGCCAAGGAACTCCTCTCCAAGGGACGGGAACTGGCGGGAAAACTCGGAACTCATCTTGCAGCAGTCACTATTGGTGAAGACGCCTCAGAGACAAGCAAAGAACTCATCGTCTTCGGCGCTGACAAAGTCTACACTGCCCAAGACGCATCGCTGGAGACATTCCAAGTTCACCCATGCTCGGAAGTCCTCACTGAGATGATTCAGACCTACAAGCCGGACGTGGTGCTTATCGGCGCAACTAGGAGCGGCCTCGAACTGGCTGCCAGACTCTCAGAGCGCCTCAAGACCGGATGCTGTACGGAATGCTCGAAACTGGACGTAGACCCCGAGAAGAAGCGCGTGGTTGTTGATCGCCTGATACTCGGCGGAAACATAACCGAGACATTAACGGTTCGATCCAAGCCGCAGATCTTCACGCTTCCCAAAGGAGTCTTCCAGCCGTTAGGGAAGGATGCGAGCAGAACCGGAGAGGTAGTGAAGGTTCAGCCGAAACTGACAGAATCCCCAGTCAGAGTGCTTGAGCGTAAGCCGAAGCAGTTTGCCGGTGTCAGGATCACCGACGCTGAAGCGATTGTCTCGTTCGGACGCGGTGTTAAGAAGAAAGAGGACATGCCGGTAGTCGAAGGACTTGCGAAGGCCATCAACGGCGTGGTGGGCTGCTCACGGCCAATCGCTGAGGACCTGAAATGGCTTCCTGTGGACCAGTACGTTGGACTGTCTGGTCAAAAGGTGGCTCCGAAGCTGTACATCGCGTGCGGCATCTCCGGCCAGATCCAACATATCACAGGCATACAGAATGCGCGCGTTGTGGTCGCGGTGAACACTGACCCCAAGGCACCCATCTTCGAGTATTCTGACTACGGAATCGTCGGAGACCTCTACAAGATCGTGCCAGCCATAGTGGAAGCCTTTCGCAAGCTCTCCAGCAAATAGGCGACAGCCGCCTCACGTGCCCGACCTTCGGACACCTGCATCTCCAGAGATCGCAGAATACGGAAGCGAGAGCACTGAGGAATAGAGCAGACTGATTGCGAGTCGAGGGTCGAACGCCAGCCGAGCAAGTGTCCTTCCCTGTGTGTCTATGTCATCCGCCCTGCTGAGCACAGCGTCGACATCGAACGTGCGAGCAACCGAGAAGATCCTCTCCATCTGACGGTCTGGCAGTCTGAACAACATCCTCCTCACCGCTCGCATGACCTTGAGGTCGTAGCCAATCTCGTTCTTCCAGCGTCGTTCATACTTCGAAAGAAACGAGTCGGAGACGTCTCTGCTTGTGATTGCCTCATGTGCGGTCCGTCCTGCAGCTTTCCCGCAAATGAGGCTGAACACGATGCCTCCTCCAGTTGTTGGCTTTACCTGCTGCGCGGAATCACCTACAATCAGCATTCCTGGACAGTACGTCCTGGAGATTGGTCCTCCAAGAGGCATGGGGTGGAATGACATGTCACGCTGTTTTGTGCCTTTCAGTTTCTGAGATGCCTCCGGATGTCTTGTCATGAACTTCTCAAGGAGAAGACGTGGATTTCCGTCACGAGCAGCGAGTCCAACCTTTGCAGACCCGTCTCGCCAGGGTATTATCCAAGCAAAGAACCCAGGCGCATACTTCGATCCAAGATAGACCTCAACGAAATCAAGGTCCAGACCGTTCACTCGATCGACGTGAACCTGGGCAGAGTTCACCCACATCGATCTGCGACGTTCACTTGCAGGGCGATTAGGAATGAGTGCGGGTGCTGCGCCCTCGCAGTCTACGACGAGACCACAGCTGACTGCGCGAAGCTTATCGCCGGCTGCAATCCGGACTTGGACTGGCTCGTTGCTCGTTGCCTGCACCGACACGGCTCTCGAATTGTATTCGATCTGCGCTCCGGCTTTCTCGGCCTGTGTGGTCATGTGGTCGTCGAACGCTTTCCGATCAAGTACCCACGTGATCGGATTCTGACGCTCGACTCGCAGAAGCTTGCCCGACGGGGAATGGAAGACTGCGCCGCGTATTTGGTTCTTGATCATCGTGTCAGGCAGCGATGCGACCAAGCGTTTCATGCCATTGATGCCGACGTGTCCTGAGCAATGTGACGGGATCCCGACTCGACTGTGTTCTTCAAGAATGAGAACGTTGGATCCGAGGGAGGCGGCGGTTGTGGCTGTTGTGGCCCCGGCTATACCAGCGCCGACTACAATGACGTCAAAGTCTTGGTTCACCGGATTTGCAGGCCTCGGCGGGTTGCGGCCTCTTCGCTCAAAGGCGAGGGCCGAACGTCTGTTCCGACTCTGATTCTGGCAGATAAGGCTCGTGAGCGGGAGGTGCCTAGGCGCGCCTGGATGCGACCAGTTCGACCCGTCTCTTTCCCTTCATCAGTCGTGTGACCCTGAGGATGCCATTCAGTTCGAGTTTGAGGAGAGCGGAATTGAGTTCTCTGAAGCTTATCTCACCGTAGCTCTCCTTGACCTCGTCAAGGAGATCGTCGTCTGCGAGCGGTCCCTTGCGTTGAAGGACCTCGACGAGGGCTAGGTTGAGGGGGCGTGGACCCCAGATCTTGTGCATCTGGATCTCCTACAAGCTTATGCTATGGCGGAGGGTGCTGCTGCTCTCTCCCTTCTGAACCGTTTCGAGAAGTTCTGATACCATGTGTCCATGTCTGGAGTTATGCTCGGTTTGGTCTTCTCCATCGCCTGCTTGAAGTCGCGGAGCGTCACCTCGTCGGCTTCTGGGTCTTCGCGTAGCGCGTTCATCGCTGCTTCTCTGCATAGAGCCTCAACGTCTGCTCCGGAGTATCCAGCTGCCATGTGAGCGACCTGATCTAGGTCAACATCCTTTGACAGCGGCATGCTCCGGGCGTGGATCTTGAAGATCTCCTTGAGTGCCTTCGAGTCTGGAGCAGGGATGTAGATGAGCCGGTCGAATCTGCCTGGTCGGAGGACGGCAGGGTCGAGGATGTCGGGCCTGTTTGTTGCAGCGATGACTACGACGTTCTGCAGTGATTCTATGCCGTCAAGTTCGGTTAGGAGTTGGCTGATGACTCGTTCGCTGGCACCTGAGTCAGAGTATCCTAGTCCTCTTCTCGGGACGACCGAGTCGAGTTCATCGAAGAATATTATTGCGGGCGCCGCGGTCCGAGCCTTCCTGAACACTTCCCTGATCGCCTTCTCGGATTCGCCTACCCACTTGGAGAAGATCTCCGGGCCTTTCACTGAGATGAAGTTCGCCTCGCTCTCCGTCGCGACTGCCCTAGCGAGCATGGTCTTGCCGCATCCGGGCGGCCCGTAGAGCAGTATGCCTCTCGGTGGCTTGATGCCCATCTTCTTGAACACCTCAGGCTTCTTGAGCGGCCACTCTACCGACTCGATGAGCTCGCCTTTTAGTTCCTCTAGCCCGCCGACCTCTTTCCAACGCACCGAGGGCACTTCAACGTAGACTTCCCTCATTGCGGTCGGGGTGATTTCGCGATAGGCTGAGAGGAAATCGTCTTCATTCACGACCATCTTGTCTAGTACTTCGGGTGGAACCCTTTCCTCTTCGAGGTTGATGTCTGGCATATAGCGTCTGAGTGCTTTCATCGCTGCCTCTCTTGACAGTGATGAGATGTCTGCTCCGGTGTAGCCATGAGTCATGTCTGAAAGATGCTTGATGTCAACGTCTTCGGCAAGCGGCATGTTCCTCGAGTGGATTTGGAGTATCTCATTGCGTCCTTGTTTGTCTGGGACGCCGATCTCGATTTCTCGGTCAAACCTTCCTGGTCTTCTCAGAGCGGGATCGATTGCATTGGGCCTGTTTGTGGCTCCGATGACTATTATGTTGCCTCTTGCGCCCATGCCGTCCATCAGCGACAAGAGCTGCGCGACAACACGTCGTTCGACTTCGCCCGTCACTTCTTCGCGCTTTGGAGCGATCGCATCCATCTCGTCGATGAATACTATGCTCGGCGCAGTCTCCTGCGCTTTCTGGAAGATCTCTCGCAGTCTGGCTTCAGATTCGCCGTAGAATTTGGACATTATCTCTGGGCCGGATATTACGTAGAAGTTTGCGTCAGATTCGTTTGCGACGGCCTTCGCAAGGAGCGTTTTTCCACAACCCGGCGGGCCGTAGAGGAAGACTCCTCTTGGTGGTTCGATTCCCAATCGCTGGAATAGTTCGGGGTGTCGAAGCGGGAGCTCGACCATCTCTCTGATGCGCTGTATCTCTTCGTGGAGGCCTCCGATATCTTCGTAGGTCACCATCGAGATGCCTTTCTTCTCGGGCGTGGGTTCGCTTAGAACTTGCACGTGACTGGTTTCAAGTATCTTGACTGGACCGTGGGGTCTTGTTCGCGTGACAACGAGTGGAACGGCGCTGCCGAAGATTGAGAGCAGAGTCATGTCGCCTTCAACGAACGGCATGTCCATGAATCTGCGCTTGACGAAACTGACGAATTCGTCATCGACGCTCAGTCTTACGTCTGTTGGCGCGAAGATTATTGCTTGGGCCTCTTTCACATCGGCCTTCTTGAGCACCACGTACTCGTTGAGTGCCACGCCGGCGTTTCTTCGGATGAGGCCGTCCATTCGTACGATCTCTTCTCCCTGGTCCTCTGCGTATGCGGGCCAGGCGACGGCCACTGTCATCTTCTTGCCGTGTATCTCGACAAAGTCGCCCGCTGTGATTGTCAGCTTCTGCATCGTGTCGTTGTCTATTCTCACTTTGCCGTGGCCAACGTCTCTCTGTCGCGCGTCGGCTACTCTCAGCTGTAGGTCTTTACCCACCATTTGCGTTCATTTCCTGAATCTTGAATCCACCCAGGGCGGGTGTTCGGACGCTTCGTCCCGCTCCGAGCGTGTTACTACAGGTAACATTTCCTCGATATAAGCGTTACTTCTAGTAACAGGGTTCAGGTTCGCCACACATTGACGACCTGTATCTCACCCACGTTCTCCACAGACTTGAGGGCCTCCTCAACCTTGTCCATTCTCCCTTCCTCCTCCGGCATGACCACCCTAGCGACCAACGCCACCAACCCAAAAGCTATCGGTTCCTCATCGAACCGCGCAACGCTCGTGTCAGGTGGAAGAGCTTTCTCGATCTTCTTCCTCAATTCCCCAAGGTCGACTGTCGTCTCAGTGGGAAAGATCTTGACTTGTGCGACCACTTTTGCCAACCCAAGCCACCTTATGGACCAGTCAGTCCGCATTTCGCGCACTTGTACGGTCTACCGAATGTTCTGCACTTCTCACAGCGCCATATCGTGACCTCACCGCAGTTCGGACACGGAAAACGCACGGCACCTTCCCCAGGCATTATGGTTCTGGAACACCATGTGCAGGTCGGCATTCGCACAGTCTTGGTTTCGCTCAGTCCCAATACCCTCTTTTCCTACAGCGGACCAATCGTCGTTTATTTATCCATTGCTCGCCGCCCATCCTTCTGCTGCGAGGACGCCTCCGGACTACGACCATGTCGCAGCGTTATGGTGATGTTGCGGGACCGACAGCTTCATTTTGTCGACTTGAAGGTTCCTAGTTCTGGCCGGTTCGGCTCGCGCTCATGAGTTGGAGAAGTCATTGAAGATCGACACAGTCTGCGATCTCAGCAGTTTCAGGCGATTCATGATCGTGAGCACTTGTGACTCGTTCATTCCGGATGAGTATGTCGGCGATGACAACATATTCCCCGAGAGAGCCTCAGATCAAGGAACCATGTATGTCGAAGCCGAGGACAAGGAGACTCTGGAACAGTTAAGAGACATCAGATTCACACGGGTCTCAAACGTTCTTGGCATCATATACAACTCGAAAAGCGGACGCACTCATCTCAAGTGGCGCCAGTCCAAAGACGAATTCGGCAAGCTCACGGGAGAAGCGAGCACCAATACGATTGTGAACTTGAGCACTGCAGGGGCGCTGGACGAAGACTACGTGAGGAGATACAAGGAAGAAGAGAAGGTCCAGGCCTGAACAGACGCAGTAACGTCACTGCGCCCGAATCATGACGCGGCTCCGAAGTAGCTGCTGATCTTTCTCTGGAAGAAGGCCTCTTTCAATATGTGACTGCATTGAATCCAGGCTCTACGCGGGATGCTTAGGTGCGACAACATGTGATTCAGAGCTGAATCGAAGTTGTCGAATTGCGCCGGGCTTCTTAGCAGGGCTGCCCTTATGCTCTCCCTCACGTTCCAGACTCCGACTGGCAGAATGTATCCCGGATGGATTTCCCTGAGAACCAGAGCCGAACTCTGCCTCCTCAGCTTGAGCAGATGCTCTGCAATCGCAAGACGGCATGCGTAGTAGCAGCCACCGATCCTTGCGTAGGTTGTCCTTCCATGGTAACTCTCATGGTCGCCCATCATCGCCGGGTAATCTCCGCCCTCATTCCAAGCCGTGCCCGGAAACCATGCCTCTATCGATTCGTAGTTCCATTTCTCAGGCATTAGCATCACAACGTACCTGTTGTCGATGTACTGGAAAGTGTGAACCCGGAATTCGTCTAGGGTCGGGAGGTGTTTGATCTCTTCCAGAAGACGTTTCGATACAGTGCTGTCGACTGCTGTAATGCTCCAGCGTGTGGGAACCAGCTTTCTTCGCGTTCCCACTCCAAACATGCCCATGCTGAGAGCTCTCTGTATGCGTGTGACCAAGACACCATCCTCGTGCAGGCGTTGTATGGCATCGCTGGCGTTCAGGTCTCGATCATAGTACGCCTTCTCGATTCTTCTGTCAGCCTTGATCCCCCATGCTTGGAAGCTGCGGAGCGGTGCAGAGGGACCGAATGGCTGAACCTCGTCGCTAAGCACCAAGACTCCTCCAGGTCTCTTGGCAAACCGGACCTCAGATTCCGCCGGGGACAGGCTCAGTGTCAGTTCTTGCAGTCGATCTACAATTCCGAATGGTTCTTGTGCATCGAAAATGCTGACCCGTGTCTTTCCTCTAACAAGTGAGTATCTCATGTCGACGATATCTTGGATCGATTTGCCTAACCACAGCTCAGGCGTGTCCAGCGTCGTTGTGTCTCCGTGGTACGGAGGCACCATGGGACCAACAGACACGCGAGGATACCCGAATCTCCCGACAAAAACGCCAGGAGGAGTTGAGCCGTCCAATTGCTCAGAATTCACGAGGCTGCCGCGAGTGGCTATTGCCTTTGCCTTGGCGAGAAGGGGGCATGAGATCTTCCCGCAAAGCATTCTGCCTCCCCTACACCTCACACAAAGATTGGAAGAGGGCCCTCGGACTACTTGGAGATCCCTGAGGGAGTCCGGTTCCTGCCCTATCCCGTTCGAGAGGAACTCGTTGACCCAGAGGAGCTCAGTGCTCAAGGAGCCGCAGCCTCAGTACTGCGTTCATCTGAAGTGGAGGTTGGTTTAAAGCCGGAGAGACAGATGAAAATGACCGCTCACCGTGGATCAAACGCTCGACCCTTGGCAGGGCGTATACGCCTTTCTGTTGAATTGACTGAATCCAAGCACGATTGATGGATGCGCTTGTGTGTCCGCACCTTCTTGTCCTCGAAACGATTTAATTCCGCACCACCCATGCGGACTTGCGATGATCGCAATGTCTTGCGGATGTTGTGGACCCAGCTACTGGACAATGCCGTACCCTCCTGTGCCGGCAAATCCGAAGATGCACTGGTGTGGCACCCCAATGGTGTGGGTTCCTCAGATCGGAAGATGGTACTGTACCTCTTGCTGGAACTATGAGGGACTCTGGGAGTAAACGCGTCAACTCTCGGCCCGGCAGATTGCACGCGGGAGGCCCCCCGAACCCAGCGCGAGCGATAGATAAAGCCAAAGCATGGCAGCATGGTTGCATTGAACTCGAGAGGCCTTTTACAAATCAGCCCAGAGCAGATTCCACTACTGGTCACAGTCCTTCGGAGAATGGGGTTCGTGGATCCTTTCATCCAGGAATGGTGGGTAGGACAGAGGTTCGGACTCTCAAGAGCGCTAACGAGTCTCCTGGAATGGCACGTTCGCGGATTCACCGATGGATCATTGGATTCAGAAGTCGAAGTATCACGCAAGCGCCTCCAGCACCTCGCGTCGAAGCCAGGACCGTACTTCTCACCCTTGACTAGGATATTAGGGAGTCACAGGATCCCGTTTCGCGTGAGTAGAATGATTCCTGCGGATGCAACCCGCATCTACATGGTTGAGCTGTTCGGCCGCAGCATCCCGATAGAAGTGCCTCAAGGATACCGGCTCTACTGAGCGTCGCCTGTCCGGAAACGTACGCAAGCACATTTACGTGGTCTGGTGTGCAATAGGAATGAGGCTTCTGTTTTGGGTGTAGACCTTGGCGAAGTCCTTCCTAAGCGGAAGATTCCTCTGGATGATTTGGCCGGTAGAAGCCTCGCCGTTGACGGCTACAACACGCTTTATCAATTCCTCGCAATAATCCGACAACCTGATGGGACTCCTCTCATGGACAGACAGAGGAGGGTCACGAGCCATCTGAGCGGCATCCTCTACAGGACCGCAAACCTCACCGAGAAAGGGATCCGAGTTGCCTATGTCTTCGATGGTCAACCTCCGGAACTCAAAGAGATGGAAATCAAGCGCCGCCGCAAGATCAGGGAACAGGCCGCGGTCAAGTATGAGACCGCGCTGAAATCTGGCAGTGTTGATGAGGCCAGAAGGTATGCCCAAGCGGCGGCAACGGTGAAGGAGCTCATGATTGAGGACTCCAAGAGACTGCTGCAGGCACTTGGCTTGCCCTGGGTGCAGGCTCCTTCAGAGGGAGAAGCACAGGCTGCACACATGGCGACGAGAGGTGATGTCTGGGCCGCGGCATCCCAAGATCACGACTCGCTCCTGTTTGGGGCACCACGCGTGGTGAGAAACCTCACAATCTCCGGACGAAGGAAACTACCCGGACGACAAGCGTATGTGGAAGTCGAACCAGAGGTCGTTGATCTCAACGAAACCCTCGCAGGCCTAGGTGTGACTCGACAGCAGCTCGTGGAAGTGGGGATACTCGTGGGCACCGACTACAACCCAGACGGCATCAAAGGGATCGGGCCCAAGACAGGCCTGAAACTGATCAGGGAGTTCGGAGACCTCGCGACGATCGCAGCTCGGACTCCCGAACTAAGCCTTCCGGAGAACGTGGACGAGATCGTGGAGTTCTTCCTGAAACCTGACGTGCGGTCAGACTACAATCTCCGCTGGGGAAAGCCCAACGTTGGTGAGGTTGTCGACTTTCTGTGCAAGGAACGAGACTTCAGCGAAGACCGAGTCAGGAAAGCCCTAGAGAAGATGGAGGAAGGACTCGCCAAGCCATCCACGAGCCCGACGCTTGAGCGCTATTTCGGCTAGTACCTTGCATCCATCCGCGATACGTGAGCGGCGTCAACACATTCCTCTTTGGAATTGGTCTACGTCTTCCAGCCGAACTGTCCCCTTAGAGGCACGAATGCTACGCCGCCCAGGTTCTCGCGGGCTATTCTCCCATCTTGGGATTTGCTGACTCGAAACAACTCCTGGAAGAAATAGGGAGTCCCGATGGGGATCAGTAGGACGCCGCCGGGTTCAAGCTGCTCTACAAGCGGATTGGGAACATCAGGAGCCGCGCTGGTCACGATAATCACGTCATAAGGACCACTATCCGGGAGCCCCACCGAAGCGTCGCCGTGAAGCATACTCACCCTCTTCGAGTAGCCGGCCTTCTCCACATTGAGCTTCGCAAGCTGGGCCAGCTCTTTCACGATCTCCACGGACCAAACGTGACCCCACTCACCCTCGGGCAGGCCAGATGGAGCGACAATCTCAGCATAGACACAGCTCATGTATCCACAACCTCCGCCGACCTCAAGCACTCTCTGGCCGGGCTCCATCTGCGCGTATTCACAGAAGAGGACGGTCATGTGCAGAGCACTCGTAGTCTGTCCATGCCCAATCGGAAGCGGCGAATCAACGTACGCATACTCCATCTCCTGAGGTCGGAGAAACAGCTCGCGAGGCACCGTCAACATTGCCCTTGCGACGCGATCGTTGTGCAGAACTCCTTCAGATCGGAGCGCTTCGACAGCCCTTCTCCGCCTCTCAGAGAAATCCATCAAGTCGGGCGCCCAATCCACCTGACGGCTACAGTCGCCGCTAATAAAGGCCTTAGAATTCACCATATGGTGTAGATTGGTGTGAGCGTGGCGTGCGCATCGTCGAGCTGGTTCAAGCGTCAGGGCACCCGAAGATTCGCGCACGCCACACCTTGACGCTTGAGATCACCAAGGAATCACATCTCACAGAGCGAGGTGACTGTATAGTCGCTGTCTCCGCCTCGAAAGGAGCCGCTGACCTGTCCAGAGAATTCCTTAAACTAGCCAGGAACAACAATGCGCGCATCACTCTCGTGATGAGAGTCGGAGAAGAAGTCGAGATCATCACGGGACGTGGAGACGGTCGGCTGGAACTGAGCCACCCAACGGACTTGGTCGCTCGAAGGAGCGACCACGTTTGCAGCAGAACCCTAATGATACTCGCTGACAAAGCGGCCGCGAATCTGAGCCGTGAATTCGTGAGGCTGCTGCAGGATCCGTCGTCGACAGTCAGAATCGAGGCAGCCGCGGAGCTGTAGCAGCTGATGCACCTTCAGGATATCCTAGCATCGACCGCCACCTGAAATCGGCGCGGGGCAACCTCTTTCACAATTCTGGTCGCCAGGATCGAGTCCACGCTTCGCCCTGACGCTTGAACACGCTCCTTGAGCCTTCTGGACCCGGCTTCTTGCGGGTCTTGTCCGGATTCAAAAGAGTAGAAATGAATGACCCCACCTCTTTCGGCTAGACTCTCACAGGCGACGCCCACGAAATCTGCGGCGCTCCCTGGCAGATTCATTATCACTCTGTCAGCCTTGCCGGATAGACCTGACCTGACGACTTCCTGAGCGTCTCCCAATATCGGCCTGACCCTTGCGACGACCCTATTGGCAAGTATGTTTGTGACCAGGAACCTGAACGCTGAGGGATTGGCGTCGATAGCGCATACGGTGGATCTTGGCTGTCTCTTAGCAATCAGTATCGAGTACGGACCGACGCCGGCAAACATGTCGACCACGGCCTCACCAGGCTGGACCTGCGAGGCCACGCGCAAGCGTTCATGACTGAGTCGGGGACTGAAGAAGACCGCCTTAACGTCAAGCTCAAACACACATCCATTTTCTCTGTAATGTGTTACAGACTGGTCTTCGCCACCAATCAACCTCAGCGCTCTTACGCGATAGTCAGACGAGAAGAAGCCAGACTTGGCCATCACAGTTCTGACGTTCGGACAGGTCTCCAAGACAGCTCTACCTATCGTCTTGTCAAACGGAACAAGCTCGTCAGGTACCTCGACGATCGCGATGTGACCCAAGATGTCAAAGGCCTTTGGGACGTTCGCGAGAAGATGAGGTGGAAGGCGGTTCTGAAGAGCTTCAGCTAGGGTCCTCGGCACTCTTGGTCTTTCATTGAATTCCCGCTCCTCAATCTTGGGTGGCCCCAAGATAGCTGACAAGCGTTTCGATTCTGATTCATCAATCTGACGCAACAGTGGAATGTAGAGGTTCTCTTCAGACGAAGACGTTCTTAGAGTATGATTGACCAAGCGCAAGCTCCGAGCGATGCTGATGGCAGTCTGACCCTTGTTGAGAGGAACCACAAGTGCGTCAACCTTCACCATAGCAATCTTCTCTTGCTGATCGCCTGATTCCCTCTACAACCCGTGATTTCAGTCTTGAAACTGGTGCAGCACGAAGTGGGGCTACTGGCCTATCTGGGCTAGATGGGTGAGAGAAGGGAGGGGGCGGGTTGTCCGCCCGAAGGTGCTATTCCGGGTTGGGGCGAAGCATGGCAAGAGCGAAGACTGCTGGTGCCGCTACTAGGCAGGTGAGGACAATTGCCGAGCCGCCGACAGCAAGCAACAGGAACGACCCTGTCAGTTCGCCCACAGTCAGCGATGTCAGTGCGATCGCCAACAATGCAAGTGAGCACTTTGCCAAACTTGCGAGCCGGATTCGTCTCCTCTTCAGGAGCGCCCTCACGCCAAACATGGCGGGCACAGTCAGGTAGACCAAGCCCATCAGCGAGCTGGCAACCAGCCCAGCTACCACAATAGCTAACTCCGGAACCGCACCAAGCAATGAGTAGGCCAGACTGCTAACGCCAAGTATGCCGAGGAGCGGGTAGAGGAGGACTCTGACGGGAGCGCGAAGTGGATCGTTGCCCGCGATGAACCCAGCAACCGACGGACTGAACGAGTAGTACCACGCATTGAAGACCTCCATGAACGCTGAACCAGCCTTCGTCGACAGAACAACTCCGTCTCTGAAACTCCGTAGGAATTGAACAGCGGATGAAACCTCAGAGCCGAAGCTCACAGTGGCGATGATGCATGGCTTCGGCGGCGTCCACGGCGCAGTCGTACTGTAAGTCGTACTAAGGGTCGTCGAGGATATCGATGTCGACGTCGTGATTGACGATGTGGTCTGCGTAGTGGTCGTGAGCGCAGTCGTCTGCGTCGTAGTCGTGGGCACCGTAAGGGTCGTTGTCGGAGTGATGGTCGTCGTAAGTCCAACAGTGAAAACAACTGTTGCAGAATCAAGCGCACCAGCATTCGTTTGGACCACCACCACGTAGCTTCCCGTGGACGCACCAGATGCAACAGTGAAACTTCCTGAAAGTGTGCCCGCCGTGATGATGCATGCAGAAGATGTGAAGAGGCCCGCCGGAACAGACGTTATGAGGCAAGTCGTGCCTAAGAAGTCCGAACCGGAGGCGGTAACGAAAGTCCCTGCAGCGCCGGATGTCGGGGACAATTCGAAAGTGGGCGTTATACGGTTGAACCAAGCGCTACCCGCGTCTCCACTACTGCCTGTAACAATGACCTCATACGCACCGGTCGCTCCCGACGCCGCTGTGAACGAACCTGACATCGCTCCGCCAGCCAAAGCGCAGACCGGGCTTGAGATCAAGCCACTCGGAGATGACGTAATCGTGCAACTAGTGTCAGCCGCGCTGAAGCCAGAACCAAGAACAGACACAGCAGTCCCAGGATTGCCAGAAGCAGGAGTCAGACTGACTGAAGGAGTCACCAAGAATGTGGCGGTGCGCCAAGTGCCACTCTGGTGCGCAGTCACGTTCACAACATACGAGCCGAGGGGCAAGCTGCCGCTACTCGACACCTGAAATCCCCCCGCGATACTACCTCCACTGATTGCGCACGTTGAAGAAGCCAAGAAGCCACTCGTCGATGTGATATTGCAGGTCGTATCTTCAATGCTGAAGCCGGTTCCAGTGATGATCACCCAAGAGCCTCGAGGCCCATGATCAGGCGACAACAGGATTGCACGTGAAGTAATGGTCAACGTCGCCGACGCTGAACCAGGCGCGGTTGACGGAGGTGCCGTACCGGTGCCGGTCACGGTGATTGTGTAGCTGCTCGCCGAGGGGTTGGACGCAACTCTGAACGAGCTTGTGAACGTGCCATTCTGAACCAGCATGTAGTGGGAATCGATTCTACATGAAGGCGAAAAACCTGCCGTGAAGTTTATGGCTCCAGCAGGATTCGAACTGACCACACAGTTCCTGTTGGCGTCGGTTTGTGCGAAGTTGCTACCTGAAAGTGTCACGTTTGCCCCGACACGTGCTGAGTTAGGGGTCAACGCTATCTTCGGATTCACAGTCAGCCCTGCGTATCCCACATCACCTGTGTTTCCTGTTACCGTGATATTGTAAAATCCCGCGGGCGTGTCTGCGGTCTTGATGACGAAGCTACCTGCGACCGTTCCAGAGGATACTGAGCACGAGGAACTCAGTATGGGACTGGTCACATTTAGAGTGCCAATCGTGCAAGCCGTATCTCCCAGATCGAACTTGAGACCGTTGACTTGGATAGCGTCTCCACCACTGCCACTATTGGGTGCAAGAGTGACTGAACGAGCTGTTGTGGCGATAAAAGTCGTTTCCGCATAGTCCCCCGCGATTCCGGTAACTCTGATCACGTAGGCTCCTCCGGGCGAGCTCGATGAGACATAGAAATATGTGACAGTGTTGAGTCCGCCGCCAGGGTTGATGATACAGATATAGGAGGAGATCAGTCCAGAAGGAGTTGAGGATATCGTGCAAAGTCCCGCATCCAAGGAACTGAACGGCGTGCTGTTTGTTACAAGCACCTTCTGTCCGGGCGCTCCGGTCGCGGGATTCAGAGCTATGGCAGCAGTCGCGTTGACGTAGAAGTATGCATATGCAAGGTCATTCGCGGGGAACCCCATTACCCTGAGCGTGTAGTTCTTCCCGGCTCCTGCAGTGGACGCGACCACAAATGTGACAGTCGGTTGCTTCCAGGTGCCCACTGTTGTCAGCGTGCATGCGGAAGTGCCGGTGTAAAGTTGCCCGAAAGTCAGATTGAGATAAGAAAGGACACACGATGTGTCGGAACTGCTGAAACCGATTCCCGTCACGGTCACTGTCGTTCCTGCCGATGACCACTTCGGGCTGGCCTGTATCGCTGGACCGCTGACAATACTCAAGGATGCCACAGCCTTGTCGGATAGAAAGCCGCTGTTGCCAGTAGCTGTGATGTTCTGCGTTGTTCCCGCACCGCCAGCCAATGTGAACTGCCCACTCGTCAACTCCCCCGCGTTGATAGAGCACGTTGGAGCTGTGATGATGGAACCGGGACCCGGCTGTGCCGAGTAGGTGCAGCCTGTCGATGTTCCGTTGAAACCCCAACCGTGCACGTACACGGTCTGAGTCGACATGAAGATCAGGGAAGAATACCAAGGAGCCGCGCCCGTGTATGAGAATTGAATCTTGGGCACTAGCTTGAATGTAGCATAACCTGTTGCGACTACTTGATGTGTGGAATTATTCGCAGTGACTCGAAGAGCGATGGTGTAGTTCAGGCCCGGCAACTGATACGTAGTGCTGATTTCCGTTGTATCACGAACATGGAACGATCCGATCACGTCTGCGCCGATCACCGAGCAGGAAGTCCAGACCGTGGACCCGGCGACTGCTGTGCCAGTACCCGGTGAGAAGAAATTCGGGTGCCCCGCCGTGAGGTTGCAGGTGAACGATTCAGTTGCCAACGGTGCCGGATTGAGAATGCCGTGGAACGTCACCCACGTCCCTGGCGGTCCCGCGCTGGGCAACAGAGATGAAGATGAGAATGTGAGGGTTCCTACCCAAGGTGAGGCTTGGACAGGGGTCGGCCCTGTGATTGAATAGACGGAAGCGAACAGGGCCGTCAGGAGCAGCACTAGCAGACAGGACGAACTAACTCTACGAGTAGGCAACTATGAACACGCCGTAATGATTTCACGGGCACGGTGTATTTAATGCTACAGATTGGGCCGTAATCTCGATGAGGCACAAACCACATGATGATTAACGCCCATGACCGCTAATGCAGGCTTGAAATGCCTCAGAATTGTATTTTTCGTGTCAATCCCCCAGCTTGGATTTCAAAATGGGCCGCAATAAATGACAACGCTGTACCCCCGATTGACCCTTGGCCCATTTCTCTTCCGACCCAGGCACAGATATGTGAGTGCTTGCGCAAGCGACAGTTGCAGTGAAGAGCAGAAATAGTCAGCTTGTCTCGTAGAATGTGACGGTGAATCCAACGCGGTTTAGGCCGCGTTCAACATCCCAGGCCGCCTCAATCGGGCCGAGTTTCGCATTGATCACGCTTGACCCGTCCTCAAGATCCAGCGCCCTCGCAACATCATCAACCCTACGCCGCAGCTCTTCCAAGCGCAGAACATGGTCGGGGTCGCCGCGAATCTCACCAATGACCGTGATTGTGCGGCCGCCCGCGGTCTGGTCCTTGCGATATGCCAGCTGGGCGCCGGGGATGGGACGCTCGGTCATCAGTCGGCTCTCTTGGATGCTGAGATCGTAGACGTGCCACAGTGCATAGCCACCGAAGCTTACCATGATCTCGTCTCCTGCAGCTGGAGCCTGTAGAGGCGCCTGTCATGCTTGTCGACTGACCGGGCTGGATCGAAGTCCGAGATTAGAACGGCGAAGGAGTCGCCGCTCGGATGGATGAATGTTCGCACTGTCCCGTCAGCGAGGGCTTCCATCGCGTCGATATCATCTTGGTTTCTCGTCCAGCCCATAATCTCCACAATTCGCCCAGGCTTGTCGACGACTCTGCGGAGAGGCAATGTGCCGCCCAGTGGTCTGTCGCTGATTGAGGCAGGGTCGCTGATGCGGATGCTGAGAACGTGTGGAAGTTCAAGCGAATCAATGAGCGTCAGGCCTTTCGTATGCCAGGCGAACTCGGCTGCGAGCCCCGAATCAGTCACCGCGACATACTCGGCATCGTACAGGGTCACGGCGTCAACGCCAGCACCTACGTCAGCCACACCCGTGAACTCAGTGTCGGTGATGCTTGGAGCATCTACACCTGTGCCAGTGTCGGAAATGTCAAAGTAGATTTGAGTGTCTGCAATAGTTGGGACGTCTGAACCCGCACCCGTATCTGAGACGTTGACGAAGTCTGCGGTCGAGTAGGTGACGTATTCGCTCCAGTTCTCAGTCGTGAGGGTTTCTCCCGTGGCCGGGTTCGGGAAGGCCCCGTAGGCTTGCACGAGATATGCGCCCGTGTTGGAGCCGCCGGCCGCATAGGAGGGGCCGCTGTTGACTGAATCCCACTGCCACCCGAGCCAATAGGTGCCGACTGCCAAGGCCAGACTGGTCGGCGTCCCTGCTGTAGTAAGAACCGTAGTCCAGGCGGTAGCTGAACAAGGTGTGCTTTCTGATTCCCACTTGAGAACATTCGGGCCGCTTGAATCATCATGGATTGCGAACCGACCGTTGCCTGTCGCGTGGAAGTAGGCGCTCAGGCTGGTCATTGAACCTGCTTCGCTAAGGGTTGCTTTCGTCCATTTGACGTAGCCCTTGACCTGAACGCCTACGAAATAGACCACGAAATCGTTGTACACGTTTCCCGAACCATACGATGCGGGGAAGGCGGTGGTGTAGGCCTCGGCAATATAGTACCCGCTTCCAGACGAGTATGTGTACACGCTCTGGTTGGTGTCGGATTTGATCGCTATCCAGTAGACTCCTGTGTCGAGGAAGTATGGGCAGAAGCTAGGCGTGTAATTGTTCAATCCGGCAACACAGGCATGAGGAGTATCGTCAGCTGCGACTCTGTCCTGCGGTTTGCCGCTTGAGTCTGTGTAGATTGCGGCTTTCGTATTGCAGGAGACCTTACAACTAACGTAGAAGGATGTCAGGGTGTAAGGTACGGATAGCGTGATCTTCGTGAAGGCGACATAGCTGGCGTTCGGCACGTTCTGAATAGCGGAGCCTGAGGTCCGACCGATGTTGGTGGTGGGGTAGCTTGTTGAACCCGTACTCGTAATCCCGAATGTGGGGTCGTCGGGATCAATCTCGTATCTGATCAGGTTGAAGCGTCGCCGTGGATCACCGCAGACATTACAGCGTTCACCATAGCCAAAGTGATGCCCGGCCCGGCATTTCTCGAAACAGTTTGTGCAGATCGGATGAATCTTCACAAGTTGACCGTTTCGGATGCCGAATGTGAGAGGTTCAGAGAAGTATCTAGAGTGACAGCTAGGGCACTCGCAATAGTACTTCTGCTGAACGGACTGCACGTGAAGGTCACGCCTACGAGAGTGTGATGTCTAGCGTGGCAGTTCGCGCATACGAGGCGCTTTTGGTCCCCATGTCCTGGACTTTGCGGTTCAAGTTGTCATGGTCGTCGGCATCCCCGTTGGCCACGGTGATTTCTTTCCAAGCCCAGTTCGCTTCCGATGTGCTGAAGGTGCTGCGCCAAGTGGCCTTCTGTGAAGTGCCGTATGTTGGATACCCGCCGTCCATTGCCTTGTAGAGCTTATTCGATGCAGCCTGAAGCCCTGTCTGCGATGCGGAAGCAGCGGTGTCCGAGTCTCCTGCTCCGATGTAGGCATTCGTGCTGTCGAACTTGACTCCTCCCGTTCCGCAGACGAGAGACCACAGTTCGTTGATGCCCTCGTTCAAGAGCAGGTTCCCTAGGAAGCACTGTTCGAGACGTAGACTGTGAGGGAAGCCGCGCAGAATCTCGCGGATGGGAGCGCCATTCATTCCCCACTGGCCGATCTCGCCAGTCGGGTCCCAGAAGTCTCTGACTGTCCACACTGGATGCCAGAACGCGCGGTCAGCCGCACGCACGCCTAGTCTTGGCAGTCTATCCTGTAATGTCTTCATGGTTTCTTCTTCCTCCTTCTCTATTTGCTTACGCGCTGAGAAAGCGCGATCAAACCACCGCAAGGCGGCGTGATTGGGACAACCCTTTTTTGTCGTGTATCCACGTAACGAATCGTGTGAAGGCCTGAGAGATGTCATACAAGTATGATCTATACGGCGGCCACTCGGGTCTGGTGGTTCTCGCCCTGGGCTTGACTGAGCATCAAATCAGAGAACGGTTCGAAGATTTTCTGCGTGAACCTGAGGAAGGTGTTGAGTTCCGTGTTGAATGCGTTACGGACCAACTCATCGAGGATAGGGCAAAGCTTCAAGCATCGACTTAGACTGAGAGATCCTTCACCATCGTGGCCACGGTTGCCAGCAGGTCCTTCGAGGCAAGCGCCTCATTCGTCAACTCGATTTGGGCGCTGCCGCAGTCTGTCAGGTCGCGGGTGATGGCGACGACCTGATAGGTGCCCGAGAGGCCAGTGTAGTTCGCGTCAGTCACCGTGACTGAGTCGAAGACGTCGTATGCATCGGCTGCGTATTCGAGGTCGATGACTGTTCCCTCAAGTCTCTCGATCGGGGTCTTTCGGGCATCTAGAATAGCCTGGTTCTGCAGGTCAAGGGTGGTCTGATCTGCGATGTTCTTGTCGATGAAAACCTGTTCGATCAATCCTTGACCTGCTAGAGTGGCAGCATCGCTCTTGTCGCTGATCAGGACGCCAGCGCCGACTAGGATTGTGCGTGAGTTGATTGAGCCGAAGCTCCGGGCTCGCCTCAACCTCGCCGAGTTTGTGCCTCTCGCGAAAATCACAGACTTGGTGGACCCCAGCGTCGCATTGACGTCGAGCGAGTTGTTGGGGTTGAGTCTTGCCTTCCAACCCGTCGCGTTCAGGATTCTCTGTATGGCGACAAGGAGATTGTCGTAGGCAATGGGCAGCTCAATCTGGGCGCCGTAGGTGCCGAGGCTTCCCTCCGCGATCCCGCAGGCGTATCTCCAGAGCAGGTCATGGATGACATCCTCGGGGTCGTCAGCATACTCTCTATTCGCGACACGGCGCATCAGGCGCCAGTGATTGCTCTTCCCTGAGATCGTCATGGAATCGTCTAGGTCGAGGACCGGGTCTGTGATGCGGCCGGCGAAGTCCTTGACGCCTCTCCGCCATATCTCCACTTCGAGGCCACTATCGATGTCTTGGTGAACGCAATCCAGCGTCACGGTGAAGTCTTGTATCTCCATGCTTGCGGCCTTCCGATATGTGCCACTCTGGAAGGCGTATTCGGTTCCATGCACGAAGACCTGATAGTGCTTCGCTGCGTCACCAACCGGCGCCTCGTCCCAGACTGGAACCTCAATGTAACCATCTGAGGGGCCAGCGTCAGCGTCCCCTGCCCACGCAACCTTGACCACCGCATATCCGCGAGAGCTTCCTGACGTCAGAGTCGTCTGCGCTTCCCCATTCGCGTCCGTCGCATCGGAGCCGGGACTGACTGAACCGAGGCTCGTCGTGAAGTTGACCGTCTTCCCCGCCACTGGCGAGTCATCGAGCAGGTTCAGTAGCTTCGCTGTGATGGCTACGGACTTCGGCGTTCCTGTTGCGGTTGACTTGTAGATCCTCAGGGACTCGGCAGGGCCAGTGACGAATGTGTAGACGAATCGCTGCACGTTCGCGATGCGCGAGTCGACCGAGGCATCGCCGAATCGGAACTCGTATCGGTACGTCATGTCGCCGAGATTGTAGTAGAAATACCAAGAGTAGTGGACTGTCCATGTGCCCGCGCTGATCTTGCCCGCTTGCAGGTCCTCCGACTGCCAAGAAGCGTCATATTGCTGCCACGCGGGCGTGTTATTCAAGACGTAGACTCTTACGACGAGGCTGTCGCCCGAATCAATGTCCGTTTCAGGACACGCCCAAGTCGCACTGTCTATTCCAGACGTGGCCATGTTCTTCGTCATTTGCGCGACCGGGGTGCCGCTTGTGATTTCTGTCTCAACCCCAGCGGGTGATCGTTTCCAGACCCGGATTCCCAAGATGCCCGGGTCGGTGTTGACATCACTGATTCGTTTGAAGGTGGCAGAGGCGGACTGTGAGAGGCTTAGATCATAGCAGCTTAACCCGTTGTTGTCGATCGCGGCGTTCTTGAAATAGCGAGTCTCAGCCAAATCCATGCGCTCCTAGAATGTTCGTGCCGTTCCTCGGTGAGTGAACTCTCGCTCCTGGATCAGTGTCTTCTTGACGGTCTTCGTGATGACTTGCCCATCAAGCGTCACCGTGATCGGAATTGTGATGGAAGTCTGTCGAGGCTCAGACGATTCGGGAGGCCGACCGACCACCTCTCCCTTGTGGACCACCGCCAACCCTGATCTCGCGATGTCCCAGAACTCGCCCTCATCAGTCTGAAGTGGCGTTGCCCCAGGCATGAGAAGGTTCGTGGGCAGATTCAGCGTATCACCTGTGGGGAGCGCCCCGACCGTCGTCAATATTGCAGTGGAGGCTTGAGTCGCCGCAGACGAAACGGTCGACGCCATCGAGGAAACCGCAGATGTGACCGCACTCCACGCCGCGGAGATGAGGCCCTGAATTCCTGCGAGCGCGGAGGCTGCAGCTCCCTGCATCGCACCAAGAGTCGACGTCAGCCAATCAGCCGCGCCCGAAACAGCGCCCTGGAAGCTCACGATCGCATTACCTATCCAGTCGCTGAAGCCCTGCCAGATCCCTTGCATGGCAGAAACGGCGCCTGTGAAGGCCGACTGCAGCGGAGCGAAGAACTCCGCTTGGAAACGGCCAAGCAGTAGAGAGATCGCTGCGCTCGTCACATTCAAGACAGCCGTCCAGAGATCCGACCATAGGGATCCTCCGATGAGCCACGTGTAGAAGTCCTGGAAGGCTGTCTTCAGC
>Ga0208828_1000260_pt1 | contig 24119 bp, 19 predicted proteins | sample Kivu_160m_FD_185487 | JGI IMG/M metagenome (GOLD analysis project Ga0208828, IMG submission 185487) | Freshwater microbial communities from Lake Kivu, Western Province, Rwanda to study Microbial Dark Matter (Phase II) - Kivu_160m (SPAdes)... | ecosystem: Environmental > Aquatic > Freshwater >... | reverse complement strand
ATATTGTATACCTCTTCCGAACGACCCCGAAACCGTTTGGACCGGAAGGCAGGGTTGACAGCGATCCCTTCATCCGAGGCCGTGGAAAGCATCCATTTCAGGTTCCGTATCATCTTCCCGGTAAAATTGACCGAATACCCCTCACGGGTAAAATACTCGACAAACTGGTTGTAAAACATCATGTTCATATCGCCAAAGTCCGGTTCGCCGTAGATCCGTCCGTAGGCTTTCAGGTGGTTGATAAGGGTCTGTATGGATTTCCAGGTGTCCGTCCCCCGGCCTTTGAGTACCTTGCGGAACGACTCGGCATATTTCAGGAGCGATTCGTGCGAGGGTTCAGCCTTGCCATCAAAGACAAGAAGGTGACGGCGCACGGTTTCGGGCGACAGGTTCTCTCCCTGCCTTTGGAGGGTGGTAATGATTTCCCGTGTCCTGGTATCCAGGTTATCAATCCTTTCGTTTATCTTTACATAACCTACCCCGTTCTTTGCACGCTGGGAAGTGGTAGACCAGTTTTCCGGGAGACAGTGCTCTCCGGTGGAGTACCGAAGAATCGAATGACGGGAAAAGATCACATACATCAATACAAGGTCTGGTTTGCGGATATAAAACCGGATGGTTGCCATTTACTTCGATTAACCACCCCAAAAGTAGGTGAAACATAGGTGAAAAAAAAGATCATTTTTTGTGGTTAAAAGATATTACATATAAACAGTTATATAAATACAAGTGGATGGATGCCAATGGATTGTAATGGATGGGGTCCAGGGTTCGAATCCCTGCTGGATCACTTGGAGGGTAAATCAAAGATTACCCAAAACCCCAAAGACCTGTTATCCAACGAATTGCAAAATGAGGATAACAGGTCAATCATGACAAAAAGAGTGTTAAAACGCATCCAGAACGCATCCGGAAAGATGCCTGGCCCCGTTGTCAGGTTTAATTCAAAGGACCTCACAAAGGAAGGAACCAGCCAGGTATTCGTTTTTGTGTATATGCAGCGCAAGCGTGTGACCTTCCAAACTGGTGTCTATCTCACACCAAATCAATGGGATGAGGATAAGTGCCTGGTTAAGAAATCGATAAAAGGGTCGGATAAAAGCAACCTGATTATCAGGGATGTTGTAGCCAAAATCAACGATATTCTAGTCAAATTCCAGCTTAAAAACACTCCTATTACTCCGGAAGCGCTAAAGTTGGAATACTTCAGGCCGTCCTATGGCTTTGATTTCATTGACTTTATGGAACGGGCCATCAAGGAGCGCAAAGGCGAAATCACCGACAGCACTATCCGTCAACACAATGGAATACTTGCCAAGCTAAAGGCTTATCAGTCACGGATCATTACCGACGAATTGACCGAGGAATTCTTCATCAACTACAACCGGTACCTGAAAACCACCCTCAAGAACGACCTGAATACCCGGCATAATAACATGAAGACGATCCGGTCCTATATAAACATTGCCGTGCGGAAAGGCATGATCGAGAAAAACCCGATCGTCAAGAATCCTGTCAAGCGAGGTGCAGCGGATCGGGTCTTCCTGACTGAAGAAGAACTCAAGAGAATGATCGAGCTTTACCGCAAAAGAAGTCTCTCGGAAAGCCGCCAGAATGTCCTCAGACATTTCCTATTTGGCTGCATGACCGGCCTCCGGATTTCGGACATTCGTAGGGTATCGATGGACAATATCGTGGGCGACATCCTGGTAATCGTGCCCTATAAAACCAAGAACGTAACGGGAAAGACCATCAAGATTCCGCTCAGCGCAATGGCAAAGCAACTCATCGAGGACGAGGGTCCTTACCGGGTAAATGGCACCATCTTCAACTGCATTGCCGAACAAAACATGAGGCAGTACATCAAGCTTGTAGCCAAGGACTGTGAAATCACCAAGGAAATCAGCTTTCACTGCGCCCGTCACACCTTTGCTACGGTTTTCCTGCGCAATACCCACAACCTGGCCGCACTCCAAAAGATTCTGGGCCATGCCAACATCCGGGAAACCATGGTCTATGCACACACCTTGACTGAGGATGTGGAAAAGGAAATGAAGTTCATGGATAAATTCTAGAGAAGGTAGAACTCGCATTCGGAGGGTTCTACTTTCCCGTCCCGGAGCACGATGTTCCGGCTCTTCAGCAGATAATGGTTACCGGCAATCTCGTAGATTTTAGAAAACTCGAGACTGGTTGGATCAGTGATGATCCAGGTAACCATTTTCTTTGTTTTCCACCACGTCAGGTAATCCTTCCATAATTGGTTATACAGCCCGGTTTCCCCGTCCCAGCGAATACTCAGATTGGAATCCGGGAGCGGGTTCCCTACCCTGTCGAATGAGTCCGAGGAGCCATAAGGATAGAGCGTTCCGACCGAATCCGCCATCATCCCATGGTAAAATAGCAGCCTCAAAGTACATGGTGTACTCTCCTTCCTGATAATGGAATTGGATTTCTGGGCAGCCTGGGGGCAACGGATAAAGGCTCCTCCCAGCTCCCGTTGGTAATGGACCATGGGTAAAGTCGAGGCTTTGGCCGTGAACTCCTCGGGATTAGCCCCCAGTCTGAAATCCTGAAAGTCAATGGAATATTTTCGCCAGGTGTATTCCATGACCTCATCCACCTCTTCCCCAGCATACTGGTAATAGAGCCCAAGACTCCGGACCAGCCGGATCTCATTGAGGGTAGGCTCAATTTCAGCCAGGTCGTCCATCGTTTCCACGGGTGACTTCAGGAGCTTTTCGTTTTCGTACACGTCCTTGAACCCTTCCGAAAACAACAGGTCTCCGGGATCATGCTCCCAGTGCAGCGAGATCCCGGCACTTTCCAGGCTCGGCGTGACAACTGGTCCCCGGACCGCTTTCCCGGCAAGGGAAACGGCATGTCCTGATAGGACCAGATTCTTGCGCTTAATGATTGAAACAAAGCCTTGACTGTCAATGACAATTACAAGGTTAAACAGGTTGCGGATGGCCAGGATGAAGTCCGATATCAGCATGTCAGGCATGCTGCCTTGCATATCCCAGTTATCAAAATGGCGGGTGATGGTTGTTACGGGCACCATACGTGACATCATCCCGTTATAGCCCTGGAAATAAATCTCTTTGTAGGTGACCGAGGTGGTGATCGTGGAAATATCCCGGTTGGAATAGATTACCAGCTTTTTAAGGTCCGGATCCGTCGCCAGTACGTTTTCCCTGACCACAAACCCAAAATGATTGAACACCCTCCCCACGACGTACGCCAGGAACGGAAACGGCGATAGGGCCATCGTGGCATTGAAATTGGCGTACCAGTCGCCGGATTCGTAGGAATTCAGGCGGCAATGGTTTCCCAGCCAGGTAGTCTGGTACTGGGTTTCATCCATGAAGTTCTCGTTGTAGATGGGAAACAGCGCAAAATCATCCTCCGGATAGGTGAATTCCGGCTTGAACGCCCAGGGCCGCGGTACTCCAAAATCGACCTCAGCGAGTTTCTTCCCCGAGATCTTGCCGGCAAAGTCTCCCGTGGCAACCTGAAGGTAAGCGCTGAAAGTCTGCTCGGTTGCTTTCCGGATATTGGCCGTTCCGGTACCGATCAGGCGCCCTTCCAGGAAAAACTGAAACGGGAACTCTCCCCTGCCCCGGCCGGTGATCTGGATCCGGTCCGGGTGGCCGAAAATGCGCCGGTTGCGAGGTGTGGCGGGCAAATCAAAGGGGAACGAAAAGCCCCCCGGTATCGAGTCTCGCTCGAATACCGGGGACTCCTCTGTAATGCTGATCGAGGCCTTTTCATTGAGGTCGATGCTCTCCCCCCGGATTAGCAGCTGCAGCACGTGTAGTGTATAATCAGTTAAACATCAAAATACTCTACCAGACCCAGCATGTCCTCCTGGGTGATGTTGACTGGGATCTGCTCCATTTTGATCTTGGGATTCTTCAACAGAAACGCCAGGGCGAAGAACTGGGCACCGGAGAGTTTCGTGTTGCCTTCAGGATCTTTGGCCAACAGGTGGGCCACCTCCTTCATATCAACCCTGTGGAATTCAAGCTTCACGGGCTCGGAAAGTATATCAGCATAATTCTTTTCCTTGATGCGCTGGCGGTTGACAACTTCCAGGTAATCCTTTTCGAGCTGCTCGGCATCGTATTGGTAGTTCATTTGGTCTTCTTCGGAGATGTCGTACACTTCGACGTACCTGTCCCCTACCCTTTGCATTCGGGTGGCCGGCTCGCCGGAGGCACGCTTGCGGGCCCACTTCTTCTTGGTTTCCTCCAGAAGGTTGTTAAACTCCGCGAACTCCTCATCGGGCTTCTGGATCTGCTCCAGGTCCCGGAGTTCTTGATTGATTTTGTTAATGGTCTTGGCCGAGGCATACGCCACGCGGATGTCGGGTACCCCGTTCAGCCGTCCCAGCAGGTCCCGAATGATCGGGAGCTCACGATTGGTCAGTGTTTTCATGCAATTGGTATTAAGTTATTATCAATTAGGTAATTACAATCAGCTTTGAATCAAAAAGGCAGGGATCTGGATACGGAGCTCCAGCGGCACCGATTCGGGCAGATTATCGGGGTTGATCTCCCAAAAGATGAGTTCCTTCCGGACCTTAATGCCCGTTTCGCTGTCTTTGTGCTGGCCGGGCTTCTCCTGGCAAAAGACAAAAGCATCTCTTGCCGTTTCGTAATTCAGATCCACGGCAACCAGGTTTTCCGGGGCCATGGCATCGCGGATCTGTTGCATCGAGTTCATTACTTCCCGGATTTCCCGGATGGATAGTTTTGCGTATCGTATCATGGTGTAATCAATATTTACATATCCCAGAAACTGGAATTCAAGGTTAGTGATCTGACAACCCCATAGCTAGTCCCCTGAGAGTTTGTCGCATAGGCCCGGAACCAGAAGGTCTGGCTATCCCGGTATGAGTTGGTCAACAGGGCCGTGAAGGTGCCGGTAGTCCCCGAAACGATGACCTTACTGTCCGCGGTTGTCGGAGTGGAGTTGGTGTTGCTGTGGACGACTCCTCGTTCGGTGATGGTTGCCCCTCCATCGGAAGTTACCTCGTTGTTTATAATACCGATATCGTTTTTGGTCGGCGAAGTGCGGTGAACCGATGACCAGGGATCCCCCAAACCGGAGGTAACCGATGGGGTGGTCGCAGCACCAGAGGTCGTAAAGCTAATCTGAGAACCGTAAGAGGTGCCGGCCGAGTTGGTTGCGTAGGCCCTGGCGTAGTACGTGGTGGTTTGCGATAAACCGGTGATCGAAACCGAGAAGGCTCCGGTACCGGTTCCCGAGGTTACTTTGGAGTTGGAAGTGGTCGGAGAGCCAGAGGTATTGTAGCATACTCCCCTTTCGGTTACCGATGCCCCGCCATCCGCCGAAACAGAACCACCAACAGTTGCTCCGGAGGGGCCGATATTGGTGGCCGGTGAATTTGTTGAAACCGTTGGGGTCACGGGAGCTGATCCCGTTGTAAAGGATAGCTGCGATCCATAAGCCGTACCGGCCGAGTTAATGGCATAGCCACGGACGTAATAGGTAGTATTAGCCGCCAAGCCGGATACATAAATGTCACAATACCCGGTTCCCGATCCATTGTACCCTTTGCGAGTGTAACTCGAGGTGGTTGGGGATCCGGAGGTATTCATGACATATCCCCGTTCGGTAACGGTTGCACCGCCGTCGGCGGAGACATAGCAGCCCACCCAGTAAGAGTTGTAGGTAACCTGTCCCGGCGTTGTGGTCGAGACCGTAGGCAGGGAGATGCTGGCCGCCGTGGTAAAGGATACCTGGCTGGCATAAGAGGTTCCCTGCGAGTTCGTGGCATAGGCCCTGACGTAATAGGTGGTCGAAGCGGTCAGTCCGGAAAGGTTGGCCGAGAAGCTTCCGGTAGTTCCCGAAGCGGTCGCTTTAGCATTCGAAGTGGTTGGATTCTGGGAAGTTGCCCAGCAGATCCCCCGTTCGGTAATGGTGGCCCCGCCATCGGAGGATACGTTCCCACCGGAAGTGGCCGTGGTCTGAGTTATATTGGTAACCGCTGAAGTGGATGCAACCGTCGGCAGGTTGGCTCCCAAGGTGGTAAAGGAAACCTGCCCGGCATACCCCACCCCGGCTGAATTGATCGCGTAACAGCGAACACAATAGGTTGTTCCGATGGTTAGGCCTGCCAGGTCGACTGAGAAGGACCCCGTCCCGGTACCCGAGGTTACCTTGCTGGAGGCAATGGTCGGATTGCCCGAGGTATTCCAGCAGACTCCCCGTTCGGTAACTGCAAAAGTATTGTCGGTGGAAATATACCCTCCCGAGGTGGCCGAGGTCTGGCCGATGTTCGTGACGGTGGTGGTACTATTGACCACCGGTACGCCAATCGCCGTGGTATAAGATCCAAAGGTTCCCGAGAGGCTGGTGCCGTTGGCATTGGTTGCATACGAGGCAAAGTAATAGGTCGTATTCGGTGTCAGTCCGGATATGGTTTTGGAAAAACTCCCCGTTCCCGTTGGTGAGGTCGCCGAGGTTTTATTATCCGTGATCGTGGGATTGCTGCCGGCCTTGTACACAAATCCCCGGTCCGTGATAGAACTTCCACCATCCGCAGAAGCGGAACCATTCAAGGTCACATACGTGGCCTGGGGTTCAAAGGTGGTGGGCGCTGACCAGGTGACCACCGGCAAGTTTGATGGCGTGGTAAAACTGACAGCCGAGGTGCTGAGCTGCGTACCACTGGCATTGCTGGCATAGGCCTTTACATAATAGGTTACCCCCGAAGTCAGGCCGGTTTTCGAAAGGGTAAAAGTTCCGGTACCAGTAGGTACACTCGCCGAGGTTTTATTGTCGGTGATCGATGGTTCACTGCCAACCTTAAACACAAATCCCCGGTCGGTGATCGATTGCCCGCCATCAGATGATGCCGTGCCGTTAAACTGGGCCGAGGTGTAGGATACGCTCGTGGCGGATTGTGTTGTGACGGTTGGAAGGCCGAGGGTCGTTACCGTGGTCTGCGCGCCGTAGGTGGTTCCCACCTCGGTGGTGACGTATGAACGAACATAGTAAGTGGTTCCCAGTGTTAGGCCAGTCATCGTGGTGTTAAAGGATGAGACCGAGGTATTGCCATTGGTGGTCTTGCTGTCCGAGATGGTCGGGCTCCCGGTGGTGTTCCAGCAAATGCCTGAGGCCAGAATCGAGGTATAGCCATCATCCGAGATCGTTACCCCGACAGTCGCCCCGGTGGATGAAATCCCCGAAACCGTTCCCGTGGAGACCGATCCGGGAAGGCCTGCATAGTAGTATTTCAGACGGGGGTTGTTGTATTTGGCTCCCCAGGTTTTGGAAAAAAGAATAGGAACAATCCGCAGATCCGTGAGGTAGATATCCCTGATGGAGTAATAGGGATCAGTGCCACCGATTCTAAAATGAAGGTCCGTATCCCCGGAATACATTATGTTATCGATCGTATTGTTCCATCCCCCGCGGAACCAGTTGGTTGAGGTCAGGGATGGATCCTGGGGACTGAGCAAGTAGGGATGGATCGGTGCCGTTGTATTACCGAGAAGGGCTCCACAAAGAGCCGATTCACTGGAAAAATAGCCGAATGAAGCACCGAAATTCTCGAACCGGTACCATAGGTGGGTGTAATAATCCACTCCATTAGCCGGAGTAAAATCAAAATAATTGCCCCCCAGACTGAAATACAGGCTTGCGTAATCATCTGTTTTGTATGCATGAAGGGCTTTCCTGCCGGCCAGGGTGCGGTTGATGTTGGTCGTCACCGATTCCAATGTCACCCCGGAGCCACCCGACCAGTTACCTGTCGTTTCGAAGGTCTGGTTATTGCCCGACAACAGGTTTGGCCCAATGTAAGGATCCCAGGCGCAATCCCAGTCATAGGTGATGATCCCGAGCCTGAGTTTCTTATCGGATGTGGCAATCGCAGCATTGATCAGGGACACCCCGTAGGAATTCAGCGTAAAAGTCTGATCCCCGGTTGCGAACATGACAGGTGAGGAAATGGCGAACCGCCAGGAGAAATTTCCAACGGCCCACGAGGAGCTTTCGTAGTGGACCAGGATCATCCTACAGGGTGAATAGGTATTGGTCAGGCCGGTGAGGGTCAGCTCCGCCCCGGCAATCCGCCGGTTGGGGTTGATGGCTGAAAGATCGATCTCGAGGTAGGGCCTTTGAACGGAGACGGTGTAGTTCCCGGCCTCATGCGATACCCTTTCAGTAACTTCATACTGATTGTATGCAGTCAGGCTGGTGTTCCCCTGCGACAGGGAATCTGCGTCCCCAAAACAACATTCCGAAAACAGCCCGTTAAGATTGGTATAATGGCGGCTGTAAAACCCGGTCCCCGAGCCGGACATATACCGGGTTTTGACCATGCTTTTCATATTGCCGCCCGAGATGGTTCCATCCAGGACGGTCATATTCTCCCCCAGGGCATGGTTGTACCCAAACCAGGAAGAAATGCTATAGGGCTTGCTTGAAATCCGGCTGGTAATAACCGTAGGATTATATAGGTTCAAAACCAGGTTCGGGCTGAGCCGGTCGTTCTGTTCAACCACTGCGCTTACGGCTTTGGCCTCGGTTCCCAGCCACTCCTTTTCCTTCATGATGTCGGAAAAGCGGATGGTCCCGGATTTTTGTAGCGGGTTATTGGGCATTTTTCAAAGCTTCAAGTTCATTGGTCAGGCGGATGACCCGTTCATCCAAATATTGAACTGCCGATGCCAGAATGGCGGTATAGTGTTCATAATATAGCCCGAGCGATCCATCCGGACGGTTCATGACCATTTCGGGCAGGATCTTTTCCATTTCCTGAGCCCCGAAACCAAAATCCCGCTGGCCTTCCTTTTTTCCGGTGAGCCAAGTGAACCAATAAGGATTGGTTTTCCGGACAATGCCGATGCCGTAATCCGGGGTCATCCGCTCAAAATCCTTCTTCAACCGCATGTCCGAAACGGAGTTAAAGAAGTACCCATCACCCGTTGCTTTAACGTCCCCGGTAACCTCAATGCCGTTCGAAAAATACCCGCAACCGGTTACGGAAAATCCCCCGAACACGGTTTTCGCCCGAGTCGAACCGTTGTACATCATTTCGAACCAGGTATCGCTTCCGGATTTCTGACCTTTCGCGTACAGAACTGCACCCGCGACCGATTGAAGGTAGATCATCTGATCGTTGGCAATGATTAGGTTGGCCCCGTCCGAATAAATTTCTGCGGTATAGGTACCGCCCGTAAAAAGAGCTTTCGCATAGGCTGCATTTAGATTCACCGATCCGGCAGTTACAGCTCCTGTGGCCGTCAATGATGCGCCAGAGATCGCACCCGATACAGACAATGAAGTAAGGGTCCCGACAGAGGTTAAAGAGGAACTGACAACAGTGGACTTTAAGACCGTGCCTGTCAACGTGCCGGCGGCGGCAGTAACCGTGATATCGGCTGATCCATTAAAGGATACCCCGTTGATGGTACGGGCATTTTGAAGGGTAGTTGCCGTTGCCGCATTTCCATTGATACTCCCTCCGATCGTATTGGTAACCGTCAGGTTGGCCAAGGTCCCGACCGTAGTCAGCGATGAGCTGACTACATTGCTGGCCAGAGACGTGCCGGTCAGGCTTCCTGCCGGAGCACTGCCGGCGCTTCCCGTGGTGTTCTGGTTCAGGATCGGAACATCCGAAACGGAAATATTCCGAAAAGAGGCCGCCCCTGCCCCGCCTGAGGCAGGGGTAGCCAAAAAGAGGTTCTGGGCCCGGCTGACGGTTACATTCGGATAGAGGGTGTTCAGGTAGGTGATGTCTGCCTCAAGAGTGACATCCCCGGTCCCGGCATCTGCTCCGGTGCTGGTTTTAACCAGTACCCCGGTGGATGCCCCGCTCAGGATCTTGGTGATCACGGCATAATTTGCGGTCATAGTGTTCAGATCCGCACGGGTGATCCCGCCATCCTTAACCTGGTGTGAAGGTATTTCAGTCCGGCCCATGAGTTTTACTATTTCCTGTAGGATACGCGAAGCTTATCGTTGGTCTGCGGGGTCACGAGCATCGTGATCGTGGCCCCCGAGATCGTGTAGTCATTTCCGGCACCGGGATCCAGCAGGATACCGTTCAGAAAGACTTCCTCGGATCCCACCGTCGGCGTATTGGCCAGTGTGTAGGTGGTGTTGGATCCGTTGACGAGCCCTGTCGGGGTTTCCCGTGTCACTAGGTTTGAACCAGACAGCACGCTGGGGTTGGTACCGGCCGTTACCCGGCCATAGGTATCCACCGTGACGCTGGTGTAGGTTCCTGGGGTGCAAATGCTCCCCACAAGGGCAATGGTCGGGTTCCCGGAGATCCCGTCACCGTTTGTGACGGCGATCTGTCCGGCTGTTCCGGTAATCGTTCTCGGGGTGATCGTATCGGTGGCTGTTTTCACAAGGATCCCGTTGCCGGCAACCCCGAGCGATGTAAGTGATCCGTTGGCCGGCTGGGCAGAGATGTCGGCACACGACAAGCTCCGGTTGCTCCCGGCAGTGATCCTCCCGTAATTGTCGAACGTGAAATTCGGGATATTGGCCCCGCTGGCGCCCAGGGTTGCCCCGGTGGTAACCGTAGCCAGGTCGATTCCCGAAGCGGAGACCGAAATCCGGGACGAGGATACCGTTTTCACGGAAAACGTACTGCCCGACTTCTGAAGGCCGTCACCGGCCGTCATCGTTCCCGCTCCCGAGAACTGGACAAAGCTCAGCGAAGTGGTCCCAAGGGTGATCGCTCCGTCGGTGGAAAGGATCCAACCGGTATCGGCGTTGGTGGTCCCTTCGGTAACAAAGCAATAGGTACCGGACTTCATTTTGACTGAGGTGTCGGCATCGGTAGCCCGGGTCCAGGCACCGGCTGCGCAGACATAGATCCCGTTCTCTCCGCCTGTCGTCTGGTTCTTGACCAGCACGCGATCCCCGGCCACGACGGACACCCCGTCAATGGTTTGGTTGCCTGAAAGGGTGATGTTTGCGGTGGTGGCCACGCGGACCGGCTCCTTGGCCGAGATCCCGGCGGCTGAGTTCTGCACATCGATGAGGCGGGCTGCATCGTTGGCCGAGACCGGAGCCGCCAGGTTCGTGAGCTTACAGTTTCCCATGGACTGATCAGCCGTAAAGGCTACCGTCCCGTCTTTCTTGATCCAGTTGGCCCCGTCGGCCAGCTTGCTGGAAGCGATTGCGGCCCCAGCGGCAACATCGGCATTGACTATCGCCAGGTTGACGAGTTGCTCCTTACGAATTAATGTTCCTGCCATGAGTTAGGTGGTATTAGAGTTAGTTTTAGTATTAATATTGATAATCAGCAATCAAAAGGTCTCCCGCAATCGGTGGGGTTTCAAAAATGATCCGGCCGTCGGTGGTTTCCTGGTAATCCAGGCCAAGGAATTGGCGCACACCGTTGACATATAACCGGAGTGTCAGCGGCTCATAAGCCACCGAAGTGGAAAAGGTGACATTGATTCCATCCAGGGTTCCAACAAGGCCGTAATCGGTCTTTTCCACGAGGGTTTCCCCCGGATCCCCGCCTCCGTCCGCATTCAGGGAATCAATGACATCGTGGAGCATCTCCTGCATATCAATCCCCGTGATCGCCCTCGCCCGGTTGGCATGGATCCGGTCTGTGATCCTGTTTTTAAGCTGCTGCAGGGGGTATACGGCCATGGCTATTGGTTTGCGAAGTCTTCGTTAAAATCTTCGTTCATTACGGCCCCGGTGATCTCCCGGGTGTACTGCTCATTGGAACAGGAGTACCGGTATTCGAAGTCCATGGAATAGAGCTCCCGCCTGTCTCTGCGATGAACCATCTGCGTGGCGGTGATCACGATGGGAACCAGCTTGCCGGCAAGGATCCGGAACACCTGCCGGGAAAGGAAAAAATCCCGGATCCACGCTGAGTTTTCCGGGGTGATCCAACCGGTATTGGCTTTGAACTGGCGGGATTCCGTGATGGCGTGGATCGAAAGCCGGTGATCCCGTTCCGAGAAATTCTCGCCCGGTTCCAGATTAACGGAGACACGCTCATATTCGAGGGAGTCTTCCTGCTCTCCAGTAGTCCGGAAAGTATCATATCCCCCCAAGGAATTGCGAAACAGGAACAGCCTATCATTTTCAACATTCCGGTAATCCATCCGGTAGGTCCGGATCTCGCTGATCCGGTTCATCTCATCGTCTTCCATCCATATCTGGAAGTATTCCAGCAGGTCGGTTTCCGACCCGGGAACATTCTGAACGTATGGAGTGATGGTCAGTTCATAGACTTGTTTCGCCAGAGGTTCCTCTATCGATGCAACCGGTTCGCTGTGGTTCCCGGTGCCGTTTGTAAAGTAATAGGCCCGGCGAAGGATCAACCGGGATACAGGCTCCTGCAGGAGGTAATAGAGTTTTTCGGTCTGGTACCGGGTGATCGGCTTGTTATCGGGCTGCCAGGTTAGGAAATACCCGTTGTAGCCCAGTTTATCCCAAAACGAGGTTCCAAGGCGGTTGTAAATGGCTTCCTGGATCCGGGAGACTCCCCCGGACAGCAGATAAAAAGAATCGCTCTCCGTAACGACCTGAACTTCCAGCTCCGGACCGTATTGTTCAAAGTATCGGATCCGGTACTGCCGGCAGGCTTCGGGACGAGCCACCATCAGCGGGCTGACCGGTTCCGGAAAGCGGAATGAGGAAAATACCTGATCGGCAAAAAGCCGGTGAATATCAAAGGTCACCCGGCCGACGCTGTCGACCGGCTGCCGGTCCTCTCCCACTACGACCCAGTGTTCACCAACGTTTAAGATGACCTGTACTCCTACCTTAAAAAAGGGACGCAGTATTTGGTTTGATCCGCTGATACCGGACACCGGCTTATCGGCCGAGGTCCATGAAGAGTCAAAGGAAACGGCATATTGATCGCCCAGTTCACGGGCCTCCAATCGGAGAGTATTTCCCGAGAAGGTGATCTCGAAGTCCGCCGAGAGATAATAGTTCGCCCGCAAGGAAGCCGCCAGCTTTTCAACCCACTCGGATAACATATCGAACGTGGAATTGTCATGCACCTGGCTTCCGGATCCATCCGGCTCCGGTTTGCACACAAAGCGGATCACCCGGCCGTTCCAGGAAAGCTCGATCCAATCATCCTCAAATCCGGTTCCGGTAAACTCAATGGTAAAGACAATGTTGGAACCTATTTCTTCCACATGGTTATCCGTCTGCATGGAGAACCGGATGGGGTTATCCAAGAGTGCAACCAGTGGCGGAGACTTCAGGATCGTGAGCATCGATGGGTTATTGAAAGGCAATTTTAAACCCGGCAGCCTCGGCAAAAAAGGACAGCAAAAAACCGCAGCCCCCCGAAAGGAACCGCGGTTACCGACATTATGAAAACACCTGATTCTTTAGCCGGGATCTGTATTTTCAGCCGGAACTTCTGTATCCCTCCCAACTTTTGGTTTCTTTCTAAGGGGCCTGATTTCCCGGACTACCTTCACCCCGAACCGAACGGCCTCATAGAGGAGCGGTCCTACGTTAATCAGGTAGCGCAGGGCCACAGGGACCAGTCTCAATACCTTCCACATGGTCAGGCTGCCTTGATGATCCGGGACAGTTCCACGCCATCACAGACCAATTCGGAGATGGTGATGGCTGTTTTAAAGCTCTGAACAATGATGCTCTTGGCCTTTGCGTTGTCGCACTGGATCCGATCGCTCACAAACTGGATGATGGCCGTTTCCTCATCCGCATCCAGTTCCTGGAACTCCTGCCAGAACCGGGTAGCCGATCGAATTGCCCGGGGGATCTGCGGAATGTTGTCCACGAACAGGATTGAGTCTTTGAGGTTGAACTTGCCATCCGCCAGGGATTTCTGCACGTCATCAGTCAAATCCAGAACAAAACCGACACAGGTTTTAATGTTTTCAATGCCTTCCATAATCTTGCTATTTATAGGGTACAATTAATAATGTTTCCTGATTGGTGTTCCGGCAGTCCACATGCACCCAGGTCGGGGTTTCGGCCTCGATGGTGGTCAATCCCACCTCCCGGTACAAGGGATAATGATCAATAATGTCCTGACGAACCTCGGCAGGCGTGACCCCCTTGATCCGGAAGTCGAATGCCCGGCCATGCCGATGCTGAGAGTTAACAGCCCCGATGGTGCACAAATGGTCCCTGAATGCCGAGTACTGGTAAGTTCCCCCCGCCATATAATTGTTAATGGTCATGGCTTTACCAAACCGGTCCCGGATGAACTGGGCCATCGAAAACAGCTTGGGATCCACGAACCAGATCGCCTTATCCACGTACTGCTCATAAATCATGGGCGGTACAAACTCGTGCAGCGAGAAATCCTTACTCACTTTCATGTTGCAGGGCTTGTTTGATTAGGGCAATATCGAGGGAATGATCCTGAATGGCTTTGGAATGGGAATTCAGCCGGCTATCCACCACTGTGCAACGGGAAGCGCAATTCTGCCGTATTGTATCCACACTACCCTGCGTCGTTGCAATAAGAATCCGCAGGTCCGAAATAGCCCCCGTCAGCGCATCGGTACTCTTAATCCACTTCTGGATCCAGAAACCAATGATCCCGAGCAGGATCACGATCAATCCACCGGCAAGGGCAAGCAGTTGTTCCATATTTAGACAGTTTGCCCGAAAGTAGAAACAGATGGATCCTAAAAAAAGGACACGACACTAACCGGAAAATAAAAAGAGTATTAATGCCTTGTAGAATGCTGAAGCGGTGACGGAATCAAAAAAAGGAATGCAAGATGACTATTTAACTACTTAAATATAAGAAAGTTAGCTATATGCCATTTTTGCAATCGATAAGCAATGGAGGTGTTTAAAACACCCAATCCATATTTTACGCTGCGCTTAAAACTAATGGAAGAAGCTTTTGCGTGGTAACTCGTTGGACAGGATATCTCGGCGATAGCGTAATTGTTGTATAAAATCTGAGCCAACATCTGATTGTCAAAGACAAAATCGTCGGAGTTTTCCATGAAGTTAATATTCCTTAGCACTGTTGAAGAAAAGGCCCGATATCCTGTATGATATTCAGATAGCTTCTGTTTCATCATGATGTTTTGGAAAAGGGTCAGGAAACGGTTTGAATAATATCTCCAAAGGGGCATTCCTCCCTTAAGTGCACCTCGCCCCAGAATACGGCTTCCGATAACAACTGGATAAACGTCATTAGCAATTAAAAAAACCATTGATGGTATTAGTTTAGGAGTATACTGGTAATCGGGATGCACCATAATGACAATATCGGCGCCAAGGGCTAAAGCCTTGCTGTAACAGGTCTTTTGGTTTCCTCCATATCCTTTATTCGTTTCATGCTTAATAACATGCTTGATTCCTAGTTGATTAGCAATCTGAAGGGTGTTATCACTACTAACATCGTCTACTAAAATCACTTCATCCACAATATCAAGTGGCAGTTCATTGTATGTTAACTCAAGCGTTCTGGCTGCATTATATGCAGGAAAGACGACGCAAACCTTTTTGTTGTTGATCATTATTAGAGTTTAAACCGAATTGTCAATAAGGCAACAAAACTAAAGAACTTTCATTGAATGGCAAGCTGTAAGGTCAGATCGACTATATAATAATTGCTCTCAGGTTAGTTCTCTTTTAATGAAAACGGTACACTTTTCGCATTGGCTCAGGATCGTCATAAGCTGTGTCTGAAACTGTACCTGAAGCTTTACTTCTATGACACAAATGAACTTCTTCATGTGCCGTCAGTAACAATTGCCAGTTAAAGGTTATTAAGGTTCAATCGGAGTCATTAATTGAAATTGTTCGTTAGTAAGAAGAATTCAATCAATATGATATGAACGAAGACCTATTCTTAAAAGCATTGTCAAATCAAATGAGCATCCAGAGAAATAGAGCTCATAAATCCCAATTGGACGTTTATCTGGACACGGGTATTCACATTGGCCGGATTGAACAAGGTGATACATCAATTCTGCTCGTTACTTATTATCGGTTATGTAAGTATTATTCTATTGCATTTGAAGAGGTATTAAATGAAATTGATTCAGTAATGTCAAGCAATGACAAGGGCGTCATTGCATTTTAGTGAATCATCAAATATTTTTAAAAATAAGTTCCCCATCGAAGTTTTAGCCTTATTAGTTGTCAAATCCTCAATAGCTCTCGCCGATAGGGCTGAGGATACGAAGGGATAACGAGCTGCCTAATCCTTTTAGTTTCGTTACCCGTTTTCAAGCACATGTTGCCTTAATAAAAAGATGCAATATGGAAGGCACAAATGAAGAGTATAATTGCAATAACGGATACCTCAGTGACGCTCTAGCGGTTTTATCAACGATAGCGAAGCACTACTATTTCAATGTTTTAGAAGTAATGATCTTCGATTCCTCATGAAGACAACAAGAGATCTTTGATCCTTGCTTCTATTAATCAGTTGTTTCCTTATTCAATTACGTGATCTTCACTAAAATCAAAACAAAATGAAAAATAAAATAATCATGTTCGTGGCTTTTACCCTGGTTATTAGCATAAACAGCTACTCACAAACCTATCATGAGTATTTGTTGACATATGATTTAGTGGGTAATAACGTCCTGGCTTCTAGTGATCTTGTGACTAATGGAACCAATATCTATTTTGTCGGAGATGATAGTAAAATCTATGTCGTATCATGGAATGACTATTTTTGGGATTGTCAACCTCTCTACAGCAGTCAAACCAATGTCGGAACAGCAACAGCTATAGCTTATTATGATGGTTGGATTTATTTTATAGATAGTTCAGGTAAAATTCGACGAATTAACGTATCAGCGCGTAATTCAGACTCCATTGTAAACAACAATGTGACCGCCGCTGATGGTTCCGACTTAGTAGTGACAAACAATAGCATATTTTACGTTGATTTTCAGTATGATTTATTAGCGCTGTTACAATGGAATGGATCAAGCTGGCAGTCTGTGGGAGTCAATTCCAATGCCGAGCCTAGATATTATTCGAAAATGGGAGCTAATTCTGAGATTGTTGTTTTCATCGGATTTGATAACTACTTATACAAAATCCCTTACACAACAAACTGGAATTCAACACCGACAACCCTGGGTACTACATATTCTTCGTCAGATTATACTGATGTAAAAGCGACTAGTTCATATGTGTTCTTTACAGATCGAACGACAAACAAAGTTAGATACTATTATAAAAGTGGATCTAGTTGGACTGGAGGAGGGTTACTTGTATCCAGCTCCTCAACCACTGTTGAAACAGGGTCCTGTTTCGACTCGGATGGATCGAGCTTGTTTTTCGTCAACTCAAATAACCGTTTACATAGAATGTATTATAATAGTGGCACATCCCAATGGGTAGATTTTGGGACACTGGAATCTAGCGGAGTTACTTCCGATGATTATCCTGGCGTTTGTATATGTAGTGATAAGATTGTCTTTACACGTTATGATAGTTACCTATCATACTGCACAACGACCTCGATATCCAATTCAACAACAAAAACCACCTTTGGAGCTTGTAATAGCACATACAGCGATGAATTTAATGATGCATCCATTAGTGGATCTCTGTGGCATATATACAATAATTGCACAGAAACCCATGGCACGACTTTAGCGGTTGATAGTTCAGATGTTGAAGATCAATATTTTACAAATGACGAAGACAATATTGATGAAATTGATACAGTACTTCGGTTCAAGGCTGAACTGTACTATCAATTCAAGACATCTGGTACTTGGCACAATATAGGTTATGATGATATGTATTATAATAAGGGATTCTATTTTCTCTCTGGAAGGATTCGCTCGGTTAATAATTTTGAGCATGGATTTTACGAAACACGGGCCAAATTACCGAGTGGTGATTTTACTTGGCCGGCATTTTGGTTAGTCGGAAATGATTCGGAAATAGATATTTTTGAGCATTATGGTTGTTCCGTTGGAAATGGATTCCCGGAGGCGGGTGCATTTTATTATGAAGGTGGTGTTGCATATCGCATTGGTGGTGACCCTCAAGGGAGAAAGACTATTCATTTAGGTAACACCCAAGATTATCATATCTATGGACTCAATTGGATTGACGGCAACGGGAGTGATGACCATATTATCTATTATTATGATAATGTTCCTGTTCACGAACTGACTTATGATCATTTCACTAGCAAAGAAATTCATTTAAACCTTTCAATGGCTCGAACTTGGACAGTATGCATCGATTGTGTCACACGTCCGACCACAGGAGGGCCATGGACCTATAATGTTGATTATGTCAGGATTTGGGGTGCAACGGTTACGGATCCAGAACCATTAAAAAATGGTCAAATATCTGATAATGCAATGCCTTCGATAGAATTCACAACTCTAAGTATTTATCCTAATCCATCATCGAATGAGTTTAATGTAGTTTTGAAGGCTAAGAATCAAAATGGTGCATTATTGAGAGTATTTAACTCCACAGGTATTGAAGTACATAGGCAAGAGCTCTCAAGTAACAATACGGTAATACCGGCGCAGCATTTTACTGCTGGTGTGTATCATTGCATTGTGAATGTTAACGGTCAAATCCTGCGGCAGACAATTATCAAGCAATAATGATTTTTCGAACTGTTCCTGGATGTCTGTACAACAGCAACCCACTTTAAAGGAAAGCCTGGCCAAAAGCCAGGTTTTCTTTTATTTCCGTTCGAATATTTGGTAGTACCTTTCTTCGCTAATTTTAACCAATTGATAATCTGATTGTAAGATAAGTCGAAGATCATCCCACTTCTTGTCAACGAAAGAAAGAAGATTCCCATAAATGAAAACATAATCAATTGGTTTCTTCTCTTTAGATTCTCCATTTCGGATCCACAGTAATTCATTAACTGAGTTTTGTCCCCCTAATTGAATATCCGGCAGCAACTCTTTATCCCAAATTATTGGAAACCAGCCAATGCTAGCTTCATAATTCTCCAGTATTATTATCGGATTGTCAACTCCCAAATAATTCGAGAAATGAAGTTCCAACCAATTATCTGATAGATTAACTGGAAGTATAACACTTCCAGGCTTTATAAGGTTCCCGGCTTCCTGAATTGCTTCTGCACGCGGAACGATGCTGTTTTTAATAACCGTTCGATGTTGAAACAATAAACCAAAATGCAGAAGAAATATTGCTACAGCTAAAATCTGGCTTACCTGTTTCGTAATGCCCGACGAAGCAACCCATGCAATAAGTAAAAGAAAGAAGAGCACTAAATATCTCATGGACATCATTCTGGCACCGGAATCATCAGGGATGAGAAAGAATGACAGCAAGGCTAACAGAATAGGTATCAGCAGAATATCTCCTGATCTTAACCATGAACCTGCGTGTCCAGCTTTAATCTTTAGATATCTTTGATATAGATCAAATGATATGATAATCAGAATGATATGTATAAATTGCCTCGTGTAGATCACCTCACTCTGAAATACGTAAGCGATTAAGACCCTTCCATCGTTTATCCAGTTTAAGAGTTCCTCAGAATCGATGGAATCACCGGGAGGAGGAAAATTGCTGCTGCGATAAAATAAAAACAACATTACTAAAGTCGGCAGGGAGATAGTAAAAAGGATCAGCAATTCCCTTAGAGCTCCGTTAATTGCCTGTTTTATCAATTTTGTATGCAAGTATTTCTTTATCCACCGGCAAAGTATTAGCAGACCTAAAGTAAAACCTAAGAAACCATACGTTAATGCTGCTGAATAGTACGTTAATGTTATTAAGAAGAAGAGGATCAGATAGTGGTGAAAATTCCTGTGTTTTTGAGTCTTAATCCAGTAAGCCACTGTAAGGAAGAAAAAGATGAATGAAATGCTATAATTATAAAAGCCGATGCAGAATAGATGAGTGTATATAAACGGAAAAATCAGAATACTAAGCCAAACATTGTCCGGACTTAGTTGTTTAACAAGAAATCGAAAGGAACACGCCATTCCAAATATGTACAAGGCAATGAAAATCTTTTCTGATAGGCAGGCAGGAAAAACCATTCCTAAAAAGGCCAACATAATATGGCTAATCCAGTTAGGGGTGATCAGGGTATTGATGTTATAATAACCGCTAAGAATGCTATCCTGCCCTTTTAACAAATCAACCAGAATGTTGGAATTGTACAGATGGGCCGGACCATCTAAAGATGGATAAAATCGTAATGTAAAGACTACTAATATGTTGACAATAAGCACGGAGATAAAAAGATTTTGCTCCTTTACTATCCTTGGAAGCAGTATCCTTAATTGTTGAGAGCGAGTAACCATGAATTGTAATTTTGGAGATTGGTAGTCGGCATCAAAGGTTTCGGTTATAATTGACAGTCTTTCTATTGATCGGTGGTTAACCGTATCACAATCCTTGATTTAGATAGATTAATACGTCTTTTCTAACTAAGGCTATGTTGTCATAAAAGTAAGAATCTTATTCTCATTTTATCTGACGAAACCTTTTTTTGTAATATAGAAGAAAAGCCCATCACTCTTGCACATGGCGAGTAAACAAAGAACTTGAAATTATCGAGGTGGTGATTAACTATGAGATCAAGGAATTGGCCATAATTTCCTCATAAGTAGAATGAGTCTTCCTTACCGACTCAAAGCTAACCACCGCCGGCCTCTCGTGCGCATCCCGTACCTCCTTCATCATCCGGATATTAGCACGTAAGAGGTCAGCAATCTCTTCCGGTATCCCCACCCCACCCGACGGCAGATCAAGCCCCTTGCCCGATGCATACTGCGGCACCCGTACCGCCTGGATAGCGGACAATATCTCCGGGAAGTTTGCCCGGATGTTCCGGGTCGTCGGTCCATCGATGACCATTTCAGGCTCCCTCTCTGAGAACAGCCCCAAGGTTGGCCGGGAATAGATCCCGGTTTTGATGCTTGGCAGCAAGGATGCCTGGTAGATCCGGTTGTTATCGGCTCCCATAACCGGGTACCGGCCTTTTGCAAACTGCTGTGCGCTGATCACCGCAATCTGACCGGCCGTCCGGGCAATGGCCAGACCGGTCAGGATGGTTCTCAGGGTTTGGCTGAGATCCGCATTAACCCCGGCATTGGAATTGATCCGGGCAATCTCCAGCGCCCCTTCGATCAATGTCTGGGCAATGGCCCACCCTTTTTGTTTCTGGCGGTATTTCCGCTCTATCTCTTCACGCTTCTTGGTGTTGTTGCCGGCCGCTGCAAGTTCCCGGTTCATGGCGGCTTCCTGAAACATCCTCACCGTCTCGACAGCGGATGTGGCCGCATTGGCACAGGTTTCAAGGTTCTTGAGCTTGGCTTCCCGAAGTTCCTTATCGGCTTCCTTATCCTTTTTGAGCTGCTCCTCGCGGTCCTTATCACGCTGCTCGCTCAGCTCCAGGGCATTGCCAATCTGTTCTTTCAGTAGGGCATCATCCTCCTTGCTGATCATCTCATTGTAGGCTTTCTCCTGCTCGAGCTGCCGCTTATCGACATCCTCATTCTGCTTGATCAGCAGGTCATAGAATTTCCCCTCCTGTTCGAGGGTTTCCAGGCCGGCATTATTACGCAGGAGGATGACCTTCTTGAGGTATTCCATTTCCTCCAGAACCATCTGGTCGTCAAAATCCTCCTTCGTCAATTTCTCCTCAGTATACTGCTTTTTAAGCTGGATCACCCTCTCGGCGTAGGCATCGTCTGCCGCCTTTGTTATCCGGGCTTCCTGGTCTTTTGATAACTCCAGCGAGGAATTCATGCCTCGGGCCTTGGCCAGTTCGGCTTCCACCTTCTTGATCTTACATTGTACCCGGATGTAATCCGCTCCGCCCTTGGCCACATTCTTCAGGGCCACGCCATAGCGCTCGAGCTTCGCTTCCAGCTGGGCCTCCGTGTCGGAGCCGATCTGGTCTCCCTGGATCTCGGCATTCATGATATCGATGAGCTCTGATCTCTGGTCCTTCAGGGATTTGATCCGGTCTTTTTGAATCTCGAGCAAAGCATCAATCGGCTCGACGGCATTCAGGGCATTCTCCCGGGCCTTTTCTTTTAGCTTTTCGGGGCTGAACAGGTTCCCCACAAACTGGCCGAAGGTGACCTTTGAGTTTTCCGCCTTCAGCATGTTCCGCCGGCTCTGGAGCAGTTCCAGCTCGGCTTCCGCCAGGTTAAGGGTATCTTCGATCTGCTCCTTAAGGTGCTTTTTCTGCTCAACCGAAAGGGTGTTCAGTTTCGAGACATCCTCGGCAATCATCGTATAGGAGGTCTTTAGCTCAAGGTTTGCCTGCGTAAGGTCATCGGTCAGGGTTTTACGCGAGGCTTCCAGGGCAAGGGCCTCCTTGGAGTTCTTGTTGTAATACATCAGCCCGGCAACGAGCGCAGTAACCCCGGCAATGACCAGTCCCACGGGGTTGGCTTTCATGGCTGCATTCAGCGCCTGCTGGGTGAGGACAGCAATCTTCTGGACAACGGTCAAACGGGCGGTCTGCGTCGCCTGGGCCTCGGTCATGGCAACCTGGATCCCGGTCTGGATCGAGAGGGCTTTCGATACCACGGCATCCCGCACCTTGGCGGCTGAGGAAGCAATCGAGAGCCCGATGCTTTTAATGAGGGCTGCATTGTACGCCAGGATGGCTCCGGCGAGGGATACCAGCAGGATCCTGTTTTTGGACAGGAACTCCGGCAGGGCCATGACCGCTTTCAGGAAATAATTCCAGAGGTTGGTGGAATGGATCACCACGGGAGCCAGTTTCTGGCCAATCTCAATATACATCAGCTGCACCTTGTTCTTGGCTTGGGCGAGCCGTGCTGCGGCGTTGTCCGTATTCTTGCCGGCCTGTTCGAAGGCGATGCCGGTGCCGGTGACCTCACGGGTGTATTTATTCATGTCGCCCTGGTTCATCACCAGTATCTCACCCATTTTGGCCTGCTCCACCCCAAACAGATCAGCCGAGCTCTGGCCTTTAGCGAATCGGTCTCTCAGCTCATCGATTCCCCGGTTCAGATCAAACACCCCATCCTTCACGCCTATCCCCTGCTCACGCATTTTCAGCAGGACCCTATCCAGTGCGGTGCCTGCACGCCGGGCCTCGGAAAACTTTGGGGCGATGGCCTCGATCGTTCCCACCATCTGTTCGACGGATATGCCCATCAGGTTAGCCGTGGTACCGGATTTTTCGATTACCTCCGTCAGGTACGGGATTTCCCCGGCCCCGACTTTCGATCCGGCGGCAATCGTGTTGATGATGCGGTTGGCATCGGTGGCCTCCAGGTTGAACTGGTTCATCGTGGTGGCTAGGGCAGCCGTTGCCGGCTCCAGATCCATCTTGCCGGCCTCCGATAGCACGATAGCGGCTTCCGTTACCGCTGCCAGGGCTTCCTTGTCTTTCAACAGCTCCGGCCTCTGGGATCCCATCTTGGTGTAGGCGTCCACGATATCCGAGGCGGATTGTTTGATCCGGACCCCGGACTCGGTAATGGAGACGGAGGATTCCTTGGCCTTTTCCCCGAGCCATTCAAGCTCCTTGCCGTTTAGTCCGGTCAGGGCTGAGAGGTTATCGAGTCGTTCCTCGAAGAGGTTGGCCGCCTCGGCGGTTTTCCGAAAGGCGGCCACCACCCCGACCAGTCCTCCAATGATGGCCATGCCGAGGGTCTGAAAACGGTTAAACTGATCCCCGATTGAATTAAGAGTGGTCCGCCAGGACCGGTCAACCTGACGGATCGATGCGTTATGCTCCTGGATGATGCCTTTAAGAACCTTGATCTTCTTACCGGCTTCCACGTACTCTTTGGAGCCGATAGTCATCTTGTTCTGCTCGTTCATCAGCAGGTTCATCTCCCGCTTGATGCTCTTAATATCGTTGTTTACCTCCTTGCCGTTGATATAGAGGTAAATCTCCCGGGTGTACTCTCGTGCCATCAGGTTCTAAGGTTAAAGGTATTCTCATCAAGGATCGCATCCGCCTTGGCCCGGGTCACAATATCCGCCAGGCGCGGGATCTCCCGCTCGAAAACGGGCCTGAACCACGGTTTGGGCCGGCGAAGGATGGGGCCCGCTTCGGCATGCTGCAAAATATTTTCCGGGGTATTGGATCCGTGGCGGGATTCCAGGCGGCGACCGCGGATCACCCGGCCCTGCAGGATGATATATCCCCGGCCCACGCC
>Ga0208828_1000258_pt1 | contig 24442 bp, 22 predicted proteins | sample Kivu_160m_FD_185487 | JGI IMG/M metagenome (GOLD analysis project Ga0208828, IMG submission 185487) | Freshwater microbial communities from Lake Kivu, Western Province, Rwanda to study Microbial Dark Matter (Phase II) - Kivu_160m (SPAdes)... | ecosystem: Environmental > Aquatic > Freshwater >... | reverse complement strand
TGACTACAATGATAAAGAGAACTAAAATATGTAATTAGCACTCGGGTAAGAAGAGTGCTAATTTTAAGATTAGAAAGAGTTCCCGGAGGGATCAATGCCGATATATCAATATTCCTGCTCAAAGTGCAACAGCAGTTTTGAGCTCCGACAGGGATTTAATGATGACAGCGTAGCGGCCTGCCCCAAGTGCAAGGGCGAGGCCAAGCGTCGCTTTGTGCCCGTTCCCATTATCTTCAAGGGATCGGGCTTTTATGTCACGGACAGCAGGAAGCCCTCGGAAGCACAGTTGCCGGCCAAGATACCGGAGACGACTAAAGAAGTGACAGCGACCAAGGAGCCTGAGCCGTCAAAGCCGGAACCGACCAAGCCGGCTGCCGCTGATACATCCAAATCCTGACTTCCATCCCACCGTAATTGATACCGCTCGTTACCCTGTGTTAAACTCCATATACGTCCCTGTAGCTCAGCGGACAGAGCGGCTGCCTTCTAAGCAGCGGGTCGTGGGTTCGAATCCCCCCAGGGACGCCATCAAAGCGAAAACCATAATCTCGCCACTCGTTTTAGATGCCGCTAGTCTGCTATTTCCGGAAATATAGCTCCACCGTGAGGAAATATCACGGCATCGCCCTTTGGAAAGGCTTTAGCCGCAGCTCTTAACGCTTCTGGAAAATCGCGGAAAACTTCTATCCCGGGCAGAAGCCCTTCTGCCTGGCTCGCCACAGATGGGGAATAAACCAATATTTTATTGCGCAGCAGGGCTTTCAACATAAAATAAGTAGAGAAACGTTCCTCGGGTGATGTACCCGGAGGAGATATTTTCGTCATAAGGATGCCCAGCAGCCAGATGATCGGCTTCCAGATAAAAGCGGGCAGCCCAGAAAGCTTGAGTTGCGGCACGCGCATATTACCCAGTCCCTCTTCGCATTTAAGGGCGGCGAGGATGACGCCGCCCGGCTTGGCCGCGTAAAGCACGTTAGCAACGGCCTTCACACCCTGCCTCAGGTCTATATCCATCGGGAATGAGTCAGTGATTACCACGTCCGCCTGGGCCGGTATCCTCACCCCAAATACTTTCGCTGCCAGCTTTACTCCCAGGCGGTGGGCCTTTATCGGGTCCCCCGCTACCAATCCAATTATCAGCATCTGTGCATTCAACACGGTATTGACAATGAAAGTATCGCCCTTAAGCATCGACCCCGCCTGTTCCATGTCAAGGCGCATGGGATTACTGGCCGGATCGGAACCCAGCATGAAGAAATATTTGGAACTGGCGCAGATCGCATGGTTAGCTGCTATGGTATCTACACCGGCAACACCGGGAAGAATGTTCTTAAATCCACCTCCGAAGCCGGCATGCGGATGAGGTTCAATAGTGCCCACAAGTATACGCAGATCCGCCTCAGCCACCGTTTTATTTATAAACACGGGCGTGCCCCTGTCCGTCTTGCCCAGGAAGCTAAGCTGATCGCTGTTGCGGCAATCGTGGTTCTCCCAGCCGACCTGCTCCAGTACGTCTTTGCCGGCTTTCCGTTCCATGTCTTCAAGAGACATCTCACGGTGAAGCCCCGGGGCAGTCACTATGGTAACGGCTTTCAGGTTCACGCCCCCCTGTACCAGATGATCGAGGATTTTACCAAGCAGCAGATAGGCTGGTGTGGGTCTGGAGATGTCATCGACTACTATCGCCACTTTCCTTTTCCCCTGCGCAAGTTCTTTGAGAGGAACACACCCCTCCGGCGCAGATAGAATAGTCTCCAGCGTTGCTTGTATATCAGCCAGAGCTACAAACTCCGACGGTTTGTACGTTCCGAGCAGGTTCCAACCCGTGGGTAACTCGAAATCCAGACTACTTGATTTGCCCCACGGTATCTGTTGCAGCCCGGATGTGTTTTGTCTATTCATTGCTACATCGAAAATTTAACCCCGCTTGCCATGGCGGAGACCAAAAGTATGATGAAGAAGATGAAGAATGCAGCTGCTATGTAAGTCATAATCACTGCTAATCGGCCAGGTCGGAATTCTTTGGGCAGAAATTTAGTGCATACGTAGATGCCCAGAACCGCAATCACCGGGAGCAGGATAGTATCAACCCCCGCAGTTATCTGCAGCATGAAGACCGGTGCCTGGATTAGCAGTGCAAATACCCCTGCAAATACCAGGTAGATTAAAAGAAATATCCTGTAGGGCTTTCTATTAATCTCTCCCTTTCCTTTGCGTAGCCCCAGGGCGCCCGTCGCTACACGGCATAGGCCGTCGATATCAGCCAGTAACGTGCCGAACAAGGTTCCAAGCACGCCTAATAAAAATATCACTTCCCCTGTCCTGCCGAAGTCCTGCCCGGCTATTTTGGCCAGGGCGCTGCCCATTCCCTCCCCTTCGGGCACCAGGTGCAACGGGTAGAGAATAAGCGCACCCGCAATCAAAAAACCACCGGTTAATATCCCCGCTATGACCGTATTGATAATCAGGTCAGTCCTGTTGATCTTGATCCATTCCTTTATACGGCCTCTATCCGCCGGGCCGGGTATGAAGCTCTTGCCTGCCATGCCCCTGCCGCTGGCCTGCGTCCACAGGGAGAACCAAACCGTCCCAATGGCCCCCGCGCCAGCCCACCCAAGGAGCGGGATAAGTTCGCGCAGAGATTCGGGAGGGACACTGGGTACCAGTCCTGCTAACACGCTCTTAAACGGTGGAGCCGTCTCTACAATTGCGTATATCACGAAAATAACCATGACAGCGATGAGTATTCTGGATGCCCCTTCCAGCGCCTTATAGCTACCGATGAACAGTATGATCCCGACTACCAGCAGTGCAATAATCGACCACACCACATAGGAAATGCCAGGCACCAGCGCAAAAAGTGCGCTGCCCACAGCTAAAGCGATCCCGCCCATGCCGGCAATGCTAAATATAAAAAGTATCCAGAAGAGCCAGAGTATCCAGCCTTTAGGCAATATTTTAAACGTGCCTATCTTCACCTCAATCCTGGAAAAGGCGCTGACTACATTTTCACCCGATGCCACCGTGTAACGGCCCATCAATTCGGTGATGAAATACTTCATGAAGAGCGACACTATCGGCGACCATAGCAGCACCATGCCGAAGATTGCTCCCGCTCGTGTGGCGAAGACCACCTCGGCTACACCGACTGAACTGGCAGCCCATACGATGCCGGGACCGAGTGCAATCAGCCTGCGCCAGCCGCGGGGAGGTTCCTGTACCTGTGCCGTGGATTCAGCCTGAATGCCCTTATTTACCATTGCGCCTCCTCAAGCAGTGAATAATTCAAACCTGGCCGCGTTTAAATTACGCTTGTCTTCCCCGGTTCCAGCACTACCAGTTTAGCGGGTATTTGCCAGGCCCTGAGCGTGTCCGGCTCAAGGACCTTGCCCTTGACCTGGTAATGCATAGGGACAACAACCCCGGGTTTGATCTCTTGTACAAACAAGGCGGCCTCGGCCAAATCCATGCCATCCCTGCCTACAAATGGATAGTTGGATGCGGCCACCTGCAAAAATGCGACATCTATGGATATGCCTTTGAGCCCTTCCTTTACAGGCAGCTTGTAGCGTGAGTCGCCGGAGAAATAAAAGGTCTTTTCGCCCGACACAACAAAACCTATGGCATCCGGGGCAAAGGGGTGCACAGCCGGAACCGCCAGTATCGTGACATCCCGGAAAGTAAACTTATCACCCGGGGCAAGCGCAGCCAGCTTTGCCAATCCCTTCTTGCGCGCCCGCTCTATGGCTTTCTTCGAACCCACCACCTGACAGTCTAACTTGCCGGCCAGCGCGATGGCAGGGTTAGACCAATGGTCTATGTGGTTATGCGATACGAGCATTAAGTCCAGTCTTTCAAGCTTTTCCGGATCAAGTGCCATGGGCACGGCCCTGATATTCTCCCACTGTCCCCACCAGGGGTCGGTCATCATAAGTACGCCTGACATATTGATGAGCAAAGTGCTCTGCCCAATCAAACTGACATCCATACCTTTCACCTCACGGGGTTATAATGCCTTTCATATATACATTCGATAGCAATGCTTCACCGGCCTGCTCTATTTTGTAGCTGTGAGTAACTATTTTTTCCAGAGGTATGCCGCGTTTCATGGCGAGTTCCATCAATTTGAGAGCATTGTCGAATGATTGCGGAGGGCAGGACCACTGCCCTACCAGTATCACGTCTTTAAAACACAGGTGCATAAACGGATTTATCGTTGTAGTGCCGGTATCCAGGAAATTACCGAGTTCAACAAATGTGCCGCCGCGGCGCAGCATACTGAGACCCTGTGGGACCGCATCGGGAGAGCCTGTGCAGTCCACCACCATATCGGGACCAACCTCGCCGGGAGTCAGCGATAGGACATAAAACGCACGCTCATCCGCATTGGGCATTTCCTCAATATCAACGATATGGTCGAAGACTCCCAATTCCCCAGCGAGTTTAAGCCTTTCCTTAATACCGCCTACCAGGATGACGCGGTAAGCGCCCGCCAGGCTGGCCGTAATTCCAGCGGCCATGCCTATGGGGCCTGACCCCAGAATGACTACGGTATCCCCGGGGCCGAATCCTTCTTTGAGTACCGGGTAAGGCATCATGCCCTTACGCACACCGATAGTGGCGGCGAAAATATCGGTGAGCACCGCCACCTTGTCCGGCATACCATCCGGAATCTTATACACCCATACTCCGGGCAGCAGGTAACAATACTCGGCATAACCCCCGAAAAGATGGGGAGGGTCCGCTGCGCATATATTCTGCCCATAGCCTTTGGCATTGGGACAAAGCGTGGCCGCGTGATTGGACGGCAAGAAACGGCAATACCAGCATTCGCCGCAGGGGATCCCGGCATACCAGGTTACACGGTCACCTACCTTGATCTCTCCGCCCTGTACAGCCATTTTCCTTTTAGCCTCGTCACCTATCTCTTCGATGATGCCGAGATTCTCATGGCCGAGTATCAGCGGACGTTTTACAAAAAGCGGCGCAGGCGGCAGGCCGTGAAACAGGTGTTTATCCGTGCCGCAGATGCCGCACATTTTCATTTTAACCAGGGCGCTGTCTTTGTTAACCCTGGGCTTGGGAAAGCGCTGAACTTCGATTTTACCAAACTCGGTCATTACGGCGGCTTTTACTTTATCTCCAGACATGAATTACAACCTCCTCGAAATACATCTGCAGCGGTCAGGATTTAGATACTTTATTTAGGTGATAATCATAGGCAGCAATGGAAGACTGAATATCATCTTTGACCGGCTGCCAGCCTAAAACTTCTTTAGCCAGTGAACTGTCGAAGACATAGTCGCGCAGCGCTATTTCCAAGTGCTGCGGCTCTATTGGAGAGATATGCAGTGCAGCTAAAACTGCAACTATCGCCCGCGCCACGGAAGCATGGATGATTATGAATTTGGGTGGCTTCCCGGCATGTTTATAGAGAGCTTCAGCCATGGCTCGCAAAGTCGGGACATTATCGCTTCCCAGGTTCATTGCCATATTGCTCGATTTCGGCGTTTCCAAGGCCAGGAAAAACGCACTCGAAACATCATCCACATCAACCATCTGCAGCCTTGTTTTGCCACCGCCCGGCAGCAGCGTGGCCTTGCCATGAGATATACTCTCCATCTGTGCTACCAGGAAGGGCTCATTTTGCCCCGCTCCGTTGATAGTGGGCGGACGGAAGATGGTAATGTCCAGACCCCTTGCTGCGTATTCCCGGCATAGTTGCTCACTTTGAACTTTGTCCCTGCCGTACTGGCAGATCGGCGCAATGGGCGCATCTTCGGTGCAGGGAACAGGGACATCAATTCCATATACCTCGACTGAAGACGCATACACAAACTTGCGGACGTGGTTTTCAGATGAAGCTAAAAGAGCATTCTCTGTCCCGCGCACGTTTACCTCATGCATGCGCTTTTCGTCCCGCTCGAACTGCGCCAGGGCAGCCGCCAGGTGAAATACGGCATCGCATCCGGCTGCGGCCTGCTTTACCACACGCAGGTCCGTGATATCCCCGGTAACCTCTTTGAAAGAAGCATGGGCTATCCCCGAGGCTTTGATATCCAACCCTACCACGGAGTGCCCTCTCTCGAGTGCGGCCCTGGCCATGTTCCCGCCCAAATAGCCCGAACTCCCGGTTATTAGTATCTTCATAAAGACAACCTCTTTGTTTTACTCTATTACTGATGTCAGGTGTTAAAACGAACGCCGGCAAATTCAAGAAATATCATCTCAGGCATCCACTTCAAGTGTGACTTTTTCGACCTTGTTGAAATCACGCATATAGAAAAAGGATGCGGTAAAGAATAGCCCCGCTGCAACAACAAGGAAAATGGGAAGCGTCAGCATGGCCGTTTGAAGATTGGAAGCGTCTGAAATTGAACCTACCACGATGGGACCCAATGAACCACCCAGCAGATTCATACACAGCACTGCGAGGGCGTAGGACATGCCCCGCAGACCGGGATGCACTACTTCCTGTACCACCGCCAGACCGGCCGGCGCAAAGGTGGTAATCAAAACACCCATTACAATAAGTACTGCGTACTGCGCATCACCTGTTAAGGAGAATGCAACGAAAACCAGCAATGCCGAAATAAGTGTAGTTATAGCAGCAAATAGCGGGCGGGAGTTAGGCTTTTTCTTGACCCAGTTGTCCGAAAGGAATCCACCTATAAAGAAACCCACCATAGAGAGTACGAGGACCAGGCTGGCCTTCAGGCCAGCCTGGTCCTGCGGCATGCCGCCTATACGGTGAAAATAGCTGGGAAGCCAGGTGGATATCGCAGTGACTACAAAGATCACGCCAGCAAATCCCAGATATGTGAGTATCAGCGTCGGCGTGCCCAGGAATTCTTTTGCCACGTCCATTGCCTTCATCTTAAACTTGGAAGCCCCTTCGGCGCCGGAACCGGCAACCGTTTTCATCAGAGGCACCGACTTATAGTCCTTTGCAAAGAAGAAAAGGATGGCCGCTATCAAGCCAGGTATGGCGACTATACCGAATGCGTGCCGCCATCCCAAGTTTACAGCTATGATACCACCCAGCGCCACACCAATCGCCATGCCCAGCGGCTGTGCTGCATTCCAAATACCGAAGATTCGCGCTCGCTTTTCAATGGGATAAAGCCAGGAAAGCATGGCAGCCCCCGCCGGACCATAGCCGGCTTCACCAACTCCGATAATCGTCCTGGTGGTGAGCAATTGCCTGAAATTGAGCGTGAAGGCGCCGGCAAATGAAGCTAAGCTCCAGACAATCGAAAGAATACCTATGCTTTTTTTACGGCTCCAGCGGTCGACCAAAATCGAGGCAGGTAAAACGCAGATAACGGCGGCCCAGTAAAACATCGAGATCAGCATGCCGCACTCAAAATCGGAAATGCCCCAGTCCTTCTGGATGTAGGGGAAAAGCGAGGAGATCACCATTCTGTCCGCCTGGTCGCATAGCATCAATATGAATAGAAGAATGAATACATAGTTCCTTTGGCCGTTGGTCACCGTTTGTCCGGTCGCGACTTCATTGTTTTCCATTCAGTACATCTACCTCTTACCTCAACATTAGATGAAGTGTGATTACCCTGTGAGAGTTTGCGCCGCTTTTTTAAGGAAATTGACTCAGTTCTCGGCCGGCATTACCACGCAGCCCGTATCGGCTTCAGAGACCATCGCCGCATACTTCCTCAGATGCCCTGTGAGTGTCCGCGCCGGCCGTTTCCAGGTCGCACGCCTTTTTTCCAGCTCGACGGCCGATAGCTCTACATCCAGTTTACGCCCGGGTATGTCTATTTTTATTATGTCCCCGTTCCTGATCAGTGCCAGGGGGCCGCCGTTGTAAGCCTCCGGGGTCACATGGCCGATAGCCGGCCCGCGGCTGAAACCTGAGAAACGCCCGTCGGTAACCAGGGAGACTTTGTCAGAAAGGTTCAACTGAAAGAGTAACTCGGTCACTGTCAGCAACTCTCTCATGCCGGGTCCGCCTTTTGGACCTTCATACCGGATCACTATGATATCACCCTCCCTGTACTCCTTGTTCATAGCGGCGTCAATGGCTTTCTCTTCGCTGTCGAACACCCGAGCTGGCCCGGAGAAAACCAGCATATTATCAGGGACACCCGAGCTTTTAACGACTGCGCCGGTCGGCGCCAGATTGCCCTTTAAGACAGCTATGCCTCCCTGCGGATGATAGGGATTATCGAGGTCGCGTATCACGTCGTCATCTAAACAGCTGAAGGGAGCGTTGTTTTCTTCAAGCGTTTTACCTGTGACCGTCATTGCGTCATATTTCAGATGGCTTTTCAATTTATTCAGCAAGGCCGGCAGGCCGCCGGCCCTGTATACATCGAGGAGGAAAAACGGCCCCGATGGATATACACCGAGTATGTGCGGGACCTGATTCGATATGCGGTCGAAGTCCGAGAGGTCCAGGGGAATGCCAAGCTCATACGCCAGGGCCAGAAGATGTATGGTCACGTTAGTGGAGCAACCTGCCGCTGCCGTTGTGACCAGCGCGTTATGAAACGCGTCCGGTGTCAAAATATCGCGGGGCGCCAGCGACTCATCAACCAGGGCTACGATGCGCCTTCCGCTCTCCTTTGCCATAAGGTATTTTTGGTTGTGTACGGCATGTGTGACTGCGCTGTTGGGCAGTGACATTCCCATCGCCTCCACGATGAACTGCATGGAGTTGGCTGTTCCCATGCCACTGCATGCGCCTGGTCCGGGACAGCTTATCATAGACATAATGGGCGGGGTGCCCCTGGGGGCAAATTCGTTGAAGGGAAGCATAGGGCCGCCGGTAACGAATATGGCAGGTAGGTTAAGGCGCGCCGCTGCAATAAGCTGCCCGGGAACTATCTTATCGCAGGTCGATAAAAACACCAGCCCGTCGAAGCAATGGGCGAGCGTCATGGTCTCTATGGCATCTGCAATGATGTCCCTCATGGGGAGCACATACTTCATCCCATCGAGGCCGTTGGAGTAGCCGTCGCACGGCGCAACAGTGTTGAATTCTAAGGGAACGCCGCCAGCCATCAATACGCCGTCTTTTACAAACCTGGCGACCTCACGCAGGTGCAGATGGCCGGGAAGCAACTCATTCCAGGAATTCACGATACCTATCAGCGGCCTACCCTCCAGATCTTTAAGAGGAACGCCGCAGGCTTTAATCATCTCTGCGCGGACCATTGCGGTTGCCAGGCGGTCGGTGTTCTTCAGCAGGCTCTTGCTTTTGCGCTCTTTCTTATCCATCTTTTTCACAACTTACCATATTTTTTATAAACATCCGGCAATGACATGCCACCCCTGATCTCTAATCTCGATTTGCGCTCTGAGGCAACCACTTCCTCGGCTTTGATAACTACCTCTTCAAGATCAACGTCAGGCTGGGGGATGACAACCACGCCGTCCCGATCTGCAAAGATAATATCACCCGGGTTGATACGCACGCCGCCGCAGAAAATCGGGTTACCAACACCGATTAAATCAACGCGGCCTATCGAATCGGTAGGTATATTTCCCCTGGCCCACACGGGAAACTCAATTTCCAGGATGCGGCTTATATCGCGGATTGGACCGTCCACCACAGCGGCCTTAACTCCACCCACGTATCTGGAAGTGGTGGCCATCAGCTCACCGAAGGCGCCGGCGCCCCGGAATCCATTGGCGGTAACGGCAATAATTTGTCCTTTCTGCATACTCCCGAAAACGGTATTTAAGGCCTGGGCCACAAAGCTGGGATCATACTCAGTGAGCTTGGTTGACTTTTTAGTCTTGGCTTCTTCAATTGTATAAGCTGGCCCTGCCACCACCGCATCCGGGATAATCGGGGTAAAGCCCGACTCCAATGACTGGTTCATAAAGCCCATATCATCGAGTGTATCCGCTACCGCCGGAGTATAGGTTTTTTCTAAACGGGCACAGAGTGAAAGGATCTCATCGTGATTATATTGCTTGGGCATGTTCTACTCCTTAAATAGCATTGTCCATTACTATTTGATTTCAAGTAGCTGCAAGCAGTCCCAGTAGCGGTTGATAAAAATAGTCTATCCCGGTGAATTTATCGAAGGAAGCATACAATAGCAAAGCCGCATATGCAAATATTTTGGGTAAGCCAAAGTATTGATTGCGGATTTGAAGGCTGTTATCAGCTTGCCGAATCATTTAATCATGCCATTTGCTCTTATATACTCCGTTCCGTAATTATTCGATTAAAGTGTTGATCATCATTGACCCTGTCCTCCCTCAATATCCCACAGGTCCTCCCATCCTCCGGCGCCCGGCCAGAGAAACACCTGGCCTTTGATCAACCTGCAGTTCCTGTCTATACATGAAATCAGTTTCATGTCTTCTTCTGAAAGCGGATCCTCAGTAACGGCCTTAAGATTGGAGAGATAGTTCTTTCTCTTAACCGAGAAGGGTATCGGTATCTGGCCCCGCTGAACGGCCCACTTGAGACACACGGAGGCAGGATGCACGTTCATCCTCCGCGCTATGTCCACGATAACCGGGTCCTCCATATCGACGGTGTCGTCCGATGTCCGGTCGCGCTCGGGACGTCCCGGCGAGCCCAGCGGCGAATAGCCGATGGGGATGATGCCGTTCTCGGTCACGAAATCGAACAGCTCGGGCTGCTGGAAATGCGGGTGCAACTCCATCTCATTGCACGAAGGCATTATCGTGCAGTCCCTCAACAGCAGTTTGAGCTTGGCCATGGACATGTTGGATGTGCCGATATGCCGCACGAGGCCCCTGATTACCACGTCTTCCATCTGCCGCCAGGTCCGCATATAGTTCTCGTGGACATAAGGCCCTGCATGCGGGTCCCTGGCATCGACACCAACTCCCGGCGCATGATAGTTGGGGAATGGCCAGTGAATCAAATACAGATCAAGATATTCGAGCCTCAGGTCCCTGAGTGTCCTGGTCAGCGAGCGCAGCACATCCCCCGCGCCGTGCATATCGTTCCAGACCTTGGAGGTGACCCATAGTTTCTCCCTTTTAATGCCGGCAGACATGGCCTCCAGCAGAGCCCGGCCTACAAAATGCTCGTTGCCGTAAACAGAGGCACAGTCGATATGGCGGTAGCCCAGTAAAATCGCATCTTTCACCTCCCCGGCCACAGTTTCGCCCGGCACACTGTCCGAGCCGAATGTCCCCAGCCCGATGGCCGGTATCCTGGCCCCGCTGCTCAGCGTCCTGCAAGGGATTACGGACTGGTCTATCGCGTCCATATCCATACGGGCTTACCTATTCAACTCTTCATCAAAACAGACAGCCACTTTGCCGCATTTGCCACCGGCCATCAGCGCATATGCGTCGGACACCTTCTCAAGAGGGAACCTGTGGGTGATGAGATTACCGGGATGCATATTCCAGCGCACCAGCCTGTCAACCAGCTCCTCCATCCTCCAGATGCTGGTGACCCAGGACCCGTAAATCGTTTTCTGGTCGTGGATGATGTCCTCCGAGGGATTGAATGCAACCGTTCCGCCCTCACCCAGGAAGACGATTTTGCCCCATTTTCCGGTTGCCCGGATACAGGTACGCCTTGCTTCATCGTTTGCGCTGCAATCCGCCGCTTTCTCTACGCCTCTTCCGCCGGTCAAATCCCTGATCAACCCGACGTTATCCGGCCCTGACTGCAAAACCATGTCGAATAGATTCATTTTTATGGCTATCTCCATTCTTTCCTCGCTTGCCTCGATACCGAATATTTTATTCGCACCCATCGCACCGGCCAGCATGGCTGTTGCAAGCCCGACCGGACCAAGGCCGGTTACCAGCACCGAGTCGCCACCGCAGACGCCTATCTTTTCCAGCCCTTCATATACGGTTCCGAACCCGCAGGCGACCTGGGCCCCGTCGGAATATGTCAGCTGCTCCGGCAGATAGACCAGGTCTTTCTCCTCGGCCAGCAGGTATTCCGCCATGCCGCCGTCGCGCTGCCACCCGTAGGCGCGCCTGAAAGGGCTGGCGCAGGAGATCATGTAGCCCCGTCGGCAATCGTTGCAGACCCCGCAACCGGATATATGGTATACGACCACCCTGTCGCCGACCTTGAACCTCCGGCATCCCGGTCCCGCCTGTACAACCTGCCCGCACGGCTCATGCCCGGCTATCGTTCCCGGCTTGTAGCCTTCCGGACCTTTGCCCACATGCTCCCTGTAGATACACCTGATATCCGAGCCGCAGATCGTGGACGCCTTCATCTTTATCAGCACCTCGCCGTGTCCCGGCACAGGCAGCGGGAATTCCTTCAATTCGACCGTGCTGTTCCCCGGAAGTATGGCGCCCTTCATCGTTTTCTGCATAATGACTCCTTCCCCTCAAATCATAACCGCGTGGCAGTTTCTCCCAACACATTTTATCATTAAAGCTCGTATCCGTTGTCCGTATTGATAAGGACGGCTGCACAGGGTAAGATAAGGCGACTTTTTAAGGAATTCAGGCAGGAGGCAGCGGAACAATGAAGCAATCTTCCGGACCATCCGTATCACTGGAACTGCGTCCGACCGGCGCCGGATATACCCAGACCTTCATGTCGAAAGACGGTAAAACACTGCTCTGCGGGGAGCCGCGCGGCGATATCGTGCTGGAGCTCAAAGGAAAAAAAGGCCGCCTGACGCCCTATACGTCTGCATCCGGTATTTCGGCCGTCGTCGAGCGTCCCGACCTGAAAATAGAGACAACCTTCAGCGAGGCCGCTGATGCGCACGGCTTCGATGTGACCACCGTATTGACCGCCGTCAGTCCCTTGCAGGTCGTGGCCTTCGGGCATGCATATACTTTTCCGCCCGGCGCGGGACGCGCCCCCGACGATCCGCTCGACTACGCCTGGGCGCCTTCTTTGAAGTCCCGGCGCAAAGACGTCATCGGCGACCATGCATTCCGTTCGCCTTGCATAATCGCCCGTCACGGCGGCCTTCAGGCTGCCCTGATACCCAACCTCGATCTTTACACGGCAAATCCCCTGCGCAGCGCCATGGATTTCGACCTTCCCCGCAAAGGGGACGACCTCGCCCCGAGGCTGAGTTACGTGATGCAGGACTGCAGGCCGCACGGCCATATTTTCTATTCCCCGACCGGGTCAGCGGCCCTCCTTAAGCCCGGCGATACTCTCCGTATGGGATTTACGCTGCTCTTCGACCTTGAGACGGGTCCCTTTTCGCATCAGCCGGTGCTGCGCTTCCTCTGGCAGCGCTACGGACTAAAAGAACTGACCTCTTCCATCACTCCTCAAGTGCTGCCCTTCGAGCAGTATGCGCGGCTGTCCTTCGAAAACACCCTGGAGAGCTACGGACTCTGGCGCGGCTTCAGCCTTGCCGGAAAGGACTGCGGAGGCCTGTGCGGACGCATCGTACGGCCGGAGCTCGGTCAGGGTTCAAAGAGGCTACCTGAGGATACCACACTGGGCGTCGCGCTTAACTACCTCTTCACGCCGACGCTCTCGCTCAGGGAGAAGATCGAGCTGATCAAGTGGAACGGCCGCGGCATTCATCCCCACCTGTGGAACACGATGTTCCTCAACAATGTGCGCACCTCCTTCGGCCTGATGCATTACGGCCGGGCATGGCGAGACCGCGGACTGGAGGAACGCGCACGATGCATGTGGAACCTTGCGCTGTCCGCGCCGTCCGCGGCCGGCATTTTCCCCTCCATTTTCAGCGGGGACGGCGAGCATCCCGGCTGGGTGCCCGGCTCGCGCGTCTGGCGCTACACCCGCGGTTACCATACGCCCGACGCGTCGGTGACGGGATGGTGGATGCTGGCCGCCGACCGGTATCTGAATGCTGAAAAACCTCTTTTCCGCGAACGCTGCGAAGCCCTGGGCGACTTCTTCCTCCGCTCACAGCTGCCTTCGGGCGCGATACCGACCTGGGTCAGGGTCAGGAAAGACGGGACTCCCCTGCCCGAGCCGGCGCTGGCGGAGAGCGCCTCCAGCGCGGCCGCCGGTATGTTCCTGGTCCTGCTCTATCAAACAACGGGCAAAGAGGAGTATCTGCAGGCGGCGCAGGGGGTTGCCGACTTCATCATCGGGAAGGTCTTCCTCCGCCAGATATGGTTCGACACCGAGGTCTTCTTCTCCTGCGCGCCCAAATCGCTGCGATGGAGAGACCTCTCCACCGGCATCCCGCCCCAGGGCACATTGTGCATCTCCTGGACCGCCGACCTGATGGGCAATCTTTACCGGTGCACGCGCGAGCAGCGCTACCTGACCTACGGACGCGCCGCACTGGATACTCTGCTGCTGTTCCAGCAGATCTGGGATGCGCCCTTCCTGGATATCGACACGCGCGGCGGATTCTCCAGCATCAACAACGACGCCGAATGGAACGACGCGCGGCAGGCCCTTTTCGCCATACTGCTGATGGAATGGTACGAGATCACCGGCGAAGCGGAGCTGTTCCAGCGCGGCATCTCCGCGCTGCGCGCAGCCTTCACGCTCATGTACCTGGAGGAACACCGCAAAGTGGCGCCGGCCAACGTGCGCCCGATGTCCCCGGCCGACCGGGGCGCCGTGGCCGAGAACTATGGGCACGTGGGACTGGACGTCAAGATCGAGGGCTATATCATGCCGGACTGGGGCGCCGGCACGGCCGTCTCCGCGGCCGCCCTGGCTCAGAAACGCTGGGGCGACCTGTTTATCGATGCCGCACGCGGGATAGCTTTCGGCCTAAACGGATGCCGCGTACGGCGCGCGGAGATTCAAGAGGCGGCCTTCGATCTGGAGATAGAGGAGCTCTATGATTCCCTTCTGATCGTGAAATGCGCGGGTTTAAAGGCACCCAAAATCGAGCTGACCATCAACGGCAGGTCCCGCGGTACCTTCGACCGCGCACTCCTGGAGCAGGGAGTCCCCATCTAAAACACGATGAACTACTTCTATACATTGCTCGGGTCGCTCTTCATACTGGTGGCGCTGGTTCTGATCACGCTTCTGCTGAGAAACCGTTCCATACTATCCACCGCACACCAAGCGCTCTTCTCGCGTCTCGTAACGGACTTCGCCCTGCCGGCGCTGATATTTATCAACCTGGCCAAAAGGACGTTCGAGGTTGAGAAGCTGCTTCCCGCGCTGATCATGTTTGTCACGATTTTGATCGCCTGCACACTCGGCTTCGCCGCCGGCAAGATATTGAAAATGGACCGGAAATCGCTGGGCGCATTCGTGCTGGTATCCGGCTGGGGCAGCTCATCCACTCTCGGCTACGCCCTGATCACGCAGGTCTTTCCCAACAACTGTGAGGCGATGCAGGACGCGCTGGTCATCAGCGAGCTGGGCGCGGGGGTCCCGCTTTTCCTGTTGGCCATACCCGTGGCTATGTATTTCGGCCGGGAACACGCCGATACTAAAAGCGTACTGGCTTCGATACGGGAGTTCTTCCTATCCCCCATTTTCATAGCGCTGGTGCTGGGCATCGCCTGTTCATTTCTCAACTTACCCTGGAACGATACGGCACTGGGAACCCTGGATACCCTGCTGGATATCATCGCAGGCACCCTTGAGGTATTTACAGCCTTCGCCATCGGCCTGATGCTGCAGAAAATACCGGTCAGACAGCTTCTGCCCCCCATTGCGGCCCTTTTCTGCATCAACCTGATCGCCGAACCACTGATAGCCCTGGCGGGAGCGCACCTGTTCGGACTGCCGCAGATTGAGGAACAGGTACTGGTAATCGAAGCGTCCATGCCGGCGGGAGCTGTGGCGGCGGTGATCGCCGCCAGATACGGCTGCAACGGAGGCCTCGCCTCAGCCCTCACCATCGCGATGTACGTGCTGAGCCTTGCAACGATACCGTTGATCTATTTATTGATGATGACAACATAGCAAAAATACACGGGAGCTACTGTCGAACTATTTAGGGAAATATTTATTCGTGATGTCCCGGACTTCCTCAAGCCATTTCTTTCTTTGCGTCGGCGTGCTGGTGACAATGATTCTGAAGTTCTTCCGATAGAAGTTGTCCACGCCGCAAAGGCCGAAGACACCGTTTTTCCAGATCGTCTCCAGCGGATCGCCGAAGACCGCCTGTTCCCTGGCCTCCGGCGTATTTGATGTCGTAAACACGATAGCCGCCCTGGCTTTGAGCAACCCGTTGGGTACGCCTTCACCGCTATCCTCCTCGTTGAACTCGTAAGCCGCACCCGGACGGATAACCCTGTCGATCCAGCCCTTCAATATGGCTGGGGGCTGTCCCCACCAGTTGGGATGCACCACGATAATGCCGTCGGCTGAAACGAGATCGTTGACGTGCCCGGCTATCAGCGGCGGCAGCTCGACCGACTTGGAGATCTCATCAGACGGCAGTACGGGAGGGAACTCCTCCCTGTACAGGTCATGGAAAATGACCTGATGGCTGGATGTCCGTAAAGTGGCAACGACCGTCTCTGCAATGGCATGGTTGAAGCTCTTTTCATCCGGATGACCGAGTATTACTAATATTTTCATAATGGTTCATCGATATGATACAGATATTTCATGTTCGGATGCTAATTATTACAGAAAAAAGATATTGACTAAATACCATTACCTCTATAGACTGTGCTGAAAAAGGAGTGATAAGGTGATACTTGAAGAGGTACGGGAGTTCTTCAGTGTTCTATCGTTATATGAAGAGCCTCTGGGTATATATTACTCGGACCGGAAACCGGATGAGTGCATTACTCCGAAAAAAGCGCATCTGCCCACATGGGAGGAAGAAAAGCGCGGAACAGCGGATTTCAGTGATGCTTTAAGCACTAATTCATGCATTTTCCAGACGATTTTGCGTGCCAGAAAAACAGGCGCGGTTGCCTGCTTCGACCGGGAGCACTACGGATGCCTGGGCGGGGCTTTCGCACTCGGATTCAACAAGCCGCAGCTTGAGATGGTGACTCATTACGTGTCGACAGGTTTTCCAGGCTTTCAAGAAGGAGAACGCTATTCCAGTTCGCCGGAGCTGGCGAGGCTCTTTTTCGATTACATTGATCCGCAGCCGCCACCGGCAAAATATACTATCTTTCAACCTCTGAGCCGCTTCAGGACAGAAGAAGCACCTGTTCTTATCGTGTTTTTCGAAAGGCCTGAAGTAATATCCGGATTGCATCAATTGGCCGGATTTATAACGAACGATGTTGAGGTCGTGCGCTCACCATTGGGCGCCTGTTGCTTCAATACGGTGACCTGGCCGATAAAATACCTGAGGCAGGGCGAGACTAAAGCGGTTCTGGGCGGATGGGACCCTTCGTGCCGCAGGTATTTCCGGATGGACGAGATTACCTTCACCATACCCTATACAATGTTTGAAATGATGGTGAAACGCTGGAAGGAATCTTTCATGGGGATAGCAGGGAATTCAAGCTGGGAAACGGTAAGGAAACGCGTGCGGCTCAGCCATGAGAAATGGGGGGAAAAGGCAGTTGATTGGAATATGAGATGATGCTGCGTTGCAATACTTATATAAGTACGTTAGAATAGAATCAAATTCATAGATATTAAATCGTGCACAGGGGGGTGCATCATGAAAGGCAAATGCGAATATTGGAAAGTATGCAGATTCTATGAATCGTGCATCGTCTGCAATGAGATGGAAGGATTTGCCTATGGGCACCGCGCCGGTGGCTGTTACAGGGATATATCGAAGTGCGGGACCAAAAGCACCTACTGCAAGCTCGACGAGACAGCGCAATCCAAGGAAAAAGACCTGGTTCTACGCCCCGTCTAAATTTCGATAGCAGTATCTCACATTTTTCAGATTGCTTTTTGCGGCTTTAAATCTTTCCTCTCTATCGGCCGGTCCCGGTCACAGCCCGCGTTATGCCGCTATCAATCCCGTCTGTAGTTCAACGGATGCAATCAGCTTGTCACAGGCAGCCGGGTTTCGTACAATCTATCACCGTGCCAGCCATCTGTTAAGGAGTCAAGTATGAACAGCAGCAAAAAGGAATGGCGGGAATCGATGCTGGACCCGGCCGTTAAAAAGTTCCCCAACAGGCGGGAAAGGTTTGAGAACAGCTCGGGGATAGATATCGACCCGCTTTACACGCCGGAGGACCTGTCCGGTTTCGACTACCAGTCGTCGCTGGGCTACCCCGGTGAGTACCCCTTCACCCGCGGAATTCAGCCGGCCATGTACCGCAGCAGGCTGTGGACGATGCGCCAGTATGCAGGATTCGCCTCGGCTGAAGAATCGAACAAACGGTACCGCTATCTGCTGGAGCAGGGACAGACCGGCCTCAGCATAGCTTTCGACCTGCCCACGCAGATCGGTTACGACTCCGATCATCCGCTGGCAACAGGAGAGGTCGGCAAGGTCGGTGTGGCCATCGATACACTGGAGGACATGGAGACACTGTTTCGGGATATCCCACTGGATAAGGTCAGCACCTCCATGACCATTAATTCGACCGCCCCCATCCTGCTGTGCATATATGCGGCGCTGGCGCGCAAGCAGGGTGTGGATACAGCCGCGCTGGAAGGCACGATACAGAACGACGTGCTTAAGGAGTATATCGCCAGGGGCACATACATCTTCCCGCCCGCGCCGTCCATGCGCCTGATAACCGACATATTCGCCTACTGCAACAGCAACCTGCCGCGCTGGAACACCATCAGCGTCAGCGGATACCATATACGGGAAGCAGGATCCACCGCCGCGCAGGAGGTGGCCTTCACCCTGGCCAACGGAATGGCCTATGTGGAGGCCGCCATTCAGGCAGGATTGGATACCGATATATTCGCCGGACGAATATCCTTCTTTTTCGACAGCCATAACGACCTGTTTGAGGAGGTCGCCAAATTCAGGGCGGCGCGACGGCTGTGGGCGCGCATAATGAAAGAAAGGTTCAAGGCCAGGGACCCGCGCTCCATGATGCTGCGCTTTCACACCCAGACCGCCGGCTGCACGCTCACCGCCCAGCAGCCGTACAACAACATCGTCAGAGTGGCCATTCAGGCGCTGGCCGCCGTACTGGGCGGCACACAGTCGCTTCACACCAACTCGTTCGACGAGGCTTATGCCACGCCTTCGGAGGAGGCGGTGACCATCGCTCTGCGCACACAGCAACTGCTGGCGCACGAAAGCTCCGTGGGCGATGTGGTCGATCCTCTGGGCGGCTCCTACTACGTGGAGTCCCTCACCGATGCGCTGGAACATAAAGCTTCCGCATATATCGAAAAGATCGATAAGCTGGGGGGTGCGGTGAAGGCTATAGAGCAGGGATATCAGCAGCGGGAGATTCAGGAGAACTCCTACAAACAGCAGAAGGCCGTGGATGACGGCAGCGCTGTTGTGGTAGGGGTCAACAAGTTCATCGCCTCGACGGCTAAAATATCGGGACTGACCAGGATCGATCCGGGTAAAGAGGCGCTTCAGAAAAAACGGCTGCACAGCGTCCGGCAGAAGAGGGATAACGAACGCTGCAGCCGGTCATTAAACGGCCTGTCTGAGGTTGCCCGCGGCCGGGGTAACGTTATGCCGTCCATTCTCGAGTGCGTCGAGTCTTACGCCAGCGTGGGAGAGATATGCGACGTTCTGCGCAAGGTCTTCGGTACGCAGAAGGAGTTCCTGATTTTTTAAGAAAGCCCGGCCGAAGCTTAACTATACACGTTCGTCAAGGTAGCTAAATTTTACGGGACAGGAGATATCTAAACATGGCTAAAATCGACCTGGAAGTGAATGACAAAGTCGCGCTGGTGACGATGGACGAAGCTGATAACAAGCTGAATATCGGCATGGTTCAATCGCTGATGGAAACGCTCGATGCGATTGAGAAAGAAAGCGAGGCCCTCACGGTTGTGGTTAAATCCGGGCATTCACATATCTGGACCAACGGCTTCGATATCGACTGGATACGGGCCAGCCTGGAGAAAGGCAACAGGGCCGAGGTCAAACAGTTCCTGGTCATGGACCTTCAACTGCGCAGGCGGCTGCTCACCTACCCGCTCATAACCATCGCCGCCCTCAACGGCCACACTTTCGGCGGCGGGGCGGTTCTCTCATGCTGCTTCGATTTCCGCTTCATGCGGTCAGACAGGGGCTTCTTCTGTATCCCTGTGATAGACCTCCAGTATCCGATACTGCCCGGCACCCGTGAACTGCTGCGTAGCGTATTCTCCGCCTACGTCATCAAAGAACTGATCCTGGCCGGACGTCGCCTGACCGGCCTGGAATGCGTATCAAGCCATGTGGTCTCAGCGGCATTCAGCAACGAGGAGATGATGGATAAAGTCATAGCCTTCGCCGGAGGCCTGAATAAAAGCAGGGGCATCGTGGGTGAGATGAAGAGGGTGTTGAACGGCCCCACTATCGATCTCATCGATAAGGACGCCGCATCGATCAGGGAAGGTCAGATCGTCGTATAGCTTGTGAAACTATGCCCGGCCGGCGGTACCCGCCATACCTAAAATGCTGTTATTGAGCAGGACCAGTTCGCGCGCATACTCGTCTTTGTTCAGACTGTCGAGGTAATCCAGGTCCCTGTCGTGCGCTTTAATAGCCGTCAACATGGCCTCAAGGCCGGTCCCCTTCTCCAACTCAGATTTTATGACTCCGTGCCAGAGAAATAGTTTCTCCCTGTAGTGCTTGAGCCGTTCTACCCCGTTGTCATAGCAGCCGAAGTGCCCGTAGCATATCCTCTGCGGTTCAAGCTCAATCAGCCTGTCTATGGAGGCCACGGTCTCCTCCAGTTTGAAGGGAGGCGGTGTGGCCGGCCTGATGACGCCGTTGACACATACTCCCGCCGCCTCGCCCGCGATCAGTATACGCGTGACGTCGTCGAAAAGGCTTAAATGGTGCACCGCGTGTCCCGGAGTCAGATAGACTATTAATCTTGTGCCGCCCAGGTCGATACGCATACCGTCGACTGCCTCGGCTATCCGGTTTTCGGGAACCGGCTCCATCGGGCCGTATTTCACGGCCAGGTCCCCCAGTATCTTAAGGCTGGCGTTCCACAGCATAGAGGGATTCGCGAGGTGCGGACGGGCACGTCTATGAGCCAGCACCATGGCGTTGGGAAAATCCTGGATGATCCCTCCCGTGCCTCCGGCATGGTCGACGTGGATATGTGTGAGAATAATATACTGGATATCTTCGGCCCGCGCGCCGGATTTAGCCAAAGCCGAGAGCAGGCCGGACCTGGCACACGCAGGCCCGGGATCGATCAGGGCGCTCCTGTCTCCCCGCACCAGGTAACTGCCGATAAACCTGTTATAGGCAGGTATGGGAATATGCGGATCCAGCAGTTTCAGGTTCGGTGTAATATCTACGACTTCGCTCACGGCTCTCCCCCGCGCCTGTTCCCGACAACTATACCATAACATAGACGACTGATGCCGCGCTCCGCCGTGACCACAGTTAATTTTATATCTGCTATGAGTTATACTTATATCTGATTTTAGATCAGCGGAGGCCGCATGAAGATAGACAGTGCCAGGCTTGAATACCTTAAAAAGGACGCCGTGCAGGGCTTTACAAAGTATCTGGGACTGGTCCCGCTGTCGCTCAAGCCGGGAGACTTCGTCACCAGGCTCAAGCTGCAGAAGCGGCACTTCCAGCAGGACGGCTTTGCGCATGCCGGCCTGATCGCCACCATGGCCGACCATACTGCGGGATATGCCAGTTACTCCCTCGTGCCCGAAAGCCGGCGTATCCTGACTATCGAATACAAGATCAACTATTTTCAACCCGCCGACGGGGAATACCTGGAATGCCACGGACATGTGACCAAGCCGGGTAAAAACATCCTTTTTACCGAGGCCGAGGTGTACTCGATTAACGGCAAGACCAGGAAGCTGGTCGCCAGGGCCATGCATACCATGGCCTCCGTACCCGCAGCCAGGGTATCACGTTCATCCAAGCCCCCGGCCGAATCTAACGACTGATGCCGGCCGCGCTGCATCTCCGCCTTGAATTATCCGCCCCGTAAAGCTACTATGTTCCGGGAGGTGGCTTCTGCTATGCAATTTCCTGAAAAAGGTATGCCTATCGACAAGCTTAAGGGCGAATTAGCTGCGCTCAAATCCAACGACATGGACTGGAAGGGCGCGCGCGCTTTCAGCATGGTCTTCAGGGCCTCGGAGGACGTCAGCAAGGTGGTGGAGACGGCCATCAGCACATTCGTCTTCGAAAACGGGCTCAGTCCCTTCGCATTCCCCAGCCTGCTGCGCATGGAAACAGAGGTAATCGCCATGACCGCCGACTTGCTCCACGGCGGCCCGAATGCCGCAGGAAACATGACCTCCGGCGGCACTGAGAGCATCATCATGGCGGTCAAGGCGGCCAGGGATTACGCCAGGGAAAGGCGACCTGAGGTGAAAAAGCCTGAGTTGATCATGCCTCGCTCGGCGCATCCCGCCTTCAATAAAGCCGCCTATTACCTCGACATCAAAACGGTCATAGTGCCCACCAGCGAATCATCGATTGTAGATATGGATGCCTATGAGAAGGCTTTTAACTCCAATACCATTTTTGCCATGGGGTCCGCATTCTCGTATCCCCATGGAGTTATCGACCCCATCGAGAAAATGGCCGCCGTCGCAGCCAAAAAAGGCGTCTGGTTTCATGTGGACTCATGCGTGGGTGGTTTTATACTGCCGTTCCTGGAGGATCTCGACTATCGGATCCCCCCTTTCGATTTCCGCGTTCCGGGCGTGATGTCCATGTCGGCCGACATCCACAAATACGGCTACGTGTCCAAGGGCGCTTCCACCATCACATACAGAAACGCAGATCTGAGAAAATACCAGCTCTTCGTCTACACGGACTGGAACGGGGGCGTTTACGCCACGCCGGCCATCTCCGGAGCGCGGTCCGGCGGTCCCTTAGCCGCCGCCTGGTCGGTGATGAGGTTCCTGGGCCGGGAAGGCTATGTGCGCCTGGCCAGGGACGCCATGGAGGCCACACGGCTGCTGATGGAGGGCATCAAACGCATCCCCGGTCTGCACATCGTGGGAGACCCACCCGCCACCACTTTCGCCGTCGGCAGCGACACCCTCAACGTCTTCGCGCTGGGTGACGCCATGAAGGTGCGCGGATGGAACATCGACAGCCAGCATATGCCGCCCACCCTGCACTTCACCGTATCTCCCATGCACCTGAAGATTGTCGAGCCTTTCCTCAAAGACTTCGCGGATGCGGTCAAAGAGGTCTCCCGTTTGAAGCAGGAGGACATCTCCGGCGAGGCCGCGGTCTACGGCATGATCGGCTCCCTGCCCGACCGGGCGCAGGCCAAGGAGATGACCACGCAGTATTTCAACGACATATACCGCGTCAAATAACCGTGCCTATACCCTTTGCCTGGACCGATATCGCAATACTGGCGCTGATCCTGGTGCTGGCCCACTCCGTGGAGACCTACCTGGGATTCGGCTCGACCATCATCGCCCTGTCGCTGGGAATTTTCCTCTTTCCGATTGAAACGCTGCTGCCCGCGCTGGTGACCATCGCCTCGCTGCAGAGCCTCTGGCTGATCATACGCTGGCACAGGCATATCCTTTGGCGAATAATACTCGTCAATATACTTCCCATGGCAGCCATAGGCCTGGCCGCCGGCATACTGCTGAGGGACTATGCCGGCGAGACTCTGCTTATCACGTTGCTGGGACTGTTCATTATAGTCACGTCAACGCTCGAACTCATCGCTCTGTTCCGCAGCAGCGCCGCCCCGCGCACCCCGCTCAACCTCTGGATTGCTGCGCCGGTCATTTTCGCGGGCGGGCTGTTCCAGGGCTTGTTCGCCTCAGGCGGTCCACCCATCGTCCACTACGCCGGAAGGGCGATCGACGATCCGGCCCAGTTCCGCTCCACCCTTTCCGTGCTCTGGCTGATACTGAACCTGGCATTGCTTATCAGCATGTGGGCCGGCGGCCAGGCCGGCGTCCTTACGCTGGAGCTGGCTGCGCTGGTACTGCCGGGATTCATAGCCGGAGTCGTGATCGGCAGCTTCATTAAAATGAAGTCGAAGACCTTCAAGGCCGCCACCTGGGCCATGCTGCTGATAATCGGAACAGTACTGCTCGTGCGCGTTTTTCAGCAGATAAACGCAACCTTCTTGTAAACGGCCCGTTGATTGTTGTAATATTCTCAGAACGTTCGAATATTCGCAGAGGAGGAGGTTAGATGGCTGTATTTGAGAGCACGGAGAAGATGTATGAGGTGCTGGGCACGCTGTTTAATACCCTGGTCAACGATCCCACGGTAGGTCCCAAATTCATCGAGGCCGACATCGTCATCAAGTTCACCATAGACCATCCGGACGGCTTTATCTGGCTGACGCGAGAAGGGAAGGTGATCTGCGGTCCGGCCGACATCAAGCCGACCATCGAGATGTGGCTGAGCGGCGACTCCTGCCACCATTTCTGGCTTCAGCAGCTCACCATGCCGGTGGGGCTGGCCAAGGGACTGATGAAGGCCAAGGGTCCCCTGCCCAAGGTGCTCAAGCTGCTGCCCATGCTCAAACCTGCCTATGC